>Ga0209455_1000202_pt1 | contig 86719 bp, 79 predicted proteins | sample AraplaCol_mCL_r2_FD_184275 | JGI IMG/M metagenome (GOLD analysis project Ga0209455, IMG submission 184275) | Arabidopsis root microbial communities from North Carolina, USA - plate scrape CL_Col_mCL_r2 (SPAdes) (version 2) | ecosystem: Host-associated > Plants > Roots > Endosphere | place: USA...
ACTTCCGGCGGGTCAATGACTGACGTAGCCGGGCATTGACCATGCCAAGCGCTGTAGCTTATTAATGCAGTGACGAAGCGCGAAACTCTGCACGACGCGAAGCTGATGCGGCGATATGAGTGTGCAGGTTGATCTTTAGGCCCCGGCGTGACACGCAAACATACTCAGGAGGAGCGCATGGGAGATAGCAAATATCTAGTTCGTATCGAAGCAGCCATGAAGATCGACATCGATCTTTACAGAGGTGGAAATTCCACATCGCCGCGCTTGGATAACGTTCGGGATAAGGACGTGGTCAAATACAAGGATGTGTCTACGGGGCTTACAAAGGTCATGGGCATGTCCGGGGGGGGATCTCGACTTTCACCGCGCCCAAGCCAGAGGCCAACTGGTGGTGGATCAAGGCGGGTACTCCCGTCCCAGCCAAACTGGTCATTACGCGTGATACGACGGACCCTAAAACCAACATTACCCACTACACAATTCGCCCAGAATCAGACGTATTTTTGACTGAATTCATTGCGCAACTTCAGTCCCTCTTGAATGTTGAAAAATTGCCGATAGAACGCGCTATCGAGCTCGGTGGGCGCTGGGAGAAGAGGTAAAATGAATACCATTGAATGGTCCGAAGTCAATTGCCTAATAGAGGCGCTTGAGCTCTTGGTGTCCAAACATAAGGACATCCTTGCTGATGCTTCTGTCGATGAAGATACACGCTCTGATCATATGAATGATCTGGCATATGTCGAAATTCTTCTGCATAAGTATGAGCAGATGCGTGATCACATCGCAGCGGCCAAATAGCCTTGGCAGGTTCATCCCCATTGAGGCATAACTGTGCATTGAGAACGAGCGCTGGCGCCGACTGTTGCAACTTTGTCGTGCCTGTCAAGCAGGTGAGATGGTCGTCGCAAATGATAGGGCATACCGCCAATGAAAGCGGAGAGGTTCGAGCTAATTCTGTTTACGAAAATTGCGACGTGCAAAGGAGAAGGGATTTGATGCGCGCTCTACTTTTTATCTTGACCAGCCTGGTTTTTATCATGCTTATCGCCGGCTGCAGCCAGGAAAGCATGCTGAAGGCGCTTACCTCGCCAGAAGACGAGAAAGTTGCCAAGGACTACATCGCTCTGTTTCAGCAGAAGAAATTTGACCAGATCGAAAATGATATTGATCCCGCAGTCAAGGCTGAATCTGCCGATCTCCATCAGACACTGCTCCGCATGGCGGATATGATCCCAGCGCAGAGTCCTTCTACGGTCAAATTGGTGCGGGTGAGTGTTCTCAACGGGACCAAGAAGCATAGGAGCGACCTCACATATGAGTACCAGTACCCGGGTCAGTCGATCCTGGTGCGCGTAGCCGTGCAAAAGAAGGATGGTGTTTCGACCATCATTGGCTTCAATGTGAGGAAGCTGTCCGGTGCCGAGGAAGCAGGCGACACGTTTGGTTTGAGCGGCAAGAGCGCTTTGCAATACACGGTGCTGTCCGCCGCCGTGATCACGCCTCTTTTCAGCTTGTACGCGCTTATCCTGTGCATTCGCACGAAGATGCGCGGCAAGAAGTGGCTTTGGATCATTGCCATCTTATTAGGCGTAGGCACTTTTTCCGTCAATTGGGCTACCGGCCACTGGGGATTTCGGCCGATATCCGTTCAACTGTTCAGCGCAAGCGCACTTGCTCCGCAGTATGGAACATGGATCATTTCCGTCTCACTTCCGCTTGGCGCAATCTTGTTCTTGTTGCGAAGGAAGAAGCTTTGTGCACCTGTGGAGCCGGCGATTGCTGCAGAGCAATCTTGATAGGGCGCCAGCTCGCAGTCCCCCTTGCTGATTGAGACGAAGTGTCCGCACGTGGCTACGGCCTAACTCAGGGGTTGGATTTAGCTATGCCTTATGAAAAAAACATTTCTCCAGTCGGCTGGTACGTCGGAACCTATCTCATCAGGTTTATCGAGATGGACGCCAAGCATAACGATGACCCCGAAGCGCGCTTTCTATCTTGGGAAAACACGGTCATTGTCAAAGCGGATAGCCTATCCAAGGCATACGACAAAGTTGTAAAAATTGCCAAAACTGCAACCCGGCCTTACAGAGGCGGCGAAGCGGGCATTCCGGTCAGGTGGGTCTTTGAGGGTGTTACAGAACTTCTTCCCATTTATGAACACTTGGAAGACGGGTCCGAAATAGCGTGGGCCGAGCATAAGCCGAGAAAGCTAAAGAGCTTAAAGAAGCTAGTCAGGGGGCGAAAAGAATTCAAGCAATGACGTCAGCGCCTAATTCATCATTCAAGCGGGTGTACGCGCCGCTCGGGTGGAAGTGGCTGAGACCCCTGGGCAACATTAAGAGAGGACTGGGACGATAGCCCAGCCCCAGAACCATGATGACAAAACCAGAAAGGTTATTGGGGCGCGTTTGCAGCCTCTGTTGCCGCTTGGCCAATGCTCTTGCAAAGCGACTGCATGCTGCTCGGGCAATGTGCAGCGTTCTGTTTGATCTTTTCCAGATCGCCAGTATCCAGCGTCGAATTGATATGCCTAAGCACAAACGGGCGGAGCGCGGGTGTCTTCGCTATGAGGTGGGAGAGGGCAGGTAAGGTATCCCAATGATCGACCAGAAGGCGGGCCACGGCTTCGGAACTGCCTTCAGCGATGCTTCCATCGTCGCACTGCCGAAATTTCGTTCGAAATGCGGCAATGGCCTCCCAATTATTGAGCGTATCTACAGCAGCGTCAGCAGCCTCAGCTTGAGCGGGGGTGCAAGTGATTGCGTGCGATTGTGCCGCAGCATTCCCGCCGGCAAGCAAAAAAATCGCGATAAAGACAAGATTACGGATGAACATGGGTTTTGTGTCCATGCAGGTGATGGCCGTAATGCGCCTGTGATTGCCGGTTACCGGTCACTTCCATGGTCGTAAGCGGATCACCGGCGATGGCATTCTTGATAGCCAACATGGCCTCATCGGAGGTACGAATACAGCCCATGGTTGGATGTTGAGGGCCTGGCAGGTGCTTCGCATTGGCTCGACCGGAATGCAGGCCAATGCCAGCATGACCGGGTACGTCGAAACGGATGATGCCATATGAGCCGTAAGGTCCATTGGCGTTTGCGGCGTGGCGATGCGGGGCGGTTTTGTCTTGGACCTGATAGCTGCCATTAGGCAGGTGAGGTTTTACCGTGGCGTGGCTGTCGACGTTGTTATAGGCAGTCCACGTGCCGATGGTCTTGCCGTCTTTGCCTATCAAGGAAACTTGGTGTTTTTCACCGTCGTAGTGCAGTTTTGACATAGGGAGCCTTTCTTCCTTGTTCACATGGTAAAAATTGGAACGAAGCTCAAGGAACTACATAAAAAGCGGCTTTGGTAGAGCCGCCTTGGCTGCAGATCGTAAGTGATCAGAGGTCCATACTGCAATTGCATTGGCTGATCGGTGCTGTTGATGAGGAAGTCGGCTATTGGCCTGAGGTGATGCTATAGAAGGTCTCATGTTTTATTGCAAAACGGGTTGACCCCTTTCTTGTAGGAGCATGCCGAATGAAAGCGTCACTCTTCTAGTCGTCGCTTATATCCAGCGTCAGGGGCCAGATCAGCTGGCCTGAGCACTTCCATCTGGTTTAGCCAAAGGGTACGCTCGCGCGGCTAATCCAACGAAGCGCTTTTCCAAGCAGTCGGTCGCTCGGCGACATCGTGACTCGACAACAAAGTGGTGATTTTGCCGGAGGAAATGCAATGCCGATCACATCGATTTCCGTGTTGGATATGGCGCATATCATGACGGACCACGTGCGCCTCGATCAAAAGGAATCATTTGCCAGGAACAAGGGGGTTTTTAATCCAAACTGGCTATTTACGATCGACGAAAATTTCGAGAATGCCTTGGGGGAGATAGCGAAATACGTCGTGGATAACGGCGAAGGAGCCCCTACAGAAGGGGCGGCGGTAATCAATTCCATGGATTACTACTATAACTACAACAAGAAAACGGGATTTCAGGGCATCGATGCTGATGGCGATATCCTTTGGTACAAAGGCGTTGTGGTCAGAGGGTTATTGAGCTCTGACGTTCTATCAGTGAAGACAATGTTCCCAAAGGGGACATTGAAGTTCTGAGCCGAAAGACATTTCCCGCTCAACACAGCTTTTACGCGGAATCCCAGCTTCGCGATGTTTGCATGCATCTCATGCTGGGATTGCATCCCAGCCTACAGCGCTGACGCCAGCAAATAGGCGTGCGGATTGCTGCCGAACGGTGCATGTGCGCCTATCCGCAGGGCCGATGCAACGTAAGCCCACAGCGCCTCGGGCGGCGGTGCGTTGTCGGGGGGCGAACCGTCGGGGCGCTGGCGACCCATGGCACCGGTTTTGACGTATTTGCCGATCACAGTGGCGGTGCCGCCTTTGGCGTGGTCGGCGCCCGGGAGCGTGCGGCTGAATTCGCCGATCAGCAGTGTCACGACGTTGCGGTGGGGCATGGCCATGACGCGGCTCAAGAAGATGCGCAACGATGGCGTGATGGGAGCCATGATCTCGCGCGCGATTTTTCCGGTGTCGTCGTGGTGGGTGTCGAACTGGCGATCCTGCCGGCCGCTGTATGCCGGCTGCGCGAAGACGACGCTGGCACCTTCTTGAACCAGCATTTCGGCGGCGGCAAAGGTGGCGCGCTGATTATCGATGGCAAGGTTTGTGGCGATGACGCCATAGGTATTGCAGATGTCGTTGAATTGCGCCGCTTGCAGGGAGCGCCGCGCGTCGCCGAGCTTCAGGATGTGGTCGAAACTCATGCCGTGTTCGCTTGCTGGCGTGGCCGTGACGCCCGTCGGCAGGCCAAGGTTATTGACGATGGCGCAGGGTATGGCGCTGCGTGGCATGGCTGCGGCCATCCGCAATAGCTGGCTGTGTGTGCCAGCCTGCAGCACGGCTGCACGCGAATCATTGTGGGGATAAAGCCCATGCCGGAAATGCACCGACGCCATATGGTTGAGGGCGACCGCAGGCAAACTGCCCAGCGAACCGGCATCCACGTAAAGCCCATTGCCGAGCGAGCGTATGTTGTCCGGCGTTACACCGAAGGCGCCATTGGCCAGGAAGGCATCCGCACTGTTGAACAGACCGGCAGGGCCGCCGTTCAACCAGAGCACCACCAGCGTAGGGCGTTCGGCAGGGCGATGAGGTTTCGCCGTCAGCTCCAGATCGCCCAGCGCAAGCGCGCCGGCCACGGCCGCGCCCGCCCTGAGAAACGTGCGCCGTGTCATCGCTGCATTCATGGGGTGCCTCTGTTTCGTTGCGACATTGCAAGCGAGTAGCCCATTGGACGTGGTTGCCCGTGTCGTGGTTTCAGACGTAGCCTAGGGCCGTCCGTCTTTCGAAAGGTGGCCATCTTGTGTCGCGTTTCAGACAGCAACCTGCACGCATGAAGGCGTGGCCGATCACGGCGCTCGCCAAGGATTATCCGCAGGGATGGCACGTGCCCAGGCATCGGCATCGCCGCGGGCAGCTCATCTACGCCAAGTCGGGCGTGATGCATGTGACTACGCGCGAAGGCATCTGGATCGTCCCGCCGCAACGTTCGCTGTGGGTGCCGCTTGGCATGGAGCATGAGATTCACATGGAAGGGCAGGTGTCCGTGCGCATGCTGTATCTCGATCGTGCGAACAGTGCCTTGTTGGGAACGCATTGCAAGGTATTGGCGGTGTCGTCGCTGCTGCGCGAGCTGGTCTTGGCCGCTGTGCAGGCCTATGCGGAAAAACGCAGGGAACGCATGACGATGCTTGCGCCGCTGCTGCTGCACGAATTGCAGGTGGCGGAAGGGACCGCCTTGCGTATTCCGGTGCCCTCGGATCCTCGCCTCAAGAAGGTGTGCCAGCGTTTGCTTGCGGGTACGTCGCGCGCGGAAACGCTGGAGCAACTGGCGATCCACGCGGGTGCAAGCAGCCGTACCGTGGCGCGCTTGTTCGAGAGCGAACTGCAGATGTCGTTCGTGCGTTGGCGACAGCATGTTCGCCTGGCCAAGGCGCTTAGCCAGATAAGCCTTGGGCATTCGATCAAGACGGTGGCGCGGGAGGCCGGCTATGCTAGCTGCAGCGCATTCAGCAGCATGTTTCATCGTGTGCTTGGTGTTACGCCCACCAATTATGTGAGGCGGACGGCATGATCTTGTGCGATCTCGATCTGGCTGCCTGGGTCTACGTCTGATCAAGACGTTGCAACTTGCGAAAACCACACATCTGGAGCACTCATGTTCGACCACATCCTGTTCGGCGTCAGCGATTATGCCGCGAGCAAAGCGTTCTTCCTCAAGGCACTCGAACCCATCGGCATGGCGGTGGTGGCCGAGGGGCCGCTTGGCATCGAACTCAGCGCAGATGGAAAGACCTCGCTGTGCATTCGCCAGACGGATGAGAAACCCGCGTATCTTCACTTGGCTTTCGTCGCGGAGAATCGCCAGCAGGTGGATGCTTTCCATCGCGCGGCGCTGGCGGCGGGCGCCAAAGACAACGGTGCGCCTGGGCTTCGCCCGAACTACAGCGGGAAATACTATGCCGCTTTCGTGATTGGTCCGGACGGGCATAACATCGAAGTGGTCTGCCACGAGCCCGAGGGCTGAGCACGTATTCCCGCGCAATCCCACCAGGAGTCGTCATGTCCGATATCGAAGCCTATTCGCCGCCCGGAATGAAAAAACCATGACCAGCATCCGTCGTCCCCAGGTTTGCGTGTTGGGAAGCGCAGAGCCTGGATCGCAGGCATACGATCTGGCCGCGCATGCCGGAGAACTGCTCGCTCGCCTGGGCATAACCGTAGTCAGCGGATGCGGAAGCCCGGCTACGCGTATCGCCGCGCAGCGCGCTCATGCTGCAGGCGGCCTGGTGATAAGCATCATTCCGGATTCGGAGATGCCCGCGCCGGATTGGCCGGCAACGGTGGTCATACCCAGCGGCGTGGGCGATGCGAGAAATCTACTGATGGCGCTTGCCGGCGATGCGTGCATCGTCATCGGCGGTCGTGCGGGCACGATCTCGGAGGTTTGTCTTGCGTGGTTGCATCGCCGGCCACTGTTGCCGCTGGTAGGTTGTGGCGGCTGGTCGGATGGGCTGTTGCAAAATCCGCCGGACGAGAGGAAGAACTCGCCCATTCTTCCATGGAGTTCGGTGGAGGAACTGGAGAGTCAGTTGCAGGCGTTGGATTTGTTGGAGGCGTAGGCTGGGATGCAATCCTAGCTTCGCAATGTCCGCGTGCTCGTCATGCTGGGATTGCATCCCAGCCCACGGTGCTACTTCGTTTCAGGTGGACTTCCGTGGGGCTGGCCGCGCAAAAGCATTTCTTCCGTTCTGTGCTGACGTGGCACATGCATCTGTTTCGCCATCACGCATGTCGCCACGATGGCGGCGGCAAAGCCTGATGCCGCGCCGATGCCGAGCGCCCAGCGCGGGCCGAGATGATCGGCCACCCAGCCCACGATGGGCGCGCCGATCGGCGCACCCCCGAGCGCGATGGCTACGCGCAATGCCATGACGCGTCCGCGCATGCTGGGCTCGGTCGAGAGCTGCATCAGCGCATTGGTGCCATTGGTAAACGTCATGGCGGACATCCCGATCACTACGAGTGCACAGGCGAACAACCCGTAGTGCGGGGCGAGGGCAGCCAGCGTGCAACCGAGTCCGAACGCTGCCGCGCCGATCAGCAGGGATGTAAAACCTGGTCGTTCGCGACCGGCGGCAAGCAGCGCGCCGCCAATGGTGCCGACGCCAAGGATCGAAGAAAGCATCCCGTAGCCACGCGCATCCGTGTGGAACACGCCGACCGCCATGGTCGAGATGAAGATCGGGAAATTCAATCCGAACGTGCCGATCAGGAACAGCATGAGCAGGATCGCCTTCAGGTCCGATCGATGCCACACATAGCGGAATCCCTCGATGAAACTGCCCTTGGTGCGGCGAGCCCTCGCATTCGCATGCAACGCGGACACGCGTAGCAGGAACAGCGAGGCCAGCACGGCGACAAAGCTGGCACCATTGATCAGGAACGCCCAACCGATGCCGACCGAGGCGATGACCAGGCCGGCAACCGCAGGCCCGATCATGCGCGCGGCGTTGAAGGAGGTTGAATTGAGCGCGACCGCGTTCGGCAGATCCGCATCGCCGACGAGCTCAGCTACGAAGGTCTGGCGCACCGGCGCATCGAATGCCGCCGCGCAGCCGGACAAAAAGGCCAATACATAAACGTGCCAGAGCTGCACGACGCCTGTCACGATCAGCACGCCCAGCGCCACGGCAAGCGCACCCATGGTTGCCTGCGTAGCGATCAGCAGCTTGCGCTGGTTGTAATGGTCGGCCGCAACGCCCGTCCAGGGGAGCAACAAAAGCTGTGGCCCAAATTGCAGCGCCATCACCGTGCCCACCGCCGAAGCATTGTGGTGGGTGAGGCGGGTGAGGACCAGCCAGTCCTGCGCCGTGCGCTGCATCCAGGTGCCGATGTTGGAAATCAGGGCGCCGGCAGCCCAGACGCGGTAGTTGAAACTCCTCAGCGAGCGGAAGACGCCGGCTGCTGCAACACTCACGATTGCTCCGGCGTTTTGCCGCCGTGGAAACGGCCGAAGTGTTGCGCGGAAAACACGCCGATGACCAGGATGCCCAAGCCGAACGCCGCGGCGTCGCCGGCATGGCGCAATGCGAAATCGCCGACGCGGCACAGCAGTACGTAGCCGACGACGATGTTGAAGAAGCCCCAAAGCACATTCACCGTCGATGAAGACAATCCCTGGCCCGGCGGTTTCGCGAACGGACTCTGGAACGGTTTGCCCATGACGCCGCTGACGAAGTGCGGCACGGCGTTGGCCAGGCAGGCGCCGCCGAAGAAGTAGACAACAAGCTGTAGCCATTCCATTTCAGATACTCCGCGTTTCGAGCCGATCGATGATGTCCTGGGTCATGCCTGTTTCACCCAGCTTGGGGAAAACGTGCTTGATGCTGTAGTCGTGCGCTTCGGGGCGCAGGTCCGTCATGGCGTCGATGGCCAGGGCAACGTTGAAGCCGTGCTCATACGCCTGGCGCGCGGTCGACTCGACGCCGGTTGCGGTGGCGACGCCGGCCACGACGACCTGGGTGACGCCCAGTGACTTCAACCGGTCTTCGAGGTCGGTGCTGGCGAAGGCGCCCCAGGTCCGTTTCGTCACGACGATGTCGTCCGGCTGTTGACCGAGTTCGGGAATGAAGTCGGTCCATCCGGCAGGCAACGGTTCGCTGCGGCGTGGCCGCTCGGTACGGCCCGGCGCCGAGCCGGCGACGTTGACCAGCACCACCGGCAAACGGCGTTGACGAAACGCATCGAGCAGCGCGCGCGAACGATTCACGACTTCTTCTACGGGGGTAACGAAAGGGTAGCCGACGATGCCTTTCTGCAGGTCGACGACGATGAGGGCGGTGTTCCGGTCGAGCGCGGTAATGGCCATGTCATTTCCCAACGGGCTGGAAGTCGGCGAGGCGTTCCAGCAACTTCACCGCGGCCGCAAGTTCGGCGTGTTCCTGGGGGGATAGTTGCGCTTCCAGCGCATGCAACAGCCAGTCCTCCTTGGCGGCGCGGCTTGCCTTGAGGGTTTTCTGGAAACCAGGCGTCAATGCGATCAGCGTTTGCCGCCCATCGGCGGGGTCGGGTTTGCCGCTGACGGCCTTCATCGCCTCCAGCCCGGCCACGGTGATGCGCATGGATTGCGGGCGAACGCTCTCCGCGCGCGCCAGGGCGGACACGGTTGCGGGCCCGTCACGCTCCAGGCGCAGCAGCACCGACTTCTGGGCGGAGGTGAAATCGCCTGGATGCGCGTGTGCGCGCAATCGTCGAATCAGTTTTCCCACGGAAATGCGCAGCTCGCCCGCCAAGGCGGCCAGCTGAGGGGGTTCGGAGGTGCGTGATGGCTTGGTCATGCAGGGAGGTTACCATGACTGCAGATAATCTGTACAGTTTAACTGTATATATCGATGCGTGAATGCGTGCGCAAAATGGGGCGTAGGCTGGGATGCAATCCCAGCTGACCGGATGGACGGCGATGCTGGGATGGCGTCCCGGCATGCATGCTGAGGTGTTACCTTGAAAGCGCGCGTCGGTCTAGAATCCACTCACGAGCCAGCCAAAACCCGATTTTCTTAATCTTTCCGTGGCCGAGCGAATCCAGCTCGCGGAAGACATTTGGGACAGCATTGCGGCTGAAAATCCTGAGGCGGCAACCCTTTCGCCGGCCCAGGTACAAGAGCTCCAGGCCCGTCTGGACGCGCACGATCAGGATCCGCCCACAGCCGTAACCTGCGAGCAGCTTCGCTCCGAGTTGTTCCAGCGTAATCACTGATGCGCGTTATCTTTCGGCCTCAGGCCAGGGACGAGGTTCTTGAGGCGCAAGCTTGGTATGAATCGCGGGCAACTGGCCTTGGCCTTGAGTTCGCCCGTTCCCTGGATGCAGCTGTCGCGTCGGCCGTCCGCAATCCGGAGGCGTTTGCGCTCGTCAGTGGCAGTTGTCGCAGACTTCTGCTTCGCCGATTTCCGTTTTCTCTGGTGTATCGCCTACGTGGCGACGAATTTCTGGTTGTCGCCGGGTTCAAGGCAAGGGTTGTTTGTAGATCACGCCGCCTTTCATCACGAACGGCACGTGTTCCGTTGCGCTGATGTCCGCCGTCGGGTCGCCTTGCACGGCGATCACATCCGCATCCAGCCCGGCTTTCAGCTGCCCGAATCTATCCTGCTGCCGCAAGATCTTCGCATCCACCGCGGTTGCCGCCAGTAGCGCGCTTGCGGGTGACATGCCATCGCGCACCATCCATTCCAGTTCCTTGTAATTGGTGCCGTGGGTGAATACGCCTACGTCGCTGCCGCAGCCGATGGTGACGCCGGCCTGCATGGCGTATTTGAAGGCGTTGGCGGCTTGCTGCATGTCGGCGGTGGGTGGTTGGCCGGGTTTCCAGCCGTGGAAGTATTCGGCATAGGCTGCTTCGGCTTCCAGGGTGGGCAGGTAGGCGACGTTGTGCTGTTTCATCAATGCGAACACTTCGGGCGTGCCGTTGTAGCCGTGTTCGATGGTGTCGACGCCAGCCAGCACGGCGCGGCGCATGCCTTCGGCGGTGGTGGAATGCATGGAGATGGGCAGGCCCAAGGAGTGGGCGGTGTCGACGCCGGCTTTCAGCTCTTCTTCGCTGAAGGTGGGCACTGCGCCCTTGCTTTTGCCGCAGTGGTAGTCGGCGTAGATCTTGATCCAGTCGGCGCCGTGGCCGGCCTGGTCGCGCACGGCGTCGATCATGGCTGGTACGCCCGCCACGGGCATGCCGCCTTGCGGCAGGTCGAGGTCGGTGCGAAAGCCCATGGGGCCCGGTCCGTAGCAATGGGCGGCGATGGTGGCGCGCGTGGCGACGAACAGATGCGGGCCGGGGATCAGGCCGTCGTTGATGGCGCGCTGCACGTCCACGTCGGCATAGCCGGCGCCTTCGGTGCCCAGATCGCGCAGGGTGGTGAAGCCCGCCATCAGCGTGTCGTGGACGTGCTTCACGGCTTCGATGGTGCGATACGCCTCGGTCTCCTTCAGCACCTGGTCGTTCCACAGCGTTTCGTTATAGGGGTGCAGGAAGATGTGCGAATGCGCATCGATCAGGCCGGGCAGCAAGGTAGTGCCGGGCAGGTCGATGGTCTGCGTGTTGGGTGGTGCGTGCACGTCCGCGGCAGGACCTACCGCGGCGATCTTGTCGCCTTGCACCAGCACTACCCAGCCGGCATGCGCTTGTTCGCTGCGTGCGTCGAACACGCGGTCGGCCTTGAGCAGCCAGGCGTGATCGGCGGGTTTGGGCGGGGATGCGACATCGGCAGTTGCAGCGGATGCGCCGATGGTGCAAGCCATCAGCATGCTGCCGAACAAGGCGGCGAGGCGTGGGAACCAATGCTTCGACATAGATGCTCCCCGGGGTTTTGGCGGTCGGATCGGAGAGTTATAGCAAGAACGCCCGGGAGGCGATAAGCGGGGCTTTGCGCACATGCGGTGGTTTGTGTCGCTACAAGACGAAGTGACGCATAAGTTCGGAGCATAGGAACGGACTGCGAGGTACGATCTCACCCTCGATCCTGTTTTCGGCAGCGAGGTCGCATGAAACGCATGGCATCGCGCTACGGGTGGCTGCTCACCCTGGTCTGCCTGCCGGGGCTGGCAGCGGACCACAAGACGTTGTCGCCCGTGCGGGTCACTGCACCGGCTTATACCTCGCATCATGGCGGCTATCTCATCTCGGGCGACTTCAAGGTCGATCCGCGCATGCCGTTCATCGTGTTTCCATCGCAACCGCTGGTCGCCGAGGACATTCTCAGCGTCGAGCCGGTGTACCTGGCAAATGACGATTATCTCGTGGTGCAGGAATGCGCGGCAGACGACTGCCGCCGTGCCAGCCTGGTGCGCGTGTGGCATCCCGGCGGCGTGGCCACGGCTATCCAGAACGACCCCGACCGCATCCTGATCCGGCACGAGAACAAGTATTGGATCTGGGTAAAGCGCCTGCCGCTCGCCTCGACCATGGGCTGCGCCGATTGCAACGATGAGCATTTCTACACCAGCTTCGAACCGTTCAGCCCGCCGATGGTGCTGATGCCCAGCGGCGAACTGGCGGCGTATAACCGCGAAGCATTGGTGGCTGCGCGCGAGCAGGATCCGGTGCCGGTAAAAACGCAATCGCATGAAGGCTCGACCTTCGTCGTGACTTATGCCGATGGCACGACGGTAAGGATTCGCCGCATGCATGCCGAGCATTGAGTCGTGGCGCGGAGCCTCGTAGGTTGGCGGTGAGGCGTAGCCGAACCCCAACACGGTGTTCCGCATGGCGACGTTGGGGTTCGCTTGGGCTCACCGCCAACCTACGCGCTCACGCATCACTGCAAGGGCAGGAAAATATCCACCACCGCTTCATGCTCCGGCACGTCGGGAAAGAACGCCAGCCGCTGCACGAACAAAGGAAAATCCCGCGGTTCCTCGCCGCTGTGCGGCAGCCATTGCGCATACAACGCAGAAATCGAAGCATGCAGATGATCATCCGAACCGACGTGCCGCAACACCGCACAACGGCCGGAGGGAATGAGCTTGTCGACAATGCCGTCGCCGGACATGTCGCGATCCACCGCAACGCCCAGATCGAAGCGGTAGTCCTGCGGCGGCACCTGGTAAGGGTCGTCGTAGAAGATGTTGAAGGTGGCATATCGGCTGGGATGCAGATGGTGCGCTTTGCGCCAGGCGATGAAGGCGCGGATCGAGTCGCCGATGCGGTTCGGGTCGCCGCGGTGTTCCAGTACGGCAAGGCGGGTCTGCGGAAAATCGACGATGCGGATGTCGCGGCTTGATGGGGTGGTATGCATGTAGCGGGTCCTTAGCGCGGTGAGCGGCTGGTAGGTGTCGTGCCAAGGTTCCCATTGCGGCTGCTTGCGGAACTCGCTGGGCGTTTGCCCGGCGATTTTCTTGAATGCGCGGGAAAACGATTCGGCATGCTCGTAGCCGCTGTCCAGCGCGATCTCGATCACCGGGCGGTCGCGCCGGAATGCCAGTTGGTAGGAGGCGCGCTTCAGCCGGCACAGCTGCACGTACTGGTACACGCCCAGGCCGAACAGTTCGGAAAACTGCCGCAGGAAGTGATGCTTGGAGAACATCGCCACTTCGCTGAGCTGCACCAGGCCAAGCTCGTCGTGCAGATGCGCGTCGATGTAGGCGAGCACTTTTTGGAAGCGGGCGAGGTAGGCGTCCCTGGGGCGTGGGTTCAATGCAGTATCTCCTTGGCGATCGCCAGTGTAGGCATCGATCGCGGCGCACGCCTGACAGAAATTGCTGAATGGACCCGATTCAGTCGCGCGTATACAAGCCGGTGATGCGGCCCTCCGCCAGCACGTGCCCCTGCATGGCGGCCTGCAGCTGTTGCGCGCTGGCGCCGGTCGGCAGCGCAGGCACGTTGTCCAGCGCGTACACGTGCAACACATAGTGGTGCGTCGAGCCCGACGGTGGGCAGGGGCCGCCGTAGCCGATGCGGCCGAAACTGTTGATGCCTTCCGCCGCATGCTCCAGCCGTTGCGACGGCGTGGATGCGCCTTCGCGCAGTTCGCGCGTATCGGCGGGAAGGCCATAGGCCAGCCAGTGCGCGAAAGCGATCGGCGCATCCGGGTCTTCCATCAGGATCGCCAGGCTGCGCGTGCCGATGGGTGGCGTCGGCAGGCGAAGCTCCGGCGACAGATCGGCGCCATCGCAACTGAGCCTGGACGGCATCGTGCCGCCATCCGTGAAACTGCTGCTGCTGACGGGGAAAGTGGTCGAGGCGCACGTCGCTGCGGCTTGCAGCAGCAGGGCAAGGCCGATGCGCGTGTGGCGGCGCTGCATGGGTATCAGTGGTCCGCGTCCGCCAGGCTGACCGTGACGAACGTGCGATGGGAGAAACGCGCCCGCAGCGTCGCGTCATTCAGTGAAAACGCATCGGCCGGCACCGGCTGCACGGATGCATAAGGCGGCTGCGTCGCCACCCGCAGGAAGGGATCGATGTATTGCAGCGACCACTGGCCACTCGCCGTATTGACCGGCGAACTCGGCAGGTCGCCCAGCCGCTGCACCCAGAACGACACATGGCCGTCCTCGGGCACCACGAAGCGCTGGCTGTTGTGCGATGCGCCCGCTTCGTACGGGCCGAGTGGCAACGATTCCACCACGCGCGGATGTTGGCAGCCGCTGTCGCACATCGCCATCTGCATCACCAGAATGGGCCGTGCGTTGGAAACGTACACCTTGATGGTGTCGCCTTTTTTCAAGGCAGCCGTGCTCTGGAACACGAGCGGCTTGCCACTGCCGTTCTGTTGCGCCACGGTGAAGGCGTTGTTATCGCCGGCGTGGGCGGCAGCGATGGAACCCAGGCCGAAGCATGCGCAGGCGACGATACGCTGAATGGACATGACGATCACCTCGAAGGATGCCGTGCGACCCGGCAAGCCGGATCGCGGCTATCTTGCGCCGATTCTGTTTCGGTGTCAGCGGTGCATCAGCCCCAGGAACGCGCTCGCCCGCGCCCACCGCTGCAAGCCATAGCGTTCCACCACCCACACCAGCAGCATCGACAGGCACTTTGCATCAGGGCACTGCGTACCCATCATGGACATGCTCAAACAAAGGCCATGCGACAATGAAGATATTGGTAGTGGGTGCGGGCGCCATCGGCGGCTATTTCGGTGGCCGTCTGCTGGAAAGCGGCCAGGACGTCACGTTTCTGGTGCGCAAGGCGCGGGCGGAAACACTCGCGCGCAACGGCTTGCAGATTCGCAGCGCGCAGGGCGATGTCGACCTGCCGCCGCCGCGCACGCTGCAGGCGCATGCGCTGCACGAAACGTTCGACCTGGTCATGCTGAGCTGCAAGGCCTATCACTTGCAGCAGGCGATGGAAGACATGGCGCCTGCGGTGGGTGAGCACACCGCCATCCTGCCGCTGCTCAACGGCATGCGGCACCTGGATCTGCTTGATGCGCGCTTTGGCGCCGAACATGTACTCGGCGGCCAATGCGTGATTCCGGTAACGCTGGATGCCGAGGGCGTGGTGCGCCACCTCGGGCCCACGGCCGGCTTGAGTTTCGGCGAGCGTGACGGCAACCGTTCGCCGCGCGTGGAGCGCATCGCGCAGGCGATGGCCAGTGCGCGTTTCGATGCGCGCCTGAGCACCACCATCCTGCAGGACATGTGGGACAAATGGGTGTTCCTCGCCACGCTCGCTGGCATCACCTGCATGATGCGCGCGCCGATCGGCGACATTGTCGCGGCGCCGGGCGGTGAGCGCGCCATCCTCGCTCTGCTGGAGGAATGCCGCCGTGTGGCCGAAGCGAATGGCCACACACCCACGGACGCTGCCATGCTGCGCGCCCACAAGATGTTGACCGAAGCCGGTTCGAGCATGAGCGCTTCCATGCTGCGCGACCTGGAGCAGGGCAGTGCGGTGGAGGCCGATCATGTGATCGGCGATCTGCTGGCGCGAGGGGAAGCGGCCGGGCTGGCGTTGCCGGTGTTGCGATTGGCTTATGTGCATTTGAAGGCGTATGAGGCGCGGCGCGGGCGGTGAGTTTTTTGACTACGCGCGCGATCGAAGTGGACATCTGGATCATCGCAACAAACGGTTCCCTCCCCTGCGAAGTACCTGATTAGCGCTATGTCTCAGTTACGCGACATATAGCTCCCTCCCCTGCGAAGTAGGGAAGGGAGGGGGTGGGGTTGTTCGAGCTTGCAGCACGATTTGAACGTGTCGCGAGCTTGCTTCACCCCACCTCAACCCTCCCCTACTGCACGTAGGGGAGGGGGCGGATCCGGCGAACTGAGACTCGACGCTAACCAGGTACTTTGGCGCGTTGGCGATTCAGCAAAGCATTTCACCCCTAGCACGCCACCACTCGTCCCCAGCGCCTCGCCACATATCCCTTTGCGATGGCGGAATCGCCGGCTCACGCCAAGAATCGCCCCATTCCATCGACGGGAGCGGGACCCATGAACAGGCGCGAGTTGTTGAAGGCGGCATTGGCGATTCCATTCTTGCCAGGCGTGGTGGCCGGTGGCATCGGCTCCGCCCTGGCCGGCAGCTCCTTTGCACGCGTTCGCCCCGGCCAGGCCGGCTGGCCGTCGCTCGCGCAATGGGATGAACTTCGTCGCGCCGTGGGCGGGCGCCTGCTCCAGCCGCAATCACCTTTCACGGCTTCCAAGGCGGCCTGCGAGGAAGCGCTCAAGCACATCAAGAACCCGTTCTATATAGGCGACCAGCCGGGCCTGACCCAGACCAGCGGCTGGGCCGATGCCTGGCTGTCGCAGCCCAGCGCATACGCCGTGGCGGCCGAAAGCACGGCCGATGTGGCCGCGGCTGTCCGCTTTGCCAGCAGGCATCGCCTGCGGCTGGTGGTGAAAGGTGGCGGGCACAGTTACCAGGGTACCTCCGATGCACCCGATTCCTTGCTGATCTGGACGCGGCACATGAACGCCATCAGCGTGCACGACGACTTTGTGGGGCAGGGCTGCGCAGGCGTGCAACCACCGCAGCCGGCGGTAAGCGTGCAGGCGGGCGCCATGTGGATCGATGCTTACGATGCCGTGACCACGCATGCCGGGCGTTATGTGCAAGGTGGCGGCTGTTGCACGGTGGGCGTGGCGGGATTGATCCAAAGCGGCGGCTTCGGCAGTTTCTCCAAGCGGTTCGGCACGGCGGCGGCGGGGTTGATCGAAGCGGAAATCGTCACGGCGGACGGCGAGGTGCGCATCGCCAACGCGTGCACGAATCCCGACCTTTTCTGGGGTATCAAGGGCGGCGGTGGCGGCTGCCTTGGCGTGGTGACGCGCCTTACGCTGCGCACGCATGCGCTGCCGGAATTCTTCGGCGGGGTGTTCGGCGAAATCAAGGCGGCTTCGGATGCCGCGTTTCACGCCTTGATCGCCAAAGCCATCGGCTTCTACCAGAGCGAACTGTTCAACCCGCATTGGGGCGAGCAGATGCGCTTTCGCGGCGAAAACGTACTGAACATTTCCATGGTGTTCCAGGGCTTGAACCAGCAACAGGCGCAGGCGACCTGGCAGCCGTTCCTGGATTGGGTGCATGCAAGCGGCGATTACCGATTCACCAAGCCGGTGCAGGTTCTGGCAGTGCCCGCGCAGCATTTTTGGGATGCGGAATATTTCCGGCAACACGTACCCGGCGCGATGATTCCCGATGACCGCGACGGCGCGCCGCGCAACCATGTGCTGTGGGCGGGCGACCAGGGTCAGGTCGGCTGGTTCATCCACAGCTTCAAATCCGCATGGCTGCCGGCTGCGTTGTTGCGCAAAGGCCGGCAGGCGGCATTGGCCGATGCGATCTTTGCGTGCACACGCCAATGGGACGTGGAATTCCACTTCAACAAAGGCCTGGCCGGTGCGCCGCCCGACGCCATCGCCGCGGCCCGCGACACCGCCACCCATCCGCAGGTGCTGGATGCCTTCGCGCTGGCGATCATCGCCGGCAACGGTGCGCCGGCGTACCCGGGCATGCCCGGCGCCGACCAGGACTTGCCGAAGGCACGCGCGGAAGCCGCAGCAATCGGCCATGCAATGGATGCCTTGTTGAAGCTGGCGCCGAACGCCGGTGCCTATGTATCGGAAAGCGATTATTTCCAGCGCGATTGGCAGCATGCGTTCTGGGGCACGAACTATCCGCGCCTGGCGGCCGTAAAGCGCCGATACGATCCGGACGGCTTGTTCTTCGTGCACCACGGCGTAGGGAGCGAGCGCTGGAGTGCGGATGGCTTTACGCGCGTGGTGTAGTGGAAATTCACGCGGTCTTCACGTTTTCAGGCGGGGTCATTGTCAACAGGCCTTCATTTAGCCGCATTAACGTGCTTCGGGTTGTGCGCAGTACTCCGTTCCACCACACACGCTCCGGAGACCACGATGACCGCGACTTCCCGCTTCCGTTTTCGCCGCACGCCCATTGCCGCCGCGCTTGCCATCACCGCGCTGGCCGCAGCTGCCATGGTTTATGCCGACGATGCATGGCAGAACCATGCGTTCCACTTTTGGCCCGGCAACCTGGTGGTAAGCCGCAGCGTGTACGACAACAAGGCCGGCAACGTGGCCGTGGGTGAAGTGCTGCCGCCAAGTTGCCCGGCGGCCAGCGGTGCGTGCGGGGCTGCTGGCGGTGCGCCCTACGACGGTAGCTATCCTTACGTGTGGAACAACGATGCCTACGACGCCAGCTTCGGCATCACCTCGCGCATCTACCTGGATCAGATCACGCCCAGCGGCTGGTTGATCGATTCGCTGGAAGTGCCCAACAGCCTGCATCCGTCGTCGCGCGCCGGGCAGCTCGTCACCAGCTTCAGCTCCAAATCCGAACTCGGCCTGCATCTGTCGCTGGATGGACGGTATCTCAGCTTCATGGGTTATGTGGCGCCGGTCGATACCATCGACGTTTCCAATGCCAATACGCCGCTGGCGATCGACGACACCAATCCGGACGGCCAGGTGTTCTATCGCGCCGTGGCGCTGCTGGACCGCAACGGACATTTCCGCTTTACCCAAACCAATGCCTACAGCGGCAACAACGGCCGCGCGGCGATCTACAACAACCTCAATGGCGCCAACCTGTTCTACACCGTGGGCAATGCCGGCAACGGCGGTAACCCGCAGCCCGATGGCGTGATCCTTGGTGCGGGCGCGCAGTTCATCACCGCTTCGCCGCTGCCCGAGTCGCTGCAGAACCCGGTGCGGCCCACGCCGCTGGCGAGTTTTTCGGTGACGGCGCTGGGTGCAAAAGCCGACAAGGTCGGCAAGGACGACAACTTCCGCGGCATCACCGTGTTCAACAACGTGGTGTATGTCACCAAGGGCAGCGGCGGCAATGGCGTGAATACGGTTTACTTCATCGACACCACCGGCAAGGCATGCCCCAATGGCGTGGGCGTGCCGGTGCCGGGCGCGGCGCTGCCGACGGTGCCGCTTGCCTATGACGCATCCACCCTGCAGGCCAGCGGCTTGCCTACCAACATGTGCGTGCTGGCAGGCTTTCCCTCGACGCCGAACAAGAAAGCCACGACGCTCGCGTATCCCTTCGCCCTCTGGTTCGCCGACGCCAACACCTTGTACGTGGCCGACGAAGGCGATGGCTATACCGGCGGCGCCGATCTGTATGCGCACGCCGCAGCGCAGGCCACGGCCGGCTTGCAGAAATGGGTGTTCAACGTCGCCACGCAATCCTGGACACTGGCCTACACGCTGCAGGCCGGCCTGGACCTCGGCCAGCCGTATACGGTGAAGGGCTATCCCACCGGCAACAACCCCGCCACCGGCCTGCCGTGGTCGCCGGCGACCGACGGCCTGCGCCAGATCACCGGGCGCGTGGATGAAGACGGCAAGGTCACCCTTTGGGCGGTGACCTCCACCATCAGCGGCAATGGCGATACGGGTGCCGATCCGGACAAGCTGGTCGCCATCCGCGACGAGCTGTCGAACACCACCGCGGCAGGCGCTGCGAACGAGCGCTTCGTGACGCTGCGTTCGGCAGGCTTCGGCGAAGTGCTGCGCGGGGTGTCGTTCACCCCGGGCACGCGCCCGCACCGCGGATTCGGCAGGCATTAGCACCTGACGTAGGTTGGCGGTGAGCGCAAGCGAACCCCAACATTGCCATGCAGAACGCAACGTTGGGGTTCGGCGTTGCCTCACCCCAACCTACGCGCTTGCGCTCACCGCCACCCCCCGCCAAGCCAAGGGAGAGTCGCAACCGCTAAGCCAGGCGCCCACTATGGTGGCGCTGGGCAGCCGCACTGGCGCCCCGCCGAGGCCCATTTCCGGGCCGAAAACCAACCGCAACCCTAGTGGAGATTTAACTTATGTACGCACATTTCGAACGCACCGGCTCGCTGACCGAACTTTCCAGCTATCCGCGCTGGGCGCAAGACCTGATCGCCGCCTGCGAACCGACCAAGCAGGCCGTGGTGAAGCACGAGCTGTGGACACTGATGCGCGAGAATCGTCTGGATGCCACCGGCACGCGCGATTTCATGGTGGGCGTGTGGCCGGTGATCGAGCGTTTTCCCGGCTATATGGCGCTCAACCTGCTGAAAACCCGCTACGGCCGCAGCCCAGGCGAAAACATGGCCCGCCGCTGGCTGGTACGCAACATCCGAGTGGAGCAGAATCATGCCGAATACTGGCTCAATTGGGCCGAAGGAGCAGGGGTGCCCCAAAGCGAGGTATTGAACGGCACCTCCCCTTACGGGACGGACGCGCTGGCCAACTGGTGCGAGGAAGTAAGTCGCAGCGGTCCGCTGGCAGCCGGCATGCTGGCTACCAACTACGCGGTGGAAGGGGCAACCGGGGAATGGTCGCAATGGGTTTTCGACAGCGCGACCTATACGGAAAGCTTCCCCAAGGCGAGCCGCGCAGGCACGTTGCGTTGGCTTCAACTTCACGCCGCGTATGATGATACTCATCCATGGGAGGCGCTGGAGATCGTATGCACCCTGGTTGGCACTTCACCGCGTCCGGATGAAGTGGCGTATCTGCAAGAATGCGTCAAGCGTAGTTACGTAAGCATGAGGATCACCCTGGATCGGTGTCTGGATGTGCGTCGTGACCCATGGGCAGCCAGTGAAGCGGCCGCTTAAGTAAAGTGCCGGTGGGGCGATACACGTCGGGTCAGCAGTTTTTTTACTGTGGATGACAGGCTCTTAAGATAGGGGCACGATGCGTACCGCCCACCATGCAAAGCAACGACCGCTGTCACAGCGCCTTATGCCATTGGCATACGGCTTGGCGGCGGTCGTTGGCTTGGTTTTGTGCCTGACCTGGGGGGCGCTGCAGGTACAGGTGACGCTGGCCGGTTTCTTGAACGGCGAAAGCCTGTGGTCGAAGGCGCAAAAGCAGGCGGTGATCGAGCTCACCGGCTATGCCCGCACCGGCGATCCGGACCGGCTCGAACGTTTTCGCCAAAACTACAATGTAGTGAGTACCGACCGCTGGGCGCGCGACGCCATCGCCACGGGCCATTACGACCGGCATGCGGTATACGACGCGTTCCGGCGCGGCGGAGTGATTCCCGCGGCGATTCCCGGCATGGTCTTCATCCTCGATCACTTTGCGTCGCTGCCCTATGTGGGGCCGGCGCTGCGCGACTGGCGCTCGGTCGATGGCGCCATCGACGAATTGAACGGCATTGCCGGGCAGTTGCAGCACGCGTATGCGCAAGGCACGCCGCCGCACGACGAGATCAACCGGCAACGCGCGCGCATCGAAGCGCTCAATACGTACATCGAACCGCGCAGCGACGATTTTTCGCTGCAGATTGCCCTTGGCGCCGCCTGGCTGGGGCGGGTGCTGTTCGCCAGCGTGGTGGTGATGGCCATGCTGGCCTCCATGCTGTGGATACGCACCGCGCAGCGCATCCTGGCCGGCATCCGTGGCACCGAGGAACGCTATCGCCTGCTGTTCGACAGCGCCGCCGACGCCATCGTGATGGTGGATGAAGTGCACGGCCGCGTCCTTGGCGCCAACCGCACCGCCGGCGCGTGGACCGGCCGCGAACCGCACGAACTGACCGGGCAGCATTTCCATGACCTGTTCGTGGAAGGCAGCATGCGTTCGGCGGGTTCTTCCACCGTCGGCCTGCTGCGCGCCGTCAACGGCATGATTCGCAGCGTGGAAACACACAGCAGCCTGACCACCTGGGGTTCGCAGCCGGTGCGCCAGGCGATCATGCGCGACGTATCGGACCGTATCGCGATGGAGCAGGAGCGGCGCATCGCCTCCGAAGCACTGGCCAGCGTCGCCGAAGGCGTGATCATTGCCGATGCGGACCGGCGTGTGACCACCGTCAATGCCGCGCACACGCGCATTACCGGCTACACCCTGCCGTACCTGCAGCACCATCGTTTCGACGAATTGCGCCGCATGCCGGACGGCTCGCCGCTGCCGGCCTCCATCTGGGACATGGTGGCCGAAGGCGGCAACTGGGTGGGCGAAGTACAGAGCTGGCGTTCGGATGGCTCCTCGTATCCGGAGCTGCTCAGCATCAGCGCCATCCGCAATGGCGAAGGACGCGTGCAGCATTATGTGGCGGTGATCACCGACATCACCCGCAGCAAGGCCGATCGCCAGCGCCTGGAATACATGGTGGCGCACGATCCGCTTACCGGCCTGGCCAATCGCAGCGAATTCCAGCGCCATTGCGCGCAGGCGATCGAATCATCGGCACGCATCAACGGCGCGACGGCGGTGTTGTTCGTGGACCTGGATGCGTTCAAGGCGGTGAACGACAGCTACAGCCATGCCATCGGCGACCGCCTGCTGGTGAAAGTAGCGCAACGCATCCGCCGCGAACTGGGCGAAAACGACATCGCCAGCCGCATCGGCGGCGACGAATTCACCGTGCTGCTGGGTGGCCTGCGCACGCGCGAACAAGCCGCGCAATTCGCCAGCCGCCTGCTGCAGAGCCTGTCGGAGCCGATGCTGATCGGCGACTACGAAATCGTGATGAGTGCCAGCATCGGCATTGCCGGCTATCCGCTGGACGGCAGCGATCCGGTCACCCTGATCGCCAACGCGGACGCGGCGATGTATGCCGCCAAGACGCAGGAGCGCAACACGTTCCGCTTCTATACGCCGCTGATGCACGCCGATGCGCGCATGCGCCTGATGCTCGGCGCCGATTTGCGGCAGGCGCTGATCCGCGACGAATTCCATCTCGTGTTTCAGCCCAGCGTGGAACTGCGCACCGGCCGCATCGTGGCGGTGGAAGCGCTGATCCGCTGGCGCCATCCCGAGCGCGGCGAACTGATGCCGGACGAGTTCATTCCGCTGGCCGAAAGCCTGGGCCTGATCCGGCGCCTGGACGCCTGGACCTTGCGCGCCGTGTGCGCCCAGATTCGCGCATGGGACCAGGCCAAGCTGCCGCCGATCCGGGTGGCGGTCAACGCCTCGGCCGCCACGTTCGGCCATCCCGGTTTCCTCGACAGCGTCAAGCAGGCGCTGCAGGCCAGCGGCATCTCGCCCAAGCGCATCTTGTTCGAAATCACCGAGAGCGCAATTCTGCGCCTGGGCGAGGCCACCGAACAAACCATGCATGCCTTGCATGCGCTCGGCATCGGCATCGCCATCGACGATTTCGGTACCGGTTATTCCTCGCTGGCGTATTTGAAACTGTCCGGTATCGATTATCTGAAGATCGATCGCTCCTTCGTCACCGACCTGCCGGACAGCGCCAACGACGTGGCCATCGTGGAGGCCATGCTTGCCATCGCCAAGAGCCTGGGGATGTGCACCATCGCCGAAGGCATCGAAACCGCCGCCCAGCACGAATTCCTGCTGCGCGCCGGCTGCGTGGAAGGGCAGGGTTACTTCTACTCGCGCGGTTTGCCGCCGGTGGAGATCGAGCGGATGTTGTCGCCCAATCCGCGGCACGAGGCGTCGCGGTTGCGGTTGGTGCCTCCCAAGTAGCGGGAATCGTCAATCGTAAATCGGGAATCGTAAGAGCAGATCCTGCAAGTCTTCGGGGTGATGCACATAGCCCCCTCCCCTACTGTCGCAGGGGAGGGAGCAAATCGCGGCAGGCCATGGAGCAATGACGCTTAAGTTAGTGCCATTACGCTTAAGGGCACTTCTATAAATTGCCTGTTACTCGTCTAATAGCGTGACGGCCGGTGCAACTTGATACTCGCCGCGATGCGCTCCCTCCCCTGCGACAGTAGGGGAGGGCTGGGGTGGGGTTGCTTGGGCTTGCAGAATGATTTGAATGCGTCGCGAGCTTGCTTCACCCCACCCCAACCCTCCCCTACTACACGTAGGGGAGGGGGCACATCACTGCATGCGTCGAGGTACACGCTCAAGTTAGTGCCATTGAACTTAAGTTCGGAGCACTGGAGCGCTTTTTAACGATTCACGATTCCCGATTGACGGCTCTTCAAAGCCTCACATCCACCACCATCTGTTCATCCTGATACATCCCCGGAAACGCCTGCTTCAGGTGCGCCACCTTCGGCGCATCGTTGATCACGATGTACGGGTTATTGGGGTGCTTGCGCGCGTAATCCTGATGGTAATCCTCGGCGGGATAGAAACCCGTCAACGGCTGCACCTGCGTCACGATACGGTCCTCAAATACCTTGGCGGCATCTATCTGTGCGATATAGGCGTCGGCGATCTTTTTCTGTTCCGGATTGGCGTAGAAGATTTCCGAACGGTATTGCGTGCCGGCATCCGGTCCCTGGCGGTTGAGCGTGGTGGGATCGTGCGCGATGGCGAAATAGATCTTCAGCAATTGCCCGTAGCTGAGCACGGCCGGATCGAAGGCGATCTTCACCGATTCGGCATGGCCGGTATTGCCCTCGCTGACCGTGTCGTACTCGGCGGTGCTGGCATTGCCGCCGCTGTAGCCGGCCCATACTTGCCGCACGCCGCGCACGTGCTCGAACACCGATTGCATGCCCCAGAAGCAGCCGCCCGCAAGCACCGCGGTTTCGGTGCCGTGCGTGGTGGTCTTGGGTTCGTCGTAAGCAGGGTTGGGGAAGGGCGCGTTGGTGGCCGAGGCGGCGCAGGCGGTCAGGCCGAGCAGGGCGAAAAGGGCGGCGAAACGACGGGCTTGCATGGCGTGGCTCCGTGGGGACCTGCTTGCTATTCGCCTGCACCTGTCACGCGGTTACACCGTGCCGCTGTCGTTCGGGCTGGGATTTCAGCCCGGCCTACATCGCCACCACGTGGATCTCGACATCGTCGAGCTGCACGATCTGCCCCGCGTGGATCTTGCAGGTCTTGCGCAGTTCCTGCTGCCCATCGACATACACCGCGCCGCTGGCGACGATCTGCTTGCCTTGGCCGCCGCTGTCGCATAGGCCAGTCAGCTTGAGCAATTGGTTGAGTTCCACGTATTCGCGGTCGAGTTCGAATGCAATGCGCTGGGTCATCGGTGCGAGGGCAAGGCCATGGGATGTTCGGGCAGACTGAGAAACGCAAAGAACGGGCGATGCTGGTCGATGGCGAAGCGGGCCGACTCGTGCAGGATCGCCAGCAGGGTATCGAAATCCTTGGGTACGGTCGCGCGCAGATCGCTGGCGTGGTCCAGCAGCAACACATGGCCTGCGCCATGCAGCCATTCCAGGTCGCGCAGCGTATCCAGCAGCGCATCCCAGTTCTGGCCGAAGCCGTTGGGTACGTTGAGCACGGCGGCCAGGCGGCGCAGCAGTTCGCCCTTGTCGTGGCAGCCGGCGAGGTCGGTGCGGCATACGTAAAGCTGGCCTTGCTCGGCCGCGGCAACCAGCGCATCGAAGTCGGCCGCGTCGACGAAATACACGCCGCCGTCGTTCGCCTGCGTAAGGTCCAGGGCGCCTTCTGCGCTCATCGGTTCACCTGGAACGGCTTGAAGCTGCGGTAGTGATCGTCGGTGTAATAGAACACCGACGGTGGCGTGCCGCCGGTAATGATGCGCCGTGCGCCGCGGTCGCGCGCGCCCGGCGTGGCGACGGTGTATTCGTGGTAATAGCCGCGCGGCTGCTGCGGCAGCAGGCCTTCGTAGTTACCGAACACCACGCCGTCCTGTGCATACGGAAACGGACCGCCTTGCAGAATGGCCGTGAGCGTCACGCAGGCTTCCGGCGGCATGAAGGCTGGCAGGTTGCTGTGTGCGCCAGGGCAGTTGTCGTGGCCCACGGCAGGAAGCGTGACGTTGCCGTGCGATTCCATGCTGGCCGGCGGTGCCGGATGCCGGTTCCAGAACACGATCGCAGCGATCAGCGCAGCGAGCAGCACCAGGGGGATGAAGCGAGACAGAGACACCACGGGCTCCTTGTTGGCGATCCGCGCAGTGTAGTGCGTCGCGCGGCGGCTTGCCTGTTCGGCGCAATGACTTTAAGGACATGCGGCGGCTTGTGCCTGGCCCTATATAGCGCCTAGCCATTCCAAGGAAAAACACGGCCATGATCCGCACGCCTTTGAGCTGGATGATCGCAGTCGGTTTGTTCGGTGCAGTGTCTTCGTCGTTTGCCGCAGATGTTCCGGCTGCGCAACCCCAGGTGCTTGCACCCGGCGTGATTTCGGGGCCGGCCGGCGAAGCGTGTCCGGCGTTTACGCCGGATGGCGACACCATGTATTTCGATGTCGGTTCCATGATCCTGGTGTCGCATCGCGAACATGGTGCCTGGTCCAAGCCGGTGATCGCGCCTTTCTCCGGGCAATGGCTCGATCACGATCCGACCATGTCGCCGGATGGTTCGTATCTCGTGTTCGTATCCGACCGGCCGGTGAAGCCGGGTGCCGATGCGTTGGCGGCGACCGTGCATGGCAAGGTTTTTCCGGGGCGCGGCGGTCATCTGTGGCGCGTGGATCGCAAGGGTGACGGCTGGGGCGCGCCGGTGCATCTGCCCGACGCCGTCAATGCCAGCGATCGCACCTATGCGCCGAGCATCGCTGCGGATGGCAGCCTGTATTTCATCCATCCGGATGAGCAGGGTGTGTTTCATATCTACCGCTCGGCGTACGCGCAGGGCGCTTATCAGCCCGCTGCACGGGTGAACGTGGGTGATCCGTCGGCATCCACCCATGATCCGGCGATCGCGCCCGATCAATCGTTCATGGTCTTCAACCTCAGCGAGGATGCCAAGGCGGGTGCCATGGGCGATTTCTATATCGCCTTTCGCGAAGGCGATCATTGGGGCAAGCCGATCGACCTGGGCGAAACCATCAATGGCAAGCCGGGCAAGTGGAGCCAATGGGGCGCGCATATAGGGCCGGACCGGCGCACGCTTTACTACACCAGCGACCGGCGCACGGAGCTGAGCTTTCCGCTTACGCAGGAGCGCGCCAAGGCGGCGCTGGCGCGCATGCAGAGCTGGGACAACGGCAGTGACAACATCTGGTACGTGTCGTTGGGGCCGTGGCTGGATGCGCATCACGCACGGTGACGTCGGGTGCTTTCTGATTCGTCACCCCGGCGCACGCCGGGGTCCAGCGATTTTTCATCTGATCCCGATACACACCCAAAGCCACTGGGCCCCGGCCTTCGCCGGGGTGACGGTTTCCGGAGAGGGTTGTACATGCCAACCCTGATCTCCGGTGCACCGGCTAGACTGCGGCTTTATTCGCCGCGGAGCCGCCATGTCCCTTCCATCCTTGTCCTTGCGCGTGATCGCCGGCTGCATGTTGCTGGCGTTTGCCTCCGCCGCGCCGGCGTGGCCTGACGAAGCGCCGCCAGCAAGGACAGCCGATAGCGCAGCACCTGCGCCTGCGCCGATGCTGCAGGACTTCGGCGCCTATGTGGACGACGCACGCAAAACCTTCAACGTGCCCGGCATCGCGGTGGCGATCGTCAAGGACGGCAAGGTGGTGCTGGAACAAGGCTACGGCCTGCGGGAGATCGGCAAGCCGGACAAGGTGGATGCGCATACGCTGTTCGCCATCGCCTCCAACACCAAGGCATTCACGGCGGCCTCGCTGCAGATGCTGGCCGAGCAGAAGAAGCTGGACATGGACGGCCGGGTGACCGATTACCTGCCGTGGTTCCAGATGTCCGACCCCTATGTGACGCACGACATGCGCGTGCGCGACCTGCTGGCGCATCGCAGCGGCTTGAGCCTGGGCGCGGGCGACCTGCTGTACTGGCCGCCGACCCGCTACACCACCAAGGAAGTGGTGCAGCACCTGGCGAAGCTGCCGATCGCCAACGGTTTCCGCAGCCACTATGCCTACGACAACATCCTGTTCGCCGTGGCCACGCTGGTGATCGAAAACGTCTCCGGGGAGCGCTATGCCGATTTCATTCGCGAACACATCTTCAAGCCCGTGGGCATGGACGAGTCGCTGGTCGACATGACGTACTTGAAGCCCGGCATGGATGTCGCCACCGGCCACGCGCTGTACGACTTCAAGGACCTGAAGCCAGTGCCGCCGATGGCATGGACCAACAACCCGGGCGCCGGCGGCATCTACGCCAGCGTGCACGACATGGCGAAATGGATGAAGGTGCAGCTCGATGGCGGCGAGCTACCCGGTGCGGATGGCGAAGGCAAGTCGCACCGTCTGTTCTCGCAGGACAGCCAGAACCAGATGTGGACGATGCTCACGCCGATTCCGGTGAAGGATCCGCCGATCCCCGAATTGAAGCCGCTGATGCCGAATTTCTCCGGCTACGGCGAAGGCTGGTTCCTGAGCGATTACCACGGCCAGAAACTGGTATGGCATACCGGCGGCTGGCCGGGCATGGTGTCGCGCGTCACCCTGGTGCCGGGCTTGAAGCTGGGCGTGGTGGTGCTGACCAACCAGGAATCGGGCGCCGCGTTCAATGCCATTACCTATCGCGTGCTGGATGCCTATCTCAACCCCGCGCACAAGACCGATTGGGTGGCGGTGTACGACAAGGCAGTGAAGCATGCGCAAGGTGACGCGGACGAAAGCTGGAAGAAGCACGAAGCGGCGCGCGATGCGAAGAGCAAACCCTCGCTGCCGCTGGCGAACTATGCCGGCACCTATCGCGATCCCTGGTACGGCGACGTCATCATCAGCAAGGAGGGCGGCAAGCTGCGCCTGCGTTTCAGCAAGACCGCGCAATTGGTTGGAACGATGACGCCATGGCAGCACGACAGCTTTATCGTGCGCTGGGACGATCGCGCCTTGAACGCGGATGCCTTCGTGAACTTTGCGCTGGATGTGGACGGCCACGTGCGCGAAGTACGCATGGCGCCGATTTCGCCGCTGACGGATTTCAGTTTCGATTTTCAGGATTTGCGCTTGACGCCGGTGCAGGCGGATTAGCGATCTCGCGGAAAAACGTAGGCCGGGATGAAATCCCAGCTTCGATGTGCATGGCGGCGCTGGGATTTCATCCCGGCCTGCCTTGCATTCCAGTTACGCATGACCAACGGAGACATTGATGCGTTCACGTCCATTTGTTCTGGTTGCACTGCTGAGCCTTGGCCTGCTGGCGGCCTGCTCGCAGCCTGCCACACCGGTTGCATCGGTGCATCGCTTCTTCCATGTCCAGCTTGCCAGCCAGGAAACGCAGCCTGTCTCGGGGCGCTTGCTGTTGTTCGCACAAGAGGCCAATGCCGCCAAGGCCGATGCCAAGGACGGCAAGGTGACGGAAGTGGACGCCAATCCGTTCCATCCCACGGACGTGGCCATCGCCGCGCAGGAAGTCGATCGGCTCGCGCCCGGCCAGACGATCGACATCGACGCCGACATGCGCGCTTTTCCCGATGCATGGTCCAAGCTTCCGGCCGGCGACTACGTGGTGCAGGCGGTGCTGGATGTGCATCACAACTACAACTACCTGGGGCGCGATGCCGGTGATTTGATCAGCGCCGTGCAGACCGTGCACCTGCCGGCCACCGATATCCCCACCATCACGCTGGATGCCACCGTGCCGGCGCAGGACCCGTGGGCCGTGCCGGACTCCGCGCCCGCCAACTTGCGCGAAGCGGCGAAGGTGGTGCATGAGCAAGCGCAGCCGATCGATTTCGTAAGCCCCGCGCTGTCGCAGTATTGGGGCCGCGACATCCACATGTACGGCTACGTGGTGCTGCCGCCGGGGTACGACCCGGCTTCCGGCAAGCGTTACCCCACCGTGTATTTCACGCATGGCTTTACCGGCAACAAGGATCGCCTGCTACGGCCGATGGCGTATGTCGAAGCGGGCATGAGCAGCGGCCAGATGCCGCCGATGATCTGGGTGTTCCTGGACGAATCCAGCGCCACCGGCACGCACGAGTTCGCCGATTCGGTAAACAACGGGCCATGGGGGCAGGCGCTGACCACCGAGCTGATTCCCTATCTGGAATCGAAGTACCGCATGGACGCCGACGTCAACGGCCGCTTCCTCAACGGTCATTCTTCGGGCGGCTGGGCCACGCTGTGGTTGCAGACGCGCTATCCGAAAATCTTCGGCGGCACCTGGTCCACCTCGCCGGACCCCAGCGACTTCCACGACTTCACCGGTCCGGACCTGTACGCGCCGCACGCCAACGTCTATCACAAGCCCGATGGCACGCCGTGGCCGCTGGTGCGCGACAAAGGCAAGGTGCTGGGTACCTTCGAGCAGTTCGCCAAGATGGAACGCGTGCTGGGGCCGTACGGCGGACAGCTGGCCTCGTTCGAATGGGTGTTCTCACCGCGCGGCAAGGATGGCCGGCCGGAGCAGATGTTCAACCGCGACACCGGCGACGTGGATCCGCAGGTGGTGGCCTATTGGCACGATCACTACGACATTGCCTATCGCCTGCAGAGCAACTGGCCGGCGTTGAAGCCCGATCTGGACGGCAAGATCCATCTGTACGTTGGGACGGCCGACACGTTCTACCTGGATGGCGCGGCGCATCGCTTGAAGGCGGTGCTGGATGGCCTCGGTGCGCATAGCGACTTCCGTTTCATTCCGGACCGCACGCACTTCGATCTGTACAAGGTGGGCGACGATCGCTACGGCTTGTACAAGGACATCAGCTGGGCCATGTACGCGGTGGCCAGGCCCGCGGCCGAGCCAAAACTGAAGGTAAACCAGGGCCGGTAGCGGGTGTCGGCTGTCATGTCGGCTGACTTGTTTTCAGGCATAGTTGCCGCCGCAAGCGCTGTAGGTGACTGGCGCTTTGGGGTGTCGTCTTCGCATGGAGCGGCACATAGGGGAACCCCGTTCATCATGGACGGCGCTTCCTGTTAGCAAGTCAAAGCTGGAGGGAATCACATGAAATCGTTCGGTCTGATCGCAGTACTCGCCGCCGCGCTGATGGCGGCACCGGTTTTCGCACAAGAAGCACCCGCCGCCGCGGGCAGCATGACGGTGCATTGCAAAGACGGCACCACGCAGACGGTAAGCACCACCAAGGGCGCTTGCCATGGCCACAAGGGCATCGACAAGTCGGCCGGCAACACGGCTGCTTCCAGCACGCCGGCCGCGGCGCCTGCCGCCGCGCCAGCCGCTGCTTCCAAGCCGATGGCCAAACCGGAGCCCGCCGCCACACCGGCAGCCGGCGGCGGCGCTGGCCAGGTGTGGGTGAACACCGGTTCCAAGACCAAGACCTATCACTGCGAAGGCAGCAAGTGGTACGGCAAGACCAAGCAAGGCAAGTACATGAGCGCGGCGGATGCACAGGCCGCCGGCTATCACGCGGCAAAGAACGAGAAGTGTTCCTGAGGCGAGTGCTTCGTTGCTCGCCGTGATTCGCGCCCTCTCCTACGCGACGTAGGAGAGGGTTGAATCGTAGGCTCCGAACCTAAGACCAATGGCACTAACTTAAGCGTGTATCTTGACGCTTGTAGTGATGTGCTCCCTTCCCTGCGAAGTAGGGGAGGGTTGGGGCGGGGTGCGAGCGTAGCGAGCGGCAAGAGCCTGACGTTGACACATGGCTTCTTGTTATGAGAGGCCATAGCGACATTCGGCTGCACGCTAAAGCACAAGCAACCCCACCCCAGCCCTCCCCTACTGTCGCAGGGGAGGGGGCAAATCGCGGCAAGCCATGAAGCAATGAGGCTTGAGTTAGCGCCATTGAACGTAAGACGGAGCCTACGCCAGCTTCCCGCGCGACGCCCAGGTTCGGAGCATCAGGTCTACATGGCAGCACAGTTACGCCGGCCGCCTTCGCGCGCTCGTAATGCGCCTTGCAGTCGCTCACCACCACGTACACGCATTGCGTTTCGCGGCCACCGATCTCATCGGGCTGCGCCATGTATTGGCCGACGCCTTCCGGCCTGGCATCGCTCAACATCAGCATGCCGTTGCCGTGCACCAGCTGGGCGTGCATCACGCGCCCCTGTTCGTTCTCGTAGACGGCATGTCTTTCGAAACCGAAGGCTTTGCACAGCCAGTCGATGGCCGCGTGCGCGTCGCGATAGCGCATGCACAGCGTGTGCAACCATTGCTCCAGCTGTGCAAGCCGCTGTATAGGGCAGGCGGTTTCCAGCAGGCGCTGGCGCAGGCGGCGCGCGCCGGTGCCGAACAGATCCTCAAGATCGATATCCCGCAGGCCAAGTTCTTCGGTGCCGATGCCAAGCAATGCATGCACGCCGCCGGGCCGGAAATTCACGCCCATCACGCGCACCTGCTCGGCGCTGTCGATGATCCAGCTATGCCGGTAAGGCCCACCGATGACGCTGCCCGAAGCGCGCGTGCAATGGCGTTGTGCATCGTCCTGGTAGATGCGGGTTTCGTCTTCGAGCAGGTTGATGATCAGCCCGGCGCCCGGACCGGGCAGGATGCGTTCGTAGCGGAACGCATCGGCAGGCATGTCCCAATCCCAAATGGCCTCGATGATGGCCGCGAGCGGGGGGCGGGGACGATGCGCAGGAGGCCCATGGGAGCGATCTCTTTGGGGCGGACGGCGATAGGGTACTGCGATGTTTGTCGTCGGGATGACGACCCGCCCTGATTAGCTGAGTAGGCTGGTGGAAGGCTGTTTCTGCTGCTTGCGGGGGATCAAGTGCTCGTCATTCCGGCGAACGCCGGAATCCAGTGAAGAATGACGTGCTCGGCACACAATATAAAAGGGTTTTGTGTGCTTCGCGCAGCGTATTTAGGCTGGATTGACCAGCTTCGCTACGAATGGCATCTGAGCCTACATCGGCGCCGCGGGACTGTCCTCGCCCAGCGGCCCCAGATTCCGCACGATCATGCTCTGCGGCGTCGACAACGGCAGCTGCGCTTTCGCCAGGCGGGCAAGGATGTCGAACAGCAAGGCGCTCTTCACCGCGGACGCCTCGCGCGGGCTGTGCACGTAGGCCACCCCGCTGAAGGTCATCGCCGTGGTGGTGACATCGTCCAGCGTGACCGACGGCGACGGCGTGTCCATGGTGGATTCGTTTGCATGCAGTGCTTCAAGCATGATCTCGCGCACTTTTGCCGCATCGGTATCCAGCGGCATCGGCAGGCTCAGCTTCACGCGGCCCAATGCGTTGCCATGCGTGACGTTGCGCAGGTTCTGCGTGATGAACTGCGAGTTGGGCACGATCATGGTGGAGCGGTCGCTCAACTGGATTTCGGTGGCGCGCACGTTGATGCGGCGGATATCGCCTTCCACGCCGGGCATGCTCACCCAGTCACCCACTTTCACCGGGCGTTCGGCAAGCAGGATCAGGCCGGAAATGAAATTCGACACGATCGCCTGCAAGCCGAAGCCGATGCCCACCGACAGCGCGCTGGCGATCCACGTGAGGCTTTCCAGGCTGACGTCGGCAGTGCGCAGCGCCAGCGCCACCACGATCACCACCGCTACGTAATTGATCAGCGTAACGAGGGAGTTCTGCATGCCGACGTCGAGCGTGGTCTTGGGCAGCAGTTGCTCGGCCAGCCACCTGCGCACGATGCGCACCGCCACCATGCCCAGCGCGAATACCAGCAAGGCATTGAAGATCGCCCCCGGCTTGATGGTGAGCTGGCCCACCTTGAGGCTGGAGAACACGTTGCCGATGTGCGCAAAGATGTCCTGCGGACCGCCGCCGAACGGCACCAGCAAGGTGCCCACCGCCATCAGCAGCAACAGGATCTGGGCGGCGGCGGAGAGCACCGTCGATGCCTGCTCCAGCGTATGCACCTGGATGCTGAAGGTGGACTGCAGGCGCTGGCCGCTGCGTCCGTGCGGATTGAGCAGCGTGTAGAACAGGTCGCGCTGCAAATGCGACAGCACGTACAGCGATGCCACGATCATGCCGATCCACAGCATCTGCCACGACAGGAAGAAACCCAGCGCCACGAAGCCGGTCAGCACGGCCAGCCACGCCATCACCACGCCAAGCATGGCCAGCCCGAACAGCGCGCCGACCCATAGGGCATGCTGGGGCGGCTTTTCGCCTTGCTGCCGCTGCAGGGTGCGCGCGCGCTTGGCGCGCGTCAGCGCGACGCCGGCCAGGCCGGTGATCAGCAAGGCGAGGAAGGCACGTGTGCACACGGTGGCCGGCAAACTGGCCCCGGCCAGCGTGTTCAGGCGCCCCAGCAAGCCCAGCAACAGGAACGCGCCGCCCAGCAGCCACGGAAACCAGCGCAGGCTGCGGGCGGTGAACTTGGTCAGCGGCGGCAGGCGCCAGGAAGGGCGCTGCACCGAAAGCAGCGCGCGCCCCAGTCCGGCCACGAAGGCGGCGAAGAACACCGCGCGCACGATGGCTTGCGCAAAGCCCTGCACTTCGTCGTCGAGCGTGTCGTTCCAGTTGAAGCCGAGGTACGCCAGCCATGCGGCCAAGCCGATCGACAAGGTTACCGTCAGCGTGAAGACAGTCGTCATCGCGCTGCGCCGCAGATGCCCCTCGGGCAAGTAGCGGCTGGCGATCGCCAGCGCCAGGCGTTCGGCCAGCCAGCGGCCGGGCACGATCAGCAGCAAGGCGCCGACCAGGCACAGCAGCAACGGTTGGCGGCTGTCGGGCTGCCAGGCAACGCCGGCATTTTCGAGCAGCAGGTCCTTGGCGCGCCCGATGCGCGCGATGTCATCCGGAAACGCCTTTTTCAGGTCGCGCCAGAAGGCGATGCCCAAGGGCGAATTGGTACGCGAGCCGAGCTGCGCCTGGAATTGCGCGTTGTGCGCCTCGACCACTTGCGAGGCGAATTTCACCGCGTCCTGGCTCAACAGCTGCGCCTGCTTGATCTGCCCATCCAGCCTGGATTTGCTGCGCTCCAGCTGACGGCGCTGCTGGCTCACCGCGGGCGTTTCCGGCGGCGCGCCGGCGGCAGGCGCGGGGCCGAGCACGGTCAGCCGCGTCTGCAGGCTTTCCAGCTCGGGCGTGAGGGTTTGCACCAGTTGATCGGCTTGTTGCTGGATCTCGCCGGCCTGATTGCGCAAGTCGTTCAACGAGGCGTTGCCGTCCTTGCTGTTGAAGGCGGTCTTGATATCGTCCAGCTGCTTGCTGAGCGCGGCCAGCGTCTGCGCCGGATCTTGGGTGGGGGCAGCAGCAGGGGGGCTGGAGACGTCCGGCGTGTTCTGCGCGAAGGCCGGATGCGCGACCCACAGCAGCAAACTGGCCAGCAGGGCTGGGGCGATGAGCTTACGAAGGGAATGTGGCATGGCGGGCATCATCCGAATGGCGTCGCCGACGGTCAATTGTTACTTCATGCATGCGGGCTTCACGCAGGGTTCGCATTCAGGCTGGTTCCCGCATCGCTAGCGCCATCGGATCGCCCCTGTATAGTGCGCGCTTCGACCCCCATCTCATTGGCCCGCCAAATGGACTCCGCGCCATGATCTTCCGCTGGTTCGAATCCTTCATCGACGCCTTCAAGGACCCGGTGGACACGATGCCGCCCCAGTCCGTCGGGCGCTTCTACGTGTTCTACCTGCGCCAGGTGTGGCCCGTGTTCGTCGCGGCGATCCTGGTGGGTTTCGGCGTGGCGATCGTGGAAGTGTCGCTGTTCGGTTTCGTCGGCCGCATCGTCGACATGGCCAAGGGCGTGCCGGGCAAGGACTTTTTCGCGGTCCACGGGCGCGAGCTGGCGTGGATGGCCTTTGTTGCGCTGGCGCTGCGCCCGATCTTCATCGGCGCGCACGACATGCTGGTGAACCAGGCGATCGTGCCCAGCCTCACCAACCGCATCCGCTGGCAGAACCACCGCTACGTGATCCGCCAGAGCCTGGGCTTCTTCCAGAACGACTACGCCGGCCGCATCGCCAACCGCATCATGCAGACGGGCGCGTCGCTGCGCGAGTCGGCGGTGCAGATCGTGGATGCGATCTGGTACGTGGCGATCTACTACGGCAGCGCGGTGGTGATGTTCGCGCATGCCGACTGGTGGCTGGCCGCGCCGCTGGTGGTGTGGCTGGTCGGCTACGTGGCCACGCTGTACATCTTCATTCCGCGCACGCGCAAGCGTTCCTGGGCGGCCTCCGAGGCGCGTTCGAAACTGATGGGCCGCATCGTCGACGGCTACAGCAACGTCCTCACGCTCAAGCTGTTCGCGCACACGCGGCGCGAAGAGGCGTACGTGGCCGAGGCGATGGCCGAGCAGACCGGCAAGCTGCGCAGCATGACGCGCCTCACCACCGGCATGGACATCTCCATCACCGCGCTCAACGGTTTCCTCATCGTGGGCACCTCGGCGCTGGCGGTGTGGCTGTGGAGCCAGGGCAGGGTGACAGTGGGCGCGATTGCGCTGTCGACTGGCCTGGTGATCCGCATCAACAACATGTCCGGCTGGATCATGTGGGTGGTGAACGGCATCTTCGAAAACATCGGCACCGTGCAGGACGGCATCACCAGCATCGCGCAGCCGCGCGCCGTGCAGGACAAGGAAGGCGCCATGCCGCTGGAAGTGGTGGCCGGCGAAGTGCGCTTCGAGGACATCCACTTCCACTACGGCAAGAAGGGCGGCGTGATTTCCGGCCTCAACCTGGTGGTGCGGCCCGGCGAAAAAATCGGCCTGGTCGGCCCCTCCGGCGCGGGCAAATCCACCCTGGTCAACGTGCTGCTGCGCCTGTACGACCTGGAAGGCGGCCACATCCGCATCGACGGCACCGATATCTCGCAGGTGACGCAGGAAAGCCTGCGTTCGCAGATCGGCGTGGTGACGCAGGACACCTCGCTGCTGCACCGCTCCGTGCGCGACAACCTGCTTTATGGCCGCCCGGACGCCACCGAGGCGCAGCTCAACGATGCGATCCGCAAGGCCCGCGCCGACGAGTTCATTCCCACCCTGGTGGATGGCGAAGGCCGACTGGGGCTGGAAGCGCTGGTCGGCGAGCGCGGCGTCAAACTCTCCGGCGGCCAGCGCCAACGCGTGGCGATCGCGCGCGTGCTGCTGAAGGATGCGCCGATCCTGGTGCTGGACGAGGCAACCTCCGCGCTGGATTCGGAAGTGGAAGCCGCCATCCAGGAAAGCCTGGAGCTGCTGATGGAAGGCAAGACCGTCATTGCCATCGCGCACCGTCTTTCCACCATCGCGCGCATGGATCGCCTGGTGGTGATGGACAAGGGCAAGGTGGTGGAAACCGGCACGCATGCGGAGCTGATTACGCACGGCGGCTTGTATGCGCGCCTGTGGCAGCGGCAGACCGGCGGCTTCGTCGCAGCGGACGATGCCTTGGTGTGACGTAAGCTGGGATTGCATCCCAGCCTACGCATCCCCCGCAAGGCCGATTATCTTGCGGCCGGCTTCATGCCCAGATCCAAATGCCGCGACGCATGCCGCGCCTCGCGCAACCGTTGTGCATGCGCCGCCAGCAAATCGCCGCGCGTGATGATGCCCACCATCCGGTGCGGTTGCTCCTTGCTCACCACCACCAGGCGGCCCACTTCGCGTTCCACCATGTGATCGGCGGCTTCGCGCAGGGTGTGGTCTTCGCGCACCACGATCGGCGGCACCTTGATCAAGGATTGCACGGAGGTGTGGATGTCGACGCTGGCGTCGTAAAGCTGGCGCCGCGTAATCACGCCCATCACCTGGCCCTGCGCATCGAGCACGGGGAAACCCTGGTGCTTGGTGTTGGCACCTTGCGAGGCCAGCCACTGGCGTACGTCCGCAATCGTCTGTCCGGCCGCCAGGTTCACCACGTCGCGGCTGCAGGCGTCGCGCACATAGATCTGGTCCAGGTAGTCGGCCGCATAGTCGGAAGGTACGCGCACGCCGCGGCGCACGATCTTCTCGGTCATGATGGTGTTGCGCATCAGCAAGCCGGAAACCAGGTACGCCGCCGCGCAGGCGCCGAGCAAGGGCAGCAGGCCGTGCGGCTGCTGCGTGGTCTCGAAGGCGAACACCACCGAAGTAAGAAACGCGCGCGATGCGCCGGCGAAGATCGCGGCCATGCACACCAGGGCCGCCAGATGCGGATCGACCTGCAGCCACGGCGCCACCTTGGCCAGCAGCATGCCGAACACGCCGCCCATCGCGCCGCCGATGGTGAACAGCGGCGCCAGCGTACCGCCCGACGTGCCGCTGCCCAGCGCCACCGACCACGACAGCAGTTTCAGCAGGCACAGCGCGAGCATCGCGCCAAGGCCGATGCTGCCGCTCAGCACCGCGGAAATATTGGTGTAGCCCACGCCCAGCGTAAGCGGCATGTAGTAACCGACCACGCCCACCACAATGCCGCCCAGCGCCGGCCACCACATCCAGTGGATCGGCAGTTTCTCGAAGCGGTCTTCGATGGCGTAGGTAAGCTTGGTGATCCACACGCTGACGATGCCCACCAGCACGCCCAGCACCATGTATGCCGCCATGGCGGGCAGGGTAGGCGTGGCCACCACCGGCATCGAGAACATCGGCGCATTGCCTTCGAGCACATAGCGCACGCCGGTGCCGATGGTGGCGGCCAGCGCCACCGGAATCAGCGAGCGTGCGCGGCGTTCGAACAGCAGCAGTTCGATCGCCAGCAGCACCGCTGAAATCGGCGCCGAGAACACCGCCGCCATACCCGCGGCGGCACCGGCGGCGAGCAGCGTCTTGCGCTCGTCCGCAGTGACGTGCATCAGCTGCGCAATCAGCGAGCCCAGCGCACCGCCGGTGGCGATGATCGGACCTTCCGCGCCGAACGGTCCGCCGGTGCCGATGGCGATCGCCGAGGACACCGGTTTCAGCCAGGTGATGCGCGGCGGGATACGGCTTTCGTTGAGCAGCACCTGCTCCATCGCCTCGGGAATGCCGTGGCCGCGAATCGCACGCGAGCCCCAGCGCGCCATCACGCCGACGATCAGGCCGCCGATGGCCGGCACCGCGATCACCCACAACCCCAGGTGATTGCCCGCCGGGCTGCTGAAGTCGTCGCTCCAGCGTCCGTAGAAGGCGAGGTTGGTGATCAGGCCGATCAGCGCCGTCAGGACCTTGGCGACGATCGCCACGACCCCGCCCAGCAGCATGGCCACAAAACCGATCCACAGCACCCGCCCATCCAGCGGCCGGAACTGGCGCGGCATGTGTGCGGCGGCAAGCGTGGGATCGAGCGAGGGCGCCAGTGGAACCGAGGCGCGGCTGTGCGATTCGTTATCGGGTGAATGCATGGTGTAAGTAACCCCTGAAGTGCGCGGCAAGGTTACAGGGATGCGCGTGTGGTAGCTGGCTGGAAAATGAATCGATTTTGCGGTGCACGAGAATCGGCTGCCCTGCTTGGAGCGCGCACGCATCGCGACCCGTTGCCCGGCGAAGGTCGGGGCGACAGGTCAAGGAGATTCGAAGCGCTGGGCATTCGCACACAAGCACTTGACTCTAGACCTTGATCAAAGGTCTAGACTTTGCCCATGAACACCTCATCCGCCTCCCTCACCATTGGTACCGTCGCCAAGCGCGCCGGCGTTCCCATCGATACCATCCGCTACTACGAGCGCGAAGGGCTGCTACCCGAGCCGCTGCGCCGTGCTTCCGGCTATCGCAGCTACAACGAATCGGCGATCAAGCGCTTGCGTTTCATCCGCCGCGCCAAGGATCTCGGCTTTACGCTGGAGGAAATCCGCGATCTGCTGGCGCTGTCGTCGGATCGCCGCGGCGGCGTGAAGGCGGTACGCAAGCGCGCGGAGCAGCGGCTGGCGGATATCGAGGCACGCATCGCCGAACTTGTGCGCATACGCACGGGCTTGCAGCAGTTGATCGAGGCCTGCCCAGGCCATGGCGATCCGGAGCATTGCCCGATCCTGCGCGCACTGGCCGACGAGGAGCCGCAGGCATGAACGCACACGCTTCGTGCTCCCACCAGGCAGAAGACACCGCGCGCGATCCGGTCTGTGGCATGCGCGTGCAGACGGCCGACGCCAAACATCGCAGCGACTACGCTGGCAACACGTTCTACTTCTGCTGCGCGGGCTGCAAGGCGAAGTTCGACGCGCAGCCCGATCATTACGCGCACGCAGCGGCCGTGCCGATGCAAGCGCCCGCCATGCCGGGCGCGATCTACACCTGCCCGATGCATCCGGAAGTGCAGCAGGATCATCCCGGCGATTGCCCCAAATGCGGCATGGCGCTGGAGCCGATGATGCCGAGCCTGGAGCACGACGACCAAGGCGAAGCGCGCGCCATGTCCCGACGCTTGTGGCTGCTGGTCGGCTTGACCTTGCCCGTGTTCCTGCTGGCCATGCTGCCGCACGCAGGCATGCATGCATCTGCCGCGGGCGGATGGGTGGAAGCCGTGCTCGCCAGCGTGGTCGTGCTGTGGGGCGGTGCGCCGTTCTTCGCGCGCGGCTGGCGTTCGCTCAAGCCGTGGCAGCCGAACATGTATACGCTGATCGCCTTGGGCACGGGTGTAGCGTGGTTGTACAGCGTGCTGGCGTTTTTTGCGCCGCAGGTATTTCCCCCGGGCTTTCGCGATGCGCACGGCCGCGTCGGCGTGTATTTCGAATCCGCGGCGGTGATCGTCACGCTGGTGACGCTGGGCGATTTCCTGGAATGGCGCGCACGCCGCCGCACCGGCGCAGCCTTGCAGGCGCTGTTGGGGCTGGTGCCGAAAACGGCGCGGCGCCTGTCGCACGGCGAAGAGCACGACGTGCCGCTGGACGACGTGCAAGTGGGCGATGAGTTGCGCATCCGTCCCGGTGAAAAAGTGCCCGTCGACGGCGTGGTGCTGAGCGGCAGCAGCCAGGTCGACGAATCCATGCTTACCGGCGAACCCATGCCGGTGGGCAAAACGCAGGGCGATCCGCTGACCGGCGGCACGGTCAACCAGCAGGGCGCGTTGACCATGCGGGTGGAAAAAGTCGGTGCCGCCACGGTGCTGGCGCAAATCGTCGCGCAGGTGGCGCAGGCGCAACGCAGCAAGGCGCCGCTGCAGCGCGTGGCCGATCGCGTGGCGGCGTGGTTCGTGCCGGCGGTGGTCACGGTGGCGGTGCTGGCGTTTATCGGTTGGGCCTGGTTCGGCCCGGAACCGCGCCTGGCGCATGCGTTGATCGCGGCCGTGTCCGTGCTGATCATCGCGTGTCCCTGCGCGCTGGGTTTGGCCACGCCGATCTCGATCATGGTGGCCAGCGGGCGTGCCGCACAGCAAGGCCTGCTGTTCAAGGATGCGGCCGCCATCGAGCGCATGCGCGAGGTGGATACGCTGGTGCTGGACAAGACCGGCACGCTCACCGAAGGCAAGCCTGCGCTGGTTTCCGTGCTGGCGTTGGATGCCTATACGCGCGAACAGATGCTCGGCCTGGCGGCCAGCCTGGAACAGGCAAGCGAGCATCCGCTCGGCAAGGCGATGACCGCCGCGGCCAAGGAGGAAGGCGTGAGCACGCAGGCGGTCGATCATGTGCAGGTGCAGGCCGGCGGCGGCATCAGCGGTAACACCGTGGCGCATCGCCTGGCGTTCGGCAATGCCACGCTGATGCAGCAGTTCGGCGTGCCGTTGGCGGCGGAAAACCTGGCCAGGGCAGACAGCTTACGCAACGACGGCGCCACCGTGATGTTCCTGGCGATCGACGGCAAGTTGGCTGGCCTGTTCGGCGTCAGCGACCCGGTCAAGCTGGATACGCCGCAAGCCTTGCGGGATCTGAAAGCCGCCGGCCTGCGCATCGTGATGCTCACCGGGGACCATGCCACCACGGCCAATGCAGTGGCGCGCGAACTGGCCATCGACGAAGTCCACGCTGGCGTATCGCCGGCCGGCAAGGCCGCCGTGATCGAAGACTTGCGCAAGCAGGGCCGGCGCGTGGCGATGGCCGGCGACGGCATCAACGACGCCCCCGCACTCGCCGCCGCGGACGTCGGCATTGCGATGGGGCACGGTACCGATGTGGCGATGGAAACCGCGCAGGTCACGCTGGTGAAAGGGCAGCTCGGCGGCATCCTGCGCGCACGCGCGCTATCGCAGGCGACAGTGCGCAACATCCGGCAGAACCTGTTCTTTGCCTTCGTCTACAACGCGCTGGGCGTGCCGATGGCGGCGGGCGTGCTGTATCCGGTATTCGGCATCACGCTGTCGCCGATGGTGGCGGCGCTGGCGATGAGTCTGTCGTCGGTATCGGTGGTGAGCAATGCATTGCGTTTGCGGAGCGCGGTGTAGGTTGGCGGCGAGCGCAAGCGAACCCCAACGTTGCCATCCACATGACACCGTTGGGGTTCGCTTGCGCTCACCGCCAACCTACGCGTCAACGTCCACCCAAGTCGGCGCCGGTGGTCGGGTTGACGTTCGGCTTCGACGCCGTGCGTTTCGCGAAGGCCTTCACGCAGGCCTGGTCTTCCGAATCCAGCTTCACCTTCGCATGGCCGTCACCGCCGTCCATGGCGACGAAATCGTCGATATTGCTGATGTATTTGAAATTCTCGTCGCTGTTCCAGGGGCCGCGCGTATCACCTTCGCCCTGGGAGGTGTTCACGTACACATGCGCGAATTCCGACTTGCCGGGCAGCTTGCCGGGTGGGAAGTTGGGTTCGATGGCGTACAGCGCCTTTTCGAAGGAAAGCTGATGCGCGATCTCGCGCGTCATCAGGAAGCCGAGCGCTTCCTTGACGCCGGGATCGTCGGTGACGTTGATGAGCCGCTCGTAGATGATCTTCGCGCGCGCTTCGGCGGCGATGTTCGAGCGCAGGTCGCAGGTGGGGTCGCCGATGGAATCGACGTAGGCCGCGGTCCAGGGAATGCCGCCGGAATTGGTCAGGGCAGGGCCGCCGCCGTAGAGCAACTGGGTGACGTGCGAATCGTTGCCTGCGCCTTGCAGCGAGCGATACAGCTCGCCCGTTTCGGCCACCGCTTCGGCCAGCTCGCCTTTTGCGCCGCGGTTGAGCATGGCGACGATCGAGCCGATCACTTCCAGGTGGCTCAATTCCTCGGTGGCGATGTCCATCAGCATGTCCTTGCGGCCGGGGTCCTCCTCGGCCAGCGCCTGCGTGAAATAACGCATGGCCGCGGCAAGCTCGCCTTGCGGGCCGCCGAATTGCTCCAGCATCAGGTTGGCGAGCCCTGGATTGGATTCGGAAACGTGGACGGAATACTGCAACCGCTTGTTATGGGCAAACATGGCTTGGCTCTCCGTGGTCGGTGTGATGCGGCGGGCGGGCAGCCAATGTGGACGCACGTGGGTCGACATGCGGTCAAACCGCTGTCAATACATGAGCAACAGCAGCGTGTTGAGCGCGAGGATGAAAATCGCCGAAGCGGCCGTCGCCAACAGCGTAGGCAGACTGATGCGATGTACTCCCATGATGCGTCCGCTGGAGACGAACCAGATCAGCGCAAGCATCGGAACCGGCAAGGCAATGCTCAGCACCACCTGGCTGAATACCAGCGCTTGCGTGGCGTTCACTCCGGCATAGATCACCACGACGCTGGGCAGCATGGTGATCGAGCGGCGCAGCCATAGCGGTATCGTGAAACCAACGAAACCTTGCATCACCAGTTGCCCCGCCATGGTGCCGACGGCCGAACTGGACAGGCCCGATGCAATCAGCGATACCAAAAAGATGATTGCCGCGGCCGAACCAAGCAAGGGCGTGAGGCTGTGGTAAGCGCCCTGGATGTCGGCAACGTGCGGATGACCGGCGTGAAACGTGCCGGCTGCCATCAACACCATGGCAAGGTTGATCAAGCCGGCGATGCCGAGCGCAATCGTCACTTCGATGCGCGAATAGCGCAGCACCTGCCTGCACTCCGTTGGCGAAGCGGACGGAAAGCGATATTGGGTGAGCCCGGAATGCAGGAACAGCGCGTGCGGCATCACGGTGGCGCCAATGATGCCGGCAGCGAGCACGAAGGCCTGCGAATCCTGCAGCCGCGGCATCAGCAGCTGCCGCCCGGCGCTGGCCCAGTCGACCGGCGCGATGAACATTTCCAGCAAGTAGGACAAGCCCACCATGCCCACCAGGGCGCCGATGGCCAGTTCCAGCTTGCGAAATCCGCTGCGTTCGAACATCAGCAGCGCGTAGGTGGCGACGGCAGTGATCGCCATGCCGATCCATAGCGGCCATTTGAAAATCAGGCTCACGCCGATCGCGCCGCCGAGAAATTCGGCCAGGTCCGTGGCCATCGCGGCGATCTCGCTGATGCCCCACATCAGCCAGACCAGCGGGGCAGGGAAATAGTCGCGGCACAACTCCGCCAGGTTCCTGCCGGTGACGATGCCGAGTTTTGCCGACAGCGACTGGAACAGCATCGCGACGACGTTCGCCACCAGCACCACCCACAGCAGCCCGTAGCCATAGCGCGCGCCGGCCTGGATATTGGTGGCGAAATTGCCGGGGTCCATGTACGCCACCGACACCACGATCGCCGGCCCCGCGAACGGCAACAGCACGCGAGGCCCGCGCCGTTTGCCGGCGAGTGCGGCGCGCATGTCGCGCACTGCTATCTCGTTGGCGTAGCTTCGGGTGGGATCGTGCCTGGCGTCCAAGTAAGGGCTTCCATCGGTGACGTGCGAGCGATGCTAGGCAGCGTGGCGTGCAGGCGATGCGTAAACCGGCGCTGTCGATGAGCTCGTTCATGCTGCGAAGACGGGGGCTTGTACCGCAGCAGCGCATGCTTGCCACTCAAGTTGATGCATGCGAGGTTCGCCATGGAATCCATCGAAGACGAGAGCGTTTCACTGGCTGGCACCACCTGTGCCGTCGTCACCGTGCTGCGCGCCCTGCTGGATGCGCAGCCGGACCAGGAGGCGGTGTGGGAACGGCTGCGGGCGGAATACGCGCGGGCCGCCAAGCAGTACGACGCCAATCCCGCCCTGGCCGGCGAGCACCGTTCGTTTGAAGAAGTGTTCGACATGCTCGGCCTGCACGTGCGCGAAGACCCCCTCGTCGCCGAGGAGATTCGTCGCCATGGGCGGCTGCCGAATACCGTGTCCGCCAGCCCTGGCGACGGCGTGGACGACGCTTCCATGTATTGATGCGGTTGTCGCAGTGAAAGCATCGCATGGTTCGTCGCCCCTTTCGCTGCATCCTTAGGCAACACACAGGCGCCTGTATGGCGCCTTTTTTTGCGAATTTTCGTGGAAATCTTTTTCACCGCGCACAGACTTCCGCTACAGATGAGCTTCGCCATGATCGATGCGTACGACACGCCGGTGTGTCGTACGTGGTAATGAACAGGAGTAAAGAAAATGGCCAATGCAAATAGCGGTAATCGAGGGGGGCGCGGGTTCGCCGGCATGGACGAACAGCGGCAGCGTGAAATCGCCAGCCAGGGTGGGCGCGCTGCGCATGAAAGCGGGCACGCGCACGAATTCAGCTCTGAGGAAGCCCGCGAAGCGGGCCGCAAGGGCGGAGAAGCAGTGAGCCAGGATCGCGAACACATGTCCACGATCGGCCAGAAGGGTGGCGAGGCCGTCAGCGAGAATCGCGAGCACATGGCGGATATCGGCCGCAAGGGCGGCGAGAACAGCCATGGCGGTTCGCGTGCCAGCGGTGCAAGTTCGCGTGGCGGTACCAGCGAGCACCATGCGGAAGCCGGAAGGCAAAGCCACAAGAACACGTGACGCTGGTGACGGGCCTCCCCCGCGCTACGCGGGGGAGGTACGTTTCGCCGTTGGCGGCGAAACGTACAAACGCAAGCTCACGCCACCTTCGACGCCAGCAAGTCTTCGATCTTGATCGGCAAACTCCGCACCCGCACGCCGGTGGCGTGATACACCGCATTGGCGATCGCCGCCGCGATGCCGGCCAGCCCGATCTCGCCAATGCCCCGCGCACCCATCGCATTGAATTTCGTATCCGGATAATCCAGGAAGCTCACGTCGATCTGTTCGGGCATGTCCGCGTGGCTGGTCATCAGGTAATCGGCCAGGTTGCTGTTCACCGCCTTGCCGCTGCGTGCGTCGTAGCGGGTTTCCTCGAACATCGCCATGCCGATGCCCATCACCACCGCGCCTTCGATCTGGTTGCGGCCGGTGAGCGGATTGATGATGCGCCCGGCGTCGATCACCGTGACGGTACGCTTGACCTGCAAGCGCGCCATGCGTGGTTGCCAGGCTACTTCGACGAAGTGCGCGCCGAACGAATGGGTGGAGTACGGCTTGTCCTTCTTGCCGAAGGTGCTCTGCGCCTTGCCATGGCCTTCCACTTGCGCCACGCGCGCCGCGTTGAGGATGTCGCGGAAATGCCGGCCGCCATCGGGGCTTTCGCCGCTGCGATGGACCTTGCCTTGCGTGAAAACCAGCTGCTTGGGATCGACGCCTTTGAAGTGCTCGTCTTCGCCGGCGAGGGTTTTCAGCTGCTCGCCGGCCTGCTCGATGGCCTCCACCAGGACCGGCACCATCGAGCCGGTCGCCATCGAGCCGCCTGACCATGGCCCCGGCGGAAGATCGCTGTCGCCGATCACCACCTTCACCGCATCGACGTCCACGCCCGCCAATCCGGCAGCCATCTGCGCGATCACGGTGTAAGTGCCGGTGCCGATGTCCTGAGTGCCGCTGGCGACACGCACGGTTCCATCGTTGAACAGCGTGACCTTGGCTTCTGCATTGAAGCGTTCGGCCATCCAGGTACAGGCGGCCACGCCCCAGCCGAGGATCGCATCGCCCTCGCGCATGGAACCTACTTGAGGATTGCGGCGCGACCAGCCGAACCGCTCCGCGCCTTGGGCAAGGCATTCTTTCAAATGGCGCGACGAGAACGGGATGTTCTTCATCTCGTCCTTTTCGGGCTCGTTTTTCAGGCGCAATTCGACCGGGTCCATATTGAGTGCAATGGCCAGTTCGTCCATCGCCGATTCCAGGCCGAACGAACCGGGCACCTTGCCCGGCCCGCGCATGGACGTGCCGGTGCCCACGTCGCGCTCGGCATAGGCGCCGGTGACGCGCAGGTTGGGCGTGCTGTACAGAAAGCCGGTGGCTTCGCCGCAGTCTTCCTGGTAGTCGGAGAGCGCGCCGCGCATGTCGATGTAGTCGTGGCGCAGCGAAACCAGGCGGCCATCTCTATCGGCGGCCAGACGCAGGCGCTGTTGCGTATGCGGACGGTGGCCCACGTTGTGGAACATCATCTCGCGCGACACCACCAGCTTCACCGGATGATGCAGGTCGCGCGCCGCCGCCGCCGCAAGCAGGGCTTGCGGCCATGGCCACAGCTTGCCGCCGAAACCGGTGCCGAGGTATTCGGTGATCACGCGTACGTGGTCGGTCGGCACGCCCAGCATCTGCGCCATCACGGCGCGGTAATTCATGATCGCCTGGGTGGTTTCGTACAGCGTGACGTGTGCGCCCTCCCAGTGCGCCAGGCTGGCGTGCAGCTCGATCGGGTTGTGCGTTTCCGTGGGCGTGCTGTACGTCTCGTCGATCTTTACCCCCGCATGTTGGTAGGCGCCGTCGGGATCGCCGCGTTCGGTCTGGGTTTTCGGCGATTGGTCGGCGCTCAATGCGGTGGAGACCGATGGCGGCTTCACGTCGGCGTAGTCCACTTTGACCGCGCGCGCGGCCGCCACCGCATGGGCATAGGTATCGGCCGTGGCCAAGGCGACGTATTGGCCGTAGTAGCGTACCTGGTCGTCTTCCAGCGGCGGGCGCTTCTCGTCGATCATCACCTTGCTGGCTTTGGACACGTGATAGAACCGGCCGATGTTTTCGTGCGTGTAGAGCTTGAGCACGCCCGGCATGCGCGCGGCTTCGGAGGTGTCGATGTGCGCGATGCGTCCCTTTGCAATGCTGGCGCACACCGGTACGGCGTAGACCAGGTCGGGAAAATGGAAGTCCGCGGCGTAGCGTGCGCTGCCGCTGACTTTGAGCGGACCGTCGATGCGCTTGTGCGCGCGACCGATGACGGGAAGGGTGGCGAGGTTGTCGGCTGGCATAGGGTTTCCTCAAGCCGTGACCTGGGCAAGCGCCTGGGTGAGGCAACGCCGCGCGAGCTCTTGCTTGAAAGCATTGCCGCGCTGCGGTCTGGCATCGGCCAGCAACGCATGGGCGGCCTGCTCGAACAGCGCAGCGGATGGCGCCTGGCCGGTAAGCACTTGTTCGGCTTCGCGCGAACGCCAGGGCCGGGTGGCGATACCGCCCATCGCCACGCGTGCGATGGCGATGTTTCCGCCCTCCAGCGTCACCAGCACGGCGGCGGAGGCAAGCGCGAATTCGTAAGAGGCGCGGTCGCGCAACTTCAGGTACTGCGAACGCGCGCCTTGCTGCGGCTGCGGCAGCAGCACGTACGTGATCAGGTCACCCGGTTCCATCACTGTTTCGCGCTGCGGCGTATCGCCGGGCAAAAGAAAGAAATCATCGATCGGCACGCTGCGCTCGCCCTTGCTGCCCTGGATGACGATGGTGGCTTCCAGCGCGCTGAGCGCCACGTTCATGTCGGATGGGTTGGTGGCGATGCAGTGCGCGCTGGTGCCGAGTATTGCCAGGTTGCGGTGGTAGCCGTCGATGGCGGGACAACCGCTGCCGGGTTCGCGCTTGTTGCATGGGCTGTGGATATCGCGGAAATACACGCAACGCGTGCGCTGCAACAGGTTGCCACCCGTGGTGGCCATGTTGCGCAGCTGGCCGGACGCGCCGGCAAGCAGCGCCTGCGACAGCACGGTGTAGTTGCGCTGCACTTCCGGCAGCACGGCCAGATCCGCATTGCGAACCAGCGCACCGATCTTCAAGCGGCCGTCGGCGGTGGTTTCCACCTGCTTCAACGGCAAATGGTTGATGTCGACCACCTGGCTTGGCCGTTCCACGTCCAGCTTCATCAAGTCCACCAGGGTGGTGCCGCCGGCAACGAAACGTACCTCGGCGCCTTGTTGCGCGGTGGAGGCGCGCGCGCCGGCGTGGATGGCCTGCTGCACGTCGCTGGCGCGGGAAAACGCGAAGGCTTGCATGGCGGTTCCTCTCAGCCGTGCCGCACCTGCTTGAGCGCGGCAAGAATGTTCTGGTACGCGCCGCAGCGGCAGATGTTGCCGCTCATCGCTTCGCGCAGCTCGGCATCGCTGTTGCCCCAGGGCTCGTGCAGCACGGCGACGGCGGACATGATCTGTCCCGGCGTGCAGTAGCCGCACTGGTAACCGTCGTGGTCCACGAACGCCTGCTGCATGGGGTGCAGCGCACCGGGTCGTCCCAGGCCTTCGATGGTGGTGACTTCATCGCCATCGTGCATCACCGCCAGGCTTAGGCACGCCTTGATGCGGCGCCCGTTCACGTGCACGGTGCAGGCGCCGCACTGGCCATGGTCGCAGCCTTTCTTGGTGCCGGTAAGTTGCAACTCGTCGCGCAGCGCATCGAGCAGGCTGGTGCGGTTGTCCACCTGCAGCACCTGCGGCTTGCCGTTGACGACGATCTCCACGCGTGTGTAGGTGTCGTCATGGCGAGTCGCTTGTTGTGCATTGCCCGGCGATGCGCTTGCCTGGGCGCTGGACCATCTGATTCCCGAAGCCATGCCGGTTATCCCGATCATCTGCAGAAACGTTCGGCGAGATGCATGCTCCGGCCAATCGCCTGGATGCTGAGGCATGCCGCTGTTCCCTCCGTCCGAAGGTGGGAGGGATTCAACCGTACCGGCGGTTAGCGTGATGTGCAGGGCAGGGCAACGATGCGGCCAGGTCAATCGCGATCGGGCGCGCCCAGTGGGAAAAGATGGCGATACGGCCGCGCCTCGTTCACCGCGCGCGCGAACGAGGGCCGGGCGAGCAGGCGCTTGCGATAGGCGATCAAGCGGGTGTGCGAAGGGTCGATGCGATGCGCCCAATCGGCATAGAACAGCGAAGGCGCAGCGCTGCAGTCGGCCAGGCTGAAAGCGTCGCCGGCTGCCCATGCGTGGCCATCCAGTTGCTGGTCCAGCCAGGCGTAGGCCGTATCGAGCATCGCGCGCGCGTCGCGCACGCCGCGCGCATCCTGTTCCTCTTGCGGACGCATCGCGTCGAACACGATCTTCTGCACCGGCGTGGTGACGTAGCAATCGAAGAAGCGATCCAGCGTGCGCACCTGGAGCGCGTCATCCGCGTTGACGGGCAAGAGCGGCACCGGGCCGGGATACTGCCGCTGCAGGTACTCGATGATGATGCTCGACTCCATCACCGGCCGGTCCCCGTCAACCAATACGGGAAAACGCTTGATCGGCCACATCGCGGCGAATTCGGCGTACAGCTCCGGCTGCTCGTCCGACAGCTTGCGCCATTCGAACGGGATGTCGTTCTCGTACAGCGCGACCAGCACCTTTTGGCAATACAGCGAAAAAGGATGGGCGTAGAGTTTCAGGTTCATCGCGGTGGCTCCGTGGAAAAAGGGGCTTTTATCCGGCGACGAACGGGAAGAGGGCGAATCGACACGTTCCCTGCGCTGGTCGGCGCAATGTGCATGGCAACGTTGGGGTTCGCCCCGGAGCAAGTCCGGGGCGAACCGCCAACCAACAAAGACTTACATCCCCAGCACACTTTCCGCCGACACATACGCCAGCTTGTGCGCCTGCGCGACCGGCTCGCAGGTGAGCTTGCCTTCGAACACGTTCAGGCCGTTGCGCAGGTGTACGTCCTGCTGCAGCGCCTTCTTCCAGCCGTGGTTGGCCAGCGCCAAGGTGAAGGGCAGGGTCACGCTGTTGAGGGCGAAGGTGGAAGTGCGCGCCACGGCGCCGGGCATGTTGGCCACGCAGTAGTGCACCACGCCGTCGACCACGTAGGTGGGATCGGAATGGGTGGTGGCGTGCGAGGTTTCCACGCAGCCGCCCTGGTCGATGGCGACGTCGACGATCACCGAACCCGGCTTCATCGTGCGCACCATGTCGTGCGTCACCAGCTTGGGCGCGGCGGCGCCGGGCACCAGCACGGTGCCGATCAGCAGGTCGGCGCGGCGTACCAGTTCCTCGATCGACGAACGGGTGGAGAACACGGTGGAGATCGAGGTGCCGAACTGCGTGGCCAGGCGCTTCAGCGCTTCGGCCGAGCGGTCCACCACGGTGACCTTGGCGCCCATGCCGACCGCGATGGTGGCCGCATGCGTACCGGATACGCCGCCGCCCAGGATCACCACCTCGGCCGCCGGCACGCCGGGCACGCCGCCCAGCAGCACGCCACGGCCGCCCTGGGCTTTCTCCAGCGAATGCGCACCGACCTGCGGCGCGAGACGGCCGGCGACTTCCGACATCGGCGTCAGCAGCGGCAGCGAGCCGTTCGGCGCGGTGACGGTTTCATACGCAATGCAGATCGCGCCGGAGGCGATCAGGTCGTGGGTCTGCTCGGCATCGGGCGCCAGGTGCAGGTAGGTAAACAGGATCTGGCCCTTGCGCAGCTTTTTGCGCTCCACCGCCAGCGGCTCTTTCACCTTCACGATCATGTCGGCTTCGGCAAAGATCTGGTCGGCGCTGTCGATGATGGTGGCGCCCGCGGCGACGTAGTCCGCATCGGTCAGGCCGGCGCCAATGCCGGCATCTTTCTGCACCATCACCTGATGGCCGTGGTGTACCAATTCCTGCACGGAAGATGGGACCAGGCCCACCCGGTATTCATGGTTCTTGATCTCTTTCGGTACACCGATGCGCATGACTCGATCTCTCGACAGTGGTTTGGGAAGGTTGCTGCGCCGGCCTTCCGTGAGCAGCGCGGGCCGCAGTATGATCGAGGTTCTGCGCAATTTCTCGCTCATTAAGGCCATGGATGAGCGGATTTTTCGCATCCAATGCGAACTTTTGTCAAAAATACAGAATCCATGACGAATTCTTTTCCACCCCTGGACGAGCGCGACCGGGCCATCCTCCGCCTGCTGCAGGAAGACGGCCGCCTGGCCAATGCCGAACTTGCCCAGCGGATCAATCTTTCCCCTTCGGCCTGCCTGCGGCGGGTGAAGCTGATGGAGGATCGCGGCCTGATTTCCCGCTACGTGATGCTGCTGGACGAAAAAGCTGCCGGCCTGTCAGGCACCGCCTTCGTACTCGTCACCCTGGACCAGCAGGGCCGCGCCGCCCTGGATGCCTTCGAGCTGGCGATCCAGAAACATCCCGAAGTGACCGAGTGCTGCCTGCTCGCCGGCGCCGCCGACTACATGGTGCGCGTGGCCTACGCCGACTCGGCCGACTTCGAGCGCATCCATACCGAGATACTCACGCAGTTGCCGGGCGTGGTGCGCGTGCAATCGACGCTGGCGTTGCGCACGGTGAAGCGGACGACGGCCTTGCCTGTGTGACGCGCGCCGGCATCTGCGCACGCCGGCAGATCGGCTTGCCGCTTACGAGTGATGCAGCAGCGGCGTCACCACTTGATCGAGTGTTTGCTGTGTCCATGCCGGCTGTTTGTCTTTCCAGCCGTCATTGACCAGCTTGCCGTCGCGATCGACGACGAAGCTCACCGGCAGACGCCAGATGCGTCCATAGCCGGGCACGTGCGGATCGCCCAGCAGGCCTACCGGAAAATCCAGTGTGGTGGCGAGCTTGCGCACCTGGGCGAGATTGTCCGGCTCGTCCAGGCTGAAGCCGAGCACGATCAGGCCGTCCTTGGCGTGCACGCTGGCGTAATGCGAGAGCAGCGGAAGTTCTTCGCGGCAGGGCACGCACCAGGTGGCCCAGAACGTAAGGATCACCACCTTGCCATGCAGATCCTGCAAGGCGATGTGCTTGCCATCGAGCGTGTTCAAGGTAATGGGCGGGGCAGGCTGGCCGACGACCAGGTCGTTGGCGCAAGCGGCGCTTGCCATCAGGCAAAGCGCCGCGAGCAGGCCGACACGTTGAAAGAACCTGATTTTAAACATGGGATTCAACCATCTTGCCGATACATGCGAAGGCACATCACACATCAAAGCTGCATGCTTACACCCAGCGTGCCCGTCCATCCCGGAAACACCTGGTAACCCTGCAGGCGGCTGTACAAGGGCACCTGCACGAAGGCGTACACCTGCAGTGTCTTGCTGAGGCTGGCGCTGATGCCTGGGCTGAGATAAAGCACGGTGCCTTCCGTATCGGGTACGTCGGCAAGAAAGCCCTGGTCGGCCATCTTGTGCAACCAGTTCAACTGCAGCTGCGGCACCCAGTTCGCGTGCGCTTCATAGCGCAGCCCGGCGCTGACGGTCGTGATGTTGCCGGGCCGATAGTCCGCGCCGGGCTGGTTAAGGTTTTCCTTGACCGCGGCCTGGAATTGCGCGGTGGCGAAGGCGTCGAAATCCTGGCTCACCGGCTGATAGTAATAGCCGCCCACGATCAGGTCGGTGCTGCCGGTGCCGGCCTGCAGGGAGGTATCGAGCGACTGGCCTAACCCTGGCCCGCTGCGGAACGTCACCGGATGACCTACCAGGTTGCCGTCCACGTTTTCGCCGCCGTAATGGCCGGTGGGCAGTTTCACGCCGAACTGCAATCCAAGATTGTGCGTGGGCAGAAAGCCCTGGTAGCTGGCGATGAGCTTCACATCGCCCAAGCCCGACACATGCGCGCCGCTGAGCTGGTCCGGCGCCGACTCGGCCGGCGTGTAGGGTTGGTACTGCGTGCCATAGGTGCTGTGGTCGCGGATCACGTACGGCACGATCAGGTTTATGCCCCAGTTGGCATTGAAGCGATACATCGCGGTGAGGTTGATGTAGCGGTTGGTGGTGTTGCGCTCGATCTCGCCGCCGCCGAGTGCCGGCGCCGAGGGTTGGTTCACCACTTGTTCCGGCGTCGCCTTGCTGCTGGCGTGGCGCAGATGGTCCTGGTCGATGTAGGTGTAGTCGATATTGATGCGCCAGCCGGCCAGGGTGGAATTGCCGGTGGCCGCATCGGTGTTGAGCGTGCAGCCACAGGTGGCGCATGCCTGCGCCAGTTGCGGCAATGCGCAGGCGGCAAGCAAGGCGGCCAGGGTGGCGCGGTGCCGAACGTGCGGGCGCGGTCGCGCGCGCATCGCCGGCGCGCAGCGTTGAATCTGCATGAGCGAAAGCTCCTTGGTTCGTTGCGACCGACGCACGCGTGCGGTGCAACGTGGTGATGGCCGCATGTCCGCCTGCGAAGGGCGGAACGCGAAAACGTCGCATGCGCCGCTTGGCGGCCATGCGCGGGAATCTGCGTAGCGTGTCAGGCGTTGCGCGGTGGGCCGCGCGGGTCGGCGCTAAGGCGCGGCGAGAAGGGTTGATCACTTATAAGCCGGGCTGCTGGCGCCGCCACGGCCGGCGCGGGCGCGGCCTGGTAGACCACCGCATCCGGCGTGAGAGGCGGCGTGTGATGCAGCAGGTAGCAATAACCGCAGCGTTCGGTGGGGTCGACGGGTGTCTGCGGGGCGTGCGGGAGCTTGGCGTGGGCCGATGCATGCACCGGGCAGTCGTCCTGCATGCCGGGCATGGGCGCCAGCGTGCGCGACAGCACTGGCATCACCACGATCAGCAGCATGGCCAGCGCAGCCAGCCATGTCACGCATCGAACTGTACGCCGGCCTTGCAACACCTAAAGTTTCCCCGCTACGAATGCGCGCAAGCGTAGCACGCGGCGGATCGCTCGCCGAGGCTGTGCGGCAACGCAGCGCATGGGTGGCGATGCATCGGCCTTGGTGGCGTTACGGCCTGTGTGCAACTGATTAGCGCTATGTCTCAGTCACGCGACATGGCTCCCTCCCCTGCGAAGTAGGGGAGGGCTGGGGTGGGGTTGTTCGAGCTTGCAGCATGGTTTGAATTTGTCGCGAGCTTGCTTCACCCCGCCCCCACCCTCCCCTACTACACGCAGGGGAGGGAGTGGATCCGGCGAACCGGGGCACCTCAGCGGTGGCGGCCGGTGTAGAACGCATTGGATTCGTATTTTTCATGTGGCTTGCGCGTGAAGCGATAGTGCTGGATGGCGATATCCATCGCCGCGAACATGTTGTGCAGCAGGCAGTGGCACGTGTTGTTTTCACACGCCGTGCAATACAGTGCATGCTTGGCAAGGTCCAGCCGCGTGAAGGCGTCGATCAAGCGTTCACCGGGTTGAAGTTTTCGTTCAAAGCCATCAACTAGGACACTGCAGGCGTCGTCGGACATGCGGCACTCAGATGTGAATACGTGACGGTGGCGCCTGACTGTCTGCTTTGCCGGCGCATTCCGCTTATCGTTTTGCCACCGTCATCGTATGCGGTGCGGTTAGCCACCGTGACGCAGGAGTGAAGCAGGCCGGTAAATTGCTGCAAGTTTCTGCAAGCGTGTATGTTGGGGACTTTCATGGCACTTTCTTGCGAGACACAATCGAGCGCGTGTTGATCGGGCGTTGACGCTTTGTCTACTTGTCTTATCTGCAGGGCGACGCGGCCAGCGCCGCGGATCTCACTCGTCTTTACCTGTTTCATCGAATCACGGCTGGAAGACGCATGCCAAACCTACCTTTGACCGCCGCCCCGATTTCGATAGCCGAGCGGCAATATCGCCTGATGGTGGAGTCGATCACCGACTACGCCATCTTCATGCTGGACCAGGAAGGCCGCGTATCCAGCTGGAATATCGGCGCCGAGCGCATCAAGGGCTACAAGCCCGAAGAGATCATCGGTAAGCATTTTTCGACCTTTTATACTCAGGCCGACCGCGAAGCGGGTATACCGCAGCGCAACCTTGCGCTGGCCACCGTTGAAGGGCGCGTGCAAAGCGAAGGCTGGCGCGTGCGCCAGGACGGTTCGCGCTTCTGGGCGCACGTGGTGATCGATCGCGTGCTGGGCGACCATGGCGAACTGGTCGGTTTCGCCAAGATCACGCGCGACGTCACCGAGCAGCGCAATGCCGCGCTGGAGCTGGAACGCGCGCGCGAGGCGTTGTTCCAGTCGCAGAAGACTGAAGCCATCGGCAAGCTCACCGGTGGCGTCGCGCACGATTTCAACAATCTGCTGATGGTGATTCAGAGCTGCCTGGACATGCTCGGCTTGAAGCTGCCGCAGGATACGCAACTGCACAAGCTGGTAAACAATGCGCAATCGGCGGTGCAGCGCGGCGCCGCGTTGACGCAGCGCATGCTGGCGTTTGCACGCAAGCAGGAGTTGCGCGTGGCGCCGGTGGACATCATCTCGCTGGTAGGCGCCATGACCGAACTGCTGCGCCGTTCATTGGGTCCGCTGGTCAACATCCAGACGATGTTTCCCGCCGCGCTGATGCCGGTGCGCACCGATGCGAACCAACTGGAGCTGGCGCTGATGAACCTGGCGGTGAATGCGCGCGACGCCATGCCCAAGGGCGGTGAACTGGTCATCGCGGCGCGCAACGTCATGATCGACGACATGCATCCCACGCGGTTGGCGCCAGGCGAATACGTGTGCCTGTCCGTCACTGACGAAGGCGAGGGCATGGACGAGGACACCCTGGCCAAGGCAACCGAACCATTCTTCACCACCAAGGGCGTGGGCAAGGGCACCGGCCTGGGCTTGTCCATGGTGCACGGCGTGGTCGAGCAATCGGGCGGCCGCCTGGTCATCAAGAGCAGCAAGGGCTTCGGCACGCGAGTGGAGATGTGGCTGCCCAGTGTGCTGCCGGAAGCTGCCGGCCAGCTTGGTGCTGCACTGTCGACACCAGTCAGGCAGGTAAACGTGGGACGCTGCCTGCATGTGGTGGTGGTGGATGACGATCCGCTCGTGCTCAGCGTTACGGGAGCGATGCTGCAGGATCTCGGCCATCGCGTCAGCGAAGTGCCGTCGGCGGAGGAAGCACTGCTGCACCTGGAAAACGATGCGGACGTGGACCTGCTCATTACCGACCACGCCATGCCCGGCATGACCGGCGCGCAACTGGTGGGCGAAGTGAACATCCGCTGGCCCGCGCTGCCGGTGGTGCTGGCGACGGGATATGCGGAAATTCCTGCCGACCTGAGCGATGGCGCAACGCGCCTGGCCAAGCCTTATGACCGCGCGGGATTGCTGCAGGCGATCGCCAAGGCGATGGAGGATCGGCAGTTGCATGTGTAGTTGGCGATGGGGTGGGGCGCCGATTCCATGGCGAAGCTGGTCAATGACCAATGACTCCGACATGACACCGGAGCAGCAGACTTACGCATCCGGTTATATATACAGCGCGTTGACACCACCCCATGTAGGTTTCGCCGCCTGTTGAGCGTACGCGACGGAATGCACCGGTCGAGCACATGACCGTAGCGGGCGAGGAACGCGGATGGTGTGATACGGCATGCGCTCATGCACGCAGCAACACGGCCAAGGCGCATGGCTTTGCTCATCGTGTAACTGCCATCGACACAGCTGCGAACGCAGCGGGGCGTGCAAAGCCCCGGGGCAGGCGAATGCGTGGCGTGCGGCCGCGCGGTGAATCCAATCTTTTGCAGGTGCGCTGCGGTGTGGGGAGGGGCCCGGTCGCCACGTGTTCGCGTTGGGCAGGATGAGGCATGGAACACGGTTCCTCCCCTGGAGACCATCCCATGAAGCGCTTGAGTAAAGTGACGTTTGCCGCGGTGCTGGGTGTTGTGTGCACCGCGTGCGCAGTTTTGTCCGCGCAACCCGTTCGCGCGCAGGCTTATCCCGTCGCGGCGTGGCCGGACCCCAATCCCAATCCCAGGTATTTCAACGCGTGCTTCGACAACAGCAGTGGCGGCACCGGCAACGAGGCGCTGACCATCGTCGTGATCACGCCGCCGAAATACGAAAGTACGCAACCGGACGGCTCGCCCGGCTTCGATGCATTGTGGGCAAGCCACGCCAAGTTCTGGGAAATGACGCATTTTGGTGCGGGCCTGTCCTACGAGGTCGACAAGGGGCCGCAGCTGAGCAATCCGCTCGATCCTTCTTCGGCGCCGACCGGCAACGACATGTACGTGCTGCATGAGTGCTATCCGGCTGACTACGATCACGACGCGACGCCGCCGCTGACCGCGCAGAACGACGACATCATGCAGCACTGGGCGTACACCGCGGCGAACTGGTCGGGGTTCAACCAGATCATCGCGCTGATGCAAAAGCCGGATGTCACCGTGGTGACCCTGCACCATGGACAGGTAGTGCATGCCAATTGGCATCTTTACGACGGGGTGTCCGCGTTCCTGCTTCCTCCTTGGCTGTATTGACGCTGGGTGACGGGCGTGCAGGTGGCGCCAGCAGGCCTGTTAGCGCTTGCATCACGAATGGCTAACGATGCCTAGCGCAGAGTAAATGCCCGGGCAGCGACAAGCTGCCGCGGGCAACCGTCCGTGGTGGAGGCCGTTTCATGAATACCTCTGATTCGTTCAGCCCCGGGAGGACGCCGGGCTCGCAGCATTCGCTCTGGAGTCTAAGCAGGTGGTCCGATTACATCAGCCGCATCGTTCATCCGGCGAAGGCGCAGCCGCCGGTGCGCATGACGCGCCGGCAGCAATTGCTGGCCGCGCAGGAGCAGAAACGCCGCGAACAGCATGCGCATGTGCTTGAACTGCTTCGCGAAGTGAAGGAAAAACATCAGCATGCGCCGCACGACAGCGGCAAGCTGAAAGCCTGACATCTTAAGGCCGTGCCCGTGCCATGACGGGCCGGCCACATTCCCTTTACGGCAAACTCCCCAATCTAGCTGCATACATCACCGTGCGGATACCGACATGGGACGCAGCGCCGAGCGTGTTTATACCGATCCTGCCGACATCGCCCTGCTCGAAAAGTGGGTGGCGGAGCTGGCGGTGAATGCGGCCGTGCGCATCGTCAAGCACGACGGCGAAACGGTCGAGGGCGTGGTCAGCGTCACGCCGACCGTGCAGGTTTTTCTTGGTCCCGGCGAGCAGCAGGGCATGAACGGCGTGGTGCGCCTGATCGACAGCGGCCGCCCCAATTGGGACGGGCTGGTGTGGCTGGGGGATATTCGCGACATCCAGCATCTGGATTCGGTGCGGATGGGGTCGAGCAGGGCGTAGCGACGCCGGCACGATCAATCCTCGCCCTGCGCCACCCAATGCGATATCGGCGCCGGACTGCCCAGCAAATACCCTTGCCCCATCTCGCATCCCATCCGCACCAGTGCATCCAGTTGCGCCTGCGTTTCGATGCCTTCGGCAATCACCTGGATATTGAGCGCATGCGCCAGCGCCAGGATGGCGGCGACCACGGTGGTGCTGTTGCTGCTGTCGGATTTGTCGAGCTCCTGCACGAAGGCGCGATCAATCTTGAGCATGCGCAAGGGCAGGGAATGCAGGTAGCTCAGCGATGAATAGCCCGTGCCGAAATCGTCCAGCGCCGCGCCGACGCCCGCGCTGCGCAGGCGGTCGAGCACGGCGCGCACGCTTTCGGGATTGTCCAGCAGGGCGCCTTCGGTCACTTCGGTAACCAGCCGGTCCGGCGCGAGGCCGCTGCGTTCGAGCATCTTCAGGATGCGCACGTCGAAATCGGCATGGCGCAGATGCAGGGCCGACACGTTGAAGGTGATGAACGGCTCGCTGGGCCCCTGCTGCGCAAGCAGGCGGCAGCTCAGTTCAAAGAGGCGCCAGTCGATGGCTTCGATCAGGCCGCTGTCCTCGGCGATCTTCACGAAATCCGACGGACGCAACAGGCCGCGTTGCGGATGGTTCCAGCGGATCAGGGCTTCGTAACCCACCACGTGGCCATCGCCGAGCCGGCAGATCGGCTGGAAATACGGCTCGAATTCGTTTTGCCGCAGCGCCTTGCGCAGTTCGCTTTCCATCGCCAGCACGTCGACCATGCCCTTGGCCAGCGCTTCGTCGAAGATGGCGAAACGCTTGCGGCCCAGTTCCTTGGCCTGGTACAGCGCCATGTCGGCGTCGCGGATCAATTCGTCGGCGTCCAGGTAACCGGCATCGCCGCAGGCGATGCCGACGCTGACCGAGGGTTCCAGCTCCTTGCCGGAAATGCGCAGCGGCGCCGCCACGGCTTGCAGCACGCGGTCGGCAATGATGGTGGCGGTGTCGGTGTTCTCGATGTCTTCCAGCAGGATCGCAAACTCGTCGCCGGACAGCCGCGCCACCATGTCCGGTTCGCGCACGTGCGTGAGCAGCCGCACCGCGACGGCTTTGAGAAACTCGTCGCCGGCCAGGTGTCCCAGGCTGTCGTTGATCACCTTGAAGCGGTCGACGTCGATGTACAGCAGGGCGCAGCGGCGGGAAGGATCGCTGCGGATGCGGTTGAGCACGCGATCGAGCCGTTCGCGCAGGTAGCCGCGGTTGGGCAGGCCGGTGAGCGGGTCGTGCATCACCTGGTGATGCAACTGCTGCTGCATCTGTTCGCGCCGCGCGATTTCGGCACGCAGCTCGCGCGTGCGTTCTTCCACGCGGTGTTCCAGCCGCAGGTTGGCCTGGTGCAGGGCGACCGCGGAGCGGCGGCGGTAGATGCTGTTGGCGATCTGCAGGGCCACGAAGCTCAGCAGTTCCTGTTCCGGCGCACCGTAGGCGGCCTGGGAATCGTAGTTTTGCACTGCGACCAGGCCGATCACCGCTTCGTCGACTTTCAGTGGCACGCCCAGCCAGTATGCGGACGGTTCGCCGATATGGTGCGGCACCACTTCGCCGGCGCGCGTCAGCGCCATGATGTCCTCGCGCGTGCCGGACCACGCGTGGCCGCGGCGCAGCACGTACTCGCTCAAGCCGCGGCCGAGGGGGCGCGACAGCTGATGGCGCTCGCCGGCGTCCATGAAGTAGGGAAATTCCAGTTTGCTGCGATCGTCGCTGAGCAGGGCGATGAAAAAATTCTTTGCATCCAGCAAGCGCCCCACCACGCTGTGCACGCGTTCGTAGAAGGTGTTTTCGTCGATATCGGCGGTGGCCAGCTGCGCGACCTGGAACAAGGCTTCCTGCAGGCGCTCGGCGCGATGGCGTTCGCGCACTTCCTGCATCAGGCCGCGGTTGAGTTCGGCCAGCTCTTCGGTGCGCTGGCGCACGCGGCGTTCGAGTTCGTCCTTGCTTTCCTTGCGTTCCAGCGCGGTAAGAATGTGGTTGCCGACGAATTCCAACAGGGCAAGGTCGTCGCGCGAGTACACGATGCCGGTGCCGTAGCTTTGCACCACCAGCGCGCCGTGCACCTGGCCGTTGCGCAGCATCGGCACGCCGAGCCAGTCGTCGCTGTCGGGGCCGATGATCTGCAGCGGACCGTTCACCTGCTGCTGCAACTGCTCGTGGCTGCCCATCAGCGGCTTGCCGCGCACCAGCAGGTACCAGGTGAGCGTGTGCCGCCGGTCTTCCAGGCGCATGTCGCGGTTGGTTTCCGGTTTGTCCTGGTCCTGGATGTCCGCGTAATACAGGAAGCGCATGCAATCGCGCTCGGCGTAATAGCGCACGATGAAAAAATTCTCCGCATACATCAGCCCGCTGACGATGCGGTGGATTTCCCGCAGCATGTCCGGCATTTCCAGATCCGAGCCGGACAGTTCGGAGATCGAAAACAGCGCGCGCTGCAGGTTTTCCGAATGCTCCAGCTGGCTGTGCGAATCGTGGAGTTCGGCCAGCTTGATGGTGTGGTGCAGCTGGCGCGCCCCCAGCTGCAGATACGGGCTCAGCCGGATGAGCACGGCCTTGGCCGCGCCCTCGATCGCCGTGCTGAGCAGCAGCACGACCTGGTCCTCCTCCAGCAGCAACAGGGCGCAGCGCCTGCCGTCGGCGGACAGCCGGGCCTCGTCGCCGGCCTGCAGAGCTTCCTGGGCGAGGGCGAGCTCTTCGGCGTCGACCGGCTGCATGCCGGCAAAGCGCGGGTCTTGCGTGCGGCCCAGCATCAGCACCCTGGCCTGGTGGCAGTGCTGCTGCGATTGCAGCAGCGTCTCGATCAGGGCGGCGACCTGGGCCGGCGTTTCGGCTTCGATCAGGCAGCCGAGCCAGGCCGTGTTCTTCGGCTCCTTGGGCGTGATGACAGGTATGGGACGACTCAGGCTCATGGCCAATCAATCTGCCGTAATGGCGCACCTATCAGTGGGTACCAGCAGTGCAGGAAACGTGAACCCCTTGTGCTATGAGGCATTGCTACTGCGGCTTTGTCAATGTATCGGCTAAACCCTTGATGGCTTTAGACAGTGCTGGCCGAGAAAGTGCCTGGGATGGGGGATGAAGGTGAGGGCCTGGCGATGCCTCGTGGGTGGTGAGGCAGCGCCGAACCCCCACATCGCCATCCGCATGGCAACGTGGGGTTCGCATACGCTCACCGCCAAGCTCCGCTGCATCCGGGGAGGGTTGGGATGGGGTTGCTTGGGCTTTAGCGTGAAGCCGAATGTCCCCATGAATTCTGAAAACGCATCGCAGCGACACTTGGCGTCGACCGCTCGCTGCGCTCGCACCCCACCCTGGCCCTCCCCTGCAAGCAGGGGAGGGAACGCATCTGGCGAGTGCGAGATATACGGTCCATGGCGCTTAAGTTCAGAGCATTAAGCGCAGAGCTCGAGACAGCCTTACACCGGCACCGGCGCCGGATTGCGCTCGGCAAACCCACGCTGATGCCAATACGGATAAGCCGGTGTCACCGCGCTGGCCTTGTCGAGCTTTGCCATCTGCTCCGGAGTCAGGTTCCAGCCCACCGCATCCAGGTTCTGCCGCAGTTGTTCTTCATTGCGCGCACCGATCACCACGGTGGAGACCGTGGGCCGTTGCAGCAGCCAGTTCAAGGCGATCTGCGGCACGCTCTTGCCGGTTTCCTTGGCCACTTCGTCGAGTGCATCGACCACGCGGTACAGGTATTCGTTGTCGATCTGCGGTCCCATGTCGGCGGTCTTGTGCAGGCGGCTGTCGGCAGGCAGCGGTTGGCCGCGGCGGATCTTGCCGGTCAGGCGGCCCCAGCCGAGCGGGCTCCACACTACCGCGCCGATGCCCTGGTCCAGGGCCAGCGGCATCAGCTCCCATTCGTAATCGCGCCCGACCAGCGAGTAGTAGGTCTGGTTGGCGACGTAGCGCGTGTAACCGTAACGATCGGCCACGCCCAGCGACTTCATCAAATGCCAGCCGGAGAAATTCGACACGCCCAGGTAGCGGATCTTGCCGGCGCGCACCAGGTCATCCAGCACCGACAGCGTTTCTTCCACCGGCGTCATCGCGTCGAAACCATGCAACTGGAACAGGTCGATGTAATCGGTGCCCAGGCGCTTGAGCGCCGCATCCACGGCGTGGATCAGGTGATAGCGCGACGAGCCGACGTTGTTGGGCTCGTCGTCGAAACGGAACGTGGCCTTGGTGGAAATCAGCAGCTTGTCGCGGCGGCCCTTGATGGCTTCGCCGAGAATCGATTCGGCCGCGCCCTGGGAGTAGATGTCCGCGCTGTCGAACATGGTGACGCCCGCATCCAGGCAGATGTCCACCAGCTTGCGCGCTTCCGCCACGTCGGTATTGCCCCACGCGCCGAAGAACTCGCCCTTGCCGCCGAACGTGCCGGTTCCAAAGCTGAGCACGGGCACCTTGAAGCCCGATGCGCCAAGACGTCGATATTCCATAACAAGCATCCTCTTGATTGATGGGGGGCAGAAAAAACCTTCCGCTACCTTTGCTGCTGGCCTGCCCGATTGCAAGGCGACACGGACCCATGCGGAGGATCGAGCAAGAAATCCGCGCGATTGCGGAGCAGCCGCCGTTTGCGTCCTAGCTGTGTTACAGCCGCGCCACGATCCGCACGTACGCACCAGCGGACCTGCCGCCCAATCCATGAGGGGCCGCGTACGCGTCGTGTCCGCCTGATGTATAACTTCCACGCCCACACACGACAGGGAGCTTGTTATGCCGAACGAAGCACCGGCCGACGCCGACATCATCCGTGACGCCTACGCGGACAGACTGCGCGGCCTTTACGACACCTTCTTTCTCGCCCTGGTCCAATCGCCGGACAACCCCGGCCCTGCCAGGGATGCGTTTGTCAGGGGCGTGATCCTTGCGCGCACGGTGCGCGACATGGCGATCAGCGCGTTGCCGGCAGACGGCACGCCGCCGCCGAAGCCGTTTCATGCCATGGCCAGCACGTGATGCTTCGCCGCTGTGAAGGTATTGGATCGATCATCGACATCCACGTCCTTTCAGGTCCATCCACGATGGCCTTATGACACCGTGCAGGTTTCAAGCGAAGCCTTGCACCGCCTTGCGGCCGCACAAAACATGCTTGCCGGGCATGGCCTGGCGCTGGTGTTGACGCGCGGATTTGAATCGCGCGGCAGGCTCATTCGTATGGGCCATTATCTTGCGCGCATCCTCGGCATGGTCCTGTTCGGTCTTGTCTATCCGCATCGCCTGCGCGAGATTGGCGCGATTTTTTCGCCGAATGGGCACGATCGAACGGGCGACAGTATCGACGTCGGTATCTTGGATCAGGGCCATGCACTGGATTTGCTCCCTTTCGGCGTCTTCACGCCGCTTTGGCTGATCAAGAAAAACAGGCGCGCGTACCAGCGCGAACTGCGGCAAACGTGGTCGGCATTGGAATCGGCAGGCTTCGTCATCCATGCCAACATCACGGAAGCCATGCAGATTCACTGCGAGCTGCGCCGGTAGCTACGAATTTGCGGTCATGGCGCGATGCCGTAGGTTGGCGGTGAGGCAACGCCGAACCCCTCATCGCGGTCCGCATGGCAACGTTGGGGTTTGCATGCGCTCACCGCCAACCTACACGCTGCGTAGCATCTCAACGGTTACGCAGTGAGCGGCGACATGGCGCGCAGCCGCCTTACCGCCTCCACGCAGCGGCTTGCGGCATAGGCGATCTCTTCTTCGGTATTGAAGCGGCCAATGCCGAACCGGATGCTGGCCCTGGCCAGTTCGTCGCTGACGCCCATCGCTTTGAGCACGTGCGATGGCTCGGTCCTGGCCGATGTGCAGGCCGAGCCGGAGGACAGTGCGATATCCGGCATTTCGAGCAGGATCGAATCGGCGTCGGTCTGGGAAAAAGAGAGATTCAGCGTGCCGGGCAGGCCATGGCGGGGATCACCATTCAAGCGCACGCCATCGAGCCGCGACACGATCGCCTGGTGCAATTGCTCGCGCAGCGACGTTATGCGGCGCTGCTCGGATGGCTGCTCCTTGACGCACACGTCGAGCGCGGCCGCAAAACCCACGATGCCGGGCACATTCAGTGTTCCGGAGCGCAAGCCGCTCTCATGGCCGCCGCCATGCATCTGCGCCTGCATGCGTCCACTCAGGTCGCCGCGAACGTACAAGGCGCCCACGCCTTTGGGGCCGTAGAGCTTGTGGGCGCTGAAAGACGCCAGGCCAATATCCAGGCCATGCATATCGAGGTCGATCTTGCCCAGCGCCTGGGTCGCATCGGTATGCAGCACCACTCCTTTGCGACGGCACAGTTCGGCGATGGCGGCCATGTCCTGCACGACGCCGGTTTCGTTGTTGGCCAACATGATCGACACCAGATAGGTGCGATCGCCAATGGCCGAGGCAAGTTGATCCAGGTCGATCCGCCCGCTTGCATCCACGCCGACATAGGTGACATCCACGCCCTGTCGTTCCAGGTACGCGCAGCTGTCCAGCACGGCCTTATGCTCGATCTGGCTGGTGACGATGTGATGTTTGCCGGGTTCCGGTTGCAGCCCTTTCAAGGCCAGGTTGATGGATTCGGTGGCGCCGGAGGTAAACACCAGCTCGTGGTCGTGTGCGGCGTGGATGGCCTGTGCAATGACTACCCTGGCTTCTTCCACCGCGCTGCGCGCCTGCCATCCGAATACATGGCTGGTGCTGGCGGCGTTGCCGAAATCCCTGGCGAAAAAGGGCAGCATGGCGTCGAGTACGCGCGGGTCGACCGGCGTGGTGGCGTTGTGGTCCAGGTAGATGCGGCGCATCGTCGATGGCATGCCTGCACACCCTAGGCGACCAGTTCGGAGGAGGCCGGTGTTTCGGGCGCGGCATGTACGGTCTCGCCCCGGCGCAGCAGGCCTTCGGGCGTGATCAGGTTGAGGCGGATGCCAAAGCGCATGCCCAGGGCGTGCGTCAATTGCAGGCCACGCACATAGGCCAGCACTTCCGACCATGGCGAGGCTTCAAAGAAAACCTCCAGCACGGCTTGGTTGAGCGAACCGTCCGCATTGGCCGCCTTGCAAAAATATTCGCTGGTAATGGCCGCGCAGGTGATTTTCGAACCGCTGGGCGCGCCGCACGTGAGGCGTTCCGTTGGCGTGACCAGCATGCGATGCCGCACTTCCGCCGCCATCGGCGTGGTGCTCAATACGTATTCCGCGTGCGTGCGCGCGGAGTCTTCGTGAATCACCAGGATGTGTTCCAGCGGAATGCCCAATGCCTGCGCCGGTGGCGCAAACGTGTCGACGATCTCGGAGCGCAAGTCGCTGAGACGAGGATTGCGCTTGCGGCTGTTGCTGAGTCCGTCACGCAGAAACTGGCGGCGGAAGACGCCTTTGTGATCGAACGCGATGGATATCGGCGGCAACTGGCCGCTTTCACGGCGAATCTCGTCGGCCCGGATCAATCCGGCCTGGAACGCCTGTTGTTGCGCCTGGATCTTGATGACGCCGTCATCGCCGAGATCAAGCCGGGAATTGCCGGCAAGAATGCTGACGTGGGGCGCTTGGACAAGCGTCGGCACGTCAGCATCCGGTGCGATAAAACTGGTAGGTGTAAAAAAAGCCATGCCGCAGTCGTCCCGTCGTGCGAAGGTAGAAGCGCAACGACCTGAAATATACGACTGGGTATCGTGAAGAGAATCTCAAGCTGGCGTTCGCTCGCTTGGGCGTTTTCTATGCCGTGCACATCCCATGCACGAAGATGAAGCCCACGTCACGAACGCATGCTAGAACGAACGCATGCGAGGTGCAGGCTGCAGGGTTCGCAAGTGCTTCACGGTAGCAGCCTGGGCGGCCAATTCGGCCTCCGTCAGTTCGCGTTCGCCATAGACGCGGCTCAAAAAAAGGATCACGTCATTGCCGTCCGGATGGTTGTCGTACTGCGGATGCCGAGCTACTTCGTCGAGCAGCGCGGCCGTCACCGGAACGACATGGAAGTGGCAACTGAACTCTGCCGTAAAACCAAGCTTGTAGAACAGAACCTTGAGCGGGTTGTATGCAGCGCGAAGCAATTGCTCGGCACCTTGCAGGACAAAGCCAAGCTCCAGCAATGCCGCGTACGACAGGGTATGCAGCTCGGCTTGCTGCTCGCGCGAAGACACCATCAGGTATCCCGGATGGCGCGAATCGCGCCGGTGGCTGACCAGCCAGTGATCCGCTTCGAAGATGAGGTGACGGGAAGCTTCAGTGTCGTCCATGACATCGCTCGGCGCGGGTTCTGGTTGGACACGCGGAAATGGAATCGCGCAGGTATCGTCCAAAAGGGATGATCCAGGGGTTGATATCGCCATGTATGTGGCCTGCATATATTGCGGTGCTGCGTGCATTACACCGGCAAAGCTGATGTGCTTGTTGACAAGTACCTGTCGCCGGCGGCGTGCAAGAGCACTCCTCCCAGGGTGGGCCTGACGCACACAATCGATGCAACGGCAGGGAAGATCCTTCCAAGGGATGGATGCATGGGGAACCGGCCATGGTGATATGGCGCGCACATTATCAATTGGCTTTGTGGGCAGCCATGGCCCAAAAGTCATAAATTTCCACGTGGCTGGGGCGGGTGTAGGTTGGGGTGAGGCGCAGCCGAACCCCAACGGTGCAATGCTCATGGCAACGGTGGGGTTCGCGTGTTGAGGTATCACCACGTTTTTTATCTGCTATTTCGGCAAAAAAAGCTGAAGTTTTCTCCGATGTTATTTTCAGAGCAGGTCGTCATTCCGGCGGAGGCCGGAATCCATGCTTCGGATTGGCGATGGATTCCGGCTTTCGCCGGAATGACGACTCGCCTGCCACAGCGGTTCGCATGCCCTCACCACTAACCTACGCGCTTGGGAAACACTGCCCCAGGGCTTATCGGCCGTATAACCTCGAAAAGACATGCTCGTCACATACCCCATCGCACACTCGCCCGGTCCGTATACGCAATGTGACGGGTAAGGGGTTTTGAAAGGGAACAGGGGCAGGGATTTATGCAGCGCAAAAAATTGCGTTTTTGTCTTAGGGAATTTCCAAGCGCGCGTTGTTCTGCGCGTGATCTCGCGTAGCGGTCGATTGTGTGGTTCCGGTATCCGTTGTCTTTCCTGCGCCTAGCAGGAGTCGGCTGCCGCACGGCTGAAGTTCGGCGCCAATCGGCTTCACGCAAGCCGTGAATGCAATGGCTTTCACGATCATCCATGTTGATGACAGCGGTATGGGCTGGCCAAAGGAGTCGCCATGACACGCAGCAGCATCTCCAAGAAGTCGCTTATCGATTCGGGATCGCCTCCAACTGCCGAGTTCACCGTTGCCGACTACCTGTTGACGCGGCTCAAGCAGCTCAACGTCACGGATGTATTCCAGATCCCGGGCGATTACGTCAAGCACTTCACCCAGGCGCTGGAGCATTTCAATGGAATCAACACGGTCGGTGCGATCAACGAACTGGATGCCGCCTACGCCGCCGACGCCTACGCGCGCAGCCGCGGCCTGGCGGCGGTGTCGTTGCAGTTTGGGGTGAGCACGTACAGCGCGCTCAACGCCATTGCCGGTGCCTGGGTCGAGCGCAGCCCGATCGTGGTGATCAGCGCCACGCCCGGCGCCGACATGCGCGATATCACCGACATGTATGACGTGCTTTTCCATCATTCCACCGGCGACCTGGATGCGGACCGGAAGATCTACGAGAACGTCACCGTCAAGGCGATCACGCTCAGCACCAACGTGGGGGCTGCCGAGCAAATCGATGAATTGCTGACTGACGCGATCACCGACAAGCGCCCGGTGTATATCGCCTGCTACAAGGAAGTGTGGGGCCAACCCTGCCCACGTCCGTCGAAGACAGCGCTCAAGCCGCGCGTTACCAAGAGCCCGGAGCTGGCGCTGCGCAACGCGGTGGAGCAGGCGTGGAGCCAGATCACGGCGGCGAAGCAGCCGTTGATCTTTGCCGGCGTAGAGATTCTGCGCTTTGGCCTGTCCGGCCTGCTGAAGCAGATCATCGAGGCCAGCGGCTTTCTCTACACCACCACGACACTCGGCAAGACCGTGCTGGACGAGAAGGGCGACAAGTTCATCGGCACCTATGCCGATGCCGCATCGATCGAATCGGTGCTGGACATCGTCCATGCTTCCGACTGCGTACTGACCCTGGGCACCATCATCACCGACGACTATCTCGCCTTCATCGAAAGCAAATACGCCGACATGGTGCTGGCCGATACGGCCGGCGTCCGTGCCGGGTATTTCAAATACGGCGCGGTCACCATGCAGGATTTCATGGAAGCCCTGCTGGCGAAGTTCAAGGCAAGCAAGGCTTATCCGATCAAGGCCAAGGCACCGCCGCAACCGAAATTCCCGCAGCCGTGGGCGGGCAATTCCGATCCGGTCTACAACGCCAAGCCGCAGATCATCACCTACAACCGGTTCTTCGAGCACACCATGAAGTTCCTGCAGGACAACAACCTGCTCAAGGACATCGTGATGACCTATGGCGTCAGTTCGGCGATGTACGTCGCCACGAACTGCTATGGCCTGTCGCAGGGCAGCTTTATTTCGTCGGCTGCGTGGCAATGCATCGGTTTCGAGACCGGCGCGGCAGCCGGCGCGCAACTGGGCAGCGGCAAGCGGGCCTGGACGGTGGCGGGCGACGGCGGCTTCATGATGGTCTGCCAATCGCTGTCCACGCTGGCGCGCCACCGGCTCAACGCGGTGATCTTCGTGATGAGCAACAAGGTGTACGCCATCGAGCAGGTGTACGTGGACATGACCGCGTTCCAGCCCGGCCCGAAACACCGCTTCGACAGCTTCGACATCCTGCCCGACTGGGATTACCTCGCGCTGGCGAAGGCGTTCGGTGCGGAGGGCATCCGCGTGGAAACGGTGGACGAGCTGAAGGCCGCACTACCCCGCATTGCGGGGATCAAGCACAAACCCGTGCTGGTTGAAGTTGTCATCCCGCAAAAGGATCTGCCCGGCCAGATGTATCGACTCGGCAGCGAATGAAACGCCCCACCAACTTACCGAGGGCTCACTCATGACGCAGAAAACCTATTCGATCTTCGGTGCCGGCGGCGCCGGTCTCTACACTGCGTGGCGATTGCTGCAAGGCCAATGCAAGAAAACCAAGTTCGCCGCGAAGCAACTGAAGAAAGGCGACGTACTGGAACTGTACGACTGGGGCCGCTACGACTTCTCCAAGCGCCATCCGGGTACGCGTGCAGCCGGCGCCCGCGTCTGCACCTGGCACTACAACAACGACAAGACCGATTCGTACGTCGAGCTTGGCGGCATGCGCTATTCGTTCTGGAGCAGCGTGCCGACCCAGGAATTTCCCGACCCGAACAACGGCCTGGCGCCGGGCCATCGCGTGGTTTCCACGGTGATCTCGCTGCTGGGCCTGCAGAAGTACTCGGTACCGTTCAACGTTACCAATAACCAGCTGTTCTACCTGCGCTCGCGCAACTTCTATCTCAACGCCATCGGCTCGAACACGCCCGCGCCGTATACGGTGAACAACTTTGGCGCCGCCACCACGCCCGACCAGGGTTTCACCACCGTGCAGGATCTGGCCACCACCAAGCCATGGGCGGAATTCACGCGGCGCGACTGGTGCCGTTTCTACCAGGACGGACGCATTACCGCGCAACTGCCGGAATCCAGCATCTTCCAGCAGGGGGACTATCTTAAGGACATCGGTTACTGGAACCTGCTTTACGATCAGCTGGGTGCGGAAGGTTTCGATTACGCCGCCGACGGCAACGGCTACAGCTCCAACGTGATCAACACGCATGCAGGCGTGTCGTTCAACATCAATAACGAGTTCACGCCGGGCAGCCAGTACCGCACGCTGTCGATCGGCTACTCGGGCATGTTCAATGCCTTGTTCGACGAGATCGTGAAGCTGGCCAAGGCCAAAGGCATCGAGTTCCGCTATCACTCCGATACCCGCCTGCATTCGATCCTGTGGAAAGCCGGCAAGGCCGCATTTACCTATGCCCATCGCGACAACCCCAACATCGCCGCCGGCGCGCGCGAGGCCGACGCGGCCTGGATGGCGATGCCGCGCGCCGCGATCGACCTGGTGGCGCAAGCCACGCGTTTCCGCGCGCCGGCGAAGGGCGAGGTGGACGTGCTGAACCACGAAAAGGTCAACCTGTACCTGGAATCGACGATCATGCAACCGTCGTACAAGGTGGGCATGTTCTTCGACCAGCCATGGTGGGCGCCCGACGCCGACAACCCCGCGCCGTATCCCGCGCAGATCATCGGCTACACCATCACCCCGGAGACGATCGCCAAGCTGCGTACGCTGAAGTTTCCCGCCGCGACTTTGAAGGCGATGCAGAGTCTGGTCGACGTGCCCTGCACCTCGGTGGCGGACATGGTGGCGGCCATCGAGAACCTCACCGAGCAGGCGCTTACCATCGCGCAGACCAAGCAGCTGGCGGCGGTCTCGCGCAACGACACCATCGGCCCCAGCGTGAGCAACTCGCCGATCCGCATGGTGGTGTATTTCGGCAATAACGCGATCGAGACGAAGAAAAAGCCCATCTACGGCATCCTTGCCAGCTACGACGACGAGGACAACACCGCGTTCTGGCAAGAACTGGAACTGGGCCCCAAGCACCAGCGCGAAATACCGATTTCGCAGGACACCCAGCCGCTGGAAGGCCCGCGCCCGGTACCCGCACGCATGGTGAAAATGCTGCGCAAGATGCTCGCGGAACTGCACTTCGGCCCCAACTGCGATTACAGCGCCGTGCCCGAGCCGCTGCAGGCCGCCTACATGGATTGGTCGCTGCCTCCGTTCAACGCCGGCTACCACGAATGGGCGCCGCATTTCGACATCGGCGATGTGCAACGCAAGATCCGCAAACCCTCGCAACTGATCGAGGGCGCCGACGCCGAGATCTTCATCGTCGGCGAGGCCTATTCGAACGACCAGGCCTGGGTGGAAGGCGCCTATTGCACGTCCGAATCGGTACTCAACGATTTCTTCGGCATCGAACCGATCATCGACAACCGGGAGTATCCGTTTATCTGTCCAGAGGGGGCGACGGACGAGGCCAGCGAAGAGCTGGAGAAGCTGCTGCGCAAGGCGGGGCCGCGGAAAGATATCGAGGCGGTTTGAGTGCTGCGAGGGCCGGGACGGAGAGGCGATTGGTTCGATTGCTCCGCCCCAGGGCTTAATGGCACTAACTTTAAGCGTGTATCTCGACGCTTGTAGTGATGTGCCCCTCCCTTGCGACAGTAGGGGAGGGGGCAAATCGCGGCGAGTCGTGGAGCAATGACGCTTGAGTTAGCCATACCCATGTGTCCGCCGGGAGAGCATGCCGTATGGGTTAACGGCAAGTGGGAATGCGTGCCTATCTGAATTCGCGATCGTGCAATTGGCCCAGGTCCCTATGCGTGGCCTTCGGCTGGAACCTGGCCGGAGGCCCACGCTGCAAGCCTCTCATCGTCATGCAGAACGCTCGCCAGGAACGTGTTCATTTCAACAAAGTGCGGCGTTTCACCCGGCTGCACCCTGTGATGGAAGGATTTGCGGACCAGATCATCGAAGGGGTATGCGAACACTACTTCTTCGCCGGCATTCCGGCCCAGCCGGACGCGATCCTCGCATGCCGTTCTCGAGCATGAGCGATACGTGCGGCAGTTGATGGGGCGCGCCGCGTAGAGGGTGCACAAGCCCTGTTCGTCCAACAAGCCACATTGCGAACCTGGTCCGGATTTTCCGAGTGAAGGAAGTCGGCGGGCGATCTTTGCCTTTTCAGGCTCCATGAGTTCAAGCAGTTCCCTGGCAATAAGGATTGCTTCCTGCACGCTGAGAACAATGCGCATATGCGTACAACACATGGCGCACCCGCCATCGTTCGGGCATGCCGGCTTGGGATAACGATGGCTGCCTAGCTCATCCTTGACGATGGTATCGGCAAGCTCAAGCATGGCAGGGACCCGATCGGGAGAGCCATGGTTGGATCCGCTGTCCTCCCCGGCGGCAACGACAAAGCGTGCGACGATCTCGTGTGCTCGTTCCTCAAGCAGTGGCAGGTATCGACGCTTGCCTTCTTCAGATGCGCATCGCTCTTCAAGTACGGCGCTGACGATTTTTGCTGCGAGTTCATCCGGCAGTTCTTTCATATGCAATGGATAGTCGATATCTGTCTTTTTATTTTTGCATTGTTGGCGGGTTATGGGAAATCGACATTCCTTTTTCCGTCAGTGCTATTTCAGCGCGAGTCGTCATTCAGGCCTTCGCCGGAATGACGACTCGCTTTGGAATGACATCGGCGTTATGCCTAGGCAGATGGCTTTGCTTTTTGCAAAAAATCGGCCGACTCAATGGCTTTTCTCGAACCTCAGGTCACGAACGCCTGCACTGGATAAAGCCAGCCCGGACACTCGGCCGTTTGCGGCCCTTTGAAAAACCAAGGCGATATAGCCAAGCATGGGAAGTCGGCTGCTCACGAACTCATCCCGGATACCCGGTTTCAGTGTGATCACGGAGTCACCATAGGCCTGAAGATTCAAGGCGCCATGCGTGACCGTGATGGTGTAGCTTGCCTTGAGTTCGGCGCTTGTATAGGTGCCGGCGTAATCGGCCAGGGTCGCTTGTTTCATCTCGGTAACATTCACCCTTGCGCCTGTCCACTCCACTTGGCCATCACTGCCGATGATCAGCTTTTCCTCCGCGCCGGATGCTTCAAAAGTTGCGGTCGAACCCCATGGTCCCGAACTTTTAAACACATTGGCCCCAACGCGATCGAAAGCTGTGCTGCCTATGCTGAGTCGCCCGTCCTTGACCGTGACGGAGCGCATCGTGTGGTAGCGCGTGCTGTGGTATTTGCCAGCGAACCTGGCGGGGCTGAATGGGAACTGGGAAGCGGAAGGTGGCGTCGAAACATCCGCAGCTTGAAGACGATCCTTCAGGTAGATATCGGCGACCGAGTAGGCGAGGGTGACTGGGTCCGCCTGGTCGACATTGCAAAGGCAAGCCACGGTGAAATGCTGCTGCGGGAAGCGCAGCAATTCGGCGCTGTAACCGAAATGGCCGCCTGAGTGTTCGATGATTGGAAGGCCGCGATACGTGCCTTCCTCGAGCCCAAGCAGGTAGGGGATCTGCGTGCCATCGGCGAGGGTGCCGCGCGTTTCCAGCTGCTTTATCAGCGTTCCCTTGCCCAGGTGGTTGTCGTAGAAATTCCGGTCCCACAAGAGCAGGTCGTCGACGCTGGTCAACAGTCCGCCGGCGCCCACCCGATCGAAGTTCGTCGACCAATCCACCAGAAAGCCGCCATTGCGCCCCGCCGCATAGGCAGGAACGCGGCCGGGAACCACCATCGAGCTGTCGTCATAGAACAGGGTATGCGTCATTCCCAGCGGCCGGAATATGTTCTCGGCGGCGAACACCGAGAGCGGTTTACCGGTAGCGCGCTTGATGACTTCGGCAAGCAGGAAGTAATTCGTATTGCTGTATTGAAACTCCGTGCCGGGCTCAAAATTAAGCCCCTTCTGGCGCGCGATAAGTTCGATCAGTTCGGACGTCGGGCGAAGGTTCCTGTCGCTCTGTCCAGCCAGAACTTCCAGCGTTTCATACTCGCGCAGTCCACTCGTGTGATGGAGCATCTGGCGCAACGTGACCGGCTTTCCATAATCAGGAAGCTCCGGCATGTACTTGCGGATATCGTCGTCGAGGGAAAGCAACCCCTGTTCGGCTGCCAACACGACGCTGGCGGCGGTGAATTGCTTCGAGACCGAGCCCATATAAAACAGCGACTGTGATGAAAGCGGCACGCCCAGTTCGAGACTGGCCGCGCCATAGCCTTTTCGATAGAGGAAGGCACCATGCTGGATTACCCCAAGCGCGCAACCGGGCGAACCAGGCTTGTCGTAATCGGCGAAGAGCCGGTCGACCCTTTGCTCAGTGGTCTGCGGCGGGCTGGTTTGCGCCGCCAACGGGATGGCTTGGGCGAGCAACAACAACATCGCAGCAACCACACGCATCAAATGCCCCTCGTCTTCGATGGATTAAAAGTGCAAGCCCCTTAGAAACGGTACCAGATCGGCATGGACGGAGGGTCGTACGCTGAGCGCCACGGTTAGGCGCACGCCCTGGCCAAGCGCTATGATGCAGGCGATTCAATCATTACGACGAGGAGAACAAGATGAAAGGTGTGGAATCCAATAAAAACGAGAAGAAAAAGCCGGCAAAGACCATGAAAGAAAAGAAGGCGGCAAAGCAGGAAAAGAAGAAAAACAGCAAGTAAGCGGTTGGGAATGGCAGGATCAGAAACCGCGCTATGCCTGCAAAAAAAAGCCGAATTTTTCAGCAGAGTTATTTCATCGCGAGTCGTCATTCCGGCGAAGGCCGGAATCCATGCTTCGGGGTGACGATGGATGATTCGCTTCGCTCACCCCTTCGGGGCCATCCTTCGGATGTTCTCCGCGCTTCGCGCTCCGTCCGGCCTTCGCCGGAATGACGACCCGCTTTGCATATGGAATCAGCGAGACCTCCAGCTTGGCCGGCACAGCGGCAAGAAACGTCAAACACATGCATGCACGCTCTTACCCAGTCGGCTGAAGCACGTTGCATCAACTGCCGACTCCGGCTGCGCCCCCGCACCTCCCAAACGTTTCGCAAGTGCAGGCGGTCCTGATTTTGCCGGCCCACCTCGCGCACCTATTCGCCGGTAACTCGAGCACCCACTGGCTGACTTCCTCGTCGACCAGGATTTCCAAGTTTCCAGGAGGCGAGATATTCATTGCGCTCATAGGCTTAGCCCAAGCTGCCGGCAAGGATGGCAACCCACAGCAGCGCAAGGCGTAATATCCGCAAGCCATTGCCGCACGGCCGGCGGTCTCCCGGGCCCCGTCACGCGGGCGACACATCGGCCACCACCCACCATCAGGAGAAGCAATCCATGCAAACCCGCATCCAGGGCACGGTCATGCCCGTACTGGAAGTGCAGCTTGATCGCGACGAAAGCGTCTTCGCCGAAAGCGGCGAGTTGTCATGGATGACCGCATCGATCCAGATGTCCACGCACACCCAGTTCGGCGGCGGCGGCGGCCTGTTTGGCGTGTTCAAGCGGGTGGTCGGCGGCGGCAATTTCTTCATGACCGAATACCGCGCCGTGCAGGCGCCGGGCGAAGTGGCTTTTGCCACCAAGGTGCCGGGCCATATCGTGCCGGTGCCGGTAAGCCCCGGCAACGAATACATGGTGCATCGGCACGGCTTTCTCTGCGCCACGCCGCAAGTGACCATCGGCGTGGGCTTCCAGCAATCACTGGGCGCCGGCATTTTCGGCGGCGATGGTTTCCTGTTGCAAAAAGTCGGCGGCACGGGCACGGCCTGGCTGGAACTGTCCGGCGAACTTATCCGCAAGGACCTGGCCCCTGGCGAAACCCTGCGGGTTCACCCGGGCCACGTCGGTGCGTTCCAGGCCTCGGTGGGTTTTCAGATCACCACGGTACCCGGCATCAAGAACGCGATCTTCGGCGGCGACGGCATCTTCCTGGCAGCACTTACCGGCCCCGGAACGGTGTGGCTGCAAACGCTGCCCCTCGCGCGCCTGGCGCACAAGATTGCCGAATACCTGCCTAGCGAAGGCGGCAGCGGCCGAGCGGCATCGGCATCCGTGGGCGGTGGCCTGCTTGGGGGCATCGTGGGTTCGATACTGAGCGGCAACGACAACTGATCTGCAGCAGGAAACCGGGCGAGGAGAGTCATGTGCCTCCCCTCGCTCCCACGCTGCGAACTTAAGGATGCCTCACTTTCCAGGTATCCCATGCCCGTCATTCCGGCGAACGCCGGACGAAACGCGAAGCGAAGTAACCGAACCTCTATCGCTCTCGCTCAGCTTCAAGCAACCCATCGCCATACCGGCGAAGAAAGTACAGCGCAGCGCGCAAGCCTTCCACCTGCGTGGGACTGAACTGCCCCGCGTCGAGTTCACCTGATTGACGCTTGGTCCGGCGAGACGCTTCGCTGCATCTCAACAGGTTGCGGATCACGCCCATGGCCAGGGAGGTGCCGGCGATGCGCATGAGCGATGCGTATCGCCGGGCGTGGTCAGCGTCAAAGGGAAGCAGGGATTCGTCGATGAGCCAGAAAGGTTCGGATGGGCGTTTGCATGCGGTGTGGGGTGTGAGGGTCATGATTAGTGCTCCGGTGTGGGGATCATCGAGGGGAAGGTCCGCAGAACGACATGCGCATCGCTTTTCCAGCCTCATCGACTAAGGATGTAGCTGCTCCGGGCAGTAGTGTGAGGAGCCCAGGCCACGGTCAGTGAGTCCCAGATCCAGGCACGATGGAAGCTATGAGCCCGGTGGAAATGCTACTCAGAGCTGCTGTTTTCCTATTCATAACGCCCCGCTTGTCCCTTGAGTGGTAGTGTGATCGATCATACCTGTTTTAAGGATAATTACCTGAAAACCGGGTAAACGAAATCGGGATAAAAACTTAGTTGGCCCTCACGAGGACCAGCCAAAATGAAGATAACTTCTGTCCACCGCCCTGAGCACAGTGTTCTGGTTGGGCTCCTGCGGGAGCTGCGTCTTAAAGCGGGCCTGACTCAAGTAGCCGTCGCCGAGGCTTTGGGCGTGAGTCAGACGGGCATTAGTGACGTGGAAATTGGAGAGCGAGGGGTGGACTATTTGCTGGTCCGCGATCTGTGTCGTCTCTATGAGATCACGATGGATGAATTCTTGGCTGAGTTCGACAAGCGGCTTGTGGAAAAGAAATTGGAACCCGCGCCTCGCATCAGGCGGAAGGATAGGAAGAAGTAGAGAGTGTAAGCCCGCAGTTTAAATAGTGGGGTCGCCGGAAGGATTTCAGATCGACTGCCATTACAGCTTATCAATCACTGTCATATCGCCACCTTGTTCATAATGCTGGTTTTCCCAGGTGCGAGCGAACCTGTCAAGGAAGGCCTGAGAGAACCTATCTTTGGCGTGTATTCCATCAGGGTTGCCATTTAGGCGACGATTGAGGCTGCCGATAAATAGGTCGGCTAGCTGAAGTGGGATGAGCGCTTTCGAGTCGATGGCAGAGACGAGTGAGACATGTAACTTCCCGCCAAACTGAGATTTAGAGGCGTTTTTTAAGTGGAAGGTAAGGTTTTCAACCGCAAGCTTGTCACGAGATTCCTCCTCTGCATCTTTAAAAATGCTGATAGAACGTGGTAATGGTGCGCGACCACTTTCATGTTCGTGTTTAACACCACGCACCAAAAGATGAAGCAGCAGGTCATCGAGGACCCTGGATAGGTCGCTATGCCCTTTGCGTTCGATGGTGATGGCTCGAAAGCTTATCGTCGTTGCAAATATGTCGAGAATGTCTATGACCTGCAAGTATCGCTCGACGTTTCGGTCGTTGATTTTTGTAAAATGAAATTCGTCTTTGAATCCAACCATCTCGCGCCAGCCATCTAGCGCAATGGCGACGTTGCCTAAGTCTTCGCCACTCAGGAACCACACGCTTCCAACAATGAGGTGGGTGTCTGTCTTTCCACTTTCATCTGAATACACGGTCAATGTAGGCAGTGGCGGTTGGTCATCAATCTGGCGCTCTCTTTCTTCCCCTTCCTTGGCAACCCGTCGCTTGCGAACACCTTCAGATGCTTGGAACAGATGGTATTCGTTCTGAATTTTGGCCCTGGCTCTTGCAATGTCGGTCAAACGAGTAAGTTTGTAGAGATTTTCCAACGTCACCGTACTGGGGCCAGATAAGAGGTCTCGATTGAAGGTTCTCCAATACTGAACCTGTAAAGTGACATCTGAGTCTCGGGCGGACGGAAATCGGTTGAGAATCCAGGCGACCCTAGTTTGTACATGGTTGGTGTCGCCAGAAGCTAATTTTTCTAAGAAATTGGCTTTGTCTTTTGCAAGTCGCTCCTCCTTAGATAATTTTTGCTTTTTGCCTGATATGTCACTTCCATTGCCTTGAAGCTCATGGTCGCTCATGCGTCACCCCGTCAAACAGTCTATTCCTTGCCTAACATTCTGGCGCCAATTTGGCTAACTTTTTATGGATTTGAGTGGATTAATAAGGTTCCAGGTTGACTTATTTTGGGTCAGATGGACACTACACGTCCACGGCTTTGCAGGCTCTTGCACAGCCATCTTGCCACCAGAACACCTTCAGACGCGGGTTCGAGTCCCGAACCATAGAATCTGTCGTCGTTCGGTGGTCGCTACGACTGCTCGCTGTCTTGGGAGTGGTATGGCAGGGCTCCATGTTTCTTCAGTGACTCGAGGGTCTTGTTCACCTCGGAAGGGTTGGTGGCCTCTACGAAGACATCTCTCAATTTGACGCGAATCTTTCGGCCATTCTTAGCCTTGACCCATTCGATAAGCAGCTTGACGGCTCGTTCACCTGCCCACACGGACAGGGCGACGATGAGTTTTAGCATGCTTGCCCATTTGTCGATTGGATAGCCGTGGGCGGTAACGCTGTGGAAGGTAGCGAATAGTAATGCGCTTGGTTGTGTAGGCATGGCACTAACTTGGTCGCATCACTGCCAGGTGGCAGTGCATGACCTCGTATGAGGTGACGCCTAATTATTCACACAGTTTGCAGGTTGAAAATTTGAACTAAACGGTTAGCGATGAGCAAATTTGCTCTATTGAACAAAAGGCACGTAGGTTGCAAGTTTTGTTCAAGGCGCTAACTTCGCAACGTCTTGTGCGTTCAAGTTGCAATCGAATAACACGTTGGTAAGAGCGGCTACAGATTCTCGCAATGGTGAGTCATACATCCTTTTGAAAAAATCTGTCATCCATCTAATGAAGTGAAGCCGGTCAGCGTTAGAAGAGTTGGGGTGCTTAACCAATGATTGCCAAGAAGCCCAGGTCTCAGCAGCGGAAGCAAGGGCGGCAAGCTCATCACAGAGGTCACCAAACACCACCTCGGTATCGGTTGTAAGAATTTCCATGGCCCGTTTCGACGGCTCGGTAAGATGGTTGGATGATGTCAGCGCGTACATCTGCATTCCGAAATCGGAAGACAGCGGATTTGGCCAACGCTTTGAAAGCCTCGTTTCTATGAGCTCACTCCTCAATTGGCGAGCTAATCGAGCAAGCTCCTCTCCTTGCTTGGCTCGTTTTGAAGGTAGGACCTTGTCTTCTTCGCGAAGTCCAGACGCCATAATGGGAATACGGATGAGGCACATCTTGACGTCATCCCAGTAAGGATCTGGTACGTGATTTTTTTGCACGAAATCATTTTTGGCTCTAAATGCTCTGAATTCTTCGCCTTTGCGCTTTGTCATGGCATTCCAAACAACTGCGCATCGCTGGTCGGCAAAGAGCTTTTCCAACACTGGATTAATAGCGTCAGGCGCTGGTCTGTCACCACTTTCCTTTTTAATTTGCAGATACTTTTCCCATAACCACTCTGGCACCCATTCGGGTCGTGCCATCTGCGCCACATCCATCATGCACACCTCTCTGAATCTGATCGATGACGGTTGAACTTTAAAAATCTCCTCGTGCAGTACACGGGGAGATCCGTCCAACTTGGTCACGCAATTGTCGACATCACTATGCTTTTTTGCATCCAGCCCCTTCGTCAACGCAACCCGAATCGAGTCAACTGGGCGCCATGGTATCGGCCGGGACATCCGGGTCAGTACTGGCGATATCTGCAAATCAATAACGGCTCAGATGGACACCGCTGGCTTCGAGGTGGCGTCTATCGAACGATGCTGCGCAGCCCAACAATGGCGGTGCTCTCGCCTTTCTTGATCGCTGCCGTACCCGCAAACGTACCCGTTTCCAGGCGCGACGCACGTTCATGGCGTCGGATCCTCTCGGCCTTTCAAGGTTGGCAGACGTCCGCACTCACACTCACGTCGCGCGCCCAGTCCAGACCCGAACAGCACCACTCCAACTTCCGCTTCGGCTGTCGATCTGGCGCTTCGGGCGAAGCGCGCGAACAACAGAGAGCCCCACCTGCGCCCCCAAAAAATATTTTCAACGTCTAGAGCTGCTTGCAGGTGCCGGAGCCGGCTCCGCCAATATCTTGGCGATGTCATCAGAGGACGACGTCGATGCAGGCGGCGGCGCATACGCTGGACTCGATGATGTTTGGGCTACAGGCGGTGGTAAGGCCGGCGACTCTGCGGGGACAACGATCCATTTCATCCCGTCGGGGTCGAACTGCGGATACTCAACGTATTTCCGCCCCGTCCAGCGGTTGATCCGCAGCACACCCTTTGACCCTATGCGTACGGTTTCGTACCGACAGGCCCACGCAGTGCCGAGCAACGCGATCACGATGACGGCAATCACTACCCTGAATTTCACGGTGCTTCGTCTCCCTGATGCCAGGCTGTGATTGTCGCGCGTCATCCATGCTAGTGACAGGCGGCCGTCCAGGGCGCAGCCTCGCCCATTCGTTTGCTAGCTTCAACGTATCCAACCGCTGCGCCGTACTGATGCGCTGGTCCAGCAGCAGCTTGCATAGCGCCTTGCGTACCGCCCGATCAATCCCCGTCATGGTCGCCGGTCTCGTCGTCGTCCTGCCGGAAGAACGAACCATACTCGGAATTGTCCTTGGCGGCCTTCGTGGCGCGCTGTCACGCAATGGCGGTTTTCAGCACCACCAGTTCGGTTTCGCGTTCGGCGGGTTCGTAGCTCACGCTCAGCAACGCCCGTAGCTTGTTTGCGATCAATCTATCGACGCTAGGTGGTCGGGCCATAGAGTTTCGTCTTTATGCCGTAGGGGTTTCGATACGACTGTGCGCGGGTAAGTCACTGGTCCAGCAGCACCCACCAAGTCAATTCTGCCCTGTGGGTCGTGCCTTGTGGAAACGGCTGGAAGCCGCGACAAGCAAGCGGCGGCAACGGTTTGGTGCAGCAGGGTGGCGTGGGGATTGGTCTATCGCGCAGCCGAAAATAACGGTTCCGAAAATAACGGTTCTAAAATAACGGTTCCAGGTTGACTTATTTTTGGATCAGATGGACACCACTGGCTTCAAGTAGCGACAAGACGCAATCAACAAAAACGCCCGACGATTTCTCGCCGGGCGTTTCGCTGTATTGGTGGAGGTGGCGGGATGGCGAAATCCACTTTTCCATCAACAACTTAACCCTATCAATCTTCTCGATTTCTTCCCAATTCTTGGGCAAAAAATCAATACCTCGCTCGCAACCACCTTGCCACCGATGTCCAGTTGATAGGGCAGGATGCCGTACCACATCAAGGAGAAGGTGCTATGGCGAAGATTTCGTGGAACCCGAAAGGCACGACCAAAGGTCAACCACTCTCACCCATTGCATGGGGTTGCTACATCTACATGAGAGAAGACGGCTCCTTTGAAACTGAGTTCAAAGGAGAGACGGGCTTTATATGATGAAAGGTGCGATGGATGCTTTGCACGCTATAGAGCACATGAGAAGTGAGCCCGCCTACGATTAGGGGCGGTCAACCATGGAAGACTTTGACCCACCAACGCGAATCTGACGGTTGCACCTTTGGTTGCCTGTTGGGATGGGCCATCCATTCAAAATGAGATGGTCTAGGGTGCAAGCCGTGCAACCCATCTGTCATCCATCCGGTCATACCGAACTCGAGCGAACACTTAGTTTAAATAGTCGTCGCTTTTTCTTGCGTTTGTTTGATGTTCCTTACGACCTCACCATAACCCCATGTCCTTGCTCGTGTTGATGGACAAAAATCACATTCCCTTCACGCTCGAAAATGGTTGACTATGTGATGAGGGTCTCAGAAGAGACTCGGGCAGTGACAATCTGAGGACACGGCCAGGAATGGCCGAAACACGCAACAGGGGGCTGGAGCGTGGTAGGGGGAAACCAATCCATACATGCTGACACCTTGATGTGTATCGAGGACGGTTGGCTATTGCTATTGCATAATTGAGATGGTGTCTCCAGCGACCGAGTGTTCGGGCGATAGGGACTGGTTTGCCTTTATCCAGCCTCTCTATTGCAAAGCTGGATGACCCTGAATGTTGAAGGGTCTTTTAGGAAAAGCAATCTACGGACGAAAAGGGGGCAACATGACTATTCAAAGATTCATTCAAGAGCGAGGTATCAAGGTCATTTTTCATTTTACAAAGCTAAGGAATCTTGGCTCTATCCTTGCTCATGGACTTGTAACGAGAAATCGGCTTCTAGATAAGCAACATTGTAATGATGGGTATCGAATGGACAGGACGGATGCTGTCTGTGCATCGATTGGATTTCCGAACTACAAAATGTTTTGGTCCCTTCGGAAACAAAATCCAACTGAGGAATGGATAATTCTCGCGATATCACCTCTCGCACTGATTGAGCTTCGTTGCGCATTCTGTCAAGAAAACGCTGCCTCAAATAATGTATCTGGCCTTTCGATTGCACAAAGATCGACGCTAGAGGCGTTGCAACGGATGTATGGTGACTTTGGTGAAAAGGAAAGGAAGGACTTGCCTATACCCGATGACTATCCAACACACCCGCAAGCAGAGATACTATTCCTTGACGGTGTTCCTCTAAGATACGTGGGGGCTATTCTCGTGCAAAATGAAGCAATGAAGCAAAAAATCGAAAAAAGCTATCCCCGTAACATGATGAAAGTGGTTGCAAAATCTGACTACTTCGGCCCGAGAAAGGACTATGCCCACTGGCAGGTGATTGCGTAATGGCGGTTCGCCCCATTTTCATGGCATCTCCGAGCGGTCCTGAGTTGGTCAAGACGGAGATGGTGCAGTTCGAGTGGTTCCCTGGAATGGCTATAAGCCAGTCTCAGAAGTCCATCGATTCACTGCATAAAGAAGCTAAGAAGCAACTTGGTGTTGACCGTGTCCTTGAGATATCGAGCAAGTCGAAAGACGAACTCGGGGTGTCTCTCAGCGCCTTCAATTTGATGATCAAGACCGTCAAGCACGGTCGAGAATTTAGTTTGGAGTGCGCGTTCCAAGCTAGCAAGGTCTTTGAGAGAGGCGGGCCTTACACTGACCTTCTTGAGAAGAAATCCATAGATGCAAAAAGAGATCCACGGTTGAAGGAGTCTGGGCGACTCATTAAATTTCGTTTTTTTGGTAGAGACTGGGATTTGCTTCCTCGAACTGCCTTCTATGATTGGTTGTACATCAACGCGCTCTATAAACAAGAAACCCTTGCGTCACAGGTTCTCCAGTACAAAGCCTTCTCGGATATCGTCTTCAATCCGGAGAAATCTGTCAATTGTCAGGCGTATGCAGCAGCGTTGTATGTATCTCTTAGTGAAAGAGGGCTTCTGACTGATGAGCTAATCAAGGACAAGGACTGTTATCTGGACACGATAGGATCAGCCAAGATCAGCAACGCCCTCACCAACAGCTCGCCTCAAGAAGGGCTTGGATTCGACTGACTAGGACGGCCAAACGATGAGCAACGTCAACATCAAGCGTGCGGTTGAAAACATCAAGACAGGAACGACCATCTACACGCCAGTTGTAGAGTTGGTGGTCAATGCCATCCAGGCCATTGAGGAAGGAAAGCCTAAGTCGGGTTTGGTAAAGGTCACCATCAAACGCTCGCCTCAGATGGAGCTGGATGATGAGGATGGCTCAATTCCTGCCGTTGATTCGATTTTTGTGGAGGACAACGGGGTTGGTTTCAACGAAGAGAACAGAAAAGCCTTTGACACCCTCTACACCGACAAGAAGATAACGCAGGGTGGCAAGGGGTTTGGTCGATTCACCTGTTTAAAATACTTTGACAACGTCAAGGTAGACAGCACCTTTTTGAACGGCAGTGCTTTGAAGCGACGTCAGTTCGAGATGGGGAAGGATACTGAGATCATCGTCAACGAAAAGGTGTCTAAGGCCGAACAGGAAGTCACAGGGACCAAAATTTGCCTGGGTTCGGTCAGGAATGCTGAGCGTCTCAACAAGAAGCTCCCTACGATTGCCAAAGGCATTGTAGAAAAACTTCTTCCTTATTTTATCTCAGATGACTACGCCTGTCCGAAGGTCACTTTGGTGGAAGAAGATGGAAGCTCTGAGATTGTTCTGAATGACTATCTCTCAGAGAAGAATGCGGTCATCAAGGAGATACCGATTCAAAACGGCTCGTTCTCTTTCACTGTGAACGGCAAGGAACACAACTTCCAGGTTCGTATATTCAAGTTTTTCTCTCCACGCAACACCAAGAGCAAGATCAGCCTCGTTGCTCACAATCGCGAGGTAACGGAGACTGCAACGCATAGTTACATCCCGGAGTTTTCGGAAGACTTCTACGAACAGAGGTCCGATGGCTCTGCTGATGAGGGGAAAAACTATGTCATCAAAACATATGTGTTCGGTGACTACCTAAACGACCACGTATCTCTAGAGCGTGGAGGTTTCGAGTTCCATAAAGAGGAGGATGCGCTGTATGGGATTTCTCAGTCTCAGATCGAAAAGGAAGCGGCTGAGTTAACACGTTCGGCAATCGAGTCGGAAGTCACCTCTAGGCAAGAGAAAAAAATTGCACAGATCACGTCTTACGTGGAGAACGACGCTCCTTGGCACAAAAGCATCCTGAAGAAAGTGGATCTAAACTCGTTCCCATACAATCCATCCAAAGAGCAGATAGAGGCCAGACTTCAACACGAAAAATTTGAAGACGAGTCCAAGATTCGTCGGGAAGTCAGCAAAATTCTCAGTGATGGGAGCGTTGAGAACTTTGAGAAGAACATTTCTGCGATTGTTGAGCGCATCTCCGAAACCAGTAAAAACGACTTGGTTCACTATGTCGCGCTCCGAAAAAATGTCTTGGACTTGTTTGAGAAGAGCCTCCAGCTAACTGCAAACAATGAGTACAAGGACGAAGGTATTGTCCACGACATCATTTTCCCGAGAAGGAAAGACGGTGAAACGGTGGAGTACAAGGATCACAACCTTTGGCTTCTTGACGAGCGGTTGAACTTCACGAGGTATCTGTCGTCAGACCTTCCCTTGAACAACGGGCGCTCAGAGCGTCCTGACATCATTGCCTATGACCATCCTGTTGCCTACCGTGGTGACAATGAGGCAAGCAACCCTGTCACCATCTTCGAGTTCAAGAAGCCACAGCGCGATGATTTTGTGAACCCGTCATCCAAGGAAGACCCTGTTCAACAGATCATTCGGTACGTCAACAATATCCAGGATGGAAAGTACACGACGCCAGAAGGACGGAATATCCAGGTGGCGAAGAACACACCTTTTTACGGCTATGTGGTTTGTGACTTGACGGAAAAGGTCAAGAAGTGGCTGGAGCGCGAGAAGAATTTCAAGGTGATGCCAGACGCCATGGGGTGGTTCAACTGGTACGAGAACATCAACCTCTACATCGAAGTTCTGAGTTGGGACAAAGTGCTTAAGGATGCTGGACTAAGGAACAAAGTGTTCTTTTACAAACTGGGTATTTAAAAATGAGCGATCAAGCTGGTTGTGAGTTTCAGCATGCTATCTATCTCGAAGGGGAAATAACGGTTCGGGAAATAACGGTTCCAGGTTGACTTATTTTTGGATCAGATGGACACCACTGGCTTCAAGTAGCGACAAGACCCAACCAACAAAAACGCCCGACGATTTCTCGCCGGGCGTTTTGCTTTGTTGGTGGAGGTGGCGGGAGTCGAACCCGCGTCCGAAGGCGCTTGACGCCCGGTACTACATGCTTAGCTCACTGTTGGATCTCGTCCCGCGACAGCACAGAGTGCGAGGCGCATCGAAGGACCAGCCC
>Ga0209455_1000207_pt1 | contig 83713 bp, 66 predicted proteins | sample AraplaCol_mCL_r2_FD_184275 | JGI IMG/M metagenome (GOLD analysis project Ga0209455, IMG submission 184275) | Arabidopsis root microbial communities from North Carolina, USA - plate scrape CL_Col_mCL_r2 (SPAdes) (version 2) | ecosystem: Host-associated > Plants > Roots > Endosphere | place: USA...
CTCGAGCACTGCCTCGAGCTCTCGCCTGTCCCCGACCTCGGATCAATCGCGTCGCCCACTTCAATCGGATGCCGAAGTCAGATTCCGCCGTGACGTGGAAGCTTGACATTGGAGTCCTCATAGAAGCCGACCTCGGCGACCGCCCGGTTGTGGCCAACATGAAACGGCCGCCTGGCACCGTCGCGCGAGCGGCGAGTGCCCGATTCAGTGGCGATAGTCCTCTTCCCGCTGGTGTCGGACAGCACCCACGACCACATCGTCGCCGACAATTTCAAACAGGACGATGTAGCCCGCACCGCCAAACGGCAGGATCAGCTCACGCGAACGGCCATTGCCAAGTTCCGCCTTGCGGCAGGAGTAGGGCGACCAGGACAGCAGACGCATTCCCTCGCGGATCGCGTCGAGCGCGCGCTGAGGCGTCGTCCAATCCGGTATTTCGCTCGCCAGCTCACGTTCGATGGCGAAGTCTTCCAGGCGCTGAAGGTCCGCGACTGCCTCCTCGAGCAGCGTGACGGTGTAGACGGTCGTCACTTGCCGGCGCGCCGAGCCGCCCGACGTTTCGCATCGTCAAGGCGTCCCTGCAAGCCGGTCATGACCTCATCGACGGTGCGGCCGCCGCCTTCTCGCTTCCAACGCTCGATCGCCGCCTCGCCGCGATTGACGAACTCGGCCTGCACGCGACGCCAAGCCGCGGCCGAGACGACCGCCTCCTCGATGAATTGCGTGAGCGACTCGCCGTCGCGCAAGACGGCCTCGACTTCGGCCCGAACCTCGGGCTCGACGCGGATGGGAGGAAAGGTGGCGGAGCGCATTCGTCGAATGTATAGCAAACGTGCTACGCCTGCAATCCAGGCAATGCGGCGCCCTCGAGCAGACCCTGGGACAGGCCGCAATGAGCCGGGTTGGGAGGGACTCACCGGCCAGCGAAGCTCAACGACGATTCCGCCGAAGCAGTCTTCCAGGAATTGCCGGTGAGCCAAGGTTCCTGGTGGAAAACCCGCGCCAGCCCGGCCAGCATGTGAACCGGTTTTTGCGCTGCCGCGCTGCAGCACGCGTGCCACGGCGATTGTGGGCTGCGCAGAATCCCCTCACCGATCGAGCGATCCCTCCGATCCGGGTTCACCGAATGAACCGGCGCCCGGTCCCCGCATTCCGCCAACGAGGCACACCATGGACAACGCACACATCATCGGCTGGGGCCACACCCCGTTCGGCAAGCTCGACGCCATCGACCTGGAGCAGCTGATCCGCGACGCGGCACTGCCGGCCGTGGCCAACGCCGGCCTGCAGCTGTCCGACATCGACGGCATCTTCGTGGGCCACTTCAACGGCGGCTTCGTGCGGCAGGACTTCAGCGGCGCGCTGCCCGGCGTGGCGATCCCCGAGTTCCGCCACGTGCCGTCGATGCGCGTGGAGAACGCCTGCGCCACCGGCTCGGCGGCGATCTGGGCCGCGCTCGACGCGGTCGGCTCGGGCCGCGTCAAGCACGCGCTGGTGATCGGCATGGAGAAGATGAACACGCTGCCCAACCAGCAGATCGGCGAGACGCTGCTGAAGTGCTCGTACGTGAAGGAAGAGGGCGACATGCCCGGGGGCTTCGCGGGCGTGTTCGGCGACATCGCGGGCGTGTACTTCGAGCGCTTCGGCGACCAGTCCGACGCGCTCGCCGCGATCTCCGCCAAGAATCACGAGAACGGCGTGCGCAACCCGCTCGCGCACATGCGGCGCGACCTCGGCTTCGACTTCTGCCGCAACGTGTCGGAGAAGAACCCGTTCGTGGCCGGGCCGCTCAAGCGCTCCGACTGCTCGCTCGTGTCCGACGGCGCCGCGGCGCTGGTGATCTCGCGCGATCCCGTGGCCGGCGCCGCGGTGCGGCCGGTGCGCTGGCGCTCGCGCACGCAGGTCAACGAATACCTGCCGCTGTCGCGCCGCGACCCGACGAGGTTCGAGGGCGCCGCGCTCGCGTGGCAGCGCGGACTCGACGCCGCCGGCCTCACGCTGTCCGACCTGCACTTCGTCGAGACGCACGACTGCTTCACGATCGCCGAGCTGCTGGAGTACGAGGCGATGGGCCTGCGCGGCCACGGCCAGGGCGCGCGCGCCATCCTCGACGGCGACACGCGCCGCGACGGCAGGCTGCCGGTCAACCCGTCGGGCGGCCTGAAGTCGCGCGGCCATCCGATCGGCGCCACGGGTGTGTCGCAGCACGTGATGGCGGCGATGCAGCTCACCGGCACGGCCGGCGACATGCAACTGCCGCGCGCGGGCCTCGGCGCCGTGTTCAACATGGGCGGCGCGGCCGTGGCCAACTACCTCAGCGTGCTGGAGGCAGCGTGAGCGCCGCCCGGCCGCCCGAAGGCGCTGGCGCCGGAGCCCGCAGGGTGGAGGCTTTCCAATGACTAATGCCGCCCAGGTCTGCAACCTGTCGCAGCTGCTGCGCCAGACCGCGGCCCTGCATCCCGATCGCGCCGGCCTGATCCAGGGCGAGCGGCGGTGGACGTGGGGCGAGATCGACCGCCGCGTCGACGCGATGGTCGCCGCGCTGCGCTCGCTGGGCGTGCGCAAGGGCGACCGGCTGCTGGTGCAGTCGCGCAACACGCTGGCGATGTTCGAGAGCTGCTGGGTGGCGTTCCGCCTCGGCGCCGTCTGGGTGCCGGTGAACTTTCGTCTGACGCCGCCCGAGGTGGCGTACCTGGGCGCGTCCAGCGGCGCGGTGGCGATGCTGGTGGACGATGGGTTCGAGTCCCACGTGCAGGCGGTGCGCGAGGCCGCGCCCGCGCTGCGGCTGGTGATTCCCATGGGCGGCGGCAAGGCCGGCGAGCTGAATTGGGAGGCGCTGGTCGCCGCGCATCTCGGCGCCGAGCCGTCCGAGGCCCCGGTGGCCGCCGACGACCCGCTGTGGTTCTTCTACACGTCGGGCACCACCGGACGGCCCAAGGCCGGCATGCTCACGCACGGCCAGATGGCCTTCATCGTCACCAACCACCTGGCCGACCTGATCCCCGGCACCACCGAGCACGACGTGTCGATCGCGGTGGCGCCGCTGTCGCACGGCGCCGGCATCCACGCGCTGCTGAACGTGGCGCGCGGCGCGGCCACCGTGCTGCTGCCCGGCGAGAAGCTGGATCCGGCCGTGTTCTGGCAACTGGTGGAGCGCCATCGCGTCACCAACCTGTTCACGGTGCCCACCATCGTCAAGATGCTGGTGGAGCATCCGGCCGTCGAACAGCACGACCACTCGTCGCTTCGTTACGTGATCTACGCCGGCGCGCCGATGTACCGCGCCGACCAGCAGCGCGCGCTGCGCACGCTGGGCCCGGTGCTGGTGCAGTACTTCGGCCTCGGCGAGGTGACCGGCTGCATCACGGTGCTGCCGCCTTCCATGCACGCGGCCGACGATGCCGACCCGGACGCCAACGTCGGCTCCTGCGGCCGTCCGCGTACGGGCATGGAGGTGGCGATCCTCGACGAGCAGATGCGGCGCGTGCCGGTGGGCGAGGTCGGCGAGATCTGCTGCCGCGGCCCCGGCGTGTTCGCGGGCTACCACGACGACGCGGAGGCAACGGCCAAGGCGCTGCGCGGCGGCTGGTTCCACACCGGCGACCTGGGCCGCGTCGACGCGCGCGGGCTGCTCTACATCACCGGCCGCGAGTCGGACATGTACATCTCGGGCGGCTCCAACGTGTACCCGCGCGAGGTCGAGGAGGTGCTGCTGACGCATCCCGGCGTGGCCGAGGTGGCGGTGCTGGGCATCCCCGACGAGAAGTGGGGAGAGGTCGGCGTGGCCGTGGTGGTGGCGCGCGCGGGCGTGGCCTGCGACGCCGCCGCGCTGCTGGGCCATCTCGAGGGCCGCTGCGCGCGCTACCGCTGGCCGCGCCACGTGTTCTTCTGGGACGCGTTGCCGAAGTCCGCCTACGGCAAGATCACCAAGAAGGACGTCCGCGAACAACTCTTCGCCCGGGGAGAATTGTGGGATTCCACAGACTTGGGGAAGACGAGGGAATCCTCCACCGCCTGAGCCATCACAATCGTCGCGGAGTACGACGTCGCCACGCCCCACGCGGGTGCGCCGCGAAGAACAAGACCATCAACGACCACGGAGACAAGACATGCAGATTTCCCGCCGCCAGATCCTCGCCGGTGCCGCCAGCGGCCTCGCGCTGCCCACGCTGGGCGCCTTCGCGCAGAAGGCCGAGTTCACGTACAAGTACGCGAACAACCTGCCGGTCACGCACCCGATGAACCTGCGCGCCAAGGAGATGGCCGAGGCGATCCGCGCCGAGACCAAGGGCCGCGTCGACATCCAGATCTATCCGAACAACCAGCTGGGCTCCGACTCCGACATGCTGAGCCAGCTGCGTTCCGGCGGCATCGAGTTCTTCACGCTGTCGGGCCTGATCCTCGGCCAGCTGGTGCCGGCCTCGCAGATCAGCGGCGTCGGCTTCGCGTTCCCCGACTACGCCACCGTGTGGAAGGCGATGGACGGCGAGCTGGGCGCCTGGATCCGCGCGCAGATCCTGAAGAAGGACCTCGTGGCGATGGACAAGATCTGGGACAACGGCTTCCGCCAGACCACGTCGTCGTCCAGGCCCATCAACACGCCTGAAGACTTCAAGGGCTTCAAGATCCGCGTGCCGGTGTCGCCGCTGTGGACGTCGATGTTCAAGGCCTTCGACGCCGCCCCGGCCTCGATCAACTTCGCCGAGGTGTACTCGTCGCTGCAGACCAAGGTGGTGGAGGGCGAGGAGAACCCGCTGGCCATCATCTCCACCGCCAAGCTCTACGAGGTGCAGAAGTACTGCTCGCTCACCAACCACATGTGGGACGGCTTCTGGTTCCTGGCCAACAAGAAGGCCTGGGACAAGCTGCCGCCCGACCTGCAGACCATCGTCGCGAAGCACATCAACGCCGCCGGCATGAAGGAACGTGCCGACGTGGCCGAACTCAACGCCAGCCTGCAGAAGGATCTCGCCTCCAAGGGCATGGTGTTCAACGCCACCAACGCCACGCTGTTCCGCGACCACCTGCGCAAGGCCAACTTCTACAGCGACTGGAAGGCGAAGTTCGGCGACGAAGGCTGGGCGGTTCTCGAGCGCAGCGTCGGCAAGCTGTCCTGAGCCATGAAGCCGGTCCGACTCGACGAGCTGCCTGTCGCGAGCCATGACGCGCTCGGGCACGCGCTGCCCGAGGCCGCCAACGGCCCCATCGTCACGCGGACCTCGCCGCGGCGCGGCGTGCTCGCGCACGTCGAGAACGCGCTCGGCTGGCTGGTGGAGGTGCCCGCGGCGGTGCTGGTGGTGGCCGACATCGTCGTGCTGCTGGCCGGCGTCGTGGCGCGCTTCGTGCTGCACAGCCCGCTCGTCTGGTCGGACGAACTCGCCTCGATCCTGTTCCTGTGGCTGGCCATGTTCGGCTCGGTCGTCGCGCTGCGGCGCGGCGAGCACATGCGCATGACGGCCATCGTCGCGCGCCTGTCGCCCGGCGGCCGCGCGCTGATGGAGGCCGTGGCCACCTGCGCCTGCCTCGCGTTCCTGGCCATGGTGCTCGGGCCCGCGTGGGAGCACGCGCGCGACGAGGCCGACATCACCACGCCGGCGCTCGAGATCTCCAACCTGTGGCGCGAGATCGCCATGCCCATCGGCATCGCGCTGATGGGGATCTTCGCCGTGCTGCGGCTGCTGCGCGAGGCGAGCGCGCGCCACATCGTCGCCGCAGTGGCGGTCGTGGGCATGATCTGCGCGGCCTTCTGGTTCGGCCGCGCCGCGTTCGAGGACCTGGGCCGCCTGAACCTGCTGATCTTCTTCGTGGGCGTGGCCGCCGGCAGCGTGCTGGCGGGCATCCCGATCGCGTTCGCGTTCGGCCTCGGCACCTTCGGCTACCTGGCGCTGGCCACGGGCACGCCGATGCCGGTCATCGTGGGCCGCATGGACGAGGGCATGTCGCACCTGATCCTGCTGGCGGTGCCGCTGTTCGTGTTCCTGGGCCAGCTGCTCGAGGCCACGGGCATGGCGCGCGCGATGGTCGCGTTCCTCGCCGGCCTGCTGGGCCACGTGCGCGGCGGCCTGCAGTACGTGCTGGTGGGCGCGATGTACCTGGTGTCGGGCATCTCCGGCGCGAAGGCCGCCGACATGGCCGCCGTGGCGCCCGCGCTGTTCCCCGAGATGAAGGCGCGCGGCGCCGACGAGGGCGAGCTCGTCGCGCTGCTGGCCGCCACCGGCGCGCAGACCGAGACGGTGCCGCCCAGCCTGGTGCTGATCACCATCGGCTCGGTCACCGGCGTGTCCATCGCCGCGCTGTTCACCGGCGGCCTGCTGCCCGCGCTGGTGCTGGGCCTGATCCTGTGCACGGTGGTGGGCTGGCGCAGCCGCGGCGAGAGCCTGGGCCACGTGCCGCGCACGCCGTGGAAGCAGAACCTGAAGCTGTTCGCAATCGCGTTCCCCGCGCTGGCGCTGCCGTTCCTGATCCGCGCCGCGGTGGTGGAGGGCGTGGCCACGGCCACCGAGGTGTCCACCATCGGCATCGCCTACGCGCTGATCGTCGGCGCCGCCCTCTACCGCCAGCTGAAGTGGCGCAACCTGGGCAAGATGCTGGTGGGCACCGCGGCGCTGTCGGGCGCCATCCTGCTGATCATCGGCACGGCCACGGCCATGGCCTGGGGCCTCACGCAGTCGGGCTTCTCGGGCTGGCTGGCCGGCACCATGGCCACCCTGCCCGGCGGCGCGCCGATGTTCCTGGCGGTGTCCATCGTCGCCTTCGTGATCCTCGGCTCGGTGCTGGAGGGCATCCCGGCGATGGTGCTGTTCGGCCCGCTGCTGTTCCCGATCGCGCGCCAACTGGGCATCCACGACGTGCACTACGCGATGGTGGCCACGCTGGCCATGGGCCTGGGCCTGTTCGCGCCGCCGCTGGGCGTGGGCTACTACTCGGCCTGCGCCATCGCCCGCGTGAACCCCGACCGCGGGATCCGGCCCCTGCTGCCGTACATGCTGGCGCTGCTGATCGGCACGATCGTGGTCGCGGCGGTGCCGTGGTTGTCGATCGGGTTCCTCTGATTGGGCCTGCGAGGCTCCTAGCTTTCGCCGCAGCGCCGGCGCAGAAACTGGCCGGCCACGAACAGGTCGCGCTCGATGGCGCGGCGCGCAGCGACGCTGTCGCGCGCGTCCAGCGCGGCCAGCAGGTCGTCGTGCGCGTCGTTGAGCACCGGCGGTGCCGCGGCGTCCTCGAACAGCTGGTTGGACAGCGGGCCGATGCGCAGCCACACGGTCTCGATCAGCGACATCAGCAGCGGCGAGCCGGCGGCGCGGTACAGCCGCACGTGGAAGTCCTCGTTGATGGCCAGGTAGGCCTTCGCATCGAGCCGGCGCAGCGCGTCGGCCATGCGTTCGCCCTCGGCGCGCAGCGTGGCCAGGTCGGCGGCCGACAGCCGCAGCGCGCCGCGCTCGGCGGCCTCGCCTTCCAGCATCAGGCGCACCTGCAGCACGTCGTCGAACTCCGCGCGCGACAGCCGCGGCACCGCCACGCCGCGGTTCGGGCTGTAGTCCAGCGCGCCCTCCGCGGCGAGGCGCTGCAGCGCCGCGCGCACGGGCATCAGCCCCACAGCCAGTTCCGCGGCCACGTCGCGCAGCTTCAGGCGCTCGCCGGGCAGGAAGCGGCCCACCGTCACCCAGTGGCGCAGCGTCTCGTAGGTCTGCTGTTCGAGATTCAATTGGAAACCTCCGGCCTGCGGCCTGCGGTGCGAGCGCCCTTCGGAGCGGCCGGGCGTGCGCTCATCCCCGCAACGCTCCCAGCACCTCGTCGAAGGCCGCGAGCAGAAGGGCCACATCGGACTCCGCGGTGACCGGGCTGGCCAGCAGCATGTTGTGGAACGGCGTGATCATGACCCCGCGATTGAGCAGCGCCAGGTGCACCAGGTGCTCCAGCGCCGGCCGCGCCAGGGCCCCGGCCTCGCTGCCGTTGCGCGGCGGGCGCGGGCCGAACTGGAACTCGCAGCGGGCGCCCACCTGCGTCACGCACCAGGGCAGGCCGTGGCGCGAGAGGGCCGCGCGCAGGCCCTCGGCCACCTGCGTGCAGCGCTCGGTCATGCGGGCGTGGGCCTGCGGGGTGGCGACCTCGGCCAGCGTCGCGCGCAGCGCCGCCATCGCCAGCATGCTGGCCGTGAGCGTGGTGCCGATGCCCGAGTGGCCGGGCGGCGCCGAGCGCTTGGCCGCCGCGGCGCGCCGGGCCAGCTCCTCGCTGAAGCCGTAGACCGCGCACGGCACGCCGCCGGCAATCGGCTTGCCCAGCACCAGCGCATCGGGCGCGAGGCCGTGGGCGCGCGCGTAGCCGCCGGGGCCGCTGCTGAGCGTGTGGGTCTCGTCGAGCACCAGCAGCGCGCCATGCGCGCGGATCAGCGCCTGCGCCGCGGCCCAGTAGCCGGGGTCGGGCAGGACCATGCCGATGTTGGTCATCACGGGCTCGGCCAGCACGCAGGCCACGTCGCCGCCGGCCAACGCCGCGGCCAGCGCGGGCAGGTCGTTGAACTCGATCACCGTGGTGTGGGCGGTGAGGTCGTGCACCTGGCCGAGCAGGCTGTCGCGCACCTGCGGGCGGCCGCCGACGAGATCGACGAACACGTCGTCGACGGTGCCGTGGTAGCAGCCGTTGAACACGACCAGCCGCGAGCGCCCGGTGGCGGCGCGCACCCAGCGCAGCAGGAAGCGGTTGGCGTCGCTGGCCGTCATCGCGCTCTGCCAGAACGGCAGGCCGAAGCGCCGCGCGAGTTCCTCGCCCACCCAGGCCGCGTCCTCGGTCGGCAGCATCGTCGTGCAGCCGCGCGCCATCTGCGCGCGCACGGCCTCCACCACGGGCGGGCTCGCGTGGCCGAACATGGCGCCGGTGTCGCCGAGGCAGAAGTCGATGCGCTCGTGGCCGTCGACGTCGGTGACGCGCGCGCCGCTCGCCTGCGCCACGTGCAGCGCGAACGGCGTCGACCAGTCGTTCATCCAGTGCAGCGGCGAGCCCATCAGCCAGTGCCGCGCGGTGCGTCCGGCGAGCGCGGCCGAGCGCGGGTTGTCGGCGATGAAGCGCTCGCGCTCCGCGGCGGCCAGGCGCAACAGATGGCCGGCGTCGAGGCCGGTGTCGTCGAAGCTCATACCAGCAGCAGCAGGTGCTCGCGTTCCCACGAGCTGATGACGCGGTTGTAGGTGGCGTACTCGAGTTCCTTGACGGCGCAGAACGCCCTCACGAACAACGGGCCCAGCACCTCCGACAGCGCGTCGCAGGCGCGCATGCGGGCGATGGCGTCCTCCAGATGGCCGGGCAGCTCGTGGGCCAGGTCCCAGGCGCTGTCGGTCATCGGCTCCGAGGGCTCCAGCCGCTCGGTCATGCCCAGGTAGCCGCAGGCCAGCGTGGCGGCCATCGCCAGGTACGGGTTGACGTCGACGCCCGGCACGCGGTTCTCCACGCGGCGCGCCTCGGGGCCCGACTTGGGCACGCGGATGCCGCAGGTGCGGTTGTCGTGGCCCCAGCGCACGTTGATCGGCGCCGACATGAAGCGCGACAGACGGCGGTACGAGTTCACGTAGGGCGCGAACATCGGCATCACGAGCGGCACGTACTTCTGCAGCCCGCCGATGTAGTGGGCGAAGTGCGGGCTGGCCTCGCCGTCCGCGCCGGAGAAGATGTTGTGCCCGGTCTCGGCGTCGACGATGCTCTGGTGGATGTGCATCGCGCTGCCCGGCTCGCGTTCCATCGGCTTGGCCATGAAGGTGGCGAAGATGCCGTGGCGCAGCGCGGTCTCGCGCACCGTGCGCTTGAACAGGAACACGCGGTCGGCCAGGTCCATCGGGTCGCCGTGCGAGAAGTTGATCTCCATCTGCCCGGCGCCGGCCTCGTGGATCAGCGTCTCCACGCCGAGGCGGTGCACGCCGCAGAACTGCGAGAGTTCCATGAAGAAGGGATCGAAGTCGTTGACCGCGTCGATGGAGTACGACTGCCGGCCCGCCTCGGGCTTGCCGGTGCGCCCGAGCGGCGGCTGCAGCGGCTCGTGCGGGTTCTGCTGGCGCGCGACCAGGTAGAACTCCATCTCGGGGGCGACCACCGCCCGCCAGCCCTTGGCCGCGTACAGCGCCATCACGCGGCGCAGCACGCCGCGCGGCGAGAGCTCCACCGGCGAGCCGTCGAACTCGTGGCAGTCGTGGATCACGACGGCCACGGGCTCGGCCGCCCAGGGCACCAGGCGCACGGTGCCGGCGTCGGGCAGGCACACCATGTCGGGATCGGTCGCGCCGACGAACGGGCCGTTGTCGGGCTGCTGGCCGTTGACGGTGTTGAGCAGCACGCTCTTGGGGATGCGCATCTCGCCGGAGGCCAGGAACAGGTCCTTGGGCAGGATCTTGCCGCGCGCGATGCCCGTCATGTCGGGGATCACGCACTCCACCTCGTGGATGCGGTGCCGGGCCAGGAATTCGTGCAGGGGATTGGACATGGGATGCGCGCGACAGGCGGCGCTCCGCAGTGGATGTGATCACAAGTATCGGCGAGGACGCCAGAGATATCCAGGACTTTCCCTGTCGTTTCGCGGGGATATGTGATCACAAAAACTGGATTTCAGGCGATGGGAGCGCGTTCGAGGGCGCGCGCGACGCCGCCGAGGAACTGCTGGAAATCGAGCGGCTTGGTCCAGTAGTCGCTGGCGCCGCGGGCGCGTGCGTCGGCGATGTCCTGGGGCATCGCGCTGGCCGACAGGACGATCACGGGCGCATCGCGCAGCGACGCATCCGCGCGCAGCCGATCGAGAAGCTCGAGGCCGTCGAGGTCGGGCAATTGCAGGTCCATCAGGATCAGCGCCGGTCGCAGCGTGCGCGCCATCTCCAGCCCCGTGAGGCCGTCCATCGCCCGGATGAAGCGGACTTCGGGCCAGCGCGCCAGCAACTGCTCCACCAGCAGCGAGTTGACGGCGTTGTCCTCGATGTAGAGCACCGTTCCCCGCGGCGAGCCGGCCGGCGCGTCCGCGCGCCCCGGCGGCACGTCGGCCGCGGCGCCGGTTGCCGGCGCCGGCGCCTCCGCCGCCGGGAGCGTCAGTGCGACGCGCGTGCCGCGTCCCTCGTGGCTGTCGACGTGCACTTCGCCGCCCATCAGGTGCATCAGCTGGCGCGTCAGCGACAGGCCGATTCCCGTGCCTTCGAAGCCCTGGCGGTCGCGGCCGAGCCGGTTGAAGGGCTCGAACAGGTGGGCCATCTGCTCGGCGCTCATGCCGATGCCGGTGTCGGACACCTCGATGCGCGCGTGTCCCCCTTGCCGCGACACCTTCACGTGCACATGCCCGTCGGCGCGGTTGTACTTGATGCCGTTGGACAGCAGGTTCAGCAGGACCTGGCGCAGCCGCGTCGGATCGGCCAGCACCCAGTCCGTGTGCCGGCCACGGTAGTCGGCGACGAGATGGATCCGTCCCTGGCTCGCGAGCGGCTGGCTCATCTGGATCGCCTCGTCGAGCAGCGGCGCGAGTTCGACCGCGCCCGGGTCGATGCCGAACTGGCCGGCCTCGATGCGCGACAGGTCCAGCACGTCGTTGATCAGCCGCAGCAGGTGCCAGCCGGCCTGCTGCACGTGATCGAGCTGCGCCAGCTGGCCGGGGGTGAGGCGGTCGGCGGCCTCCAGGCGCAGCAGTCCCGAGAAGCCGAGCACCGCATTGAGCGGCGTGCGCAGCTCGTGGCTGATGCTCGAGAGGAAGCGCGTCTTCGCGTCGCTGGCCGCCTGCGCCTCGTCCAGGGCGCGCCGCGCCTCCTCGGCGGCGTGCATGTCGGTGATGTCCAGGCTCATGAAGATGAAGCAGCGCTGGCCCAGGTACTCGATCGGCTCCGCGTTCATCAGCTCCACGTGCATGCGCCGCTCGCCGTCGGTCATGCGGACCGGCATGTTGCGGATGCGGCCGTGCCGCTTCAGGCGGTCGTAGAAGCGCTCGCGGTCCTCGCTGACCGCGCGGTACGCCAGCGAGTCGGTGGTGTGGCCGACCAGCTGCTCGCGCGTGGCCTGGTGCAGCTCGCACAGCGCGTCGTTGACGTCGAGGATTCGCCGCTCGTCCACCGAGATGATGGCCGAGGCGACCGGCGCCGTCTGGAACATGCGCGCGAAGCGCTCGAGCCCGGCCTCGACCTCGCGCACGGACTCGAGGTGGCGCGCCTGCCAGTCGAGGTTGTCGAGCGCGAAGGAGATGTCGGCCGCCATCTCGTCGAGCAGGCGCACCAGGGCGTCGTCGAAGAAGCCGGTCGCTCCGGCGCCCACCATCAGCGTGGCCACCGTGCGCTCGCCCCGACGCAAGGGCAGGAACGCGATCGCGTGGATGCCGTGCTGCACGGCCAGGTCCATCCACGGCCCGGCGCGAGGGTCGTGCTGGTAGTCGTTGCTGACGATGCGCTGGCCCTCGCGAAGCACCTGGGCGGTGTACGAGCTCCTGCCTTCCTCGGTGCGGACGTCCCACGGGCTGGCCAGGCGCTCCAGGATATGGACGGCCTCGCCGGCCACGGCGGCGCGCTCCACGAAGAAGCCGTCGGCGACGTAGACGCAGGCCATCTTCGCCTGCGCGGAGTCGACGCAGATGCGGCAGATCTCGGCGTAGAGCGCGTTCGGCTCCTTGATGCGCAGCATGGCTTGGCTCATGTGCGACAGCGCGGCGTAGTAGCTGGACATCTTTTCCGCTTGCGCCTGCGCGACGCAGCGGGCGCGGCTGCGCCGCATCAGGCTGACGACCAGCACCACGAGGCCGAACCCGATCGCCGCGGCGGAAAAATCGTGGTTCAGGTGCGGCCCGGGTCCGCGCCACGGGTCGAGCAGGGCGCTGCACGGGCCGAGCAGCGGCGCGAGCGCCAGCACGCCGTGCCCGACGCCGGGCTCCCGGCGCGCCCACGCCAGGCACAAGGCGGCCATGCCGAAGTCGGCCCACAGCAGGGGCAGCGCCACCGGAAGGTGCAGGCCCGGTGCGCCGCCGACGATCGCCAGCGCGAACGCCGCCGCCGGCAGCACCAGGACGGCGATGGCCGCGAGGCTGGCGCGCCGGCTGAGGCGGAGGTACGCGGTCAGTCCCAGCGCGAACAGGCCACGCACCGCGTACATCACCAGCAAGGACTCTCGCGACGGCTCGACGCCGGGATGCGAGCCGACGCCGAAGGACACCACCAGCCACGCGCTCATGAGCGAGGCGACCGCGAACCACGGCATGCCTGGCTCGCGCTCGAGATACCAGGCACCGGCCTGGATGATCGCGATCAACGCGATCGTGAAGGCGATGACATCGCTGGCGGACTGTGTGTCTGCGAGGAGGCTAGGCATGGACGAGCCCGGGCATCGGGGGACGGGCGCCGCCGGGGCGCCGGTCCGGGTTCGAGGGGAGGCGCGATCGAGGCGACGAATGGCCCGATGATGCGCCCGGCCCCCGCGAATTGCCACTGCGCCGGCCAGGCGGGAAACCCGGTGCCGCGTCCGCGGCGACGGGCGCGCACGCCCCTCAGAACGGCGCGTCGCCCTCGATCGTCGTGCGGTTCAGCCGCCGCCGCAGGTGGTCGGGCGTGCCGCCGGCCAGGTGCATCAGCGAGCGGTTGTCCCAGAACACCATGTCGCCCGGCTGCCAGCGGTGGCGATGGACGAACTCGTCGCGCGTGGAGTGCGCGAACAGTTCATCGAGCAGCGCGCGGCTCTCGTCCTCCGGCACGCCGAGCACGCGCGTGGTGAAGTGCTCGCTGACGAACAGGGCCTTGCGGCCGGTTTCGGGGTGCGTGCGCACGACGGGCTGCGCGACCGGCGGCACGGCGTCGATCTGCGCCTGGGTGAGGTCGGGGCGCCACGGGTTGCGCCGCTGCAGCTCCGCGTACTTGCACAGGTACCAGTGTTCCGCGCGGCGTCCGTCCACGGCCTTCTTCAGCGCCGCGGGCAGCGCGTCCCAGGCGCGGTGCTGGTTGGCGAACAAGGTGTCGCCGCCTTCGGCCGGCAGCTCCTGCGCGTGCAGCATCGAGCCCAGGCTGGGCGTGGGCAGGTACGACAGGTCGGAGTGCCAGTACGCGCCCGCATCGCCCAGGCCGATGGGCTTGCCGCGTTCCTTGATGTTGGAGATGACCAGCACCTCCGGATGGCCGGGCAGCGCGAAGTTGCTCAGCACGTGGCGCTGCAACGGCCCGAAGCGCCGGCTGAACGCCACCTGCTGGTCGGGCGTGATGGCCATCTCGCGGAACACCAGCACGTGGTGGTCGAGGTGGGCGCGGTGGAGGCGCGCGAAGTCGGCGTCGGACAGCGGCCGCGACAGGTCGAGCCCGATCACCTCGGCGCCACAGGGTGCGTCGAACGGGCGGATCAGGAGATCGGGGGCGAGGGCGGGCGCAGGCATTGGATTGCCACAATAGCGCGTGCCGGAAGGCCTTGCACGTGATGCGTTCGCATATCGACAGGCGCCGCCGGAGCAAGTGCGTCGGCGACAAGCTTCATTGTGTCAGTCCGTGTTGGCCACTGATGCTGGCGTCTCACGGCGGTGAAAGTCAGCGTCGCTTCAGGCTGTGTTGTGCGGATTTCACGCACATGACAGCTTTCGCTTTTGTCGACTAGTCTCCTGGATGTAAGTCTGACAACAATTCAAAGATAGATTTCCAAATATAAGTTTCAGGGAGAAGAGAACATGAGAATCCAACTTCCGGTCGGAAGAAAGTCCGCGCAGAGCGGGCATTGGCAAATTGGAACTCGGGACGAGTTCTAGCGCCCCCATGGCCGACCCGGAGACGGGCGGCGTGATCTTCTTGTTTCGCGGCGCCATGCCGTCACGCCGCGCGGCTCCCTGAACGCGCTGGCGCCGACGAGCCATTGTTCGACGTCGATCTTTCGCACCGCGAACCACGGCTACGCGTGGATCAATGCCGTTGCGCCCCACTTGACAGCACAAGTCTCGCATCGGAACCACACCGATCGATCCCAATCCAATGACCGACGTTGAACAAGACATCGCCGCACCCGCCGGCGCTCCCGCGCGCGACACCAAGCTCCAGTCGCTGCTGATGATGGCCAGCTTTCACGGCATTGCCGCCGATGAACGGCAGCTGCGCCACGAATTCGGCGCCGAGCCGTTCGAGACGCAGACGCTGCTGCTGGCCTGCAAGCGTCTCGGGCTCTCGGCAAAGCTTGTTCGCCAGCCGCCCGATCGGCTGGCTCAGGCGCCACTGCCGGCCATCGCGCTCGACAACGACGGCCGGGCGTTCATCGCGGCACGCCACGACGGCAGCGTCGCCAACGCACACAAGATCCTGATTCAACGACCGGGCGAGCCTCCGGCGGTGCTGCCGATCGACGTCTTTCACGCGACCTGGAGCGGCGAGCTCGTGCTCGTCACGAGCAAGGCGAGCTTCGCAGGCGAGTTGGCGAAGTTCGATTTCAGCTGGTTCATCCCGGCCATCGTCAAGTACCGGCGCATGCTCGGCGAGATTCTGCTCATCTCGCTTGTGTTGCAGTTGATCGGCCTGGTCACACCGATGTTCTTTCAGGTCGTGATGGACAAGGTGCTCGTCAACCACGCGATGAAGACGCTGGACGTCATCGCGATTGGCCTCGTGTGCGCCAACGTCTTCGAGGCGCTGTTGGGTGGAATACGCACCTGGGTGTTCGCGCACACGAGCAGCAAGATCGACGTCGAGCTCGGCGCGCGGCTGTTTCGCCACCTGCTCAACCTGCCGCTGGCGTACTTTCAGGCGCGCCGGGTAGGCGACTCGGTGGCGCGCATCCGCGAACTGGAGAACATCCGCTCGTTCCTGACCGGCAACGCGATGACGCTGCTGCTGGACGTCGCGTTCTCCGTCGTCTTCCTGGCCGTGATGTTGTGCTACAGCGCGCGGCTCACGCTGGTCGTGGCGCTGTCGATCCCGCTGTATGTACTGATCTCGTTCGTGTTCACGCCGATCATCCGGGCTCGCCTGAACGACAAGTTCAACAAGAATGCCGAGAATCAATCCTTCCTCGTCGAGACGCTCGCCGGAATCGACACGGTCAAGGCGCTGGCCGTCGAGCCGCGCTGGACGCAGAAGTGGGACAAGCAACTCGCCGCCTACGTCACCGCGGGTCTCGCCACGACCAACGTCGCGACGATCGCCAGCGGCAGCGTGACGCTGGTCAGCAAACTCGTCACGGCCGCGATCATGTGGTTCGGCGCGTCGCAGGTCATCGACGACCAGATGACCGTCGGCGAACTCGTTGCGTTCAACATGCTGTCGGGGCAGGTCTCTTCGCCGATCCTGCGGCTCGCGCAGCTGTGGAACGACTTCCAGCAGGTCGGCATCTCGATGGGCCGCCTCGGCGACATCCTCAACGCCCGCACCGAGATCGCCGGCGAGAAGACGCGCCTGCCGCGGATCGCGGGCGATATCGAGTTCGACCAAGTCGCGTTCCGCTACCACCCTGAGGCGCCAGAGGTGCTCCGCGGTGTTTCGCTGCGCATCGCGGCGGGCGAAGTGATCGGCATCGTTGGTCGCTCGGGCTCCGGCAAGAGCACGCTCACCCGGCTTGTGCAGCGCCTGTTCGTACCCGATCGCGGCCGCGTGCTCATCGACGGGCAAGACATCGCCATCGTCGACACGACCTCGCTGCGCCAGCAGATCGGCGTCGTGCTGCAGGAGAACACGCTGTTCAATCGCTCGATCCGCGACAACATCGCGCTCGTCAACTCGGCGCTGACGATCGAGGCGATCATCGAGGCCGCGAAGCTCGCGGGCGCGCACGAGTTCATCTGCGAGCTGCCGCAGGGCTATGACACGCTGGTGGGCGAGCACGGCACCGGCCTGTCCGGCGGCCAGCGCCAGAGAATCGCGATCGCACGCGCGCTGATCGGAAATCCGCGCATCCTCATCTTCGACGAGGCGACAAGCGCGCTGGACTACGAGTCCGAGAAGATCATCCAGGACAACATGCGCCGCATCTGCCACGGCCGCACGGTGCTGATCATCGCGCACCGACTTTCGGCCGTGCGTGACGCCAATCGCATCGTCGTTCTGGAACGCGGAGAAATCGCGGAGGTCGGCAGCCACGAAGTGCTGCTCGCGCGGCCCGGCGGCATCTACGCCCATTTGCACGCATTGCAGCAGGGCAATGCGGGAGGCAAGGCATGAGCGCGCGCCATGTCCTGCAAGCCTGGCGCGAACTCGCCCGCCGCTACGGCCAGGTCTTCGCGCATGCCTGGTCGCAACGCGACAGGCTGGCGATGCCCGACCTGCGTCCCGACGAGGCCGAGTTCCTGCCCGCCGCGCTCGCCCTGCAGGGTCGCCCGGTGTCGCCCGCCGCTCGCTGGGTGGCGCGCGTGCTCATGGCGCTCGTCGCCATCGCGTTCGCGTGGGCCATTCTTGGCCGCATCGACATCGTCGTCGACGCGCATGGCCGCGTCGTGCCTTCCAGCCGCACGAAGACCATCACATCCATGGAGATCGGCGTGGTGCGGGCGCTTCACGTGAGCGACGGGCAACTCGTCAAGACGGGCGACCGCCTCATCGAGCTCGACACCCGCGTGAGCGACAGCGAGCACGACAAGGCCGTGGGCGACCAGCAGTCGGCGCAGTTGCAGGTCGCACGCTCGCGCGCGATGCTCGCGGCACTCGACTCGGGCGCGCCACCGCAACTGTCCGCGCTATCGGGCATGCCGGCCGACAAGGTCGCCGACGCGCGTCGCCAGCTCGAAGACCAGTGGCGCGACTACGACGCCAAGCGTGCGCGCCTCGACCAGGATATCGCGCGCTACGCAGACGCATTGCCACTCGCCGCGCAACGCGCGAAGGACTATGAGGCGCTCGCGCGCGATCACGACGTGTCGCAGCATGCATGGAGCGAAAAGGAACAGGCGCGCATCGACCTCGAAGGCCAGTTGCGCGACGCCCGCGCGGAGCAGGCCGCGCTGAAGGCAGAGGCGCGTCGCACCGCGCACGACGCGCTCTACGAGGCGCAGCGCCTGCTGGGCGAGGCGGCGCAGGACGCGCGGCGCGCCCAGGTGCACAGCGAACTGCTCGTGCTCGACGCGCCGGTCGACGGCACCGTCCAGCAACTCGCCGTCCACACGCTCGGGGCGGCAGTGCCCGCCGCGCAGCCGCTGATGGAGATCGTGCCCAGCGACGGCCCGGTCGAGATCGAGGCGATGCTGGACAACAAGGACGTCGGCTTCGTCGTCGAGGGCCAGCCCGCGCAGGTGAAGATCGACGCGTTCACGTACTCGAAGTACGGCACCGTGCCGGCCCACGTGGCGCACGTGTCGCGCGACGCGGTGCAGGACGAGAAGAAGAACTGGCTCTACGCCGTGACCATCGTTCTCGACAGGCCGACGCTCGCCGTCGATGGGAAGGAGGTGCGGCTGTCGCCCGGAATGACGGCCAGCGTCGACATCCGCACCGGCAACCGCCGCGTGATCGAGTACGTCCTGTCGCCGCTCGTCGAGCACGCGAAGGAGAGCCTGCATGAACGCTGATCGCCTTCGACGCCTCGGGCGGCCAGGCACCGCGTTGATCTCGATGTGCGTCGGCGCAGCCGTTGCTGGAACCGTCCCGGACAGCCCTCCTGCATCCGAAGCCGCCCTCTATTCGAACCACCAGGTGACGGATACGCCGCCATCACCAGAGTATCCGTACCTGTTCGCGGACCCGTTGCGCAGCGGCGCGCGCCGGCTCGAGGAACGCCCGGCTCTACCCGGCGATGCGGAGCCGTTTACGTGTCCGGGGCGTCCGGACGTGCCGCAGCCGCTCGGACTCGACGCGGCCGTGGACCTCGCGCTGTGCAACAGCCCGCAGGTGCAGGCGGCGTGGGCGGCGGTCAAGCTGCAGGCCGCAGCAGTGGGACAGTCCCGCGCGGCGTGGCTGCCTACAGTGAACGCCACCGTGAGCCGATTGCGCAGCCGCACCGTCTATCCCGGGATTCCGGCGGCGAACGACGCGACGCAGGGCTACACCAAATACGGCAGCGTCACCTGGCGCCTGTTCGACTTTGGCGCACGCGCAGCGGACAACACGGCCTCATCGCGCTTGCTGGCGGCGGCGCTCGCGTCGCGCGACGCCGCGCTGCAGAAGGCGCTCGGTGGCGTCGTCCAGGCCTACTTCGACGCCGTCACGTCCCGCGCCGCATACGACGCGCGCACGGCCGCCACGCAGATCGCCCAGCAAACGCTAGCCGCGACCCGGCGCCGGGAATCGGCTGGCACCTCGCCGCTCAGCGACACGCTGCAGGCGCGCTCCGCGCTTGCCAAGGCCATGCTGGCACAGCAGCGCGCCGAGGGCGATTTCCACAAGGCGTTGGCCGTGCTGGTCTACGCGATGGGCCTGCCGCCAGTGGCTCGCCTCGAACTGGTGAGCGAGCCGGCCGTGCCGCAGGCGCAGGCAGTGTCCGACCTCGCGGGCTGGCTCGATGAGGCTACCGCGAACCATCCCGCCATCCTCGCCGCGCGGGCGCAGGTCGATGCCGCGCACGCGAAGGTGGATGTCGTGCGCCGCCAGGGCCTGCCGACTCTCGACTTCAGCGGCAACTACTACCAGAACGGCTACCCCAACCAGGGACTGCAGCCGACGCGGAGCTCGACAACCACGATCGGCATGACGCTGACCATCCCGCTGTTCGAAGGGTTTGCCCGTACGTACCAGGTGCGCAGCGCGCAGGCGCAGGTCGACCAGAGCAAGGCGCAGCTGCGTGACACCGAACTGCAGATCTCCAGCACGATAGTCAAGGATCACGCCGATGCGTCGGCTGCGCTGGCCAATCTCGGCGCGTCGTCGAACTGGCTGGATGCCGCGCAGGAATCGGTGGCGTCGGCGATGCGTCGTTACGACAAGGGTGCGGCCGACATCCTCGAACTGCTGACCGCGGAGTCCGAGGTTGCCGATGCGCAGCAGGAGCGAGTGCGTTGTGTATCGGAGTGGCGCTCGGCTCGCCTGCGGCTGCTTGCCGACTCCGGCATGCTCGGGCGCGCCGCGATCCAGCCCTCCCAGGCCAATGACTTCAAAGGCATTGAACCGGTACCCCGATAGATCAACGCCGGCCAGAGGATGCCCATCGTCGCAGCCGTAGGGAGAGGCGACGGACGGGCTGGACGCCGCGTTGTTGAAGCTTTCAACAGGCTTAACAAGCAGCCCTGACTGAAGAGCTGGCGTGATACAAATCGAACAAGAAAATATACGGCGACTAGATTGATCGCCGATCAAGGGAGTTCCATGAGAATGCCAAAGTGCGGCGTCGTGTTCGAGGTCGCCCGCGGGTTGCCGACCGCGAATGCAACGCAGATGATTGATCCGACGACGTTGCATGCGAGTGCGCCCGCGCTCTCGCGTACAACGGCGATGCGACCTTAGCGTCTCCGTCCGAACACTCCGATGGGTCGGATCCTGTTTGCCTGGGAGATGGGCGGCAACCTGGGCCATATTGCGCGCGACCTGCCGCTGGCGATCGCCTGCCGCGAGGCGGGCCACGACGTGCTCTATGCGGCAAAGGATCTCACCGCGTGCACTGACGCGGCGCGCGAGTTCGGCATCGACTTCGTGCAAGCGCCCGTCATGCGCGCCAAGCCGGCGCGCGTGGGTGCATCCGCCGCGATCAACTACGCCGACCTGCTGTGGCAGACCGGCTTCTCCGACGCCCGCGCACTGGATGCAGTGCTGCTCGGTTGGCAGGGGCTTTTCCGCACCTTCAAGCCGGATGCCGTCGTCTACGACTTCGCACCGCGCGCGCTGCTGGCGGCACGCCTCGCCGATATCCCGGTATTGCTGCTGGGCAATGGCTTCGAGACGCCACCGCGCGTCTCGCCGCTTCCCAGTTTCAGGCCATGGCAGCAGATGCCCGACGAGGCGTTGCTCGCGGCAGAGGAGCGCGTTGTCGGCCGAATCAATGATGTCCTGGCGACGCGCGGCAAGCGCCCCATCGACAAGCTGTGGCACCTCTATGCCGAGAGCCCGCTGCTGATTGCCTACGACCCTGAGTTCGATCATTTCGGCCCTCGGCCGGAAGCCACGTACGTCGGCACGACTACCCGCCTTCCAAACCGCGCCGACGACGTGGCATGGAAGGCCACCGGAAAGCGCATCGTCGTCTACCTGCGTGCCGAGATCGATGGTGTTGCGAACGTCCTCGCCGCGCTCCAGGAGCTCGAGGCCGACGCGATCTGCATCGTGCCCGATATGCCGTCTGAGTGGCGCGCGCAGTTTGCGTCGCTGAGATTCTTCGACAGGCCGGTCAATCTTGCGGCACTGCTGCCGCAGGCCGATCTCGTGATCACGCATGGTTCGGGTGCGGTTGCCGACGCGGTGTCGGCTGGCGTGCCGGTGCTGGTCGTTCCGGGCGTCACGGAGCAATATCTAGCTGGCCTGCGCGCCGAGGGCCAGGATTTCGGAGTTGTGCTTCGGAAGGATCGGTCGAAGCAGGCCTGTGCGGGAGCGATCAAGTCATTGTTGGGTGCGCCGCGATTCACGGCAGCAACTCGAGCGTTCGCGCAGAGGGCGAATCGGCTGGTTGGGAGGCAGTCTGTGACTGAACAGATCCACGCAATTGAAAGTCTGATGCCCTCGGCGAACGGGTGACGTCGGCTGCTTTAGGCGGATTGCTTAGGCGACGATTAAATATGAGGTTTTGATTATTAAAATATCTGTTCATTGATATATTATTCAATATTACCACTCCAGCGATACATCGATGTCGATGGGCGACGCGTGAAGCTCATGCCAGGTATGAACGTCACCGTGGAGATCAAGACTGGGCGGCGGCGCGTCATCGACTACGTGCTCAGCCCCGTGCGCGAGGTGATGAACGAGAGCGCGGGCGAACGCTGATGAGCCGCATTCCTTTCGCGGGGGAAATAGGCTGCAACGATGGCCGCTGCATTTTCGGTGGGGAATGGCCGTGCGATATCGATCAAGGCCATAAGTTCGGCAAATTATTTCGGCGCCCATCAAACCTCTTCTATTCGGTAGGCACTCATGAAGATAAACTCAATTAAACCAGTAACGATAGCTGCAATTTTAATCGGAATGGTTGTTGTGATTTTATACGCGCAGAATATGAGGGCGAAAGCGCTTCGATGTGCACAAACACTGTGCGAAGCGGATCAATTGCCTAAGTATGATACTTTGGAGTATTCGCCCTTTAAAATTGATAATCGGATATTTTTGGCCCCCAGAAAGTATGGCGGCACCAACGGGGCTCTTGGGTTCTATTGGCCGAGTCGCGCGCCCATGCAGAAAAGCCAGCTGGCGTCAGAATTTAAACCGAGCTCCGCAGAGCATATCAATAATTTTTACGATGTCGCCGTCGAGATATTCATCCGATCGGCAAAGGAGAACATCCCGATTGAGCCGCGCGGCTATTCGTTTATCGAGCTTGCCGTGGCCAATGGCTGGGTAGAACAAAAAATTAATATCCGGCAGGGGCTTGTCGAGTACCGCATGAAGCATTTGATGCATGGCATATCCTATCTGGATCATGTTGACTATTTCGTTGCGACCGATTTGCACGGTACAGATAACATGCCGCCTGTCGCGACTTGCGCATACGCACGACCTGATGACAGAGGAGGCTCCGGATTCTTGTGGCATGGAGTTTGGGTGGGTATCAATATGAGTCAGAAACATTGCATGGATTGGCCGGAAATTTACAAAGAAACCATGCAGGTTATTAATCAGATCAAGGAAGTGCAATGAGCTTTTCATTGACGGCAAACCAGCTGGGTGTGCTTACTCAAATGAGCAATGCTGCAACTCCGGGCAACTATTGGAAAATTTACGACTGGTTAGCGCAGACCGTTTTGAATAACGGCATGTCTGATGCGGATCCAGTATATCTTTGGCTCAGAGGAGCAACGGAGGCCAACGAAGACGTCGGCGCAATGTCCGACCTGATCCGCTACTATACTAGCTCCGAGTACCAACTCAGGACCGGTAAAATATTGACACAGCAAGCCCTGCAGGATGCCTCCGATAACGTTGCAAAGAACCTAATTAGCGACATTCTCGGGAAAAGTTCTGATTGGCAGGAGGGTGTCGTTCCTACTATTGATCGAATCGCAGATAATGATGCTGGAGCGGTAGGTAAAGCACTCTTCAACTTTCCCGGCGATCAAAGTGCGCCGAGTAATAATTCAGCTTGGTCTGGGGCAGTACTATTTAGCGTATTGCGCAGTGATCAAACATATAGATTAATCAACAGTGGCGATCCCAGAAAATTAGATACGCTGATGGACTTGCGCGATGTTCTTTACTCCGTGCAGTCATATGCTACCGGCCTTGAATGGGCCAAAAATACTTATATCGCCGAAGACGCATCACAAAAGCTGGTTGACACCGATATAGGATTTATGGCGGGCGTATCAGCCTTTTTTAGCTCGCCAGTCTCGATATGGAGTACTATTGCGACGGGTGCGGGCAGCGGTGTCGTCGGCGCTGCTTTCAAAACCATTGCAGGGGTTACTCCTGACCGATTCCTTGACATGATTCTGGGCGACGAGCTCGGCTACAGCGTCATCGGGACGACGACAGATTTTAACTTCGGCGCGCGAGCCCATATTTTCTTTGGTGCGCTATCCCCTGCCCAACTGACAAGTTTGGCCGTAGCTTGGTTGCCTTCGGGGGCCGGCAGTATCGCTGCCGCCGCGAAATCTGATGTAAACGTGCGTGTAGCGCTGTCTGCGATGTCGGATATCGCAATTGCAGTTGATCCAGAAACAGCTCAAAACTTAGCTCTGTACAACGCAACGACAGGCATCGGCGAAGTCACGGATAATTGGCTTCAGGACAGAGCGTATGCACTTACCGCGTTCAATGCCTACTGGCAAACCGGGCAGACAAATAACATACTAGGGCCGCTGCCTCAAAACGGAACGACCATCATCAGTGGCGCGGGCATTGGTACAGATCAAAACCTGACCGTCCAAGGTATTGGTACCGACATCCACTATCTCACGTTCGGTGGAAGCGGAGATGAAGCGATCTCTGGAGGTGAGCAAGCCGATAGTCTCTATGGCGGCGGTGGGTCGGATACCCTGAGCGGCTTGGGGGGCAACGACTATCTAGAGGGTGACGATGGAAATGACGAGCTTCTTGGCGGCGCCGGCAACGATACGTTATTCGGCGGCGCGGGCGATGACACCCTAGACGGTGGCGAAGGCAACGATAGCCTAGTGGGCGGCACCGGCAATGATAGCTATGTATTTAATGGCAATTTTGGACAGGATGTGGTCGTTGACTCGGACGGCATTGGCTCGATCCAGTTGAATGGCGTGACACTCGGGGCCGCAAAAGGAACTGCGGCGAATACTTGGTCGTCTACCGATTCGTCCAGCGGCGTGGGCTTCGGATTTTCAGTGTTTGATGATCCGTCGTCGACCACGGGTAAGAGTCTCCTAATTACGAGTTCCAGCAATACTGCCAACACCATTACGATTAGAAACTTCGACCTTGCCGCGGCTGAAGCGACAACTGGCTACCTGGGGATTCATCTCCAAAACAGCGCGAGAGCCGCCATTGGAACACCCACGGCAGCGCAGGCTCTTGCAAACGCTGCTTCGACCCAGGGGACAATGACCAAAGACGGTTCGCAGACCTTCAGTGTCTTGCTGGCCGACGCATTAACCAATGCTGGGAAATTGCTCATCAAATTTGCAGGCGGGGGCGATTCAAGCGATTTTGCGTTGTCAATCGGCAGCCAGCTGATTCAATTCTCCGGCGGACAGGCAGAGGTTCAGCTCGCTGCGGGTTTTGATGCGCAATCGTTTTCGCTCGTCAATACCAAAGATCCCGGCCAAAGCGTTGCTGCTCAGCTTGACTTCTCTCTTTTGAACTCCGACGGCACCGACTCTGGTATTGCCATCAACTCGCTTAATTTCAATCTAAGCGAGACAGCTTCTGCAACTCAGTCTACAGATGTAGTCACCGGGATCCTTGATCCGAATACCGGAATCACGAAGTACGATAGCCAAGACCAAAATCTACCCAACGATAGTAATGATATCGTCAGCGCCGGAAATGGCCCCAACACCATTCTGACCGTGAATGGCAACGATAGTATTGCTTCCGGTAGCGGCAACGATGCTATTTGGGTCGAGGATGGAAACGATACGATAGCGTCCGGAGGCGGACAAGATACGATATTCGCCGGGAATGGCAATGATCAAATATTCGCGGGCACAACGACTGATCTGAGCACTGCGATTTCCAATGCTCGAAATGGAATAGCTACTGGATTGCATGGCACCCTCATTGGTACAGGAGATGGCAACAGCGTCATCACCGGCAGCAACGGTGACGACTATATCCAGGTCGGCCACGGGAACAATGTAATTGTTGCCGGCCCAGGAAAGGATGTCATCGCGGCCGGGGATTCGGTCTGGAGCGAATTCAGCGGCGATTGGTCAGCCTCGATTGTTGGACCGTTTAGTTTTATTGGTGACGGCCTCGTGCTACGTCCCTCGGGTTACGTAGCTCCCAATAACTATGAGGGAAGCGAGGAGCTGGACATGACTGGCGCTTTCGCTCCGGTCGGCCTCGGTAACGACACGATATACGGTGGCAAGGGCGACAGCCTCATCTTATTGAGCAACGGTGACAACTATGTCGACGCCGGTGGTGGCAACGACTCCATCTCCGGCGGAATGGGCAGCGACACCATCTTCGGCAGCACCGGCAATGTATCGGTGCTTGGCGGTGGTGGAAACACTTATATCAATGGTGAGAGTGGCAACGATTATCTCGTGGGTCAAGGGGGCGACAACACGATTTATGGCGGATCGGGTAACGACACGATTTACGCTGGCGATGACCCCAACTCTGCGGCGAGCTTCAACACCACCTGGGATAAGTCGCGGATCGGCAATAACTACGTCGATGGCGAGTCCGGTGATGACCTGATCTATGGTTCAGGCGGCAACGACACGTTGATCGCAGGGTCGGGTAGCACCACGGTGGTGGGCGGTGTCGGAAATGAATCCATCGAAGGGGGGTCGGGAACCGACGTCTTGGAGAGTGATAGCCAGGCAGTTGGTAGTGACGGTGTGGGAAGCACGACCATCACCGCCGGTTCCGGGAACGCAACGATCATCGGCGGCGCCGGAAATGACTCGCTGTACGGCGGCGACGGCACCGATTTCATCCAGGCCGGAAGCGGAGATCAGCTGATCTATACCGGAGACGGCGGCACCACCGGCGCCCCGACGCAGGTGCTGCTCGGATCTGGCCAGTCGACGGTCTACGGCGGCGCAGGCGTCGCGCAGATCGAAGGCGGCAGCGGCGCGGACACCATGACCGCGGGCACGGGCGACACGACGCTGCAAGGCGGCTCCGCCACAGACGTGCTGTACGGCGGCGAGGGTAACGACGTTCTCATCGCGACGAGCGGCAACGACACCCTGTATGCCGGCACAGGCGACACGACGATGAAGGGTGGCAGCGGCACCGTCACGATGTACGGTGGCGACGGCGCCGACGAGATGGTCGCGGGCAGCGGCGACGCGACGCTCAACGGAGGTAGCGGCGATTCGACGCTTCAAGGCGGCTCTGGCACCGTCACCATGCAGGCCGGAGACGGCGACCAATTGCTCATGGCCGGCGATGGCAACGCGACGATCCATGGTGGCGCTGGCAACGACACGATGCAAGGTGGTTCCGGCCAGACACTGATGGTGGCTGGCACGGGTTCGACCACGATGATCGGCGGCAGCGGCCAGGACACCTTTCAAGTTGGCGCCGACGCTGGAGACGTGCTCATTGCCGACTTCGGCGCGGGCGATATCCTCCAACTCGCGAGCGGTATCTCCATCGGCGACTTGTCGATCACCGATGGAACCTCCAACGACGGCGACTACTCGGGCCTCGACATCGAGCTCAACGAAGGCGGCTCGGTGATCCTCGCCGACGGAAACTATTCCCCGTCCGACCGGATCAGGATGGCGGACGGTAGCAGCTACACCGTCGCCCAGCTCATCGACAGCACCAACAGCCAGACGAGCATCACCCTCCCGAACGGCAGCGCCGGTACCAAGGTGGTGACGCCCGATGGCCAGGGTCAAGCGAACATCGTCGACTACGACGCCGCCGGCAACCAGGTCGGCACGGGCGTGTCCACCGACGACGGCCAGGGCAACTCCACGTTGACGAGCTACAACGCCTCGAACGTCGAGACGAGCGCCGCTTACACGCACGCCGACGGCAGCACGGGGACGACCTACTTCGAATCGGGTGGACACACCTTCGGAACCCGGTACAACGCCGACGGCACGAGCAGCAGCTTCACGGACGACGGCCACGGCGACACCACCACCACGAACTACGGCACGTCCGGCAAAGAGACCAACTACCTGTCGAAGTCTTCGGATGGCACCAGCGTCTCCGACGCGTTCGCGGCCGATGGCAGCGAAGTGGAGGTCGCGACCGACGCCGCGGGCGACACGACGACCACGCGCTTCGACTCCAGTGGCACGGAGACCGGCGACGCATGGACCATGACGGACGGCACCGGCGGTAGCGAGACGTTCAACGCCGACGGCTCGACCATCAGCACGACGACGGATGCGCAAGGCACGGTCACCACGATCAAGGCAGATGCGAGTGGCAATGTGATGTCCTCGAGCTGGAAGACGGCCGACGGCACGAGCAGCGTCGAGACCTTCGCCGCCGACGGCTCGACGGTCACGATCGTCACCAACGCCGATGGCACTGCGACGCGCACCAGCGACGATGGTTTCGGTGACACGACGACGACGCAGCTCGATGCTTCCGGTCAACCCGTCAGCGACAGCTGGGTCAAGGCGGACGGCTCGCAAGGCGCGGACACCTTTGCGCCTGACGGGTCGAGTACCGGCACGGCACAGAACGTGGACGGCACGACCGGCCGGGTCGTCGACGACGGCCACGGCGACCGCACCACGACGAGCTTCGACGCCAGCGGTGTGGAACTGGGCGACAGCTGGACGAAGTCCGACGGCAGCCACGGTACGGACACGATCAATGCCGACGGCACCATCAGCCGGCTGAGCGTCGCGGCTGATGGGGCGGCCTCGTACGAGGTGCTGGATGCCCAGGGCGACGTCTTGTCGCAAGGCCGCGCCGCTGGTGGAGCCAACTCGGCCCAGGCAGCGGTGTCGGCCCTGGAAGGCCTGTTCGCCACGTCGCTGTCGGCCTACCTCGTCTCGAGCCTGACCCCGCCGGGCGCGACCTCGGCTCCCCAGACGGTGCCCGTGCAGGTGGTTTTGAGCGACGACACCTACGCTTTCGCCGGCTCGGACGTCTACGCCAACGTGACGAGCACCAGCCGCACGGTCACCACGACCACGCTGGTGACTACCCAGACGACCGAACGTCTGTACGACAAGTACGTGAGCTTCAGCCAGTTCCTGGCAACGACGGGGACGTACAACGCCTCGGATGTGACGTTCATCTACGGCTCCGCGGCCAACGGGCAGCAGGAGATCGTCGGCGTGCTGGAGTACGTCGGTGACACGTCGACGGTCACGACATCGCATCTGGTCACCACGACCGAGACGATCACCACGAGCGTCTCCCAGCTCGAAGGCTCGATCGAGGAGCTCGACACAGGCGTCGACAACCAATACGTCAGGTTGCGCAACAACAACGTGATCGTGAACGCCGGCGCAAGCGGCGAATTCATCGCGCCGTCCGGCTTCGGCGCGGGCGATTTCGCGAGCGGTCAAGCTGAGTCCATGTACTCGTACAACAGCGCGACGTTGGGGCTTTTGTTCACCGTGGACGGCGGCGTCGGCAGCTTCCTGAACGGCGGCGCGGGCAACGACACGATCGTGGGCAGCGCCTTGGACGACACGATCGTCGGCGGCGCCGGCGACTTCCTCGACGGCGGCGCGGGCGTGGACACGTACCTCGTGTTCGCGGGCGACGACCAAGGCTGGGAGACCATCGACGACACGGGCTATCTCAACCGCGTCGGCGATCCCTTTATGGCCAGTGTGCTGGACGACTACGGCGGCGCGCTCGCGACCGACACGGTGGCATTCCAGCAGGGCATCAGCGTGGACCAGCTGAAGTTCGGTTGGAGCCGCAGCGACACGGGCGAAGCCGAGCTGGACATCTCGTGGGGCGGCGCGGCGGGCATCCGCGTGGTGGTGCCGTCAGCCGACCAGCGAGCGTTGAATGCAGGTATCGAGCAGTTCACGTTCAGCGACGGGACGACGCTGACGATGGATCAGATGCTGGCGCTGGCGCCGGCATGGCAGTCAGGCACGCAGAGTGGCAGCGATGCGTACGACGCCAGCCTCGGCTATGCACTGTCGTGGACGGACACGGAGTACGCCGACGGTTCCACGGAGTCGGACAAGACGTACGTTTACGCCGACGGCAGCACCTACGCGACGGACACTAGAACGCTCGCCGACGGCGCAGTGCAGCTCTCCTGGACGCGGTCCGACGGCACGCACGGGACCCGGAGCGACGACGGCCACGGCAACCAGTCGCAGGCAACCTATGCGGTCAACGGCTCGTCGTCGACTCAGTGGGTCAAGCCCGACGGGACGCATGGCGGATCGACGGATGATGGCCAGGGCGACACCGTGCAAACCACCTATGCGGCCGACGGCTCGTACACGCAGACCTGGACGCGAAGCGATGGCCGTCATGGCACCAACTTCTCGGTCGCGCTGACCGGCGAGCAAGGCGGCAGCAACATCGCTGCGGACGGCTCCCAGCAGACGTGGGACACGACTCCTCTGGCCAACGGTGCTTCCGAGTCGAAGACCTCGTCCACCGATGCCAGCGGCAACACCACGTCGTACGACACGGTGACGCAGGCCGATGGCTCGTACGCCCAGACCTGGACGCGCAGCGATGGCAGCATCGGCACGAGCTACATCGGCGCGTCCGGCGGCAGCGGAGATACCTTCACGTGGGGCGCGTCCAACGGCTCGAGCTCGTTGCAGACAAGCAGCGGCCTGGATAGTCTTGCCATCTCGCCCGGCGTCGACGACGACCAGCTCTGGTTCCGTCGCGACGGCAACGACTTGGACATCAGCTTGCTGGGGACCTCCGATCAGTTGACCGTCGAGGGCTGGTACGTGAACCCCGGCAACCAGTTGAAGTCGATCACGCTCGGTGACGGCGAAACTCTCGCGGGAATCGACGTCCAGAAGCTGGTCGATGCGATGGCTTCGTTCGCGGTGCCGGACGCGAGCCAGACTGCCTACACATCGCAGGAGCGCACGGTCACCGCGCCCGTGATCGCGGCGAACTGGCACTGAGCGGTCGATTCCGGGCCGACCCGGCATTGGCGCCCGCGGCGCGATCTACACGAAGATCGCGCCGCGGGCGCGACCATCTCCTACGAAATGAAGATTCTCTTCGTCCATCAGAATTTCCCAGGGCAGTACCTGCAACTGGCGCGCTACCTCGCGCGCGACACGGCTCACGAGGTCGTGGCGATCACGCAGCGCAAGGACGTCAAGCTTCCCGGCGTGAAGACGCTCGTCTATGCGCCGCCGCGCAAGGTCACGCAGCGGATGCATCCCTATCTCGCGGATTCCGAGGCCGGCGTCCTCAACGGCCAGCAGGTGGCGCGCGTCGCTCTGCAACTGCGGGATTCGGGTTTCACGCCGGACGTCATGGTCGGCCACAACGGCTGGGGCGAGATCTGGTTTCTCAAGGACGTCTTTCCCCGCGTGCCGCTCCTGGGCTACTTCGAATTCTTCTATCGATCGAGCGGCAGCGACGTCGGCTTCGACCCTGGCGCGCCCTCGACGTTCGACGACGGGCCGCGTCTGCGCCTGAAGAACACCGGCAACCTGATCGGCTTGGAAGCCGCCGACTGGGGGCAATGCCCGACGCGATGGCAGAAGAGCCAGTTCCCGCTGTACTACCAGCCGATCCTGCACGAGGTGCACGAAGGGATCGACACGCGCGTTGCCGCACCCGATCCCGCCGCCTTCGTGAGGCTGGCGAAGGCCGGCGTCGAACTGCGAGCGGGCGACGAGGTCGTGACCTACGTGGCTCGCAACCTCGAGCGCTACCGCGGCTTCCCGGGCTTCATGCGGGCGTTGCCCGCGATCCTGGCCAGGCGCCCAAAGGCGCACGTCCTGATCGTCGGCGGCGACGAGACGAGCTATGGCCCCCGCCCGGCCAAGGGCGCACCGACCCTTCGCCAGCAGATGCTCGGAGAGCTTGGCGATTCGCTTGATGCGAGCCGCGTCCACTTCCTGGGCAAGGTGCCGTACTCGGCGTTCATCAAGATACTGCAGGTGTCGATGGCGCACGTCTACCTGACCTATCCGTTCGTCTTGTCGTGGTCCATGCTGGAGGCGTTGTCGACAGGCTGTCTGGTCGTCGGCTCCAGGACGCAACCAGTCGAAGAGGCGATCCGGGACGGCGACAACGGTGTCCTGGTGGATTTCTTTTCGCCAGCTGACATCGCGTCCAAGGTGATCGCGGCGCTCGAACATCCCGCCGAACACGCCGCGATCCGCTCCCGCGCGAGGCAAAGCGTCCTGCAGCGCTATGACCTCGAGTCCATCTGCCTGCCCGCGCAACTGGCCCTGCTCGATCGGATCCGCTCGTAGTCGGCGGATTCTCGAACGAGCTCTTCGCCATGTGCGAGCCGGCCGTCTACCGCAGTCATCGACGTCGACCGGCAAGGGGCCCCAATCGGGCTGTGCCGATGTGAATGTCGTCGGACAACACGAAAGAAGTCCCGGATCTGCGCTTGCATGGCCGCGGGGCCGATCATGTAAAACGCCCTCCGGGCGCACAGCCGGGAGGGCGTCTGGAAGCTGGGGGGCTTCAGGGTCTCAGGCGGTCACGCCCTTGGCCGTCTCCGCGTATTCCTCGATCCGGTCGAAGTTCATGTAGCGGTAGATCTTCGCGCCGTCCGCGTTCACCACGCCCATGTCGGCGTGGTACTCGGCGACGGTGGGGATGCGGCCCAGCTTGGACGCGATCGCGGCGAGTTCGGCCGAGGCCAGGAACACGAACGAGTTCTTGCCGAGGCGGTTCGGGAAGTTGCGGGTCGACGTCGACACGACGGTCGCGCCTTCGCGCACCTGCGCCTGGTTGCCCATGCACAGCGAGCAGCCCGGCATCTCCATGCGCGCGCCGGCCGTGCCGAAGGTGCCGTAGTGGCCTTCCTTGGTCAGCTCCGAGGCGTCCATCTTGGTCGGCGGGGCCACCCACAGCTTGACGGGGATGTCGCGCTTGCCTTCGAGCAGCTTGGACGCCGCGCGGAAGTGGCCGATGTTGGTCATGCACGAGCCGATGAAGACCTCGTCGATCTTGGTGCCGGCCACGTCGCTGAGGAACTTGGCGTCGTCCGGATCGTTCGGGCAGCACAGGATCGGCTCCTTGATGTCGGCCAGGTCGATCTCGATGACTTCGGCGTACTCGGCGTCCGCGTCGGCCTTGAGCAGCTGCGGGTCGGCGATCCACGCCTCCATCGCCTTGATGCGGCGCTCCAGCGTGCGCTTGTCCGCGTAGCCGTCGGCGATCATGTTCTTCATGAGCACGATGTTCGAGGTCATGTACTCGATGATCGGCTCCTTGTTCAGGTGCACCGTGCAGCCGGCGGCCGAGCGTTCGGCCGAGGCGTCGCTGAGCTCGAACGCCTGTTCCACCTTCAGGTCGGGCAGGCCCTCGATCTCGAGGATGCGGCCCGAGAACGCGTTGATCTTGCCTTGCTTGGCGACGGTCAGCAGGCCCTTCTTGATCGCGTAAAGCGGGATCGCGTGCACCAGGTCGCGCAGCGTGACGCCGGGCTGCATCTGGCCCTTGAAGCGCACCAGGATCGACTCGGGCATGTCCAGCGGCATCACGCCGGTGGCGGCGCCGAAGGCCACGAGGCCCGAGCCGGCGGGGAAGCTGATGCCGATCGGGAAGCGCGTGTGGCTGTCGCCGCCGGTGCCCACGGTGTCGGGCAGCAGCAGGCGGTTGAGCCAGCTGTGGATGATGCCGTCGCCCGGACGCAGGGCCACGCCGCCACGGTTCGAGATGAACGCGGGCAGCTCGTGGTGCATCTTCACGTCGACCGGCTTCGGGTAGGCCGCGGTGTGGCAGAACGACTGCATCACCATGTCGGCCGAGAAGCCCAGGCAGGCGAGATCCTTCAGCTCGTCGCGGGTCATCGGGCCGGTGGTGTCCTGGCTGCCGACGGTGGTCATCTTCGGCTCGCAGTAGGTGCCCGGGCGCACGCCGGTGCCTTCGGGGAAGCCGCAGGCGCGGCCGACCATCTTCTGCGCCAGCGTGAAGCCGGCCTTCGATTCGGCCGGCGGCGTGGGCAGGCGGAACGTGGTGGAGGCGGGCAGCTTCAGGAACTCGCGCGCCTTGGCGGTGAGCGAGCGGCCGATGATCAGGTTGATGCGGCCGCCGGCGCGCACTTCGTCGAACTGCACGTCGCTCTTCAACTTGAACTCGGCGACGACCGCGCCGTTCTTCTCGATGCGGCCTTCGTACGGGTAGACGTCGATCACGTCGCCCATGTCCAGCCGGGACACGTCGACCTCGATCGGCAGCGAGCCGGAGTCTTCCTGCGTGTTGAAGAAGATCGGGGCGATCTTGCCGCCGAGGGTGACGCCGCCGAAGCGCTTGTTCGGCACGAACGGGATGTCCTCGCCCGTCGCCCACACCACGCTGTTGGTGGCGCTCTTGCGGCTGGAGCCGGTGCCCACCACGTCGCCCACGTAGGCGACCAGGTGGCCCTTGGCCTTCAGGTCCTCGATGAACTTCATCGGGCCACGCTTGCCGTCTTCTTCCGGCGTGATGCCCGGGCGCGCGTTCTTCAGCATCGCCAGGTAGTGCAGCGGGATGTCGGGGCGGCTCCAGGCGTCCGGCGCCGGCGACAGGTCGTCGGTGTTGGTCTCGCCGGTGACCTTGAACACGGTGACGGTGATCTTGGCCGGCACCTCGGGGCGCGACGTGAACCACTCGGCCTTGGCCCAGCTGTCGATGACTTCCGATGCGAACTTGTTGCCGGCCGTGGCCTTCTCCGCGACGTCGTGGAAGAAGTCGAACATCAGCAGCGTCTTCTTCAGCGCGTTGCAGGCTTCGCGCGCGACGTCGGCCGAGTCGAGAAGGTCGATCAGCGGCTTGACGTTGTAGCCGCCCACCATCGTGCCCAGCAGCTCGGTGGCCTTGGCCCTGGAGATGAGTGCTACCTGCGCGTCGCCGTGCGCGACGGCCGACAGGAAGCTCGCCTTGACCTTGGCGGCGTCGTCCACGCCCGGGGGCACGCGGTGCGTGAGCAGGTCCAGCAGGAACGCGTCCTCGCCGGCCGGCGGGGCCTTCAGCAGCTCGATGACGTCGGCCGTCTGCTGCGCGGTCAGGGGCAGCGGCGGGATGCCGAGGGCGGCGCGTTCGGCCACGTGTTGGCGGTAGGCTACAAGCATGGGATCTCCTGGAAAAGCCGGGGTTGGGGCGTCTGAGTGGAAAGGGTGTGGCTTCAGGTCTTCGGGACGATGACCTTGAGGCCCTTGAAGTAGTCGCGGAAGAAGCCTTCATCGCGCGTGATGAGGCCGTTGCACTGGAGCAGGGCGTGCGCGCCCACGAGGAAGTCGGGCATCGTGCGCGGGGTGCCCACGGGCTGGCCGGCGGCCCGCGCACGCTGCACGTACTTGCGCTGCATCTCGCCCGCGCGCACCGCGGAGCGTTGTTCGATGGGGGAGAAGGTCAGGCCCATGTCGTCGAGCGCGTCCATCACTTCCGCGCCGTGGCCGAGGCCGGCCGTGACCTCGCTGGCCACCACGTCGCACACCACCACGGGGCCGCTGCCCAGCGCCAGGCGCAGGCAGGCCTCGGCGGCGTCGGCGCCTTCGCCGTCGCCCAGCAGGTCGATCAGCACGGAGGTGTCGATGGCGATCACCGCGCGGCCTTCGCGGGACAGCGCGGGGACAGGAGCGCGAGGTGACGCGTCATTAGAATTCGGGCTTCTCGTCCGGCGTGCGGCCGCGCAGGTCCTGCATCACGTCGTCGGTGGAGACGCCGCTGGGCAGCTTGAAACGGCCGCGCACGCGGGAGATGGCGTCGGTGACATCCTTGCGCAGGATGATCCTGCCGCCATCCAGCTCGACCTTGAGCACGGTGCCCTTCGCGAGCCCGAGCGCATCGCGCACGGCCTTGGGCAGCGTGATCTGGCCGCGTTCGGCGACAGTGGCTTCCATTTGGCACCTCGGTTTGAAAGTACGATGCTGAAACTTCCGGTATGTAGATTCTATACGTACCGAATCGTCCCTACAGGGTTATCACTGACTGTTTTGCGCAGTTTTTCCCGCGCAGGAACCTCCTGACGTTTCACGACTCCTGATTCCATGCCCCAATCCCGCCCGATTTCGCCGCTGACCGTGCTGGCGTCCGCCTGCCTCGCCTTCCTGTTCGGCTGCGCGACCGTGCCGGGCTCCGAGCCCGCCGCAGCCACGCCGGCGGAGGCCGCGCCGGCGGCCGTCGAGGCGGCGTCCGCGTCCGCGGCCACGGCGCCGGCGAGCGGGGCCAGCCAGTCCGCCGCCGGCCGCGCCGGCGCGCCGCGCGCGGCCGCCGCCGCGCCCGCCGGCCCGCCGCTGCCGCCGTTCGCCACGCTCACGCAGGGCGCGCGCCGCATCGACGGCATGCTCACGCTCTGGCAGAAGGACGACAAGGTGTGGCTGGAGCTGAAGCCGGAAGACTTCAACAAGCCGATGTTCTTCTCGCCCAAGATCTCGCAGGGCCTGGGCGAGGGCGGCCTGTACGGCGGCTCGATGGTGTGGCGGTCCGCGCCGTGGGGCGCGCCGCAGATCGTCGAGTTCCGCAAGATCCACAGCCTCGTGCAGCTCGTCGCGCTCAACGAGACCTTCCGCGCCAACCCCGGCACGCCGCAGGCGTTCGCGGTGCAGGCGGCCTACTCGGGCAGCCTGGTGGGCAGCACGCCCGTGGCCAGCCAGGCCGACGCCGCCTCGCGCGGCGTGCTGGTGGAGGCCAACAACCTGTTCCTGGGCGACACGCTGGGCATGGCCATCCACCTCCAGCAGATGTACCGCCAGGGGTATACGTTCGATCCGCGCAATTCCTACTTCGACAGCGTGCGCGGCGCGGCCGACGAGGTGATGTTCGACGTCACGGCGCACTACTTCACGCAGTCCATCGCCACGTCGTTCCCGAACGCGCCGGCGGGCGCGCCCCAGCCCGCCATCCCCAGCTTCGTGCCGGACGTGCGCAGCCTGTTCCTCGGCCTGCACTACTCGCTGGCGCGCCTGCCCGAGAAGACCATGCCGACGCGGCCGGCCGATCCGCGCGTGGGCTACTTCACCACCACCGTGGCCGACTTCTCGGACGACGTCGCCCGCTCGCCGCGCGAACGCTTCATCAACCGCTGGCGCCTGGAGAAGAAGGATCCGGCGGCGGCGCTGTCCGAGCCCGTGCGCCCCATCACCTACTGGCTCGACCGCACGATCCCGCTGAAGTACCGCGACGCGATCACGCGCGGCATCCTCGAGTGGAACAAGGCCTTCGAGCGCATCGGCTTCAAGAACGCCATCGTGGTCAAGGTGCAGCCCGACGACGCCGCGTTCGACACGCTGGACGTGGGCGTCACCTCGGTGCGCTGGATGGTCAACGCCGAGCCGTCCTTCGGCGCCATCGGCCCGACGCACGTCGACCCGCGCAGCGGCGAGATCCTGGACGCCGCGATCGCCATCGAGAGCCTGTCCTCGCGCAGCGTGCGCACGGCCCGCGCGCAGGTGCTGGACATCGCGCGCTCGTTCGACGTCGCGGCGCTGCTGCAGGCGCCGGCCTCCGAGCTCCCGCCGTCGGCCGCCGCGTCCGACCGCGCCTCGGCCTGGGGGCGCGACCCGCAGTCGTGCCTGGCCGCCGACATCGGGGCCGAGCAGGCGGACTACGGCCTGGACGTGCTCGCCGCGCGCGGCGAGATCGACCCCGACAGCCCGGAGGCCGACGCGTTCGTGCAGGCCTACCTCACCGACGTGACGATGCACGAGGTGGGCCACACGCTGGGCCTGCGCCACAACTTCCGCGGCTCGCGCGAGTACACCGACAAGCAGCTGTCCGACCCCGAGTTCACGAAGACGCACGCGCTGTCCGCCTCGGTGATGGACTACCTGCCGGTCAACCTGCAGCGCGCCGGCGAGCACGCCGCGGCGCCGTTCAACACGACGCTGGGCGACTACGACTACTGGGCCATCGAGTACGCCTACAAGCCGATGCCGGACGACGCGACGCCGGCGCAGGAGAGGGCCGAGCTGCTCAAGATCGCGGCACGCAACACCGAGCCGGGCCTGGAGTACGGCACCGACGAGGACAACTTCCTGGGCGTCGACCCGGCCTCGCTGCAGGAGGACCTCGGCAACGACCCGGTGGGCTTCGCGCAGAAGCGCTTCGCCATCGCGCGCGACGTGCTGTCCCGCCAGGAGGCGCGCCCGCTCAAGCCCTCCGAGGACTACGCCGTGCTGCGCCGCTCCGTGGCCTACGCGCTGCGCGACGCCACGCGCGCGGCCGGCATCCTGCTGCGCCAGCTGGGCGGCGTCTCCACGCTGCGCGACTTCCCCGGCTCCGGCCGCGATCCGATGCAGCCCGTGCCGGCCGCGCAGCAACGCGCGGCGCTGGCCACGCTGATCGACGGCATGCTCGCGGCCGACAGCTTCCGCGTGTCGCCGGCGCTGCAACGCCGGCTCGCCCCCGACTTCCTGGAGCGCGGCGACGTGACGGCCGGCGGCCAACAGGTGTCCACCGACTACCCCGTGGAATCGGTGATGCTGGACGTCCAGCGCCAGGTGCTGGCCGCGCTGATGAGCGACGGCCTCGCCCAGCGGCTGGAGGACAGCGCGCCCAAGCTCGACCAGCCGGCGCAGGCGCTGGCGCCGCACGAGGTGTACGACCGCATCACGCGATCGCTGTGGTCGGACGCCGGCAACTTCGGCGCGGACGGCAAGGGCGACATCCCGGCGCGCCGGCGCGAGCTGCAGCGCGACCACGTCAACCGCCTGGCCACGGTGCTGCTGCGCACGCCGGGCGGGGTGCGCGTGGACATGCGCGCCACGCTGCGCTCCGAGGCCATGGCGCTGCTGCCGCGCATCCAGGCGGCGCAGCGCCGTCCGGGCCTGAGCGAGGCGTCTCGGCTGCACCTGGCCGATTGCGCCGAGACCTTGCGGGTGGCCCTCAACGCACCCATGCAGCGCGCCGGGTTCTGACGCCCGTTCGCGGCCTGCGATCCGTCGCTCGTCGCACCGGAGGCCCGCGGCGCTGGGCGCGCGGTGCGCGGCGCGTTATCGTGACGGCATGTCGTTCCTTCCTCCCGCCGTGACGCCCGGGCTCGACCCCGAGCTCGAGCCGGCGCCGCGCTCGCGCTGGGCGCGCTTCCTGCGCGCGCTGTCGCCGCGCGCGATCGCGCTGACGCTGGCCTCGTCGCTGGTCGTCGCGGTCGTCATGAACCCGATCTTCGAGCTGCCGTTCACGGTGCTGCTCGGGCGCACGCTGTTCGTCGGCTTCATCACGCTGGTGGCGCGCAGCGCGGCGATGGTCTGGCGCCAGCGCGTGGTGCCGCCGTGGGTGCTGCAGTCCGTCACCGTGTTCTGCGCCGCGACGCTGGCCACGCTGGCCGTGTACCTGCTGGCCACCGGCGGCGACTTCTCCGCGCTCGTCAGCCACGAGGGCCGCATCGCGGGATTCATCCTGATCTCGGGCACCGGCACCATCGTCGGCCTGATGCTGGCGCTCGGCGCGCTGGAACGCCAGCGCGATTCCGAGGCCAAGGCGATGCGCCTGGAGCTGGCGCTGCAGCGCTCGCGCCTGGAGCGGCTGGCCGCCGACGCGCGCCTGGCCGTGCTCACCGCGCAGGTGGAGCCGCACTTCCTGTTCAACACGCTGGCCAACGTGCAGGCGCTGGTGGAGACCGGCTCGCCGCGCGCGCCGGCGGTGCTGCGCAGCCTGATCGCCTACCTGAAGGCCACGATGCCGCGCCTGGACGATGGCGACGCGCAGCTGGGCCGCGAGATCGCGCTGGTGCGCAGCTACCTCGAGCTGATGCACCTGCGCATGCCCGACCGCCTGCATTTCACCGTGGTCGGCGACCCGGCGCTGCAAGGTTTCCCGTGCCCGCCGATGCTGCTGCTCACGCTGGTGGAGAACGCCGTGCGCCACGGCATCGATCCGTCGGAGACGGGCGGCAGCATCGTCGTCACCAGCCGGCGCGACGGCGGCGTGGTGCGGCTCGTGGTGCGCGACGACGGCGTGGGCATGGGCGAAGCGCCCGCGTCCGGCACCGGCCTGGCCAACCTGCGCGAGCGGCTCGCCACGTTCTACGGCGGCGCCGCGCGCCTGGAACTCACCGAGCTGGCGCCGCACGGGCTGCTCGCCGAGATCCTCATCGACGTGCCCGCGGCCGAGACCCCGCGGAGGCCGCAATGACCGACTCCGTGCGGGCCCTGATCGTCGACGACGAGCCCCTGCTGCGCACCCACCTCGCGCACCACCTGGCGCAGCTGTGGCCCGAGCTCGAGATCGCGGGCGAGGCGCGCAACGGCCGCGAGGCGGTGGACCTGGTGGAGCAGCTGCGGCCCGACGTGGTGTTCCTCGACGTCCACATGCCCGGCATGAACGGCGTGGAGGCCGCGCGCCTCATGGGCCCGGACGTGCAGATCGTGTTCGTCACTGCCTACGAGCAGTACGCCGTCGCGGCCTTCGAACAGGGCGCGATCGACTACCTGGTCAAGCCCTTCGACGCCGAGCGGCTGAGCGAAAGCCTCGCGCGCCTGCGCCGGCGCGTGGCGGAGCGCCGCCGCCTGGAGGCCGGCGGCCTGGGCCGTGTCACGAGCGTGGCGGCCGAGGCCGGCGCCGCCGCGCTGGGCAGCCTGCCGTCGGGCGACCTGGACGCGGTGCTGGCGGCGCTGGCCGGCGAGCTGCGCCGCCGCGCGCCGGCCGAGTCGCGCCTGCAATGGATACGCGCGTCGGTGGGCCAGATGATCAAGCTGATCCCGGTCGACGAGGTGCTCTACTTCCGCTCCGACGAGAAGTACACGCTGGTCGTGTGGGTGGGCGGCGAGGCGCTGATCCGCAAGTCCATCCGCGAGCTGCTGGACGGCCTCGAGCCCGAGACCTTCATCCAGATCCACCGCTCCACCATCGTCAACCTGCGCTTCGTGGCGCAGGTGATCAAGGGCCCCAACGAGACGGCCGAAGTGCACCTGAAGGGCCGCAGCGAGACGCTCAGCGTCAGCCGCAACCACGTGCACTGGTTCCGCCAATACTGACGAACGCTGGTGGTCGAGCGGGCATGAAAAAAGGGTGCCGAAGCACCCCTTTCGCCTGGCCGCGGCGAGCGGCCTGGAAAACGCTCAGGCCTTGCGGCGGCGCGTCAGGGCGAAGGCGCCCAGCGCCAGGGCCATCAGGGCGACGTTCGTGGGTTCCGGAACGGCGGTGACGGTGGCCTGCACGCTGCCGGAGTTGTTGAACGCGTCGGAATCCCAGTAGAACAGCTTCAGCTGGCCACCGGCGCCGGTGCTGGCGTTCAGCAGCGACGTGCCGATCAGGAAGTAGGCGCCATTGCCGATTTCGCCGACCAGCGAGCCGATGTCGAAGGTCGAGCCGTCGAACGTGTAGGTCGAGTTCGAATGGCCGTTCGCGTCGGACAGGTAGGCCGGGTTCGGGTCGTTCTGCCACGTGCCCGTCGCCGTCACCGAGAAGGTGCTGTTGGCGACCAGGATGAAGGAGTCGGCACCGCCGACGCCGCCGGCGATGCTGTTGTTCTTGGCGTCGACCGTCGTGACGAGCGTGTCGGCGGCGGCCAGGCCGGAGATGGCCAGCAGGGCAGCGCCGAGGAGGGCGCGCAGAGTCTTGTTCATGAAATTCCCTTGATTTGGATCGTTCGTTTCCCGATCCGGAGTCCGGTGGGAACCTGTTGCTGGACGGCTCGACATTCGAACCGCTCGACGGCATTGTAGCGACAGACTATTGAAAACCAAGCGCATAAGCTTTCTCTTATTGGTTTGGATGGGCCGAATTTCGTGATTGATCCCACGGATTCAAAAATCCGGCAGGCCGAGCGCTCAAGTTTTCGAGACGAATGCCGAAGCGCCTGGGGAGATCCGGCCGCGCTCGCATCCGGGCTCTCGACCCGAAACTCCGCCGGCTTCCGTGCGGCAGGCTGCTGGGCGTCCTGGTTTTGCCGGCGCTGCTTGCCTGGGTGCCGAGGGCGCCCAGGGCGCGACCCCGCGATGGAGGCGCGGGAGGCCGCCACGGCGCTCGCTCAGTTCGCCAGGCCGGCGTAGACGTTCTGCACGTCGTCGTTCTCGTCGATGGCCGCCAGGAAGGCGAACACCTCGTCCAGCGCCTCGGCGCTGAGCGTGGACGGGTCGACCGGGTTCTTGGCCTTGTAGCCGAGCTTGGCCGACAGCACCTTGAAGCCGTGGTCGGGCAGGGCCTTGGCCACGACGTCGAGATCGGCGGCGTCGGTGATGAACAGCGTGGTGCCTTCGTCGTCGCCCGCCTCGAGATCCTGCGCGCCGGCTTCGATGGCGGCGTTCTCGGGGTCGGCGCCCGGCGTGGCCGGCTCGGCCTCGATCAGGCCGACGTGGTCGTAGTCCCAGGTGACCGATCCCGGCGTGCCGAGCTGGCCCTTGCGGAACAGGCCGCGCACTTCGGACGCGGTGCGGTTGACGTTGTCGGTGAGGCACTCCACCACCACCGGCACGCGGTGCGGCGCGAAGCCTTCGTACACCACGCTGTCGAAGTGCACGTTCTCACCCGTGAGGCCGGCGCCCTTCTTGATGGCGCGCTCCAGCGTGTCGCGCGGCATCGAGACCTTGCGCGCCTGTTCGACCACCATGCGCAGCTTGGCGTTGTCCTTCGGGTCGGCGCCGCCGCGCGCGGCGATCATGATGTCCTTGACCAGCTTGCCGAACAGCTTGCCCTTGGCATCGGCGGCCAGCGCCTTGCCCTTTTCTTTCCATTGCGCGCCCATGGCGTCGTCTCCGTGAGATTGGTGCCCAGCCCGAAGTGTCGCAGGTTAGGGCCTGTTCACCCTAAATGCGTGCCCGCGTGACCCCCAGAAAGCCTGCCTTCAAGGCGCGAGCGCGCCGACGTGGCGGGCTCACGGCAAGCGCTCGCAACGCGGAAGGCAGGCTTTCTGGGGGTCACGCGGGCACGCATTTAGGGTGAACAGGCCCTGCCCTAGCCCGCGAAGGGCTCGGTGCGCGCGATCAGCCAGGTCCTGGCGTCGCCTTCGACCAGCGGCAGCAGGCGCTCGCGCACGGTGGCGTGGTACGCGTTGAGCCAGGCCACGTCGGCGGCGCTGAGCATGCCCGGCTCGATGCAGCGGGTGTCGATGGGGCACAGCGTGAGCGTCTCGAACTCGAGGAAGTCGCCGAACTCGGTGGCGCCGATGGCGACGTTGGCCACGAGGTTCTCGATGCGGACGCCCCACTGGCCGGGGCGGTACAGCCCGGGCTCGATGGACGTGATCATGCCCGGCTCCATGGCGTGGGCCGCCTCGGTCATGGCCTTGCTGATGCTTTGCGGGCCCTCGTGCACGTTGAGGAAGTAGCCCACGCCGTGGCCGGTGCCGTGGCCGTAGTCCAGCCTGGCGGCCCACAGCGGGGCGCGGGCCAGGGCGTCGAGCATGGGCGACAGCGTGCCGCGCGGGAAGCGCGCCTGGCTCAGCGCCAGCGTGCCCTGCAGCACGCGGGTGTAGTCCTGGCGGTGCTGCGCGGTGATGTTGCCCACGGGCCAGACGCGCGTGATGTCGGTGGTGCCGCCCAGGTACTGGCCGCCGGAGTCGATCAGCAGCAGGCCGTCGCCCTCGATGGTGGCGTGCGACTCCGGCGTGGCGCGGTAGTGCGGCATCGCGCCGTTGGCGTTCCAGCCGGCGATGACGGGAAAGCTCAGGCCGACGAAGCCCGGGCGCTTGCGGCGCTCGCCCGACAGCTTCTCGTCGATGGTGATCTCGGTGACGGGGCCGAACGGCCGCTCGGGCCGCGTGGCCTGGTCGAACCAGGCGTAGAACGCGCACATCGCGGCGCCGTCCTGCGCCATGGCCTCGCGCACGTGCGCGAGCTCGTCGGCGGTCTTGCGGCTCTTGGCCAGCGTGCTCGGGTTCATGGACTCGATCACGCGTACGCCGTCGGCCACCTGCTCGCGGAAGCCCAGCGTGATGCGGCGCGGGTCGACCAGCAGCACCGCGTCGCGCGGCAGCGCGGCCAGCGCGGCGCCGGCGCCCGCGTAGTCGGCCAGCGTGACGCCGTCGGCGGCCAGCGCGGCCTGCAGCGCGGCGTCGATCTTGCCGGCGCCCACGAACAGCGTGGCCGAGTCGGCCGCGACCAGCAGGTGGGCCAGGAAGACGGGGTTGTAGTCGACGTCGGCGCCGCGCAGGTTGGTGATCCAGGCGATGTCGTCCACCGTGGACACGAAGTGGTGCGTGGCGCCCAGCGCGGCCATCGCGGCGCGCACCTGGGCCAGCTTGGCCGCGCGCGGCAGCGGCGCGTGCGGCGCGGCGTGCTCGTAGACGCGCGCCTGGGGCAGGGCGGCGCGGTCGTCCCACGCGTCGTCCAGCACGTCGGTGTCGGTCTTGAGCGCGATGCCGGCGGCGGCCAGGCGGCTGCGCAGCTGCTGCGAGGCGGCCAGGCCCAGCACGTCGCCGTCGACGGCCACGACGCCGCCCCGGGGCACCCCGGCGGCGAGCCAGTCGAGGTGGTGCACGGCGGCGCCGGTGGGGATCTTCACCAGCGCGATGCCGCTGCCCTGCAGCTCGGCCTCGGCCTGCGCCCAGTAGCGGCTGTCGGCGAACAGCGCGGCCTGGTCGGTGGTGACCACCAGCGTGGCCATGGAGCCGGTGAAGCCGGAGAAGTGCTGGCGGCCCTGCCAGCGGCCGGGCAGGTATTCGGAGAGGTGCGGGTCGCTCGACGGCACCAGGACGGCGTCGACTCCCTTCGCGTGCATGACTTCGCGCAGTCGGGCGATGCGGGCGCGGGCGGGAGCGGTGCGGATGTCCATGGAGAATTCTTTCGCGGTGGGCGGCGCCTCGGCGGCGGGGTGGGGCCGGGCAGGAGGGCACGCCGGCGCCGGGCCCGGGCGAGGCGCGGCGGCGGCGTGCCGAACGAAGGCTCGATTTTAGGCGCTTCATCCCGGGGATGCCGGGCGTTGTGAGGCCCTGAAACCGAGGTTTTCGCGCCGTGCGGCGACAGCTACTTGCGCGCCTCCAGCACCAGGTTGAACGGCGTCTCGGTGGCGCGGCGGAAGCGCGCGAATCCGGCCTCGGCGAAGACATGGCCCAGGCGCCGCTCGCCGGCCTGCGCACCCAGCCCGAGCTGGACCTTCTGCGACAGCGAATTGGGCGTGCAGAGGCAGGTCGAGGCCGCGTAGAACAGCCGGCCCACCGGATTGAGGTTGTCGTCGAGCTCGTCGTTGGCGAACGGCTCGACCAGCAGCACGGTGCCACCCGGCTTCAGCGCCTCGTGGGCGCGCTGTGCCGCGCCCACCGGATCGCCCATGTCGTGCAGGCAGTCGAAGAAGCAGACGAGGTCGAAGTCGCCGCCCTTGAAGTCCTGCGCCGTCGCCTGGGTGAACTGCACGCGGTCGCCCACGCCGGCCGCGGCGGCGCGCTGGCGCGCTGTCGCGATGGAGCGGTCGTGGAAGTCGAAGCCGTGGAACGTCGACTTGGGGAAGGCCTGGGCCATGATGATCGAGGAGGCGCCGTGGCCGCAGCCGATGTCGGCCACCTTGGCCCCCTCCTGCAGCCGCGGCACCACGCCGTCGAGCGCCGGCAGCCATTCGGCGACCAGGTGGGCGCGATAGCCGGGGCGGAAGAAGCGCTCGGTGCCGGTGAACAGGCACGGATGGTGGTCGGCCCACGACAGCGCACCGTCGCCGCGCATCGCGGCCACCAGCTTGTCCTTGTCGAGGTACATGCTGGAAAGCACGCCCGCGCCGCCCGCGACGTAGACCGGCGAGTCCTCGATGGCGAGCGCCATCGCCTGCTCCTCGGGCAGCCGGAACCGGCCCTGGTCGTGCTCCACGTAGCCGCTGGCCGCCTGCGCGCTGAGCCATTCGCGCACGAGCCGCGCGTTGCAGCCGGTGCGCTGCGCGAGCTGCTCCGGCGTCACCGGATGGCCGTCGGCCAGCGCGCGGTACAGCCCCAGTTCATCGCCGAGGATCACATTGGCCATGATCGCCGCGCCGCCCATGTCGACGACCAGCTTGCCCATGAATTCCTGAAGTTTGGCTTCGTCCATGTCGCATGCCCCTTGCGCGGGCCGCAGGACACGCACGACGAGGGCGGCCCGCTGTCCTCCCGGCGCACGCACCGCATGGTGCGAGCTGGCATATTCGGCCGGCCTCACCGGCGGGTCAACGCGCGCAGGCCGCATCCCCCCAACTCGATGGCCTCCGTCGTGACGCTTCAGGCGAGCGCGCGCAGCACCGCCCGCACCGGGCTCGCATCGGCGCTCGCCAGCTTCAGCGGCAGCGCGATGAGTTCGTAGTCGCCCTCGGGCACGTCGTCGAGCACCAGGTTCTCCAGCACGCGCAGGTCGCGCCGGCGCAGCACCTGGTGGCTGTCCAGCGTCTTGCTGGCGGCCGGGTCGACGCTGGCCGTGTCGATGCCCACCAGCCGCACGCCGAGGTCGGCCAGCGCCTCCACCGTGGCCGGGGCGAACGCGGCGCAGTCGGGGTCGAACCGGTGGAGCGGCGCCGTCGCGTAGGTGCGGACGAGCACGCGCGCGGGCAGGGGCGCGCCAACGGGCGGCAGCGCGTGCGCGAGGTGGGCCATCTCCACCAGCGGGCCGACGCCGATGGCGTGGATCACGCGGCACGGGCCCAGGAAAGGCTCCAGCGCGACCGCGCCGATGGGCGCCGCGCCGGTCTCGTAGTGCAGCGGCGCGTCGGCGTGCGCGCCCGTGTGCGGCGACAGCGTGATGGCGCTGACGTTGACCGGGCAGCCCGGGCCGATGGTGGCGCCCCAGACCTGGCTGTAGGCGGTGTCGCCGGGGAAGACGGGCGAGCGGGCGTCGACGGGCGGGGAGATGTCCCAGAGCTTGTGCATGGCCGCGAGCTTAGCGCCAACCCGAGCCCCTGGCGGGCACCTCCCTGCGATGCGCGCTCAGGGCGTCGTCGCGACCTGGCCGGCCTGCGGAGACCGCGGGCCCGGCAGGATGCCGTTGTAGCGCGGCGCGCCCAGCATCCGGGCGTCCGCGATCGCCGCATACGTGAAGGACGCGTCGGTCGTGGACTTCACGATCTGGTCGACGATCGCCTTCACCAGGAGCCCGGCGATGCCGCCACCGCCGCCGCCGTTGTTCTCGGCCGAACTCGCCACGGCGCTGCCCTCCCACAGGAGGTTGCCGGTGCGCAGGTCCACGATGCGCGCGCTCGCCTCGACGCGCGTGTCGCTCGCGACGACCTGGTAGCTCGTGCCGTAGCGCTTCACGTCGATGTAGACGGCGGCGTCCGCGCCGAAGACCTCGTGCAGCTTCTGCCAGGCCACCGCATGCGCGTCGGCCGCGTCGGTGATGCCGTTCTGCTTGAACGTGGCGTCCACCAGCGTGACGGGCAGGACGTAGTAGCCGGCCTCCGACAAGGGGCGGGTCGCGTTCGACCAGACGCTGGGCGTCGCCTTCACGTCGGGGGACTCGTTGAGCGGCGGCAGCACCAGCAGGGTGGCCGGATGCGCCTTCTGGAACGCGCTGTAGTCGTACGGCGCGGGTCGCTGGTGCGCACAGCCGGCCAGCAGGCCGGAGGCGAGCGTGACGACCAGGGCGAAATGTCGTGCGATCATGCCTTGTCTCCCGTCTTCTGCGGCGTTTCCATGCGCTTGAGCAGCGAGTCCATGTAGGGCGCCGATTCCGGGAAGGCCGCCTTCTCCTCGGCCCACAGCGCCGCCGCGCGGTTGGCATCGCCGGCGTCGTAGTAGAGCTTTCCGAGGTGCGCGCGGAAGCCGGGGGGCAGGGGCAGGTGCTCGGAAGCCGCCTTCTGCGACTGCTTCTCCATGCCGGCGATCTGGTCGGCCGGGCTCGCGCCGTCGCCGCGTAGCGCGTCGTACTGGTAGTGCGGGAAGGTGCCCCACGAATACAGCGGCTGCGGCGCGTGCGCGCAGCCCTGCAGCGCGGCCAATGCGAGCGCGGCTCCTGCAGCCGCCAGGCGATGTGTGATCATCATCGTCGCTCCTACCGGCCCCACTGGCCGGCGTCCTTGGCCGCCGCGAGGCGATCCACCGCGTCGCGCATCGCCAGGTCGATCACCTTGCCGTTCAGCGTGGCGTCGTAGCCGGCGGTGCCGCCGAAGCCGAGCACCTCGCGGTTGGAGAGCTCGTACTCGCCCGCGCCGGAGGCCGAGAAGACCACCTCGGACGTCGTCGTGTCGATGATGTTGAGCGTGATCTTCGCGTAGGCCACCTGGCGCTTGCCGCGGCCCAGCAGGCCGAACAGCTGCTGGTCGCCGGTCTCCTTGCGGCCGAATTCCGAGACGTCGCCCGTGACCAGGTACGAGGCGCCGCGCAGCGACTGCGCCGCGCCCTTGATCTTCGCTTCCTGGCCCGCTTCGGCCAGGTTGTCGCGATCCTGGACGGCGAAGCGCTGCGACTGCTGCAGGTGCGCGATCAGCGCGCCGCGCGCCTGGCCGCCGAGGCGGTCGACGCCGTCGGAGAACACGCCGCGCATGAAGGTCGAATGGTTGTCGAACTTGCCGATCGACACGGGCACGCGGGCGCCGGCATAGGGCGCCGCGGCGGCCTGGACCTGCTGGACCTGCACGGTGTGCGAGGATTCGGTGGCGCAGCCGGACGCGGCGAGCGCGCAGGCCGTGACCGCGCTGAGAGCGCACAAACGCATGAACATGGGATCTCCCTCAATGGAATGAGTGGCGCACCCGGGGTCTGACGTGGCCCCGTTGGGCGTCGCGGCCGAGTATAGGCGCGAGCTTCGCGAAGCGGCCGGCCCGGCGCCGTCGAGTGTGCCGAATTGCCCACATCCCGGGCACCCGACGCCGTGGGCCCCGGGCGCCCGCTCAGGTTCTCACTGGTACTGCGACGTCTCGGCGACGGCCTTCTTCGCCTCGCCGTCGCCTTCCACCGGCGCGGTGGCGCGCACCACGGTGACGGTGCACAGCGACTCCGCCACGACGGTGGACGACACGCTGCCCAGGTAACGCCGCAGCAGCGAGTTGCCGCGCGCGCCCATCACGATGTGGTCGACCTGGTTGCGGCGCGCGAAGTCCACCAGCGCGTCGGCCGGATCGGGCGCCTCCAGCACGTGGAAGGTGAGCCGGCCGTCCTCGAGGTTGAGCGACTTGCTGATGGGCCGCGCCCAGTGCTTGAGGCTCACCAGCTGCTTGACGTGCAGGCTCTTGCCCGTGTGGTCGGTGAGCGCGTCGGTGCCGATGCGGGCGATGCGCATCACGCTGACGCAGGCCAGGCGTGCGCCGGGCTCGGTGAGCACGATGCGGCGCACGGTCTCGCGCAGCTGGTCGAGCAGGTCGGGCGACGCGTGGTCCACGTCGACGGCGGCCATCACGATGCTGCTGCGGTTGAGCACCTCGGTGGCGGTGGGCGCGGCCTCCTGCGGCTCGGCGCCGAGTGCGAAGAACCAGCGCTTCAGGCGCGTCCACTGGCTGGAGCGCACCATGCGTTCGGCGCGCCGCGTGAGCACGATCTGTTCGGGCTCCTGCAGGTCCAGCGCGAGCTGCGCGGCGGTCTGGTAGCGCTTGTCGGGCTGCACCTCGAGGCACTTGAGGATCACCTCCTGCAGCCAGGGCGGGCAGTCGGGGCGCAGCGCGCGCGGCGGGATCGGATCGATCCACAGCCGCTTGCGCAGCCCGCGTACCGACGTGGGTGCGCCGAAGGGGCGCTCGCCGGTGGTGAAGTGGTACAGCATCACGCCGAGCGCGAACAGGTCGGAGCGCGGGTCGTTGCGGATGAACTGCACCTGCTCGGGCGACATGTAGGGCCCGGTGCCCATGGGCAGCGAGAACTCCTCTTCCAGCAGGTCGGGCAGGTGCTCGTGGCGCGACAGGCCATAGTCGACCAGCACGGCCGCGCCGTCGGGGCGGAACATGATGTTGCTGGGCTTCACGTCGAGGTGCACCACGTGCTGGCGGTGCAGGTCGTGCAGCGCGGTGGCCACGCGCACGCCGATCTCGGCCACCTCGTCGAGCGCCAGCGGCGCCTCCGACAGCCGCGGCCGCAGCGTGTCGCCCGCGATGTGCTCCATCACGATGAAAGGCTGGCGGGTGAAGTCGCCGCGCGCCACGTAGTGCGGCACGTGCACGCCGGTCAGCGCCGGCATGATCATCTGCTCGACCTCGTAGCCGACGATGGTGGCCGGATCCTCGCCGCCCTTGATGCGCGGCACCTTCATGATCAGCGGCGGCTCGTCGGCCGCCGGCGCCGGATTGCCGTCGGCGTCGACGCGGCTGACCCGCCACATGGCGGCCATGCCGCCCTGGTGCAGGCGCTTCTCGAGCAGGAAGCCGTCGACGACGGCGCCCTTTTCCAGCGGGGGCGCCAGGCCGCCGATGTCGTACCAGTCGGCGCCGCGGCGCGAGCCACCGCCGCCGCCGGAATTGAATGCGCCGCTCGATCGCACCGTGCCTGACTTGACCGATTTCGACGATGGCTTGACCGGATTGTTTGCCACTAGACCCCCTCGGCGAGACGCGCCGCCAGCCGCTCGGGCAGGCCCGCGGCGCGGATCTTGGCTGCGGCGCTCTCGTGGTCGTAGGGTACACGGTGATACGTGATCCGTTGAGCCCCCGGTTCGAACATCGCGTAGCACGCGGCGGGGTTGCCGTCGCGCGGCTGGCCGGCCGAGCCGGGGATCACGAGCCACTGGCGATAGCCGGGCAGCGGGATCGGCACCTCGGGCGTGGGCGTGAAGTCGCCCGCCTTGCCGGTGGCGCCCAGGTGGTACAGGCGGGGCTCGTGCACGTGGCCGCAGAAGGTGTAGTGGCAGGTGGTGGCGTGGATTGAGCGCACGGCGTCGGCGCGGCCCTGCACGTATTCCCACTGGCTGGGGGCGAACGCGTTGGCGTGCACGTAGAGGCGATCCTCGCGCTGCACCTGGAACGGCAGCGAGGCGAGGAAGTCGAGCTGGCCGGGATCGAGCTGGGCGCGGGTCCAGTCGATGACCATGCGCGCCTCGGTGCGCATCTGCGGGGTGCTGCCGATGACGGCGGCCTCGTCGTGGTTGCCGCACACCGCGGCGGCGCCGGCCTCCACCATCTCGCGCACCTGGTCGACCACCCAGGCGGGATCCGCGCCATACCCGACGAAATCGCCCAGGAATGCCCACTCCGTGGCGCCTTGCGCGCGGGCGTGGGCGAAGACGGCCTCGACGGCTTCCCGGTTGGCATGCAGGTCGGTCACGACCGCGATCTTGGTCATCTGTTCTTCAGGTCTCGAGAGGCCGGGCGGCAGGCAGATGCCCATTCTGGCAGGCATGTTGCCAGCACTCCCTGACAGCCTCCGTACGGGATTACGCAAGCCCCACCCGGCCAAGGGGCGCCGGAAGCCCGCATCCGGTAACGTCTTGACTTCGAGGCGGCGCATGTTCAGGGCGAGAATCCCGGGCAACGGACGCGACCGCGTCTCCGTCACCCACGGCCACGAGAGGATCCATGTCCCGACATCCGCAGCTCAACCCGTTGGCCGCCGCGCTCGTCGCGGCCTCTCTTTTCGCCGCCATGCCCGCCTCGGCCAAGGCGCCGGCCGTCTCCGGCGTGGTGCGAGGCGTCGACGGCAAGGTCTATGCGCACGCCAAGGTCTGCGTCGACCGCAACGGCAACGCGCGCTGCGACGCGGGCGAGCCGGCGGTGTTCTCGGGCGCGGACGGGAGCTTCAAGCTGGCCGGCGGCGGCGCGATCGTCGCGGAGGTCGGCAAGGGCGCGTTCCTGGTCGACGAGGCGGCGCACACCAAGGTGGCCGTGACGCGGGCGCTCGTGCTGAGGAGCCCCAAGGGCGTCGATGCGGGGGCCGCGGATGTCGGGCCGCTTTCCACCGAGCTGCAGGCCCTCATCGACGCCTCCGGCGGCCAGACCACGCCGGCCGCCGCCGAAGCGCAACTGAGGGCGCGGCTGGGCGTGTCCGAGCCCGTCTCGGACGCCGGCTCGTCGGACGGCACCCGCGCCGCGCTCGTGGCCGAGCAGCAGGCCGTGATCGACCGCATCGCCGCCGCCGTCGCCGGCACCGGCCGCAAGGAGGATCTCGCCGCCGCGCTCGCCAGCCGCCTCGCGCTCGATCGCATCGCCAACGTGGTCGTGATCTACGCCGAGAACCGCAGCTTCAACAACCTGTTCGCCAGCTTCCCCGGCGCCACGGGCGTGGCCGCGGCCGGCTCGGGCAGGAAGAGGGTGCCCGGCTTCGCGCCGCAACGCGATCGCGACGGCAGCGTGCTGCCCAAGCTGCCGCCGGCCTGGGGCGGCCTCACCGCGCCCGGCCAGCCGGTCACGGTCACGCAGGCCCAGACCACCAACGTGCTGCCCAACGCGCCGTTCCAGGTCGACTCGCCGACGCCGGCCTGGGGCACGCCGGCGCTCGCCAACACCATCATCACGCGCGACCTGTACCACCGGTTCTACGAGAACCAGATGCAGATCGACGGCGGCCTCAACGACAAGTTCGCCGCCTGGGGCGACTCGGGCGGCCTGGTGATGGGCTGGTTCGACGGCAGCCGCACGGCGATGTGGAAGGTGGCACGCGACTACACGCTCGCCGACCGCTTCTTCCAGGGCGCGTTCGGCGGCTCGTACCTGAACCACCAGTACCTCGTGTGCGCCTGCGTGCCGGTGTATCCGGACGCCGACACGAGCCCGGCCCATCCGTCCATCACCGCGCTGCGCACCGACGCCGACGGCAAGTTCACTGCGGATCTCGCGCTGGCCGACAACTCGCCGCCATCGGCGCTCGCCGGCCCGCCGGTGTTCAGGAAGAGCGGCAACCTCACGCCCAAGGACTATTTCGGCGACGGCAGCTTCCACAGCGTCAACACGATGCAGCCGCCGTACCAGCCCAGCTACAACCCGCCCACGCCCGACGACACCGCGGGCCTGTACGCCACGCCGCTGGAGCCCACCACGCTGCCGCCGCAGACGCAGACGACCATCGGCGACCTGCTCACCGGCAAGGGTGTCGCGTGGACCTGGTACGCCGGCGGCTGGAACGCCGCGACGGCCGACCGCACCAAGGTCTACGACGCCCCGTCGGGCAACTTCCAGTCGCACCACCAGCCGTTCAACTACTACGCGGGGCTCGACCCGAAGACGCACGCCGCCGAGCGCGCCGCGCACCTGAAGGACGAGGACGACCTCGTGGCCGCGGCCGCCGCCGGCACGCTGCCGCCCGTGGCGTTCTACAAGCCCGTCGGCAAGGACAACGAGCACCCCGGCTACGCGAGCGTGGCCGAGGGCGACGCCCACATCGCCGACCTGGTGGCCAAGCTGCAGGCGAGTCCGCAGTGGGCCCACATGCTGGTGGTGGTGACCTACGACGAGAACGGCGGCCAGTGGGACGAGGTGGCCCCGCCGAAGGGCGACCTCGTCGGCCCGGGCACGCGCATCCCCGCGATCATCATCTCGCCGTTCGCGCGCCGCGGCGCCGTCGACCACACGCCCTACGACACCGCCTCCATCCTGCGCTTCATCACGCACCGCTGGTCGCTGCCGGTGCTGCCCGGCATCCAGCTGCGCGACTCGTCGCTGCAGGCGCATGGCCTGCCGCCGATGGGCGACCTCACCGCCGCGCTGGAGTTGCGCGCCCGTTGACATGCGCCGCGCGCTGATCCGCGGCGGCGTCGCCGCGCTGGCGCTGTCCGCATGCATCGCCGGTGCCGTCGAGCCCGCGCCGCGCGCGTACGGCGACCGCCCGAGCGTGGCCCAGCTCACCGCGCTGGGCCGCGCCATGTTCAACGACCCCGGCCTGTCGGCCGGCGGCCGGCTGGCGTGCGCGAGCTGCCACGATCCCGCGGCGGCGTTCGGCCCGAACGCGCGCACGCCCAGCCCGTTCGCCGACGCCGACCCCGCGCACGCCGGCACCCGCGCGATCCCCTCGCTGCGGTACGCGCAGTTCGCCGGCCGCTTCACCGAGCACACGGTCGACGACGAGGAGACCCACGGCGTCGACGGCGGTCCCACCGGCGGCTTCACGTGGGACGGGCGCATGGACACGGCGCGCGAGCAGGCGCTCATTCCCCTGTTCGATGCGCGCGAGATGGGCAACGCGGACGAGGCCGCGCTGGCGCGGCGCGTGGCCGCGGCGCCATACGCGGCGCGGTTCCGCCAGGCCTTCAGCGCGCCGGGCCGCGACGTGTTCACCGACGCGAAGCAGGTGGTGGCGTGGATGGCGCTGGCCTTCGAGGTCTACGAGCAGGCGCCGGAATTCGCGCCCTTCGACAGCCGCTACGACCGCTTCCTGGCCGGCCGCGCGACGCTGTCGCCGGCCGAGCGGCGCGGGCTGGCGCTGTACCGAGACGCGGCCAAGGGCAACTGCGAGACGTGCCACCCGAGCCGGCGCAGCCCCGGCGGGCGCGCGCCACTGTTCACCGACGCGGGCTTCATCGCGGTGGGGGCGCCGCGGCGCGCCGACCTGCCGCCGCTGGACCCGTCGCTGCGGCCGCCGGTGGCGTCGCTGGCGCGCGGCGCCGAAGTCGACCTGGGGCTGTGCCGCGCGGGCCGCACGGGCCTCACCGGCGACCCGAGCTTCTGCGGCCGTTTCCGCACGCCCACGCTGCGCAACGTGGCGCTGCGCACGAGCTTCTTCCACAACGGCTCGGTGCACTCGCTGCGCGACGCGGTGGCGTTCTACGCGACGCGCGACACCGACCCCGCGCGCTGGTACCCGCGCCGCGCGGACGGCGGCGTGCACGCCTACGACGACCTGCCGCCCGCGAGCGTGCCCTACGTCGATCGCGAGGTGCCGTTCGAGCCGCTGCCCGACGGCCGTCCGCGGCTGGACGACGGCGAGATCGACGACCTCGTCGCCTTCCTGCGGACGCTGACCGACGCGGACGCGGCCCGCTGAACGCTAGTCCTCCGACGAGGTCTTGATCGCGCTGGATGCGCCCACCGCCACGAACTTGCCGTTGCCGTAGGTCACGCCGTCGAGCGCGGCGGCGCCGGCTTCGTCGCGCGCCGTCCAGGTGATGCCGTCGGGGCTCGTCTCGATGCCGCTGTCGCCGACGATCACGATCAGCCCGAACGGCGACACGCCGACCGCGCGCAACGCGCCCGAGATCACCGAGGCCGGTCCCGGTGCCCAGCTCGAACCGTCGGGGCTCGTCGCGATGGTGCCGCTGTCGCCCACCGCCACGAACATGCTGCCGGTCCAGGCGACGCCGTGCAGGTCGATCGGCGTGCCGTTGATCTTGACCACCTGCCCGGACGACCAGGTGGTGGCGTCCGGGCTGGCCACGATGTAGCCGGCGTCGCCCACGCCGACGTAGTGGCCGTTGCCGTAGGCGCCGGCGTTGAGGGTGCCCGCAGTGGTGCTCGCGAGCGTGGTCCACGTCATGCCGTCGGTGCTCGAATAGAGCTTGCCGCCCTCGCCGAGCCCGATGACCTTCGTGCCCACGATCAGGCCGTGCAGCGGCGTCGTGCCCGAGGGCAGGGTGCCCGCGGTCCACGTGCTGCCGTCGGTGCTCCAGGCCGCCGCGCCGGCGGATGCGACCGTGCCGACCGCGACATAGGTGCCGTTCAGGTGCCCGATCGCGTACGCCTTGGGCGACGTGCCCGAGAACACGGTGACGGGCGTCCACGTGGCGGCGTCGCTGCTCGCGAGCGCGCCACCCGTGTCGGACACGGCCACGTACTTGCCGTCGTCGTAGTCCACGCCAAGCAGGTTGCCCGAGGACGGGGCGGAGACGTTGATCCAGCTCGCCCCGGCGATCGGCGTGACGACGACCGTGATGGGCGTCGTCTGCGTGGTGGCGCCGGTCAATGCGGTGGAAATAGTTACCGTCGCGTTTGCAGTGAGGCTGCCGGTGGCGGGCGGCGTGTACACCACGCTCGTGCCCGAACTGGCGCTCAGCGAGCCGGCGCCGCTCAGCGTCCAGGTGGGCGTGGCGCTGCTGTTGGCCACCGTTGCGGTCAGGGTGACCGTGGCGCCGCCGGGGCTCGTCGTGCTGCCGGAGGCCGCCACGCTGAGCGAGGCCGCGGGCGATGGCGAGGGGGTCGGCGTCGGCGTTGGCGCCGGGGCCGGCGTGGGCGAGCCGCCGCCACCACCGCCGCCGCAGGCGGTAAGCACCAGGGGCAGGGCCGCCACGGCCGCATAAAGACGCAGCCACGATTTATCGGAGCTCGCACCGGAGCGGGAAGTGGTCATGACAGTTCCTTTGAATCGGGCGCTCGAGGGCGAGCCCCTCTGGGTGCGGCAATGGCATTCGTTGTGCCTATGCGGCCCCGATTCAGGGTTACTGTGGATGCGTCAGCTCATCAGGAAGAGCCTGCAGGAAGCGCGACGGCATGGCGTCGCGCATGCCTAACCGATCCGTCCGAGCAGCAGGTACTCCATGAGCGCCTTCTGCACGTGCATGCGGTTCTCCGCCTCGTCCCACACCACCGACTGCGGGCCGTCGATGACTTCGGCGGTGACCTCCTCGCCGCGGTGCGCGGGCAGGCAGTGCATGAACAGCGCGTCGGAGCGGGCGACGGCCATCATCTCGGCGTCCACGCACCACCTCTCGAAGTCGACCAGGCGGCGCTCGTTCTCGGCCTCGTAGCCCATGCTGGTCCACACGTCGGTGGTGACCAGGTCGGCGCCGCGGCAGGCGTCGAGCGGGTTGTCGAACAGCTTCACGCAGGCGCTGTTCTTCACGCCGGCCACCTCGGGGTTCAGCTCGTACCCGCTCGGGGTGCTCACGTGCAGCGTGAAGCCGAGGATGTCGGCGGCCTGCAGCCACGTGTTGGCCATGTTGTTGCCGTCGCCCACCCACGCGACCGTCTTGCCGGCGATGGCGCCGCGGTGCTCGATGAAGGTGAACAGGTCGGCCAGGATCTGGCATGGGTGGAACTCGTTGGTGAGGCCGTTGATGACCGGCACGCGCGAGTGCGCCGCGAACTTCTCGATCTTGGTCTGCTCGAAGGTACGGATCATCACGATGTCGACCATGCGGCTGATGACGCGGGCCGAGTCCTCGATGGGCTCGGCGCGTCCCAGCTGGCTGTCGCCCGTGGTGAGGTTCACCACCGAGCCGCCCATCTGGTACATGCCGGCCTCGAAGCTCACGCGCGTGCGCGTGGAGGCCTTCTCGAAGATCATCGCCAGCGTGCGATCGACCAGCGGCTGGTACTTCTCGTAGTTCTTGAAGCGCTTCTTGATCTCCTTGGTGCGCTCGAAGAGGTACGCGTACTCCTGGGTCCGCAGATCCTTGAACTGCAGGTAGTGCTTCATGAGGGTGTCGCCGGGCTTCATGCCTGCTCCTCCGCCAGGAAGGCCTTGATGATCGGGGCGAGCCTGGCCACCACCTCGTCGGCCTCGGCCGGGGTGAAGATCAGCGGCGGCACCAGGCGCACCACGGTGTCGGCGGTGACGCTCAGGAGCAGGCCGGCCTCGGCCGCGCGCGTGAGGATCACGCCGCAGGGCCTGGCGAGCTCGATGCCGATCATCAGACCCTCGCCGCGCACCTCCACCACGCCGTCGACGCCGGCGAGCGCGCTTCGGAGCGAGGCGCGCAGGCGCTCGCCCACGTCCTCGGCGTTCTTCATCAGGCCTTCGGACTCGATCAGTTCGAGCGTGGTGACCGCGGCGCGCATCGCCAGCGGGTTGCCTCCGAACGTGGTGCCGTGGTTGCCGGGGCCGAGCACGTCGCGGGCCTTCTCGCCGACCACGAGCGCGCCCACGGGCACGCCGGAGCCCAGGCCCTTGGCGAGGCTCATCACGTCGGGCTGGATGCCGGCCCACTGGTACGCGAACCACTTGCCGGTGCGCGCGATGCCGCACTGCACCTCGTCGAGCATCAGCAGCCAGCCCTGCTCGTCGCAGACGGCGCGCAGCTCGCGCAGGTAGTCGTTGCGGGCCGGGTTGATGCCACCTTCGCCCTGCACGGGCTCCAGCATCACCGCGACGACGTCCGAGTGCGTCTTCGCGATCTCGCGCACCGCGGCGGCGTCGTTGAACGGCACGCGCACGAAGCCTTCCACCAGCGGGCCGAAGCCGGCCTGGATCTTCGGGTTGCCGGTGGCCGACAGCGTGGCCAGCGAGCGGCCGTGGAAGGCGCGCTCGCACACGATGATCTCGGGGCGCTCCACGCCCTTGTCGTGGCCGAACTTGCGCGCCAGCTTGATGGCGGCCTCGTTGGCCTCCAGGCCGGTGGAACAGAAGAAGGCCGACGCCAGGCCCGAGCGCTCGCAAAGCATCGCGGCGAGCGTCTCCTGCAGCGGCACCTGGTAGTAGTTGGACGAATGGATGAGCTTGCCGGCCTGGTCGGCGATGGCCGCCACCAGCGCCGGGTGGGCGTGGCCCAGCGTGTTGACGGCGATGCCGCCCAGCGCATCCAGGTACTCGCGGCCGTCGGTGTCCCAGACTCGGCTGCCTCGGCCGTGCGACAACGCGAACGGCAGACGGCCGTAGGTGTTCATCACATGGGGCATGGCGGCGGGCTGGGTCATCGCGGGTCGCTCCTGGGTTCGGTCAGGGAAGAAAAACGGCCGGCTGTCGGGTTGCTTGACGCTCCCGACGGGTGCCGGCCTGGGGAGAAACATTCTAAGGGCCCACGGATTTCACGGGCGTGAACCCGCTTCGTAACCCACATGATTGGTGCGATGCAACAGGCCAAGGCACAATACGAGGTTCCCCGTCCACCCGACCTCAATGAACCCGGCTCAACCCCGTCAATTCTTCATCCAGGGCAAGACCCTGGACGGGCGCGCATTCCGCCCGAGCGACTGGGCGGAGCGGCTCGCGGGCGCGATGTCGTGCTTCCGTCCCGGTGCGGCGAAGGGCGGGATCGGTTCGTTCATCGGCTATTCGCCGTACTGCGTGCCGCGCCTGATCGACAACGTCAAGAACGTGATCGTCGACGAGCGGCTGAAGGCGCTCGAGCCCATGGCCTGGGACTTCGTCATGAACTTCGCGCGCGACAACAAGCTGCAGGTCGTCGAGGGCTCGCTGCTGCCGGACGGCACCTTCGAGCCGGCGCCCAAGCCGGCGGCCTGAAACGACGAAGGCCTCGCGTCGCGAGGCCATTCTCTCGCCAAGCGGCATTGTCTAGCTGATGCACTGGATGCGTGTCCAGGGGTGTGACAACCTCGGGACATGCCGAAAAATCGAGATTACACAGGTCTGGTGCGGACGCCGCCGTCGATGGCGTGGCTCATCAGCCATCGGGCCAAGGTTAAAGGACAGCTTGACCGAGCAGAGGCGTTGCTTGCAACGCTTCCTGAGAGGATCGCGTCCTATCGTGCGGACCTAGCCGCGATCGACGCGGTGATCCCTAAGCACGAGGTCAAGGTCGACCCGACCGTAATTCGGGGCAAGCGCCCTCAAGCACCTCGCCTTTTTCAACACGGGCAACTGACCAGGGAGATCCTGCGGATACTCCGGCTGGCGGCGCCGCGACCGGTCTTCACAGCCGAGATTGCTTTCCAGGTAGCTCGCTCTACTGGCCTCGACGTTGCCGCCGTAGGTGACGCAGCACTGATGGATTGCATCGGCCGACGACTCCGAGCGCTGGCGGATCTGAAGCTCGTTCGCCGCCATCATCCGCAGTCAACGCGAAGTGCAGGTTCGTGGTCTCTCATGTCCACGGCAATTGAAGGCGACGCCGTATGACGACGAATCGCAACCGCGAGGTCACGGGCTTGGCGCGCACGCCCGCCTCGCTCTCATGGCTAATCAAGAACCGTGCGGAGATTCAGCACCAGCTCGACGTAGCAACTCGCCGCAAGGTGGTGTGTGAGGTCTACATTGCACGAGCGAAGGAGAAGGTCGTCGAGTTGGAGGCTCAGCTCGCCGCAACGCCGCTGGACCCGGACTGGCGACGCAAGCCTCTTGGCGCTCGGCTCTTCCCCGGTCAAGGACAGTTGCGAGCGATGCTGGTCGAGCTTCTAAGCAAGGATCACCCCGCTCCAACGAGCATGAGGGTGCTCTTGGACCGATATACGGCGCGCGTAGGTGAGGAGAGTCTTCCATGCACGAGAGACATGCTCAAGACCCGTTTCAGGACAGCGCTCTGCAATATGGCCAAGGGTGGCCTGGTCGAGCGATGCGGAACGATCGACCGAAGCGGGCTCTGGCGATTGGTGTCGCCACTGAAGGATGCAAATGACGCCTGAACAGGACTCTCGGAACGCTGACATGCTGGTTCGCATCGCTCGAGCCAGACTCGTAAATCAAATCAGGAGTCAAAAGCATTTCATCAACAAGCATGAGCAGGAGCTGGCGTTGCTCCCCCGTCGGATCGCAGAGCTGGAGCAACAGCTCTCCGCGATCGACATGACGTTCTCGCTGCATGCCATACAGGTCGACCCACAACAGATCCGGGGCAAGATCACGCGACGGCGGACGCGCCCCAATGGAACGATGCTGCGCGTCGGCCTCAGATTCGTCCGTCTGGCTGGTGAGGCCAAATTTTCGTCTAGCGAGCTTGCAACCCACCTCGAGCGCAACAATGCCATCGTGGTCGGCGAGTTTGACGGGACCGTTTGGCACCGCACCAGGCGGTTCCTGCTCTACCTTCAACGGGCCGGCGTGGTCGAAGAACTAGTGGGCGCAGACGGACAGGGCATGGACATTTGGCGTGCGGTTGCCCGGAGTGCTCAAGGGACGAACATCACCTCGCCTTTACGGTGATAGCCTTGCCAGTAGCCGCGCCACCAGCGAGACCGGGTCTGCATGCTCATCTGAAGGAGGCTCTCGACCTGTTTCGAGGTGGGGGTGCGTCGCATGTCTTCGCGCCATGCCACCTCTGTGATGTAGTCATGCATGTACTTGGGCATGAGGCGATGAATTTGCCCCCACACCATCCGCCGCAGGCGTGAGAAATAGCTCTCGGCCTGGTTGTTGTTCACGCCCTGCCTGTCGTCTTTCGTTCGCCCAGTCGAGAATTCCTTGCTGTGATTGACGGTCTGATGATCGTGCGTGGCGCCCAGGTAGTTATAGGCCGCCAGCTCGTCGGTCATGACCCGCGCACCGCTCTCAACGTACTGCTTGGTTAGAGCCTCCACGTGTTCTCGGTTCTCGCGCTTCACGACCTCAACAATGGTGCGAGTCGCGCCGAGGCGGTCCGGCGAGTCGTCAACCTGGCGCATCACCATGATGATGCGCCGGTTCGGATGGTTGGGGTTGGCGCCGAAGGCTTCCTTCTCACGATGCTCCGTCTTCGTAGCATCCTTCTTGACCCGTCCCTTTCGAGTGCGCCCTGACAGGTGGGCACCGTCGATCTGAATGAGGCCGTCGAGCTTCTGCTTGCTAGCTCCCTCGACGATACTCTCTCTGATCTTGTGGAGCAGCACGAACGCGGTCATATAGGCGACGCCGAGGATGCGCGTGAGCGCGCTGGCGCTGATTCCCTTGACGTTGTTCGCGAACAGCACCATCGCCTTCAGGATGGTTCGCAGAGGGAGCTTGTGGTCAGCGAACTTCGTCCCACTCGTGACAGAAAACGTCCGGCTGCAGCCCAGTTCGCGACAGCGCCACTGGCATCGGGTGCTGATCCAGTAGTGGATGGCGATGGAGCCGCACGTAGGGCAGACCTGCGTAGTGCCGCCACCCCAGCGGGCAGCCGCAAAGTGCTCGATGACCTGAAGATCAGTCAACTTGTCGATCTTGGCGAGCGTGAAGTTGCGTGCTTCCGGCGAGACGAGAAAGTGCTGCCCCTTCCGCCTCCATCGTTTCGACTTCCCCTTCTTTTTTTCTGGTTCGCCGGCCATGCTCAATGCGCCTCCGTTTTGCGCACACGGCTCCCGCACGCGTCATGCGACGGCGCGGTGCAAGGGATGGTGCGAGGTTGGAGGGACATCGGATACACGGCGTTCGAAGACGCAAGTCTCCCGGTCCGCCGAAGGCGTCCCATGGGCATGCGTTCGATTTGTACTCATCAAAATCGATGAGTTCTAAAGCTGCAATGGGTTGAGTGACTACGATCGACTCATCATTTTTGATGACCTTCAGTGACTGACCACCCGCGCCACTTCTACGAGCAGCAAGCGAAGGCTATCCTCCAGAACTTCAGGGTGGACAAGGAACTGACGCACACCGAGTTGGTTCGTCGCCTCGAGGCCCACGGTGTGCGGATCTCGCCCGAGGCATTGAGCAACAAGCTCAACCGAGGGACGTACTCGTTCACCTTCGCGCTCCAGGTGCTGGCGGCCATGGGTGTGAAAGTGATCCACGTGCCTCAGCTACCGGCCCGAACGAGGGGGCGGCCTAAGCGGCACGAAGTGCCGACACTCGACCCCGACGAGTGAACTGTATGGGTATACAGTAAACCTCGAAGGGCTCCGCAGCAACAGTGGTTGAGCGCGTTCTGGGGGCTCATGCAGTGAGCTTTGTTCCGGCGATGTCGCTTAAGGCGACGTTAGGCCCCGCGGCGCGTATCCGTCGCCGAATGCGCACTTTTGGTAGAATGCGCGCACAAGGAGCGCCATCATGGAAGTCATTCGAGCAACTGAGATCAAGAATCGATTGGGCGATGTCTTCGACACGGTTGAACGCGATCAAAGCGCTAGCGTCATCATCGAACGGAACCAGCGCCCGGTGGCAATGGTGTTGAACGCGCAGATCGCCGAGAAGATGATTCTGGGCGCCTATGCCCAGGGAGTAGTGTCGCGAACCACCGCGATGAATCAGCTCGGGCTTGATTGGTACGGCGATCTACTGCAGCGCATGAACGCGCATGGCATCAAGCGGCCAGAGCTTTCTCCTGCCGATGCCGAAGTAATGGATGCCGCGATCGCGCAAGTCTTTTCAGCTGAGCCGAACACGCCCACAGCTCCGCGCAGGACGCCGAGGATGCGATGAGCGACAAAGTCAAATTGGTACTCCCGGATACAGGTCCGCTTATCACCCTCGCTCACGCAGATGCGCTTGATGCCTTGCTGGTCTTCGGCCCGGATCACTTTCAGCTGGTGATCACAGACATGGTCGAGTTCGAGGCCACTCGCCACCGCAGCACCCATGAAGATGCTCAACGCATCGTCGACTTTCTGAAGACCCACGCCGGCAGGGTCGTGATTGAGCGCACCTCGTTTGGCCAAATGGCTATTTCGGCGGCCACGACCTACGAACGCTACGCGCAGAGCGAGCAAGTCAGGGAGTTCTACGCCAAGCAGAACATGCCCGCACCATCGCCCCTCGCGCAAAACAGCGGTGAGCTGTCGATCAACAGCTACGTGACGGAACTTATTGGACAGCCTCCCGGCCCTCCATGCCTGATCATCGCTGAAGACGATTTCTTCCTACGATCAACTCCTGGCGCCTTGCCTGGTAACGCGCACATCATTTCGACCGGACGGTTACTCGCGAAGATCGAAGAACTCAATCCTAAGTTCAGCGCACGCAAGATCTTGGACGCCGCCGCAGCCTACAACGGGCGCAATCCCAACCGCGTTGTCGTCGAGGAACCCGCTCCGAAGATCAAGGGCGGCGTGGCATGGGGCGAGTCGCTCAACGCAAGCAATCTCACGAAGAAACTCATTCAGACTGGCACGGGTGGCGCGCACGGCAAGAAGGCCGCAGACCTGAAGGGCAAGAAGTGAACGACGTAGAACAGTTTGATGTTGACGAACGCGATGCGGTGGCGGTTCGACAGTATCAATATGCAATCGGCAAGGCGGTCACGCCCAGCAACTGGCTGTTGACGAAGAACGTCTGGAGCTGCAGCGCGCTCATTGGTGTCGCTGAAGGTGGCAGCGCATTCCTGTGCCATCTGGATACTCCTCGGAGCGTCCGTGTTCTCAGTCGGCTAGTCTCCGACCTTCGCGAGCAAAATCTAGATCCTAAGAGCTTCAGGCTGTATGTCGCGGGTGGCATTCAACCAGTATGGACGTTGGGCCCTCTCGCACTTGTCATCGTGCTCGCCATCTATGGCCATCACAACTGGCTGTGTACGCTGTCAGCAGCCATGTGGGCAACCTTCTTCAACGCCACTGGCGTTTGGCTCCGCATCCAGATCATTCTGAGCAAGGAATTGATCGGGGGGCTGAAATCGAAGGGTTATTCGCGCGCGTGGCTTGGCCTTGGAAAGCGCGCTGTCCTCGTGGATGCGAAGACCGGTGTTTTTCAGACACGCTCCTACGGTCGGATGGAGGACAAGGCCCGCTTCACTCGTCCGAAAGTTCCGATGAAGGCTGACGGATCTGCGTAAACGCACAGGAAGCTCCCGTCCGCGGTAACAGTCCGCGCGCGCGAAATTCTCACCTTCTCAAGTGGCGCCGCGAGAGAACTCCACCGAAGAGCCTTCGAATGTGTGCAGGGATGCGGCGGCCATTTCGGCCGTAGACGCTGATCCTCGATGCGAACACCCGGTCGAAGACGCGCCGGCGGACGGGCCGACCGTGCAAAAGCGCGTCCATGGACAGTTTCGCGTAGTTCCCTGCGATCGCGGCCGGAAGGCTACGAACGGCCATGCGCAGGAACTCGACGCAGACATTCACGCCGGACAAGATTTCCAACGTCGGACGCTTGAACGTCTCGAGCGCCGCTCTTACAGCGGGACTGACCTTTTGGGGATCACTCAAAGCCAGTTGCATCAGGTCTTGTCCGTTGACGCTCACAAAATCGTGATTCGCTAGGATCTTTGCGGCGAGGCATTCGGCGTAAGCCCTTGGCGCGAGGTGTCGCTGCTCGGCCGCGATCATCCATACCGGCTGAAGTCCCGAAGTTTCTGCGACTCCGGCGCCGGCCGCGAGTAACCGAAGCCCGCCGTCTTCCGACAAGAGCGCGGCGCCCCTTTCCAGACACAGCAGTACACATTCTGCGGATGGCTCATCCAGCACTCGTACAAGATCGCGCAACTCCTTCGACTGATTCTCTGGACCAGCCGTTGCTACCACTTCGCAGTGCTGATCGATGAAGCTGAGGATCGATTGCAGAAATCGAGTGCGGTGACGCCTGTAGGCATCCGAAAGCTCGATGATGCGCAGTCGTCCACCATGCTCCTGCATTGATGCGGTGCGCTCGCCGGGCATCTGCTCCATCATGGCAAGCATCGCCTGACGCTGTGCCTCTGGAATCAGGGGGCGCCCAATCGTCGCAACGACAGCCGGCCCGGTCTTGCGCAGGAGCATCTCCGCAATCGTGAAGATGTCGATGACGAACCTCTGACCATCTCGCCGAATCGAAGTAAATGCTGTTTGGCGCTCCTCCTCGCTACCGATGCCGATGAACAAGCTCATCTCTCGGAATGGCCACTCCAGGAGGAGCGTGATCGGATCGGAACCGAGTAGCTGAGCAAGCAGGCCGATGGGTATCCGCTGCTCACGATAAAGCGCGAACGCGGATTCAACGTGCTCCCGTCGCTTGCGGGCCTGCTGCAGAAGCGCGTCAATGTCGACGCGGCCGTCCTCTTTGACAACCCTAACGCTCCACACCGGGCCGTGAGGGCTTGCCTTCGTTGCGATGAGCTCGTGAGCCTTCTGCATCGCGAATGCGAAGAGACTCGTGATCTGCACAACCTGCGCCTCAAGCGTCGTGATGCCGCGGGTAACCTTCCTGACCTCACCGATGCCAGCGCCCATCAGCTGTTCGGCGATCGCCGTCTTGGGGGTAACCAGTTCAGGCCAGGTCTCCGCAGGCTCCGCGTCGAGGGAGTCGATCGCAACCCACCAGCGATCCTTGCCAGCAAGCAGTTCGACGGCGCTGCCATGTTCGGCACAAGCCGGAACCGCGAGTGCCTCGACAGACTTGGCCATCAAGACCTGGGCCAAGAGGATGCCGGCAACGCGGACGTTGTTTGGATGCTTCCGGAAAAGCAAGAACAGCCGACGCAGACCGAGCTGAGGCGCTCCAGCCGCCACCTGCAGCTTCGAAAACTCCACCTCTTGGGCGACACTCGCCTTTCGCAGGTGCGGGTCGGACTCGACGAACTCCTTCAACTTCTCCGTTTCATTCAACCGGTACAGCGCAGTCCCATATCCGAGTGCGACATCCGGCCGAAGCGCGCCGGCACCCACGTCGATAACGAGCAGGTCCCGCATCCGCCTCCAGTCCATCATCCTGGCAGCGAGGTTGACCTCGATGTGACGGACAACCTGCTGGGATCTATCCTGGGGCGCCATCCTTTCGAGGATCAGCTGCGCCTTCTTGCGTTGATCGGAAGAAATCAGGCAATCCAGTAGCTTGACTGTCAGTTCGTCCGCGCGAGGCGCTTCAACAAACCGCTCATAAAGAGCGGCAGCTTCATGATGCATATCCAGGTTGCCAAGAAGATCGGCTACCTGCAATACATCGGCGCCAGTGCCTTCTCCCGGCAGCAGCCCGATGCACGTCTGGGCCTCTACCTTCGCATCCGCTGCACTTCCGGAAGTCTGCAGGATCTGCGCAGCGATGACGTGGCCCATCACATGATCTGGATGCTCAGCCAGATAGGCCTGAATGCGATGGATTGCCAGTGCCTTGTTACCGCTTCTCCACGCCGCGACAGCTGCCAAGGGGGCCACTTCTCGGAGGCGGTCGTCTTCCGCTGCTCTGCGCGCTGCGACAGCCAGCACCTCAGCATTCCAGTCAACATCACCAAGATTTGCTGACGCCTCAGCAAGAAGTGCAATCACAGCACTCGGGAGGGACTCAAGCCGTCCCTGGGCCAATGCCTTGAGGCCCTCAAGATCCTTGGCCTCGGCCAGATCAACCACTCGAATGCGCAACAACTGCTCGAGATTCGGATGGCGTGCCACCATTTGTAGCGCGATTGCACGCGCACGGGGCAAGTTGCCGAGCACCATCAGCGAAGACGTGGTGTTCGTCGCCAGTTCCTCAGACAGATGGACGCTTTGGATTTCGCCGAGCGTCCCTTCCAGCGGCTCAAATCGGCTCAACGCATCCGTGAGGGCCGCGCGGCGCTCTTCTGGCATCTGCCCCAAGAAGGCCGAAACGTTGCCCACGCCGACCCACATCAGCGACTCAGCCAGGTACGCCCGCCTTCCATCTATCGAACCACCATCAAGGTCGATGCACCGCTTCAACATTGCGACGGCGGTCGCCAGATCACCTGCATCCGCGCGCATCCGAGCAAGAGCGAAGATGTAGTCGGAACTCTCCCGAACCTCCCCCGGCGTCTTCCCGTCTTCAGGCTCCTTTCCGAGTCGCAGGCGGATATGAAGGCGCATCCCCCAAAGCGGAGCGCTGCGTGGGAACTTGACAAGCGCTTCTTCGCACGCGACTTCGGATGCCTCGAACTTCTTCTGCAGGAAGTAAGCGTGAGCCCGATTGATGTAGGCTCGTTCATCATCACGCGCAAGGTCGAACGCCTTCAGGAAACCCTCGGCAGCCGCGTCTGGGCGTCCTTCCAACAGTTCAATGGCTGCTGTGTTCGTGTGCCACCGGAAACGGGAGAAGGCATCTCGGAATGCGTCTGGGTCGCCAAGCTCCTCGAGCAGTTTGCGGGCATCGAGTGTCTTACCCTCGCGCAGACGGTCTCTCACGAAGTTCAAGCTGCTGACCACACCGGGGTCGGCTTCGTCACCCTTTGGGTCGGGGGTCAGCGACCGCGATCCCGGCGCCACCACGGTGGCCAGAATCTCCTGAAGGAGCGCCGTTTGGCCTACTTGCCCGGTCTGCAGCAGTTCCAAACCTTGCTGCGATTGCTCGACGACCTCGCGGACGTGAATGACTTCATCACGAACATCGAGGAGTGCCCCGCCTGGGAACCCAGGGATGAAAGCACGACCCACCTCCGGAAACATCCGTATGTGCGCCTGGATGGTGCTCCAGTATTCGACCGAGACACTGAACTTGCCTTGTCGCCTACGCTGCTCGCTCAGTTCGTGAACTTTACGGACGACGTCTGCAGATGCCGGCGCGGTGGTGGCAAAGAGCAAGTGTTCTATCGCGAGATTGGCTCCGTCCGCCTTGGCCACGTCGTCCGTGACGGTGGCGAGAGTGAACTTCTTCGCGACGTAGTGCTTGCACTGGATGCCAATGCTGAAGCCAGGTGCCGACCGCCGATCGGCCCCTAACAGGTCGACGCCGAACTGACCCTGGCCGGACCCACCAACTCGCATCAACCCTGGATCGCGAAATACCTGCTGATAGAGCAGGCAGCACATGGCCTCAAAATCGTCGTCAGAGTCGGGCCTTGCAAGTTCGTTGTTGACCGGCATTACGATAGCTTACATGTTCCTGTCCAGCTCTCCCCAGACGCTTTCTTGGTTGCACGACCCACCCCCAAGATGGTCAGTGTTTCATTTCGTCACTTGGCCCCGGTGACATACTCGTTTGGCGCTCCTGGTGCGCAGCCCGCATCACGGGTTGGGCCAAGACGCCAAGGGAGAACCAACACATGGCCAAAGAGCCTCTGACCGAACCCGCGCCACAAGACTTCACCGCCGAGGAGATCCTCGAGCTGACCATCGATGCGAACCTGGCAGGCGCGAACGATGCGCACATTAACGCATACCACGCGCGCAACGAGCTCTTGCTACAGCGGCGGCTGGCACGGGTGAGGTACGAGAGTGGCGTTACGCTGCCGGCGGCGGCAAAGAAGCTGCGTGCCGACGCGGATCGCAAGGTGAGACATTCGCGCATCCTCGCGCGCAACATCAAAAATGCTACCGGCGAGGCCAAGCCCGCGGAGGCTGACGCTCATCACGTCGTCGCCGCGCAGGACAAGCGTGCCCGCCGGTCACGTACGTTGCTGTTCAAGTGGGGCATAGGCATCAACGACAAGGACAACGGCCTGTACCTGCCCAAGAAGTGGTCGTCGGAAGTTGATGGACTGGAAGAGGCGACGGCGCATGAAGTGATTCACACCTTCGCCTACCATCTGGCTGTGACCAGCAGGTTGCGCGCTACTCGCCCCTCGAACCAGGTCGAAGGACGAAAAACGCTGTGCGACATCAAGTACCAGATCCTGAACAACGAATTCGAGTATTGAGGACGCCATGACCGTTTGGGAATTCAAGCCAGGCAATGTCAACGACTATGCCCCGCTCGTCTTCACGAGCGACAAGGACATCGAGTCGGGCATGTTCGACGCCGAAGGACAGCCGTTGTCGTGGAACAAGAAGCCGAAGATCGAGGTCTTCGTCGAGTCACGCAAGAAGAAGGCGCAGCCGTTGGCCGACATCAGCGCGCTCACGCCGGGCGCGCTCGCACTGAACGACAAGGCCAAGGCGGCACTTGAGCCGTTTCTCTCCCAATTCGGCCAGTTCCTTGAGATGGACTGCCAGGGCGAGCCCCGCTGGTTCTACAACGTGACGAATGTCCTGGCCTGCATCGACGAGGAACACTCTGAGAAGCGGCCTACTGGCGCGTTGTCCAAGGAAGCGTTTTTCGAGGACAAGGTTCCGGACGAAGCGGCAGTCTTCAAAGATCCTCTGACGGCACCCGTGAAGATCTACGTAAATGAGGCTGCAAAGGCCGCCCTTGAAGAGCTGATCGCCGAAGCAGATCTGGTCGGCGCGGCATTCATGGAGCCCGGGCCTCCGCCGAAGAAGCCACGCCCTCGCGCTTGATCGGTGTCCGCGGGGCAAGCTTCAGGGGCTCTGATCCACGCTGAGAAGAAGAAGAAGGCCCCGCATTGCGGGGCCTTAAAGCTTCTTCGCTGTCATCACGTCGAAGCCCTGCTCAGGGAGGAAAAGCAGGGAGCCAGCGAGGATGCTGAGCTCAAGCAAGAGTCTACCCCTTCTCGTGAATTTCACGGCCACTGCAGGCCACGCATGGCGCGCTCAGGCAGTGGACGTTGCAATTGCGCACTCCCGATGCCGATTTTCGGCCTGGGACCGGAAGTAGTTCACGGAGGATCTCTGCGTGTTGGCGCCGGTGGGCTAATCTGAAGGTAGATCAAACCACGAGGCCTGCTATGCAACACACACGAGAGCCCCTGGCTTACCGTTTCGGCCAGTTCGGATTTGCCGGCGTTCTGCTCGTCACCTGCCTGGAGCTTCTGAACGCAGGTGGCCGTCACGCACAGGCGACACCGGAGCTCTGGCTCCTCGCAGCGTCTACGTGCGGCCTGGCCGTCTACTTGGTGACGGCTCCGACCCGCGGCGAGCGCGTGCTGGCTTTGCTGCTCCCCATCGCGGCCCTGCTGCGAGCTGTCTGGATGTACGCCCACTGGTTCTAAGCCGCCGAGATCCTTCGAGCCGGGTAGCGGCATGTGTCGCTGCCCTAGATGGCCGCCTCGCCGCTGCTCAACTCGCCCTGAGATCGGTTAGGTGACTGGCGAGCTGTGGCCAGCGCTCGCAGACCGCCGTGATCGCGTCGTCCTGCCCCCGGACGATCTCTTCGAAATGGCGCGTCACATCGATGGCGCCCCTGGATTCAAGAACAGCGGTAACGTCGTCGGCGGCTGCGTCTCTGCGAGGAAGAACGACGAGCTTGCCTTCCCCCACTATCGGCGCCACCTCTTCGACGAAGCACGCGCCGATCAGCTCCGCGACCGCGTGACGTGACCATCCTCGCGACTGAGGCGATTCCAGAAGCACACGGTAGTCCTGGATGAGTCGATCCCACGCCGCCGCATTGAAGGCCGAGACCACGAGGCGAGCGCGAATCGGCACTGACTTCCCAATCCGGCGCGCGATGTGCGCGGCTCCCGCAAGGTGATGTGATCCTCCACTGTTTGCGACAAAGAGCCTGGGATCCCACAGCGTCAGGCAGAGCTCCGAATCGGGCGATTTGGTCAACCTGACCTCGTCCCAGCTCAACATCCTGATCAGCTCAGCTTCGCTCTCGGTGGCACCGTCGGCGCGGCAGAAGTCGCGGCCGAAGTCATCAACGCTCTCGAAGTGACGCTCCGACGACTTGCTGGCGCAGATTCCATCGAGGTCGAGGAGATCAAACGAAAACGAGTCGATCGTCTTCTTCAGGACGAGGTTGCCGTGGGGAAACATGAGGCGCCCCGGCACGACGCGGCCGTCTCTCCATACGTGACCTCGAAACTTGTCGAGGCGCGCTTCGCTGGCGAACATGTTTTGCCAATAGATCCTCGAGGGGCTGAAGATGCCGGGACGTCGGATCCCTGGAAAGCGGGGCTCCCGTACTTCTTTCGTCGGGAGAGGCGCTCCGGACTCAGCGAGGCGCTTCCATGCGTCCATGCGCCGGCGCACCGCTGGCACAGGCATGTTGAACGTGCGCCGCAAAAGAGGCCAGTCACTGCGGTTTGCCACGCTGGCGGGAATGGACTCCATTGAGGCATCAGGGTGCATCGGGCAGCTTTCGGTTCAGCAGAGAACCATCCTATACGGTACAGACGCGCAGCGAAGCGTGACGCTCTGTCTTGCCCGGCTGACCGACACAAGCGTCAGCCGCCGCGTCTTCGATGCCGTGCTTCGTCAAGGTCACCTGGTCGCACCACATCAACGTCGACGACGTTTGCTCTGATTGAGATAGCGGTGATCCCTCGAAGTCCGACTCCGACACTCGCAAATCCCTGATCTGGCCAGGCAGCGCGCGAATCGAGCCTGTCGTGATGGTGACCGTGCACCACGACCCTTGCATGCATCGAACGTGCGAGGTCGTCGAGCAACGCCACACCGTGCTGGTGGTAGCCCGGCGCTTCATGGGTGATCAGAATGTCGGTGCGCTGGTTCGACAGCCATTCGACGTCTTCTGGATAAATGCTGCTCCAGTGTTTTCTGTGCGTGCCCGTTCCCTCCCAGCGATCCTGGCGGGGCGTGGCGGCAATGTGCGCTGCGCGAGTGCGAAAGCTTGGAGCGCCCGCGGCGCTCGGGTGCCACACCGATTCCCGAAACACGCCACCCAAACCGGCCAGCTGCGTGCAGTCCGGAAGCTCTACGACGCGCCTGTGGATGTTGCGATCGGCAACCTTGCTGCCCCAGATGCGATGCCACACATCATCGCTGTCGGTGTCGTGATTGCCATGGATGAACCAAGTCGGAACGTTCCGCTCGAGTAGCGGGCCGAGCTCAAGATCAAGCGGGCGCGCTGGCTCCAGATCGCCCAGCAAGACGACCGCTGATGCGTTCGTGCGCTGCGCAGCGTCAATGATGTGGCCGAACTCCCCGTGCGGATCACCACAGTACAAGATGGGCGCCGACATATGTCAATCGAAATCAGCGTTCGTCGCACTGGCTCCATGCCTTCAGAAAGCTGAGTCGCTCGGCCTCATCAAGGACGCCACTGAAGGGCGACGACGATCGTAGCTGATCACCGTGATCTGAGGGGTCGAGAGCGATGGCGAGGATGGCCTCGATGCCTAGCTCGGCGGCCGCCAGCCATTCGTGGAGCCATGGCGTCGACCTCCAGCCTCGCTGTGCATTCCATCGCAACAGGTTTTCGCGCACCGTCTGAAATCGAGCTGGCTCGTTCCGCAATTTCTGCGCGACCAGAACGTGTAGCGCCATGTTGCGAGCTTTGAGACATTCAGGTGTGCGTGCGGTCATGATCGACACGGCGAGCGTACATGAGCGCGCGCGGCAATGCAGCCGCCGCTCCCTCAGAGCTTGGGCTTTGCGGTATGCGCAGCTTGCTCCTCTGCACTCGCTCTGGCTGCATCAGCGGCCTTGTTCGAAAGCGCAATTTCGTCGCGCAACAAGTTGTGGCTGGAAATCGTGATGTCGTACGTCCTGTTGAGGCTCGGATCTGTCGCGGTCAGTGCCACCGCAGTGAACACATTTCCGCAGAACGCCAGCGTCTGCGTTGGCGGGTGGGTGTGATCGCCCTGCTGACACTGGCCGAACCTGTTGTAGGCGCCAGGCGCTGCAACTTGAAGATTCCCCGTGGAGTCGAAATACCACTGAGCCGAAAAGCCTCGGCTTAGGTCCGACTTGGTAGAGGACGGCCCGAGTCGATTCGTGATTGCTTGAACCACGTCCGACTGAAGATTGTGTCCGTATTCGGTGTGGCGGCGCGAAATCGAGTAGACCTTCCCGCTGATCTGCGTGACGTAGACCGCGATCTCATCGTGCGGGCCATTCGCGACGATGCGCGCAACCGATGCTGGAACATTGGGACGTGCTTTCCAGCGCTCGTCCTCTTTAACGGCGAGTGTCGCGTCGAAGCTGTGCAGCGCGTACTTTGCCTGTTCTGCTGACATGCCAAGGTGTACGCCCGCGAGATCGGGATCGGCTGGCGTGGCGAACGCAGTCGCGCGGGCCAGAAGCAATGCAACGCAAGTGAGGTGACACAGGATCTTCATGTAGTCCTCGGTGTTCGAAAATGTGCCCCTGTCGGGGGTTGGCTCAGCGCGCAGGCGACTGCGAGCGGGTCACCGCAAGCGGATGCGGTCGTGGTGCGGGGCGTCCGAAGGGAGCCGGACGCATGGGGCCGATGCGGAATGACAAATGGCCGCCACCTCCTGGGTCATCCCAGGCTTGAGCCTCAGCATCGACTGCGCGAATCGCCTCACCTCGGCGTCGGGGAAGCAGACACAGCGCGAAAGGGGTCAGTGCGAACGTGGCCACAGCGAGCCAAGCCCCGTGCTCAGCGTCGCGGGCAAATGCGGCTGATACAGCCACGGCCCAGCCCACTGCCAACCCAATCGTCTTCGCTGATCCGAGTGTCCGGCTTGAGCCAGCACTTTCCTTGCCCCCATGGTCACGTCCGCCTCCCGCTCGAGGCATCTCCCTTTGATCTCTGTTCATGGTTGTTGTCGATGGTGTAGTAGGTGGCAACTGTACCTTTTAGGTTCAGTTTGAACCTTATGAGGACTTACCCTTAGAAGGGCGTCAGGCGACCATTCAGGTTCATGCCACGACAGACCGCAGACCAAGATGACCTGATCGCTCAAGCGGTCGGCCAGGCGATCGCCGCGCAACGCGAGACGGCGAAGTACACCCAAGAACAGCTGGCGGAAGCCATCGGCGTCGGTGTGCAACAGCTCTCGCGGTTCGAGCGCGGTGCTGTCACGCCTTCGGTTCAGCGCCTGTACCAAATCGCCGACGCGCTTGGGTGCCGAATCGATGAGCTCCTGATGAGCAGCAGCAAGCGTCAGCTGGATCAAGAAGCGGTGCTTGCGCAGGAGCTCAGTGGCCTCGAATCTTCAGATCGCGACGTCATCGCCGCGGTAACCCGCACGCTGGCCACGCACATGCGCGGTCGCATGAAGAAGCGAGCGCGCTGACCGCAGGATGGCCGGTGCCCAGTTGATGCGATGCTCGCCATCGTGCACCTCATGGTTGACCTCCGGTTAGGATGTCGCCACGGGCTTTGAGATCGCGACGCTCGGCCTCAGTTCGAAGAACTTTCGCCCATCCGAAGAACACTTAGCGCCCGCTCGGTGCGATGGCCTCGGGAAGGTCAATCTTGTCGGTTGATGGTTCATCGCGCAGTAGCGCTCTGGGAGCAGCCGCGAGCTGGATTGATCCTTCGCATGTGTTCGAACTACCTTCCTGTCACGAGCGCGCAGCGTCTGCTGACCTTCTTCGGAGTCGAGTACGCCAAGGACGAGATCAGCACGTACGAGGGCACCTTCCCTCTTGGCATGGCGCCGTTCATTCGACTGACCGTAGAAGGTCAGGAAGGCGGTCGACCTGCGTTGCTCGCCGAAGACGGCATGTTCGGTCTGCTGCCGCAGTTCGCTACCGAACTGCAGTACGGTCGCCGCACCTACAACTGTCGGTCGGAGACGGTCCATAAGCTCAACAGCTTCAGGCCATCTTGGAACGCAGGCCAGCGCTGCGTGATCCCTGCTGATGCCGTGTTCGAGCCGAACTACGAGACGGGCAAATCAGTACGCTGGCGCATCACGCGCGAAGGCAACGTGCCCTGGGGCATCGCCGGTGTCTACCGCAGATGGAAGAACCCGGACGGCAGCGGTGCTCCGCTGTTCACGTTCACCATGCTCACGGTGAATTGCGACACGCACCCGTTCTACAAGCGCTTCCACAAGCCGAACGATGAAAAACGCATGCCGATCTTCCTTGAGCGCGAGCAGTACATACCTTGGCTGACGTGCAGCGTCGACGATGCGTCGTTGTTCTTCAAGCAGCATCCCGGCCCGTTCGTTGGTGAGGCCGCGCCGCTCGCACGCGCTCCAAAGTTGGTTGGAGATCCACTGAAAGGCGAAGAACTGCTTCCGCCTAAACCTGCAGCCCTGCCGAAGACAAGCAAGGCGTCGAAGCCGAAGCCTCCGGAGCAAGGTGAACTGTTCTAAGTCAACGGTTTGGGGCGCGTGCCGGCCAGTACCTCGAGGTCATCAAGCTGCTTTAGCCGGGCCAGCTCATTGGCGCCTCTCAGCATCCACATGTCGGTTGAGTTCGTCGAATGAAAATCCGGATGCGACGCGATCGCGTCGGGTGAGTCGTAGTAGTTCTCGGGCAAGAGCCACTCACGAATCGTCCTAAATCTCTGCTCGGTTGCCCATTCTTCGCAGTCCGAACGCTCAGGGTAGTGACGTTGTGCGTATGCAATCCAGCGTGCAGTTTCGGCCGAGGCCTGGCTCAGAACGCCCCTTCGGAAAAGAAGCTCGGACGCCTCGCTCAACGCCCGCACAGCCATATCTGGTAGCAAGCGAACGTCTGCGCCGATCCAGAGTAGAACTTCGGCTTGCTGCGGGTAGATGCCAAGGATCTCGCGTGCACGCACTCGCACTGCGTCATCAAGCGCCGAATCTTCCGCGATGAGTTCAAGCGCCTCACGCCCAAATCTCAAGGCTCGAGCTCGTTCGTTTGGCATGGTCATGATGAACTCACTGCAAGGCTTGGCGGATGTTCAGGGCTGCACCCACCGGGCGATCTTCGCCCGGCCCGTACACCGTTTGGATCGCGAGCGCCTCTGCGATCCGAAACGCAGCTGCCCCCTGAACGTCATGCTGCGCGACTGTCCGACCTTCCGACAGCGCGAGTCTCTCGCGTTCCACCGCATTGGCCGCAAAGAGCGGATCGATGTTCGCCTCCCTGAACACTGATCGAGCGGCTTCGACCCCGCGCGCCACCGATTCTGGGAGCGCGCCTGGCGCGAAGAGGTCGAAGGCTACGAGCATTTGAGGTTCAGGCTTTAGGTTCGTCGGGATCATCGAGACGCCCGAGGTGAGCGTCAAGAGAAGCCGGAAGGTTGGGATTTGGGAGAGGGGCCGGCGCAATCTCGCCCAGCGTTGGGTCATCGTTAAACGGCATGCGCGCAAGGATGTCGCGCCCCATCACGGGGCCTCTCTCCGACGCGAGAGGTTGGCGCTGATCCTCGCGGAAGAACGCATCTGTTCCGGTAAACCTGCCTGAGGACAGTTCCTGACGTCCGCGGGCGAGCAGATGCAGTAGCGCCATCGACTGACGATCCTGTTCGTACTGTCGGACGCTCATCACCACCAGCTTCTCTTCTCCGTTCTGGGTGATCACGAGAGGCTCGGCGTTCGAATCGAACCCGTCGATGATTTCCGCGGCATGCGACGCGAGATACGTGATCGGCTTCGATTCGAGAGAACGCGCGCTTTGCGCGGAGGCCAACGCGTACGTCTCCATGTCTTCGAACGAAACCGAGCGGCCAGTCTGCTGGAATCGCTCACGTCGAGCCAGTGCAGAACCGACGAACTCGGCGCGCAATTCTTCCCGCCCGATCGCTTCTGTGATCGCGTCGATGATGTATTCCTGCGAAGACTTGTGCGCCTTCGCCGCGGCGACATCGACGCGCTCCTTCAGTTCTCCCAGGTGGACGGTGATGGTGGACATGCTGTTCCCTCTTGAGATTCGAGGTTATCTCGACTTGCCGCGAAGGCCGCTTCGCAAGCTTCGCCAATGCCCGACTTTGTTGGTGTGCTTTGCTCACGGATGGCAGCGAATGGCAGTTCGCGTCTCAAATTCAGTTCGTGGCCTAAGTTCTTGATCCTTCGACGAATCAGTCCGAACGCTCCACGCGTGTTTTCTAGCCCGCCTCGGGCTCACTGGATGAGCCAGCCCAAAACGTGACGAATTCGCCCGCGCCGATGTCGCGACTACTGTATAAACATACAGATGCAAACCGCCTTCGGCTGGGCGCAGGACATTGAACCTGCACCGCCGCTCCCCACCTCCAAGCCCGCGCCGCAGCGGGGCCAGCTTCCGCCCAGCGTAGAAGCGGCCCTGTGGCGCGGCGACGAGTTGGGTGCTCCGGTGGTCGCCACCTTGTCTTCCGGCTGGCGCGAGCTTGATGCGGAGCTCCCTGGCGGTGGCTGGGGCTGCCATGCCGTAACGGAGGTGCTGTCGCCACAGGATTCGGTACTCGAGTGGCGGCTGCTCGCGCCGGTGTTGCGACCCATCGTGGCCGCCGGCCAGCAGATTGTCATCGTGGGTCCGCCGAAGCGGCCGCACCTGCCGGGGATCGTTCAGGCGGGCATCGAGCAACGCCACCTGGTGTGGATCGACGTCGACACACCGGCCGACCGCCTTTGGGCCACCGAGCAGTTGATCAAGGGCGCATCGACCGGCGCGCTCCTGTCGTGGCTGCCACACGTCCGCGCCGAGCAAATCCGCCGGCTACAGGTGGCTGCGCACGCGTGCGCAGGCCCTGTGTTCCTGCTGCGCCCCGAGAACGCCCGGCATGAGGCCTCAGCTGCGCCGCTGCGCGCACTGGCCACGCTCGACATCAACTGGGCTCTGCGAGTGCAGATCCTCAAACGCCGCGGGCCCGTCCACGACAGCCAGATCGTTCTTCCTTCCATTCCTGCGGGCATCGAATCCGTCCTGACGCCGCGCCTGCGCCGTCCAAGCGACATCGTTGTCCGCCGCGAGGCGCCCCATGCTTTGGGCAGCGCTACGCCTGCCGCTCGGCGCCGACGCTTCGCCTCCGTCTCCTGACGCACTCCGAGGGGTCGCGATCTGGGCGCTGCAATTTACGCCCCGGGTCGCCGTCCTCGATGAGTCCGTGGTGGCAGAGGTAGAGGCATCAGTACGCCTCTTTGGAGGCAAGCGTGCGCTGCGCGATCGGATCTTCTCGGAATCGAAGGAGCTCGGTGTCATAGCCTTGGCGTGGGCGACCAACTCGCTGGCCTCGTTGGCGCTCGCTCGGCACGGCATCGAGAACGGGTTCAAGAAGCCACTCGATCAGTTGCTGGATGGGTTGCCGTTCGAGGTGCTGACGGCTGCGGTGCCGCACCAGCCGACGCTGGCGCGCCTGGGTTGTACGACGCTTGGCGACGTACGGCGCCTGCCGCGCGGGGGCATGGCCAGACGGTTCGACAAGCACCTGCTCGCGGCGCTCGATCAAGCCTATGGGATGCGGCCGGAGGTGCATGAGTGGATTACGGTGCCCGAGACGTTCTACAGCCGGCTCGAGCTGATGTCGCGTGTCGAGCTCGCGCCGGCGCTGCTGTTCGGTGCGCGCAGGCTCCTGCTGCAGCTGTGCGGATGGTTGGCTGCGCGGCATGCTGGCACTACGAACTTCACGCTCAGGTGGGCGCACGACAGCATGCGGGCCAAGCACGTCGAGGGCTACGGTCAGCTCATGATCCGGACGGCGCAACCCATGCGCGACCTTGAGCACCTGTGCCGACTACTGGCAGAGAACTTGGCCAAGGTGAAGCTGGAGGCGCCGGTGGGCGAGCTCGAGCTGCGGGTCGATGAGGTCGAGCCAATGGAAGAGATCAGTGCCTCGCTGCTTCCCGACACCGTCCAGGAAGGCGAAGCGCTCGGTCTGGTGCTCGAGCGTCTTGCTGCACGCTTCGGGCCCGAGCGTGTTCTGCGACCGGTGGCCTGCGAGGATCACCGTCTCGAGTGGATGACGCATTGGCAGCCGGCAGCCGAGCCCCAGCCGAGGAAGGCAGCTCGCTTGGTCGACACGCCTCAGCCGACATGGTGCTACGCGCAGCCGCTGAAGCTGCACACCCGCGGCGACATGCCGTTTTATCAGGGGCCGTTGCTCCTTCTGACGGGGCCGCATCGGATCGAGGGCGGCTGGTGGGACAGGATCAAGGAGGACGACGAAGAGGAGACACGGAACGTGCAGAGGGACTACTGGCTTGCGGTGTCGGAGCACGCGGGCGTGCTCTGGATCTACCAAGAACGCCTTGGTGGCAACGATGCGGCTTGGTTCCTGCAGGGCGTCTTCGCGTGAGGGACGGGCATGTCACTTCCTGCCTACGCAGAGCTTCTGTGCCTCACCAACTTCTCGTTTCTTCGCGGCGCCTCATTTCCTGAGGAGCTCGTCGAGCGTGCGCACGAGCTCGGGTACTCCGCGCTCGCGATCACCGACGAGTGCTCCATGGCGGGCGTCGTGCGTGCGCACGTCAAGGCCAAAGAGGTTGGCCTGCCGCTGCTGATCGGAACGCACTTCCAGGTGCAGAGCGACGCGCCGTTTCGTCTGGTCGCCATCGCGACGTGCCTCAACGGCTACGGCAACTTGTGTGAGTTCATCACAAAGCTGCGCCGGGCCAGCGAGAAGGGAACCTACCGCCTCGACCTCGACGACGTCGTCCCCAGTGAACTGGCCGACTGCGTGGTCATTGTCGTACCCGATCGATCCTCCTCCTTTGACCAACTGGAAGCGATCTCGCGGTGGACCCTGAAGAGCTTCCTCGGTCGCTGCTGGATGGGCGTCGAACTGCTTCAGCGCCTCGATGACGATGCATGGCTGTACCGCATGAGAGAGGCCAGCGACGCGACAGCTGTGCCACTCGTGGCGGTAGGTGACGTCCACATCCACCGACGTTCCCGCAAGCCGTTGCAAGACGTCATGACAGCTACGCGTGTCGGTCGGCCGCTGACGGAGTGCGGCCTCGACTTGCAGGCGAACGCGGAGCGTCACCTGCGCAGTCTCCTGCGGCTCGGGCAAACGTACCCGGAAGACCTGCTGGTCGAGACGCTGCATGTCGTGGCGCGCTGTTCGTTCTCTCTGGACGAGATCCGCTATCAGTACCCGGACGAGGTCGTGCCGCCGGGAGAGACGGCTACCAGCTACCTGCGCAAGATCACGTACGAGGGTGCGGGTCGACGCTGGCCGAAGGGGATGCCCGCCAAGGTGCAAGCTCAGATCGAGCACGAGCTCACCCTCATCGCGGAGCTGCAGTACGAGCAGTATTTCCTGACGGTGGCGGACATCGTGCGTTTCGCCAGGTCGCAACACATCCTCTGCCAGGGACGCGGCAGCGCGGCGAACTCAGTCGTCTGCTACTGCGTCGGCGTGACCGAGGTGGATCCCGCGCGCATGTCGACCTTGTTCGAGCGCTTCATCAGCAAAGAGAGGAACGAACCGCCGGACATCGACGTGGATTTCGAGCATGAGCGGCGCGAGGAGGTGATCCAGTACCTCTACAACCGTTTCGGACGCGACCGAGCTGCGCTGACCGCAGCCGTGATTAGCTACCGTCCGAAGTCTGCGATGCGCGATGTTGGCAAGGCGCTCGGCATCCCGGCTGCGACGCTTGATGTCCTGTGCGAAAGCCACCAGTGGTGGGATGGCAAGGAAGTCAAGACAGAGCGACTCGAGGAAGCGGGTCTGTCGGTTTCGAGCCTGCAGGTGAAGCAGCTGATGCGACTGACCTCGGAGCTCATGGGCATGCCGCGGCATCTGAGTCAGCACGTGGGCGGCTTCGTCCTCACGCGCGGCCCACTCTCGCGCATCGTTCCGATCGAGAACGCTTCCATGGCGGATCGGACGGTCATCCAGTGGGACAAGGACGACATCGATGCGATGGGGTTGCTGAAGGTTGACGTTTTGGCGCTCGGCATGCTGACCGCGATTCGCAAAAGCCTTGAGTTCATCAGCATGCGCAAGGGCTACGACTTCGGGCTGCAGGATGTGCCTGCCGAAGACGGGCCCACCTACGACATGATCTGCAAGGCCGACACCGTCGGGGTGTTCCAGATCGAGAGTCGCGCGCAGCGGACGATGCTGCCGCGGCTCAAGCCGCGATGCTTCTACGACCTGGTCGTCGAGGTGGCGCTGGTTCGGCCTGGCCCGATCCAGGGCGGCGCCGTTCATCCGTACCTCGCGCGTCGCCAGGGCCTGGAGCCGGTGAGCTACCCCTCAGAAGCGTTGAAGGTCGCGCTCGAACGCACGTTGGGCGTGGCCATCTTCCAGGAGCAGGTCATGCAGCTGTCGATCATTGCCGCCGGCTTCACGCCTGGCGAGGCGGACGGCCTGCGACGCGCGATGGCGGCCTGGCGTCGCAAGGGCGGCCTTGAGAAGTATTACGACAAGATCATCAACGGTATGACGGAGCGCGGCTACGAACTTGCGTTCGCGCAGTCCATCTTCGAGCAGATCAAGGGCTTCAGCGAGTACGGCTTTCCGGAGAGCCATGCCGCTTCGTTCGCACTGCTGGTCTACGCCAGCTGCTGGATCAAGGCGCACCACCCTGGCGAGTTCCTGGCGGCGCTCTTGAACAGCCAGCCGATGGGTTTCTACGCGCCGGACGAGCTCGTCATCGACGCGCAAGAGCATGGCATCCAGGTGCGCGGAGTCGACGTGATGCACAGTGACTGGGATTGCACGCTCGAAGGTCTGCCGCACACGCCGGCGGTGCGCCTCGGCATGCGCCTACTAGACGGCATGCGCCAAGCGTCGGCTGAGCGGATCATGGCGGCACGGCGCGACGCGCCGTTCGAGAGTTCGGAGGACTTGGCGCTACGCGCCGGGCTCGAGCAGCACGAGATGCGGCTGCTCGCCGCCGGCGACGCTCTGATCAGCCTCTCTGGCCATCGTCGCCAGCAGGTCTGGGATGCGGCGGCGCTGAAACGCGCGCCGGCACTTCTGAGCGACGCGCCAGTCGATGAGGATCCGCTCGACCTGCCCGCGGCGCCAGAGGGTGAGGAGGTGGTCTGGGACTACGCTTCGACTGGTCTGACGCTGCGCAGCCATCCCCTGGCGCTACTGCGGCCGCACCTGCGCGAGCTCCGGCTGCGAACCGCAGCCGAATTGCACGACGTCGAGAACGGGCGTCATGTGCGGTACGCCGGCATCGTGAAGCTTCGGCAGCAGCCGGACACGGCCTCGGGCGTGGTGTTCATGTCGCTACAGGACGAGTCGGGCACCGTGCAGGTGGTCTGCTTCAAGCGCATCCGGGATGAGCAGCGTGAGCCCATGCTCAAGTCGCGTCTCCTGGGCGTCTACGGCACCTGGCAGAGCGAAGGCCCGCTGCGGAGCCTTGTGGCAGAGAAGTTGGTCGACCTGTCACACCTGCTCGGGCGTCTCAAAACGACGAGCCGCGACTTCCACTGACTCATAATCTCCCGCGCAAAGGGACGGAGCTCTCGCGCTTCGGTCGTATAGAGCACGAACAACGTTTCTCGTAAAAGGACAGGGAATGGCGATCATGGGCAGCGGCACCATTGTGAGTCGCAGGCAACTCAGAAAGCGTTTGGCCGTTATCGGCGGTGGGCCAAAGGCCGTGGCGATCGCATGCAAGGCTTGGATGATTGCTAACCACGGCGGCCCTTTGATCGAGGTGAGCATTTTTGACCCTGCCGGGATTGGCAACGCTTGGCGAGGGGGAACCGCCGGGTATACAGATGGTGATCAGCGCTTGTGCACGTTGATCGAACGTGACCTTGGATTCCCCTACAGCGGGCGGTTTTTGCGACCCGGTTGGCGCGAAGCAGTGACTGTGCACATGCGCAAGGAGCGATCCTGGTACAGCTATCTTGAGTCTAAAGGCCCAGAGGAGTTGTCTACCTGGGTGGATGAAGGACGCCTTTCACCAACGCATCGTGAGTTCGCCGAGTACCTCCAGTGGGCATTCCAGTTCCATGGTGCGCGGCCGCCTGTGCTCAAGCAGTACAAAGTGGTTCGCCTCCGCGACAACGGCGCACGGCAATGGGAGCTCCATGTCGAAGGGGGTGCAATCCGGCCTGAGCTCTACGACGGCGTCGTGTTGACGGGATCTGGACCTGTTCGACAAGTACCCGGCCACGTTGGCGCAGGCGCCGGAAGACTCTTCAATGGACAGGACTTCTGGAGTCGCCTCGATGAGGTGCACCGTCTCATCGAAAGGATGGAGCAGAAGGTGGCGCGAGAGGACATGGATCCGATCGTTGTCGTGGGCGCGGGGGGTACGGCCGCCGCAATCCTTGCCTGGATGATCGAACACGGCGCTCGTGACTTGCCTATCACGGTCATCTCGAAGTCGCAGGCAGCCTTGCACTTGCGAAGCGAGAACCCCTTCGAAAACCGCATGTTCAACTCCGATGTCTGGGCCAAACTTGACCCAAGGACACGAAGGACCTTTACCGAGCGATTGACGCGAGGCGTTGTCTGGGGCTCTGTGCTCGATCGTGTGGCGCGAGCTACACAGATCTCTTTTGTCGAAGGACAGGCCACAGGCGTTTCCGTGCTTCCCTATGGCGCATTGAAAATCGACTACCGCTGCTTCGACAGCCTAAATGTCCCCCCGGTCGGGAAGCCCACAGTCGTCGAAGACAGCGACTTCGAGCACGCAAGCATCCTCGTCGATGCGTCAGGTTTTGACGGCATGGATTGGGTTCGGTTGTTCGACCCCGTCGTGACCGTGCCAGTTGGTAGAGATCCGGCGCGGGAGTTCAAGGAAGATCTCGAACTGCGCATAAAGGACGACTTGCAACTGTCGGGGCCTTTCTGGGACGGAAAGGCACCTGTGCATGTGCCGCTGCTGTCATGCATGGTCGGGCCAGGCTATGCGAGTCTGATGTCGCTAGGGGACATGGCAGACCGGATCCTGCGGCACTACGGCGGCTAAAGTTACGTTTTCCAGCCCACAAGACCCGTATACATATATGGGATGTGCTACTCTTTGTCCTGTCGATGGGCACCAGCCCGACCGTTGACGAGTGCATCCGGGGCTGACAGGAGAGGGACATGGCCGCTCACGCCAACATGGTTCAGAGGACGTTCTACATCGATCCGAGAGTCGATGTGGAACTTGAGTCCCTGGCTTACGACAAGGGTGTCTCCAAGAATGAATATATGCGCGAGCTTTTTATTCTCGGAATGAAGCCTTTCCTCGAAGGGAAAGACCTACGCACGAAATTTGGCGAACCCGAGAAAGAGCGTGACGCAACCAAGGGAAAGGTAATGCGCAGCATATACCTTACCCGAGAGATTGAGGATTTTCTGCGAAACTCAGCTTTTGAACTGAGGACAACGAAGAGTCACCTTATGCGTCAGTTTCTCGAGGATGGTCTGGAAGTCACACGCGCCCCAGTAGCAGAGCCGGCCATGAATATGACAATGACTCTTGCAAAGAGCGTGGAGTATCAAATGACCGATTCTCTGCCTGAGCCCGTCTATGTACAAGTGACCACACCGGTCGAGCGCTTCTTCGGTCTTGACGATAACCTGAGAAAACTCGTCAGCGTGGGGATGATTCCTAAATCACACGGATAATCTCTCCCAAATAGGTAAAATTCGGGCGGACTTCCTTCGAGGCGGCACGAAAGCTGCCCGGCAGAGAGCCTCAACTATGGAGGCAACCCATGTCTGACGACAAGACCAAGGCCGGCGGCCAGGACCGCACCCGCATCAGCCTGACTGAGGACTACGAAGTCCGCGACTGGAGCGCCAAGTTCGGCGTGACCCCGGACGAACTGAAGGCGGCCGTCAAAGCGGTCGGCAACGACGCCAAGGCGGTCGAAGCACACCTGAAGGGCAAAAAGGCTTGATCCGTGCGAGTCGCGACCTGGAACGTCAACGACGTCAGGAAGCGGCTCGACCTCTTGCTCGACTGGCTTCGGAAGACGAAGCCAGACGTCGGTATGCGTCCGGCTATCCCATCTTGAAATCGTCTTAGGAGCAAAGGATGCTCATGTCCACTTCAACTCTTGGTGGACACGTGGACACTATCGGTTCCAAGGACGCGCCCGGCCGGCGACGTCGGCGT
>Ga0209455_1000208_pt1 | contig 83420 bp, 68 predicted proteins | sample AraplaCol_mCL_r2_FD_184275 | JGI IMG/M metagenome (GOLD analysis project Ga0209455, IMG submission 184275) | Arabidopsis root microbial communities from North Carolina, USA - plate scrape CL_Col_mCL_r2 (SPAdes) (version 2) | ecosystem: Host-associated > Plants > Roots > Endosphere | place: USA...
CTGCGGCAGCAATGCCTGCTGTTGCGGTTCGTAGGGCAAATAGCTCATACCCAAAATCTACCCGCCACACGATCAGGCGCGTATCGGTCCCACCCCGTAGTCAAGTTCTGCCGCGCAGACTCCTAGCTGCGCTTCAGCCCCAGCAACGCCAGCGCGTGCCGGTGCAGCCGGCCGTTCGGATCCGCCAGGTTGTGCAGGATCGTGAAGTGGTTGGCGCTGGGAATCGTCTCGCTCACCGGCACGCCGGTGGGGCCCCACTGGTCGCGGATCATCGCCGCCTGGCGCTTGAACTCCGCGGTCTCCTCGCCGCCGACCGCCGTGTAGAGCGGCTTGCGCGGGCGCGGGAAGAAGGCCGGGCTGAGGCGCTTCACCGAGGCCGGCGTCAGCGGCACATCGTTGCGGATGAAGGGCGCGTGGCGCAGCGGCTCGAGGTCGTACACGCCCGAGATCGCGAGCGCGCCGCTCACCAGTTGCGCCGGCAGCGACGCGTCGACGTCCTTCCAGCGGCAACTGAGCATCATCGCGGCCAGGTGCGCGCCGGCCGAATGCCCGGCCACCACGATGCGTGACGGGTCGCCGCCGTACAGCGCGGCGTGCCGGTACACCCAGGCCAGGCAACGCGCGAGCTGCAGCGCGATGTGCTCGACGCTCACCGCGGGGCTCGGCGCGTAGTTGGGCACGATCACCAACGCACCGTCGGCCGTGAACGAGGGCGCGAGGAAGCCGTGCAGGCTCTTGTCGGACGAGCGCCAGTAGCCGCCGTGGATGAAGACCAGCACCGGCGCGTCGGCCGCGGGCGTCGGGTAGATGTCCAGCGTCTCGCCGTCGCCGGGGCCGTAGCGAACGTCGCGGCGCCACGATTCCAGCCGCTGCACCAGCGCCGACGCGGTCTGCCAGCGGGCGCCGATCTCCACGTGCTCGGGATGGCGCGCGCGCTGGTCGTACTCGGCGTCCAGCCAGGTCGGATCGAGGCGCGCGGCGCGCGGGGCGGTGCTCAGGCTCACTCGGGGCTCCCTGTTGCGAAGGATGGCGGGGCTCATCCTAGACGATGCGGAGCCCGAGGCCGCCTGCAGTGTCGACCATGAAAGCGCTTTCTGTTTTAGCGATCATCAACCGCCCTGGGAGCCGGACGGGATCGGACCGAGACGCCGATCCACGCTCCCGGCCGATGAGGCGGCGCGGCCAGGCGCCCACGACAAGACGGACGCTTTGCAGACACGGAGCAGCGGTCGAACCAGGCCGGCGCGGCCGCTCCTACCCTGGGACAAACCCGGAAAACGTGTAGAAACGTTGCCCGGACAACGCAAAACGCGACCATATCCGGGAGTTCCCTAGATCACTTGCCAAACAAGTGCCCTACATTTGAAACCGCTTTCAGGAGATTGCTCACCCGCTTCTGAAAGCGCTTTCATAAACCCGCGATCAACGACGGGCAGGAATTGGGCGCAGGTTTCCCACCGGCGACTCGGCTCACCAAAACAATCGGAGACAAGTCAATGAAGATCCCCCACGCGCCGTCGTTCCGGCGAACCCGTCTCGCATCGGCCTGCGGACTGCTGCTGGCCGGCGTCACGGTGGCCCATGCGCAGGGCGCGGCCGCGGCGGCCTCGCCCGCGTCGGCCGCCAGCGCGGCAGACCGTTCCGACGTCCAGAGCGTCACGGTCACGGGCATCCGCGCCAGCCTCGAGACGTCGCTGGCGCTCAAGCGCGACGCGCACGGCGTGGTGGACGGCATCACCGCCGAGGACGTGGGCAAGTTCCCCGACACCAACCTCGCCGAAGCCATGCAGCGCATCAGCGGCGTGTCGATCGACCGCGCGGCCGGCGAAGGCTCCAAGATCACGGTGCGCGGCTTCGGCCCCGACTACAACATGATCCTGCTGAACGGCCGCCAGCTGCCGACCAGCACGGTCATGGCCACCGGCGCGTCCACCTCGCGCGCGTTCGACTTCGCCAACCTGGCGTCGGAATCGATCTCGTCGCTGGAAGTGTGGAAGACCAGCAAGGCCTCGCAACCCGCGGGCGGCATCGGCGCCACCATCAACATCAAGACGGCGCGCCCGCTGGAGCAGCACGGCCGCGTGGCCAGCTTCGGCCTCAAGGCCGGCTACGACCAGGCCAACGACCGCCTGCCGATGGACGACAAGAGTTCCAAGCTCACGCCGGAAGTCTCGGGCATCTACAGCGACGCCTTCGCCAACCACACCGTCGGCGTATCGCTCAGCGGCAGCTACCAGGTGCACGACGGCGGCTACAACCAGGCCTCCACCAGCGGCTGGCACACCTTCGCGGGCTCCGACAACACCTGGGGCACCATCCCGCAACCGGGCGCGGCCGGTTCGCAGAACATCACCAACCGCCCCTGCCAGACCTGCCTCTACCAGATCCCGCAGAGCATCGACTACTCGGTCAACGGCATCCAGCGCGAGCGCACCAACGGCCAGCTGACGCTGCAGTGGCAGCCGGCGCAATCGCTCACCAGCACGCTCGACTACACGTACTCGAAGAACGTCGTGAAGACCAAGGCGAGCGACCTGTCGTCGTGGTTCAACTTCGGCCCATCGATCAGCAGCTGGACCAGCGGCCCGGTCTCCGGCCCGCTGCTCTACTCCGAGACCTACAACGTCCCCGGCTCCGGCGGCGTCCAGGACATCGCCATGGGCGGCAACTGGTCCGCCATCAAGACGACGCTGCGCTCGCTGGGCCTGAACCTGGTGTGGAAGCCCACGTCCACCCTGCGGTTCGAGGCGGACGGCCACTCGTCGAATTCGACCTCCGGCTCCGACAGTCCCTACGGCACCAACGCCGACCTCGGCACGGCCACGTTCAACCGCGGCACGACCACCGTCGACTTCTCGCACCCGTTCCCGATCATGAGCATCGTGGGCGAGCCGAGCGCCGCCGCGAACCTGGTGACGGGCTCGTCGTTCCGCAACAGCTACATGAAGTCCAACATCGACCAGCTGCAGCTCAAGGGCAGCTGGGACGTCACCGAGACGCAGTCGGTGGACTTCGGCTTGAACATCACGCACGTCAAGAACCGCACCGCCTACGGCAACGTCGACCAGGGCACCTGGGGTGGCGCCACCAGCGCGGCCGACTACCCGGACAGCGTCTGGCACCCGACCACCCTGTCGAAGTACTTCAGCCGCATGAGCGGCAGCGGCAGCCCGGCGGTGTTCCAGGACTGGTTCACGTTCAACTTCCCGCAGGTCGACGCCATCGCCGCCTCGGTGGGCGACCCGACGCACTACGTCGCGCCGAGCACCTTCACCACGGACATCCGCACGAAGGAGAACACCACCAGCCTGTTCGGCCAGTACAACTGGGACGGCGAGTTCTGGCACCTGCCGATGAACCTGACGGCCGGCCTGCGCTACGAGAAGACGGACGTCACCTCGTCGGGGCTGGTGCAGATCCCGATCCCCGGCGACGGCCTCGACTGGACCTCCAACAACGAGCTCTACCCGCAGTACGGCCCCACCAACAACTTCACCACGCTGAAGGGTGGCTACCACTACCTGCTGCCCGCGATCGACTACGACACGAACCTCACGCGCGACCTCAAGCTGCGCCTGAGCTACGGCGACACGATCGCGCGCCCGACGTACGACCAGATCCAGGGCGGCGAGACGCTCAACTCGCCGGTGCGCGCCAACGGCGGCACCGGCCAGGAAGGCAACCCCGGCCTGAAGCCGCTGCGCTCGCACAACCTGGATGCGTCGCTGGAGTACTACTACGGCAAGGCGAGCTACGCGTCGGTGGGCTTCTTCCACAAGAACGTGAGCAACTTCATCGGCACGTCGATCGTGAACGGCACGCCGTTCAACATCCCCAACCCGGTGGGCGGCGCGTACTACAACGCGGCGCTGCCCAGCTGCCCCACGGCCGACGTCACCTGCATCCGCAACTACATCTTCGCGCACTACAACGGCCAGCCCGGCGTGACGCAAACGGGGACGGACTCCCAGGGCAACGCCACCGGCTCCATCAAGGGCCAGCCCGGCGACCCGGTGACGAACTTCGCGATCACGGTGCCCGTCAACGCGCACAACGCCAGCCTGCACGGCTTCGAGTTCAACGTCCAGAACGCCTTCGGCAACACCGGCCTGGGCGTCGCGGCGAACTACACGGTGGTCATCTCCGGCCTGAAGTACGACAACGACTCGGTGGGTCAGCAGTTCGCGCTCGTCGGCCTGAGCAACACGGCCAACGTCGTGGCGTTCTACGAGAACGAGAAGGTGAATGCCCGCGTGGCCTACAACTGGCGCGGCCAGTTCCTGCAGAGCACGCAGGACGGCCAGGGCTACAACCCGGTCTACGTCGAGCCGTACCACCAGATCGACATGACGCTGGGCTACAACTGGGACGAGCACCTGTCGTTCACGCTGGACGCGCTGAACCTCAACGACGGCGTCATCCGCTCGCACTCGCGGACGACCGAGGCGCTGGAGTCCATCGTCCAGACCGGCCGACGCTACCTGGCCGGCGTGCGCTACAAGTTCTGAGCGCCACGCGAAACAGCGGCACGCGCGCCCGGCGGTTCCAGGGGAATCGCCGGGTGGCGCGGCGCCAAGCCGACCGGCATCATGGCCGGAGATGAAGATGCGCCAGAACGATGACGTGCGACACGTCGTGATCCTCGGGGGCGGTTCGGCCGGCTGGCTGACCGCCGCCCTCCTCGCGCGCGAGCACCACGCGGGCGAACCCGGCGGCCTCGCCGTCACCCTGATCGAATCCCCCGACACCCCGCCCATCGGCGTCGGCGAAGGCACCTGGCCGTCGATGCGCGACACCCTGCGCCGTATCGGCCTGCCCGAGACCACGCTGTTCCGCGACTGCGACGCCTCGTTCAAGCAGGGCTCGCATTTCCACGGCTGGATGCGCGGCGCGAGCGCGGCGGCCGGCGACCACTACCGCCACCCGTTCACGCTGCCGCTGGGCTTCGGCGACGTCGACCTCGTGGCCGGCTGGCTGCAGCGCCATGCCGGCCGGCCGTTCGCCGACGTGGTCAGCGCGCAGCCGGCGGTGTGCGCGGGCGGCCTCGCGCCCAAGCAGGCCGGCACGCCCGAGTACGCGGCGGTGGCCAACTACGGCTACCACTTCGACGCCGGCAAGTTCGGCGTGGCGCTGCGCAAGCACGCCGTCGCGAACCTGCACGTGCGCCACGTGCTCGACGACGTCGACGAGGTGCTGTCGCACGAGGACGGCGACATCGCGGCCCTGCGCACCCGCGCGCATGGCGACATCGCCGGCGACCTGTTCATCGACTGCTCCGGCCTCGCGTCGGTGCTGATTGGACGGCACTTCGGCATCGGCGTGCACTCGCAGAAGCACCTGCTGTTCAACGACACCGCGCTCGCGCTGCAGGTGCCCTACGCCAGCGCCGACGCGCCCATCGCGTGCGAGACCATCTCCACCGCGCAGCCCTGCGGCTGGACCTGGGACATCGGCCTGCCCACGCGGCGCGGCATCGGCCACGTGTACTCCAGCGCGCACCTGTCGCACGACGAGGCGGCCGAACACCTGTTCGCCTACGTGCGCCGCACCGGCCGCCCGGCCGACCTGCCCACGCCCCGGCGCATCGCGTTCGACCCCGGCTACCGCGCGCGCTTCTGGCACCGCAACTGCGTGGCCGTGGGCCTGTCGGCCGGCTTCGTGGAGCCGCTGGAGGCTTCGGCGCTGGCGCTCGTGGAGATGTCGGCGTCAATGATCAGCGCCGAGATGCCCGCCACGCGCGCGGAGATGGCGCTGGTCGAGCGCCGCTTCAACGACGCGTTCACCTACCGCTGGGAACGCGTGGTCGACTTCCTGAAGCTGCATTACGCGCTGAGCCGGCGCGACGACAGCGACTACTGGCGCGAGCACCGCGAGGCCGCGTCGATGCCCGATCGCCTGGCCGACCTGCTGACGCTGTGGCGCCATCGTGCGCCTTACCGCGCCGACTTCTTCCGCGTGGAGGAGGTGTTTCCCGCCGCCAGCTACCAGTACGTGCTGCACGGCATGGGCTTCCTGCCCGAGCCGTCCACGCGGCTGCGCCATCCCGGCATCGGCGAGGCCGCCGAGCCCTTCTTCCGCGAGACGGCCCACCAGGCCCGGCGCATGCTCGCGGCGCTGCCGCTGCAGCGCTCGCTCATCACCCACATCCACGCGCACGGACTGCCGTGCGACTGAAACCCGGAAAGCCCGCATGAACACGGTCCAACTCGACAACGTCACCCACCGCGACCTGCGCATCGTCACCACCCGCGGCGCGGCCTGGGGCGACGACCAGATGTCCTCGCCGGTCTTCCTGACGGAGTTCCGCAGCGCGCAGGCCTACTACCCCATCGTGCTGCAGCGCTCGGCCGAGGGCGGCGGCTTCCACCCGGTGGCGCTGATGGGCCTGCGCGCCGGCGAGAACCTGTTCCTCGACGCCCGCGGCTGGGATGCGCACTACATCCCGCTGGCGATCGAGCGCGGCCCGTTCATGATCGGGCGCGGCGACAACGAGCTCATGGTGCACCTGGACATGGACAGTCCGCGCATCGGCCACGGCGAGGGCGCGCCGGTGTTCCTGCCGCACGGAGGCGCCAGCGAGTTCCTGGAGCGCATCAACTCCGTGCTGCTCACCATCCACCAGGGCGTGGAGGCGCTGCCCGCCTTCAACGACGCGCTCGCGCGCCACGGGCTGGTCGAGTCCTTCGTGATGGACGTCGAGGCCGCCGACGGCTCGAACAACCGCCTGGCCGGCTTCTTCACCATCGACGAGGCGCGCCTGGCCGCGCTCGACGCCGCGGAGCTGGCCGAGCTGCATGCCGCCGGCTACCTGTCGGCCATCTACATGATGGTGGCGTCGATCGCGCACTTCCGCGACCTGATCGAGCGCTACAACCGGCGCCTCGCGCGCGCGGCCTGACTCGCATGAGCGCCGCCCGGCCGCCAGCAGGCGTTCCCTCCGAAGTCGGTCACACCGCAGCCGTCAGGCGGAGGGTAGCCCGATGACCCCGATTCGAGAGCTCGGCGGCGGGGTGGCGGACGCGATGTCCGACGCGCGCCTGCGCGAGCAGCAGCCGTGGGTGCACCGCGGCCTGGTGTCGCACTGGCCGATGGCGCAGGCCGGTCGGCGTTCGGCGGCCGACGCGGTGGCCTACCTCAAGAGCGCCTGGCGCGGCCAGCTCGCGGGCCTGTTCCTGGCGCCGCCGGAGGCCAAGGGCCGCTTCTTCTACGACGACACGTTCACCGGCATGAACTTCAGCCGCGAGAAGGCGCCGTTCGACGAGCTGCTGGACGTGCTGCTGAAGCTGGCCGACGACCCGAATCCGCCCGCGCTCTACGTGGGCTCCACCGAGGTCGACGGCTTCCTGCCGCCCTTCCGCGCCACCAACGACCTGCCGTTCGGCGATCGCGACCCGATCGTGAGCGTGTGGCTGGGCAACCGCACCTGCATCGCCGCGCACTACGACCTGCCGGACAACCTGGCCTGCGTGGTGGCCGGCCGCCGCCGCTTCACGCTGTTCCCGCCCGACCAGCTGCCCAACCTGTACGTGGGGCCGCTCGACCTCACGCCCGCCGGCCAACCCGTCAGCCTGGTCGACATGGGCAACCCCGATCTCGCGCGCCACCCGCGCTTCGCGCAGGCGCTGGCGCACGCGCAGGTGGCGGAGCTCGAGCCCGGCGACGCGCTGTTCATCCCCAGCATGTGGTGGCACCAGGTGGAATCGCTGGAGCCGTTCAACGTGCTGGTGAACTACTGGTGGCGCCAGTCGCCGGCCTACCTCGATTCGCCGATCGGCGCGCTGATGGCCGCCCTGCTGACGCTGCGCGAGCTGCCGCCGCAGCAGCGCGAGATCTGGCGCGACATGTTCGACCACTACGTGTTCCGCCACTCCGACGAGACCGTCGCCCACATCCCGCCGCACGCGCGCAGCGCGATGGCGCCGCTCACCGAAGCCGGCGCGCGCCACCTGCGCCAGGCACTGCTCAACCGCTTCAAACGCTGAGGCCGACATGAACCCGCGAGACTTGATACACACGAACACCCGCCGCCCCGTGCGCCGCGTCGTCATCGCCGGCGGCGGCACCGCCGGATGGATGGTGGCCGCCTGCCTGTCCAGGACGCTGGGCAAGGGCCTGGACATCAGGCTCGTGGAGTCCGACGAGATCGGCACGGTCGGCGTCGGCGAGGCCACCATTCCCACGCTGCTCACCTACCAGGAGCTGGTGGGCATCCCCGAGCAGGAGTTCATGGCCGAGACCCAGGCCACGTTCAAGCTGGGCATCAAGTTCGAGGGCTGGCGCGACGTCGGCGAGGACTACATCCACAGCTTCGGCCTCACGGGCCAGGACCACTGGACGGCCGGTTTCCAGCACTTCTGGCTCAAGGGCCGCGACCGCAAGCTGGCGCGCGGGTACGGCGAATACTGCCTCGAGCTGCGTGCCGCCGAGGAGAACCGCTTCGCGCACCTGCCGCGCGCCGGCATGAACTACGCGTTCCACCTCGACGCCTCGCTGTACGCCAAGTACCTGCGCAAGATCAGCACGCATCACGGCGTGCAGCGCATCGAGGGCAAGATCGCCGAGGTGGTGCAGCATCCGGACGGCGACATCGCCGCGCTGCGGCTGGGCGACGGCTCGCTGCTGGAAGGCGACCTGTTCATCGACTGCACCGGCATGCGCGCGCTGCTGCTCGGCGAGACGCTGGGCGTGAAGTACCAGGACTGGAGCCACTGGCTGCCCTGCAACCGCGCCGTCGCCGTCCAGACGAAGTCGGTCGGGCCCGCCGTGCCCTACACGCGCTCCATCGCGCATCCGTTCGGCTGGCAATGGCGCATCCCGCTGCAGCACCGCGTGGGCAACGGCATGGTCTACAGCAACCGCCACGTCAGCGACGACGAGGCGCTGGCCACGCTGATGAAGAACGTGCAGGGCGAGGTGCTCACCCAGCCGCGCGTGATCCCGTTCCTGCCAGGCCAGCGCGAGACGGTGTGGGAGCGCAACTGCGTGGCCATCGGGCTGTCCAGCGGCTTCCTCGAGCCGCTCGAATCCACCAGCATCCACCTGATCCAGCGCGGCATCATCCGCCTGATGCAGTCGTTCCCTAACGAGGGCGTGCGCCAGGTCGACATCGACGAATACAACACCAAGGCCGCCGCGGAGATGGAGCACATCCGCGACTTCATCATCCTGCACTACAAGGTCACCCACCGCGCCGACAGCGACTTCTGGAACCAGTGCCGCACGATGGACGTGCCCGACACGCTCAAGCACCGCATCGCCCTGTTCCGCGAGACCGGCCGCGTCTTCCGCGCCGGCAACGAACTCTTCGCCGAGAACTCGTGGATCCAGGTGATGCTGGGCCAGGGCATCACGCCCGAGCAGCACCACCACGTCGCCGACCTGATGGACGACCGCGAGCTCGACGGCTTCCTGGAAGAGATCCGCACCCGCGTGGAACGCACGGTGGCCCAGTTGCCGCCCCACGCCGACTACGTGGCCAACTACTGCGCGCGCCGCGATGCGCCGGCCAGGCCCCTGCCGGCCGCCGCCTGAACCCCGATTTCTGGCAAAGCGGGAAATTTGCTATAGTTGCGGGCTGTTGGGGGTGTAGCTCAGCTGGGAGAGCGTCGCGTTCGCAATGCGAAGGTCAGGAGTTCGATCCTCCTCATCTCCACCAACACATTCAAGGGCTTGGCATCGCGCCAGGCCCTTTTGCCGAGCGCAACCTGAACGTGCGGCGTCCATCCAGCGTCACGAACTCCCCCGCGACGTCGGTCGGCTTGAGCCGCTGGCCCGTCGCCAGGCTGTAGACGATCTCGGCCTGCCCGTTCGGGAGCGTGACGCTCCTGACGAGGATGATGCAGGCTTCGCCGCGCTGGCCGATGGCCTCGTGCTTCTCGATCTCCATGCCGCGTATTGTGATGCGAACGCATTGTCGAGCAGGCCCCAACATCGTGGGCCCGGTGCGGCGCAGGACGTCCGGGCCGTCCCGCCGGCAACCCGGGTGCCGACGGGAAGGCCATCAGTGCGGACGACGTCGAGCCGACTTGACGGCAACCGGTGAGGTTTCCCCACATCGCAACGGCCCGAAGTGGTCCGGACGCCTGCGGTCCGCGGGCACACTGGGGCATGAGCGAAGAACTGTCCTCGGCCCAGCTTTCCATTCTTCACGTGCTGCGCGACGGAGACGATCCGACGGAAGGTGTGTCGGAAAGGGAGTTGCACGACCTGCGGCACGACCTTGCGCGGCTGGTTCGGCTCGCGTACATCGAGCAGACCGGAACCCGCTACGCGCTGACGATCGCCGGCCTCGATGAATTGTCGAAGCCTGGAAACTCGAGGCCCATGTCGCTCGAGGACATGGAACGCTACTCCCGCAAGACGACCCGCTGACCGCGACTTGCCGCAAAATGCCCAGCGCCCGTCCATCCCGGCTCCACCGCGAGCCGCGGATGCGATGCAGGCCAACATCCTTGCGGAGGGACCAGCAGGCCATGAAGACGACGAAGGCGCAATCGGCCATCAACCTCGAAGACCTGCGCCAGCTGGCCAGGCGCAAGCTGCCGCGCATCGCCTTCGACTTCATCGAGGGCGGCGCCGACGACGAGGACTGCATGCGGCGCAACCGCGAGGCCTTCCGTCAGTTCCAGCTGGTGCCGCGCTACCTGGTCGACGTGTCGAAGCGCGATCAATCCGCAATGTTCCTGGGCCGCCGCTATGCCAGCCCGATCGGCATTGCGCCCACCGGCCTGGCCGGCCTGTTCCGGCCCGGCGCCGACACGCTGCTCGCGCGGGCGGCGAAGACGGCCGACGTTCCGTTCCTGCTCTCCAGCGCCAGCAACGACGCCATCGAGGACGTGGCGAAGGTGTCGCCCGAGCATGTGATCTTCCAGATCTACAACACGAGCAACCCGGAGATCAACGCCGACCTCGTGCGCCGCGCGCAGGCAAGCGGCACGCGCGCGCTGGTGGTGTCCGTCGACGTGCCGGTGTACTCCAACCGCGAGCGCAACCGGCGCAACGGCTTCACGCGCCCGCTCCGCATGACGCCCGCCATTGCGTTCGAGGCGCTGGGCCATCCGGGCTGGGTGCTGCGCTACCTGCGCAGCCGCGGCATGCCGATGATGCGCAACTGGCTGCCCTACGCGCCGCCCGGCGCGACGGCCGCCGAGGTGGCCGATCTCTACGGCACGCTCACGCCCGCGCCGGCGATCCAGTGGCAGTCGCTGGAGCAGATCCGCGCGGCCTGGCGCGGCCCGCTGGCCGTCAAGGGCCTGCTGCATCCCGAGGACGCGCGCCGCGCCGTGCAACTGGGCGCTGACGCGATCATCGTGTCCAACCACGGCGGCCGGCAGCTGGACGTGGCGCCGACGCCGCTGGAGATGCTGCCCGAGATCCGCGCCGCGGTGGGCGAGCATGTCGAACTCATCGTCGACAGCGGCATCCGACGCGGCTCCGACACCGTGATCACGCGCTGCCTGGGCGCGGGCTTCACGCTGTTCGGCCGGCCCACGCTGTACGGCGTCGCCGCCGGCGGCGAGGCGGGCGCGCTGCGGGCGCTGCAGATCATGCGCGGCGAGATCGACATGGTGATGGGACAGATCGGCTGCACGTCGTTCGACGCGCTGCATGTGGGTTATCTGCGGCGGAGTTCGTTTGCCTTGCCACCGAGGTCCGGGATCGTAGAGGGCCGTTAGACTGCGGTCGGCCAGAAGCAGTCGTTGGCGTCCGTCCGCATTCCGATTGGCTGATACCGGTGGATCACGTTGACTAGCTGATTCGGCGCCTGGGCATCCGGGTGACTTTTGGCGCGGCCGCACTGAACTCCCATAACGAAATCCGGTCGTCATTCACGACATCCTGGATAGGGATGTGATTGCGCCCGCAGAGGGCCAGACTGTCGCTTGGATCAATGGGAACACCCACCCCTGGCCCGCACCGACGGGCAGTGCCTGCGATACGCAGGCGCTCGATGGGAGTGGAATCCGAACCGGTCGCGGCGCGCCTTCCGCCAGCGACCAGCGTCGCTGATCTCCTGCCGCCCTCCATACCCTTGGGGGCACCTCGCCCGCAATCTGCAGCGCCGTCCGCCGGCCATCCCCTCCAGGAGTCCCTCATGAACCATGAACCCGCAAGCACGAGCCCGACCCACAGCTTCGCCGAAGCCAAGCGCGCCGAACAGGTCCTGCCCGAGCCGATCGCACAGGCCACGAACGCCTTTCGACTCGCCTTGTTCAACCAGGGGATCCAGCTCGGCTGGCTCGGGCAGAACGGCAGCGGCTGGGCCACGCTCGTCTCCGATGCGCAGCAAGCGCTGGTGCTCGAGCAATACCCGTACGAAGGCGTCACCTACTTCCGCATCAAGGGCAGCGGCAGCTACATGTCCGTCAGCAATACCGCCTACATCGGCTTCTACAACTGGTTGGGCGCCACCGGATTCACGCTGAAGGACGGCCACCTCGTCTCGGACTTCAACCAGCAGAAGCTGTCGCTCTACTCCACCGACAACGGCTACCTGTACGCGTGGGACGCCTACACGGTGCTCGAGGTGCGGCAGGAGGCCGTGGCGACCGTCCCGGCGAACCCTCCGCTCGGCGCCGGCATCGAGCACGTCGTCGTGCTGATGCTGGAAAACCGCTCGTTCGACAACATGCTGGGCGGCCTTTACCCAAGTCTGTCCATCAGCGGCCAATACCAAGGCCTGAAGGGCACGGAGCGCAATCCCGTCGACCCGCGCGATCCGGGCGGCCCCAGCGTCCAGGTGTTCAGTGCCGGCGACGACCAGAGCAACCTGATCCGCCCCTACCCCGATCCCGGCGAACTGTTCGACGACATGACCCAGCAGTTGTACGGCCAGGTTCCTCCCGCGCCGAACGTCGTCCCCGCGATGAACGGCTTCGCCTGGAACTACGGCCAACAGCCTGGCGCGCCGCTGTCCGCGGGTGGCCCGCTCGTCGAGCCCGACCCGCGCAACATCATGCAGTACTACTCGCAGTCGGTGGTGCCGATGACATCGTACCTTGGCCTGAACTACGCCGTCTGCGACTCGTGGTTCGCGGCCGGGCCGGTGCAGACGCTGGCCAACCGCGTCTTCGCGCACTGCGGCACGCCGGGCAAGATCCCCGGCACCAACCTGTCACGCGTCAACAATCCGGATTTCGTCAAGAACATGTCGATCACGCTACCGCTGGAGCCGCCCGTCAAGGACAAGACGATCTTCCAGCTGCTCGACGAGACCTATCCCGGCCAGATCAACTGGAAGGTCTACTACCACGACGCCCCGATCTCGGCGCTGTGCGAATACGTCTACAACCGCTGGGACTGGGCCAGCTGGGACGGCGGCAACGTGTACAACTTCAACCAGAGGCTGTCGAACGAGACCAACCTCGAGTACGACATTCGTCACGACCGCCTGCCCAAGTACAGCTTCATCGAACCGCGCTACACCGACTTCTTCGGCGATGGGCCGGTCAACTCGTCGCACCCGGGCGGCGCGGGCATCGACTTCGGCGACCCGAACGGCAGCTCCCTGCCGCCGCCGATCTCGGTACGCGATGGCGAGCATCTGCTGTCCCAGGTCTACGGGATCCTGGCCAAGTACCCGGACACCTTCAGGAAGACGCTGCTGGTCGTGCTCTACGACGAGCACGGCGGACTGTACGACCACGTGCCGCCGCCCAACGTCGAATCGCCATTCCCCGTGCCGGTTGACAACTTCAAGTACGACCGCAACGGCGTGCGCGTTCCGGTGCTGCTGATCAACCCCGCCATCCCGCCGGGCACCATCTACCCGCCGCGCGACCCCAAAGACCCCAAGCCCGCCACCTTCGACCACACCAGCCTGATCAGCACCGTGTGCGCGCAATTCGGCCTGCAGGGGCCGCCGCTGACGCCGCGCGTCGAGCACGCCCGCGCGCTTCACGACTTGATTCCGCCGAACGCCGTCGACCACGCGCGCCCGCCCGCGCCCGCGGTGCTGCCCAGCGCCCCGTCGTTGGCCGGCCCGCTGCTCGCGTCGCCTGCCAAGCTGCTCGCCGCCACGGCGACCTGGCAGACGCGCACGCCGCACGACCTGCCGACGGCGCTGCTGCCACTGCTCTCGGCGAGCCAGCAACGGCGGATCCTGCCCGGGAACTGAGCGCGAGCTCCGGGGGCCGGGGCGTGGCAGCCCAGCCGCAGGGCAGCGGCCCCCATTTCGCGACCGACAGCCGCCGAAGCTGCGTCGCGGAGCATTTCTCGACGAGTGCCTTAGGTCGCCGGTCGGCCACAACCGGCCGCCGGAGAGCGACCGGTTTCGGGTACGCTGATCTCGGGATCCTTCAGTCACGCAGGGCCGGTTCCATGCAGCATTCAGACGATTCACTTCTCGGCCAGATCCAAGCGCTCGAGGTGGAACTCCACCAGCCGGCGGCGCGCAGCAGCGCCGGTCGCCTTGACGCGCTGTTGCACGAGGAATTCCAGGAGTTCGGCCGGTCGGGAACCGTCTACTCCAAGGCCGACATCGTGGCATCTCTTCTTTCTGCAACCGAGCATGCGCATGTGGTCGCGGACATGTTCCGCGTGCGACGCCTGTCCGCTGACGTCGCGTTGCTGACGTATCGGTCGGCCCACGAACTGCCCGACGGAATGCTGCATCGACATACCCTGCGTTCGTCCATCTGGCAACGCTCCGATATCGGTTGGCAGATGAGTTTCCATCAGGGATCCGCCACGGAGCCGTATGAACGGAGCTGAGGGCTGCCCGGTAGGTCGGTATCCGGCCAGCAGCTGCCGTTCGCGAAGGTCGGGTTTCGGGATGCCTACCAAGCCAGCAGCAGAGCGCAAAGTCAATGGTCGGGCTCAGTCGTCCACGACTGCGAGGTAGTCGGGGTCTTGTCGCTGCCCAACCAGGCGGACAACGAGCACGTGATCTGCGCGCTCGAAGTACCAGAGCGAAAGGGGGAAGCCGACCAGACGCCAAGCGCGCAGCCCATCGATGTCGAGTTCCTGGCCGATTGCCGGTGAGCCCATCCCAGGCTGCTGCTCGAGCGCATGCAGCGCCTTCTTCATCGCATCGACCAGCTTCTTCGCGACTCGCGCCCCGGCTTCGGTGCGGTAGTACAGAACCTCGTCGCGGCGGTCTTGCTTGGCCGCCGGCGTCAGCCGTGCCGGCTTCACTGGCCTCGGCCGTCGGCGATGGCGTTCAGTTCAGCCCAGTCGTCGCGCGTGTCCGCCGTTGCTGGGCCGCTGGCCAGGCCGTCCTCGACCAGGGCGCGCAGTCGCTGGACTCGTTGCTCGCGCTGGTCCTTTCGAATCAGTTCGCGCACGTACTCACTGGTGTTGCCGTACTCGCCGGACTCGACCCGCTGGGCGACGAAGGCCCGCAGGGCGTCAGGGAGGGCTATGTTCATGGTGCCGGTGCTCATGGTGGAATCGTGAGTCCTTTGGCAACTGTTGTCAAGGCGTCCGGGATTCCTAGGTACGAGCTGCCAGCCTTAGCAGTTGAGTTGTCTTACATTTGACGAACGAGGTTGGCAGCCACCCGATCGCCCGTTGTCGGCCATGACCTGACGGTTACAGTGGTCGGCTTCGGAGGAATCCACCGCAGGTTCATGACCGGTGGTGCCGGCTACGAGCACTGGATTGCGACGGCCCGGTTTGCGGGCTCGCAGACCATTGCAACGACGATGGAGGCCCCCATGAACAGTCGCGGCATGAGAGTGGCAAAAGGCACAGCTTGCGGGATCTTGATGCTGGCCTACGCCTATGGATTTCGCCAGTGGATCGCCCCGGTTCTGAAGCCAGTGTTGAGCGGCTACCCCGTCTTTGCCCAGAAGGTAGGGGTGGTACTCGCCCTGTTGCCGATCTGGCTGCTTGCGACATACGTAGCCACCAGGTTGCTACCTCGGTCGAGCGCTGGTGCGAGGCATCGTGATGAGCGGTCTTAGTGTCGACTCCCAGAATGCTCGCCTTCGCCCAACATCGCGGGCCGAAAAAAGGTGCTGGAGGCCATCAGGGAGGCCGGCTACCCGGTCGGACTGTATGACCCTGCGACAAGTGCAAGGCAACCCGTGGAGGGCTCGCCGTGACTTTGCGGCGATCGCATAGTCAATGGGCTATAGCGTGAAGACCGAAGGGCGGCTTCGGGTGGCGACAGCAGAATTCCAGCTGACAAAGTCTTGAGCGTCCGGTTTTGGGCAATGAGTCCGCCATCGTCGACTTCCGCAACGGGTCGACAGCAGCATCCGCCCAGCCTCCCCCTCACCGCCTCAACGGCAACAAACTCTGCTTGAGGCTGCGCAGCACGAAGCTGGACTTCGTGTGCGCGATGCCGGGGATCAGGTACAGCCGCTCGCGCAGCAGGCGCTCGTAGTCGCGCGTGTCGCGCACGGCGATGCGCACGTAGTAGTCGTAGTCGCCCGACACCAGGAAGGCCTCCAGCACCTCGGGGATGGCCTCCAGCGCCTGGCCGAACTCGAACAGCGCCGCCTCGGAATGGCTGTCGAGCGTCACCTGCACGATGACGGTGTCGGCCAGCCCGATCTTCTCGGCGTTCACGCGCACCGAGTAGCCGTCGATGACGCCGCTCTCCTCCATGCGGCGGATGCGCGTCCAGCACGGCGAGCTGGTCAGGCCCACCTGCGAGCTCAGTTCCTGCAGGCTCATGCGCGCGTCGCGCTGCAGGCATTCGAGGATGGCGATGTCGATGCGGTCCAGTTCCATTCCGTCAAATCCGATATTGGCAGAAGATTTTTCTGAATTCTCTCTGACTATCAGGAACTTCGGAAGCCATTTCCGTGCAGCCCACAGAAGAATGGGCGGATGGAAACGCTCTTCACCACCGGCGCCCTGGGACATCGCCGCCCCGCCCCTGCCCCGCACGACCCCGTGGCCGCGCCCACCGCCGCCAACGGCGCGCAGGTGCTGATCGACACGCTGGTCGCACTGGGCGTCGACACCGTGTTCGGCTATCCCGGCGGCGCCGTGCTGCCGCTCTACGACGCGCTGTTCGACCGCCCGCGCCTGCGCCACGTGCTCGTGCGCCACGAGCAGGCGGCCGTGCACGCCGCGCAGGGCTACGCGCGCAGCACGGGCCGGCCGGGCGTGGTCTTCGTCACCTCGGGTCCGGGCATGAGCAACACCACCACGGGACTGCTCGACGCGCTGTGCGACTCGACGCCCATCGTCTGCATCTCGGGCCAGGTGGCCACGACAGCTATCGGCACCGACGCGTTCCAGGAGTGCGACGCGCTGGGCATCTCGCTGCCGGTCACGCGCTGGAACGCGCAGGTGCGCGACGTGAACCTGCTCGAGGCCACGCTGCGCAAGGGCTTCGCCATCGCGTGCGGCGGCCGGCCCGGGCCGGTGCTGATCGACGTGCCCAAGGACGTGCAGCAGCAACTGGTCTCGCACGCGGCGCCCGTCCGCGCATGGACGCCGCCGCCGCGCCCGCGGCTGCCCACGGAATCGCTGAAGGCCGCGGCACGCCTGATCCAGGCGGCGAAGCGCCCCGTGCTGTACGGCGGCGGCGGCCTCGTCAACTCGGGCCCGGCCGCGTGCGAGGCATTCACCGCGCTGGCGCGGCGCACGCACATGCCGTGCACGCTCACGCTGATGGGCCTGGGCGCCTTCCCCGCGTCCGACCCGCAGTGGCTGGGCATGCTGGGCATGCACGGAACGCTGGAGGCCAACCTCGCGATGCACGGCGCCGACCTGGTGGTGTGCGTGGGCGCGCGCTTCGACGACCGCGTCACCGGACGCACCGACCGCTTCTGCCCGTCGGCGACGTTCATCCACATCGACATCGACCCGACGTCGATCAACAAGGTCGTGCGCGCCGACGCCGCGCTGGTGGGCGACTGCCACGCGCTGCTGGAGGCCTTGCTGGCCGCGCTTGCGCCCGACGCGGAGGCCGAGCGGCGCCTCGCGCCGTGGTGGTCGCGGATCGCCGGCTGGCGCGCCGAAGGCTCGCTGGCGTTCGACGACACGCCCGGCGTCATCGCGCCGCAGGCCCTCGTGCGCCGGCTGGGCGCGGCGCTCGAAGGCCGCGACGCGATCGTCTCGACCGATGTCGGCCAGCACCAGATGTGGGCCGCCCAGCACCTGGCCTTCGACGCGCCGCGGCGCTGGCTCACGTCGGGCGGCGCGGGCACGATGGGCTACGGCCTGCCCGCGGCCATCGGCGCCCAGGTGGCGCATCCCGGCAGGCTGGTGGTGTGCGTCAGCGGCGACGCGTCGATCCAGATGAACATCCAGGAGATGGCCACCGCCGTGCAGCACCGCACGCCCGTGAAGGTGGTGCTGTCCAACAACGGCTTCATGGGCATGGTGCGCCAGTGGCAGCAGCTGAACCACGGCGGCCGCTACAGCCACAGCTACACCAACGCGCTGCCCGACTTCGTGATGGTGGCGCGCGGCTTCGGCTGGCAGGCGCGCCGCGTCGACCGGCGCGACGAGCTCGACGACGCCCTGCGCGAGTGCCTGGCGAGCCCCGGCCCGTTCTTCCTCGACGTGCGCGTGGCCGCCGAGGAGAACTGCCTGCCGATGATCCCGGCCGGCTGCGGGCACGACGAGATGCTGCTGCCGCACGGCCGCCGCTGGTTGCCATAGCGCGCCGGCCCGGGCATGCTGCGGCCCTCATGACCCTGTGCCTCCTCGTCCTCGCCGCGGGCTCGGGCACGCGCTTCCTCGGCGCGGGCCACAAGCTGGCGGCCCGCATCGCCGGCGACAGCGTGCTGGCGCTCACGTTGCGCCAGGCCTCGGCCACGGGGCTGCGCGTGGTGCTGGTCATCTCGGCCCGGCTGCGCGACGAAATCGGCGACGCCCTCCCCGCCTGCGAGCAGCTCGTCGTCGACACCGATGCGAACCACGGCTGGGGCATGGGCGACTCGATCGCCGCCGGCGTTGCTGCATCGCCCGACGCCGCGGGCTGGCTGGTGCTGCCCGCCGACATGCCGTTCGTGCGCCCCGACAGCATCCATCGCGTGGCCGCGGGCCTCGCCGGCCATGCGGTGGCGTACGCGCGGCACGATGGCCGGCGCGGGCATCCGGTGGCCTTTCGCGCGGCGCTGAAGGACGATCTGCTGGCGCTGCGCGGCGACACCGGCGCGCGCGCCGTGGTCGCGCGATCGGACAGCGTGGCCGTGGACGTGGACGACCCCGGGGTGCTGGTGGACATCGACACGCTGGACGACCTCGAGGCAGCGCGCCGGCGCGCCGCGGCCTGAACCTTCAAAGCTGCGCCGTCTCCGAGCGCAGATTCTTGGCGGGCGCCACGAGCATGTCGTGCGGCACCGCCACGCCGTTCTTGGCCGCCACCACCTCGGCGAGGATGCTCACCGCGATCTCCGGCGGCGTCTTGCTGCCGATGTACACGCCCACCGGGCCGCGCAACCGGGCGAGCTCGTCCGCGCCCAGGTCGAAGTGCTCCTCGAGCCGGCGGCGCCGCGCGTCGTTGTTGCGCCGGCTGCCGATGGCGCCCACGTAGAAGGCCGGCGTCTTCAGCGCCTCCAGCAGCGCGAGGTCGTCGAGCTTGGGATCGTGGGTCAGCGCAATCACGACGCTGCGCTGGTCGGGCTCGAACGCGAGCACGGCGTCGTCGGGCATGTCGGTCATCAGCGTCGCGCCGGCCACGCGCCAGGACGAGCGGATCTCCTCGCGCGGCTCGCACACCGCCACCTCGAAGCCGCTGAACAGCGCCATCGTGGCCAGGTACTCGCCCAGTTGGCCGCCACCGATGAGCAGCATGCGGTAGCGCGGCCCGAAGGTGTTGAGCATCTGGTCGGCGTCGAGCCGCAGTTCCTCGGGCAGCGCGGCAAGTTCGTGGACGGCGCGGCCGTCGGCGAGCGCGACCCGCCGGCGCACGAGGCCGCCGCCCGCGAGGGACTGCAGCAACGCGTCGAGCTCCGCCGGATCGGGGTCGTGCTCCACCAGCAACTCCAGCGTGCCGCCGCACGGCAGCCCGAAGCGGTGCGCCTCGTCGGCCGACACGCCGTAGGTCACCCGCGAGGGCACGGACGGCGCCTCGCCGTCCTTCCACAACTGGCGGTAGCGATACGCGAGGTCGTCCTCGATGCAGCCGCCGCTGACCGAGCCCGTGAGGCGCCCGCTCTCCGACAGCGCCAGGATGGAGCCGACCGGCCGCGGCGACGAGCCCCAGGTGCGCACCACCGTCACCAGCAGCGCGCGCTGGCCGGCGCGGCGCCAGTCGCGCAGGTCGCGCAGCACGAGCAGGTCGAGGTTTTCCATGAATCCGGCGTGCCGACTCAGGACGCCGGACAGGCCGCGCCGGTACGGATCCAGTCGTCCACCAGCTCGCCGAACTGCTGCTGCGTGCCCGGCGCCGGCGCGCGCGTACCGCCCGGATGCCAACCCCAGCCAACCAGCGCATCGTGGGCCATGTGGTCGTGCAACTGGGCCAGCGTGCGCTTGCCGTTGCGCGCCGGATCCTTGATCTGCTCGCAGATCTGGCCCAGCGACTTGCCCTGCCAGGCCATCTCCACCGGCGCCATGTGCCACTTGGGCGCGCCGGGCACGCCGGCGGGCTGGAAGTTGGCGGCCTGGTGGCAGGTGGCGCAGCGCATCGCGATCGCGCCCTGGTCGTCGGCGCCGCGCACCACCAGCGGCAGGTGGGCGTGCATGTCGTCGCCCTGCGTGGGACGCGTGCCCACCGGATGGCAGTTCTGGCAGCGCGGGCTCTGCAGCACCTTGCCCAGCTCGACGAACAGCGCGCGCGAACGCTCGGCCGGGTCGGCGATGGTGGCGAAGTCGCGCGGCGATTTCAGCGGCGCCGGAGCCTGCTGCGCGAACACGGTCGAGCAGGCCAGGCCCGCCACGAGGAGAAGTCCAACCCGGATCGTCGGCTGCATCGCGCGTCTCCACAAAACTTTCGAAGCGCGAGCATACTGCGCCATCCGGAATCTCACACGGGAGCCTCGCAATGCCTGTCGTCTCACTCAACGTCAACGGCCATTCGCACAAGGTCGACGCCGATCCGCAGACGCCGCTGCTGTGGGTCCTCCGCGACGAGATCGGCCTCACCGGCACCAAGTTCGGCTGCGGCGTCGCCCAGTGCGGCGCGTGCACGGTGCACGTCGACGGGCAGGCGATGCGCTCGTGCGTCGCGCCCGTGTCGGCCATCGCCGGGCGCAAGGTCACCACCATCGAAGGCCTGCAGTCGCGCGCGGCCAAGGCCGTGCAGAAGGCGTGGGTGGATCTCGACGTCGTGCAGTGCGGCTACTGCCAGAGCGGGCAGATCATGTCGGCCACCGTGCTCCTGGAGCAGAACCCCCGGCCCAGCGACGAGGACATCGACCACGCGATGGCCGGCAACATCTGCCGCTGCGCCACCTACGTGCGCATCCGCGCCGCCATCCACGCCGCGTCGGCGCAACTCGCCGCCTGAGGAGACACGCCATGCACCCGATGATGAAGGCCTGGCAGGACGCGCCGGAAAACCTCGCACTCGTCGCGCCCGCGCGCCCGCCGGTGCCCACGCGCACGGGCGTCACGCGACGCGACGTGCTGGCCGCCGGCGGCCTGGTGGTGGCCATCGGCGCACTGCCGGGCGCCGCGTCCGCGGCCGCGCAGGCGCGCGAGGGCACGGCCGCGCACGCCGCGTTCGAGCCCAACCAGTTCGTGAGCATCGGCGCCGACAACCTCGTCACCATCGTCAGCAAGCACCACGAGATGGGCCAGGGCAACACCACCGGCCTGGCCACGCTGCTGGCCGACGAGCTCGACGCCGACTGGTCGCTGGTGCGCGCCGAATATGCCGGCGCCAACGTGAAGCTCTACGCGAACCTGGCCTTCGGCATGCAGGGCACGGGCGGATCGTCGGCCATCGCCAACTCCTACCTGCAGTACCGCACCGCCGGCGCCACGGCGCGCGCGATGCTCGTGTCGGCCGCGGCCCAGGCCTGGGGCGTGCCGGCCGCCGAGATCCGCGCCAGCGACAGCGTGCTCACCCACGCGTCCGGCAAGCGGGCCACCTACGGCGAGATGGCCGCCGCCGCGGCGAAGCAGGAGCCGCCGAAGGACCCGGCGCTGAAGACGCCGGAACAGTTCACGCTGATCAGCCGCGAGCACGCGACGCCGCGCGTGGATTCGGCGTCCAAGTGCAACGGCACGGCGCAGTACACGGGCGACGTGAAGCTGCCGGGCCTGCTCACCGCGGTCATCGCGTTCCCGCCGTCGTTCGGCGCGAGGATGGTGTCGTTCGACGCCGCCGCGGCGCGCAAGGTCAGGGGCGTCACCGACGTGGTGGCGGTGCCCGAGGGCGTGGCCGTCGTCGCGAAGAACACCTGGGCGGCACAGCAGGGCCGGCGTGCGCTGAAGATCACGTGGGACGAATCCGCCGGCGCCGCGCTCGACTCCGACGCCTTGCTGGCGCACTACCGCGAACTCGCGACACAGCCCGGCACGCGCTTCACGAAGATGGCCGCCGCGGAAGACGGCAAGCCGGCGCCCGTCGCCACGAAGACGGTGGAGGCGGTCTACGAGTTCCCGTTCCTGGCCCACGCGCCGATGGAGCCGCAGAGCTGCGTCGCGTGGCTGCACGACGGGCGGCTCGAGACCTGGGCCGGCCACCAGTTCCCCACCTTCGACCACATGCTGGCCGCCAAGGCCGCGGGCCTGCCGCTGGAAAAGGTCACGCTGCATACGCTGGTCTCGGGCGGCAGCTTCGGGCGGCGCGCCAACGCGTGGAGCGATTTCACGGTGGCCGCCGTCAACGTGGCGGTGGCGATCCACGGCCGCGCACCCGTGCGGCTGCAGTACACCCGCGAGGACGACATGAGCGCCGGGCTGTACCGGCCGATGGCGGTGCACTCGGTGCAGGTGGGCCTGGACGACACGGGGCGCATCGCGTCGTGGAAGCACGGGGTCGCCACGCAGTCCATCGTGGCGGGCACCGCGATGGCGATGATGATCAAGGAAGGCGTCGACCCGACCTCGGTCGAAGGCGTGTCGCCGTCGTCGTACGAGCTGCCGATGATGGACGGCCAGCTGCATTCGCCCACGCTGGCGGTGCGTCCGCTTTGGTGGCGCTCGGTGGGCAACACCCACACCGCCTACGTGATGGAGACGATGATGGACAAGCTCGCGCAGGCCGCGGGCCAGGACCCGGTCGCCTTCCGCCTGGCGCTGCTGGAGAAGAATCCGCGCGCGGTGGGCGTGCTGAAGCTGGTGGCCGACAAGGCCGGCTGGGGCCGGTCGATGCCGGCCGGCTCGGCCCAGGGCATCGCCGTGCACGAGTGCTTCGGCACGCACGTGGCCCAGGTGGCCGAGGTCACGCTGAAGGACGGCAAGGTGCGCGTCGACCGCGTCTTCTGCGCGGTGGACTGCGGCGTGGCGGTGAACCCCGACGTGATCCGCGCGCAGATGGAGGGCGGCATCGGCTTCGCGCTCGGCGCGCTCTACTACAGCGAGATCGAGCTGAAGGCCGGGCGGCCGGTGCAGCGCAACTTCGACCAGTACAAGTCGCTGCGCATCTACGAGATGCCCGCGGTGGAGGTGTTCATCGTGCCCAGCACCGCGGCGCCGTCGGGCGTGGGCGAGCCGGGCGTGCCGCCGCTGGCCCCCGCGGTGGCCAACGCCGTCGTGCGCGCTGGCGGCCCGGCGGTGACGCGGCTGCCGTTCGCGCGCAGCGGGTTGGTGTCGGCCTGAACGGCACTCCCGGGGTCAGTCGCTGACCTTGACCCAGTCGTAGTACGCCGCCCCGCCGCCGCCGTTGTACGTACCCAGGAAGTTCCTGGCGCTGGCGGAGTTGTCACCCACCCAGTGGTTGAGCATCAGTTGCATCGGCGTGGTCACGCTGATGTTGACGCGGCGGAATTCGGTCTCCACGCCACTGTCCGACACGCTGAACCAGCGCACGTAGGTCGGCCGCCATTCGAAGCCGATGGTGCGCCAGCCGGTGGCCACCGCGAACTGCTGGAAGTTCTGCACGTCGGCCTTCCACACATTGGTGTGGAGCGTGCGGCCGCCGTTGATGAACTCGATGTCGATCTCGTTGTGGCTGGGCGTGCCCGCGGTGCCGGTGTACAGGAAGAACGAGCTGTCGGCGCCGGCGATGGTGCCGGGCTGCAGGCGCACCACGAACTTGCCGTAGGTGAAGCTCTGCCAGGTGCGGATCTCCGCGCACTTGACGGCGGACCTGTTCGAGCTGTCGACGTTGAGCACCAGGTTGCTGTTGCCCGCCAGCCAGACCTGGCTGAAGGCGAAGGTGCAGCCGAACGGCGAGCCGTTGGCCCAGTTGGACACCTGCCAGCTGGAGCCGTTGGGCCCGCCGCTGCCGTCGAAGCCGTCGAAGAAGTTGGTGGCGTGGGCGGCGGGAGCGAAGGACGCGGCGAGCGCGATCGCGGTGAGGAATTGACGCATGGTTGTCTCCGTTGTCGTTGGAATGATCGGGCCTTGCGCCCGTCAGGGCACCAGCGAGATGCTGCCGACGACCACGTCGTGGTTGCCCGCGGTGGCTCCGCCGTTGATGACGTCGATCGCGTAGAGTCCGGCCAGCCACTGGTGCAGCGTCGTCGTGGACGCGGGGCAGTAGCTCGGCACAGCGAAGCTCGCATCGTTCAGGTCGATCACGATCTCCGACAGCGTGGCCGAGACCAGCGCCTGCGCCGTGGGAACGCAGCCATCGGCAGCCACCGGCGACGGCTGCAGCTTGATCGTCAGCGTGGCGTCGGTCGTCGAGGCCAGGTGGACCCGCAGATGCGAGAAGCCCGAGGCATTGAACGGTGCGGCCGTGCCGGTGAGCGTGTTGCCCGGGGCGTAGAGGCGCAGCGCCGCGCCGGCGAAGCCCGGCGGGTTGGAAAGCAAAAGCGAGGTGGATAGCGAGGCTGAGAAGGTCTCCGTGCCGGAGGCGTAGGTGACGCTGCCCGCGGTCTGGTCGCTGGCCGTGGACGCGTATGCGTAGGACGCGACGGAGCCGCCTTCGACGGTGTCGGCAGCGTCCAGCGGTGTGGCGAAGGCCGTGTCGGGCGTGGGAGCCGGCGTCGGCGCGGGGGTCGGTGCGGGAGTCGGTGCCGGCGTGGGGGCGGGCGTCGGCGCCGGGGTCGGCGCGGGTGTGGGAGCCGGCGTCGGCGCGGGGGTCGGTGCGGGCGTCGGTGCCGGGGTCGGCGCGGGCGTGGGCGCCGGCGTCGGCGCAGGGGTCGGTGCGGGCGTCGGTGCCGGGGTCGGCGCGGGTGTCGGTGCCGGGGTCGGCGCGGGGGTCGGTGCAGGTGTGGGCGCCGGCGTCGGCGCGGGGCTGGCCGCGCTGTCGTCGCCGCCGCAGCCGACCAGGCCCAGCGAGGCGACGAGCCCCATGAGAACGCCGATGCGTCCCAACGAAATCTTGGTGTCCATTCAATGTCTCCGGTCGTTGATGTCGAACCGGGTCATCGTGCCGGCCGGCAGGCGATCGCACCGGTGCGCGCTTGCGGAGGACTTGACGGATCTTGCGGAGATGCGCGCCTCTTGCGGCACGCCGCGATCAGCCGACGCGCGGTTCGACCGGCATGCCCAGCCGGCAGCGCACGTTGCGGGCGCCGGGCGGGCCCTGCGCGGGGTCGTAGCGCTCGAAGAACGGGCCGATGGCCAGCGTGAACGCGGCCTGCGGCAGCCATCGATCCAGCATCACGCGCCAGCCCTCGGCGATGTCGTCGGAGGGGCCGTCGTAGTCCAGCGTGGCTACCCAGCGCGCCGGGATGCGCTTGTGCAGCAGCGGCGGCGGGCATGCCGGCAGTGCGCCCGCGACGGCGGGCAGCTCCACGCAGGCGTCCATGCGGCAACGCGACGCGCCGACGATGCCCGGATCGTCCAGCCCCATGAACATCAGCGGCTGGCTCACCAGTCCCAGCGCGCGCACGGCGCTCATGAAGCGATCCCACAGCGGCTCCGCCACCGCGCCGAAGTCGCCGCGGCCGCGCATGAACAGCACGTCCATCTCGGGCTCGCGTGCGATCGTCACCCGCGGGATCCGGCACATCCAGCTGTCGTTGGCCGGAACGCGGCCACGGGCCCAGCCGCCGCCGCGCCAGGCCGACGGCGTCATGTCGAAGCGTTCGCGGAACGCGCGCGCGAAGCCCTCGGGCGACGCGAAGCCGCAATTCAGCGAGATGGCAGTGATCTTCTCGTCGGGGCAGTGCCGCAGCCGGCCAGCGGCCACGTCGAGCCGGCGCCGGCGCACGAACTCGTTGAGCGTCTCGCCGCTCCATTGATGGAACAGGCGATGGAAATGGAACGGCGAGATGGCGGCGATCGTGGCCATGCGCTCCAGCGACAGCTCGGCGTCCAGGTGCGCATCGACGAAGTCCACCACGCCCTCGAGACGGCGCACGTGATGGCCGTGCAGCACGACCGGCGCGCGCGCGGCGGACAGCGTTGCCTCTTGCATGTTCAGAACCTGTGAATGGATCCCGCGCGCCCGAGCGGCTCGCCAAAACGCGTCCGATCAAGGCGCAAAGCGCAGACGTAGCTCGGGCTACGGCGAGCATTTGCAACGCAGAGCGGGCGCGTTTTGGCGGGACGAGCGGGTGTGTGGGATTCGTTCATAGGTTCTCAGAGCCGGCGCGTGGTGCCGCGCACCACCAGGCACAGGTCGGGCACCGGCTCGGTGGCGTCGGGGGCCGCGCCGAGGGCAGCCAGCAGCTGGTGGGCGGCGGCGCGGCCCATCTCGTAGATCGGCTGGTGCACCGTGGTCAGCGCCGGCGTCATGTAGGCCGACTGCGGCAGGTCGTCGAAGCCCACCAGCGAGATGTCGTGCGGCACGCGCAGGCCGCGCGCGTCCAGCACCTGGCGCGCGCCCCACAGCGTCTGGTCGTTGGCGCAGAACACGGCAGTGAACGGATGGTCCGCGTCGAGCAGCCGGTGCATCGCCTCCGCGCCGCCGGTCTCCATGTAGGTGCCCACGACCATCAGGCGCGGATCCACCGGCAGGCCGGCCTCGCTGTGGGCGCGCATGTAGCCGTCGCGGCGATCCACGGCGTCGGGATAGGCCACCGGGCCGCCGATGTGCGCGATGCGCGTGTGGCCCAGCTCGATCAGGTGGCGCGTGGCGCGGCAGGCGCCGTCCACCTGGTCGCAGTGCAGCGAGAACACGTTGGGCGCCCGCAGCTCGCGGCCGGTGATGGCGATGGGCAGCTTGCGCGCCATGTCCTCCACCTGCTCGTCCGTCAGGTTGCCGCCCAGGATCACCATCGCGTCGACGCGGCGCGCGATCAGCAGCCGGGCGCGATCAAGCTCCTCCGCCGGGTTCCAGTGGCCCGGCACGACGATGGGCGCGTAGTGGCTGCCCTGCAGGCCGTCCTCGATGCCGCGGGCGCCGCGCGTGAAGTACGGCGATTCGAGCTCCTGCGTCAGCACGCCGATCGTGCGCGTGGAACCACTGCGCAGGCTCTGCGCCGCGAAGTTGGGGCGGAACTGCAGGCGCTCGATGGCGCGCTCCACGGCCTGGCGCTTGTCCTCGGTGACGCGGGCCGTGCCGTTGAGGATGCGCGACACCGTGGCGGCCGAGACGCCGGCCAGCCGCGCGACATCGAGCAGCGTGGCGGATTCGGCGAGGGGCTTGTCCTTGATAGGCATGGAGGGGTTGGCGAACGTCCGGAATGAGGGGGCCGTGCGGCGGCACGGGAATGGCAGCGACGTGAGGACACGCCAACCCGCCGTCGCACGGCACAGCCCGCAGTCTAATCATGAAATCGATTGCAGGCCTGCTGGAAATCACCGAGTCGACCTTTCCTCAAGCCCATGTCCGCGGCAAACCGCCTCTGTTGACACTCGTTCTTAGGGTATTCACCAGCTGCGGCTTCAACCCATTGACTCGGCTGACAACGTTGTCGCACACTGAATTCTGAAAACGATATCAACGATTCTCGGAGACACGATTCCGTCATGCGCCCGCGCATTCTCACGCTTGTCCTCGCCTGCCTGGCCAGCCTCGCCATGCCGGCCGGCGCCGCGCGCACCACGCTCACCGTGGCCGCGTTCCCCGACCTCGATCGCAGCGTGAAGATCGCCATCGAGTCGTGGGCGGCGGCGCATCCGGACGTCGAGGTCAAGCTGACCACGCGCGCCTACGCCGACCACCACACCGCCATGACCACGGCCATCGCCACGGGGGCGAACCTGCCCGACGTTATGGCCGTCGACATGGACTACCTCGGCAAGTTCACGCAGGCCAGCGGCCTCGAGGACCTCGGCGCGCCGCCCTACGACGCGGGCGCCGTCGCGCCGCTGCTGGCGCACTTCACGCTGGGCCCGGCCACCGGCGCCGGCGGAAAGCTGCGCGCGATGCCGGCCGACATCGGTCCCGGCGCGCTGTTCTACCGCGCCGACCTGATCGCGCGCGCCGGCCTCGTCGAAAACGATCTCACCCGCGACTGGGCGTCGTACATCGAGGCGGGCCGGAAGCTCAAGGGCGCCACCGGCGTCTACCTGCTGGCGAGCGCCATCGACCTGAAGGACATCCTGATCCGCGCCGGCCTGGCCGACGGGCAGGGCATCTTCTTCGACGACGCGGGCCGCCCGCAGGTGGAGACGCCGCGCTTCGTGCAGGCCTTCACGCTGGCGCGCGCGGCGCGCCGCGCGGGCATCGACGCGCGCGTGGCCGCCTGGAGCACCGAGTGGAGCGAAGGCTTCCGGCGCGACCGCGTGGCCACGCAGATGATGGGCTCGTGGCTCGCGGGCCATCTGAAGAACTGGATCGCGCCGGCCGGCGCGGGCCTGTGGCGCTCGGCGCCGCTGCCCGGCGGCGCCTTCGCGTCGTGGGGCGGCTCGTACTGGGCCATCCCCGCGCGCGCCGAGCACAAGGCGCTCGCGTGGGACTTCATCCGCACGCTCACGCTGGATCGCGCGCAGCAGCTCGAGGCCTTCCGCCGCCTCGACGCGTTCCCGGCGCTGGTCGCCGCGCAGCAGGACGACTACCTCGCGCAGCCCATCGCCTATCTCGGCGGCCAGGCCGCCCGCCTGCAGTGGCGCGCCGCGAGCGAGCGCATTCCCGCGCTGCACGTGGATCGCTACGACCAGGTCGCCAACGACATCGTCAACGCCGAGCTCGACCAGGTGCTCGAGCACGACAAGCCCATCCCGCAGGCGCTGGCCGACGCCCGCACCGCCATCGAGCGCCGCGTGCGCCGGTATTGAAATGACTGCCGCAAACACCTCCCGCCGCAAGCCGCTGATCCCCGCGCGCTGGGCGCCCTACGTCTTCATCAGCCCGTTCTTCATCCTGTTCGGCGCGTTCGGGCTGTTCCCGCTGCTGTTCTCCATCGTGCTGTCGTTCCATCAATGGGATCCGGTGGCCGGCGTCGCGGGCATGCACTGGGTGGGCCTGGACAACTTCGTCTACGCCCTGACGCGCGACGACTGGCTGCGCAAGGCGATGTTCAACACGCTGTGGATCGCACTCGTCTCGGGCATCCCGCAGCACCTGGTGGCGCTGCCGCTCGCGTGGTTCCTGCACCGCGGCTTCGGGCGGGCGCGCAACGCGGTCACCGGCGCGTACTTCCTGCCCTTCATCACGTCGACGGTGGCGATCTCGCTGGTCTTCTCGTCGCTGTTCTCGAAGGACTTCGGGCTGGTGAACGCGGCGTTCGCGTCGCTGCGCGAGGTGCCCGTGCTCGGCTGGCTCGTGCCGGGCCAATCCATCGACTGGAGCCAGCCGGGCTACACCAAGTGGATGATCAGCGCGGTCGTGTTCTGGCGCTACGTGGGCTGGAACACGGTGCTGTACATGTCGGCGATCCAGACCATTCCCGTCGACCTGCTGGAGGCCGCGCAGATCGACGGCGCCAGCGCGCGCCAGCGCTTCCTGCACATCGTGCTGCCGCTGCTCAAGCCCATGATGTTCTTCGCGGTGACGCTGTCCATCATCGGCAACCTGCAGCTGTTCGAGGAGCCCTTCATCCTCACCGGCGGCACCGGCGGCATCGACCAGGCCGGCAAGACCGCGGCCATGCACATGTACGCGGTGGCCTTCATGGACGGCGACTTCGGCACGGCGTCGGCCATCGCGTGGCTGCTGTTCATGCTGATCGCCGGATCCACCTGGATCAACAAGCGCCTGCTGGGAGGACGCCGATGAGCGCCGCGATGCCTGCCGCCGCGATGCCCGGCGCCCTGCCCGCCCGCCCGCGCGTCACGCGCGAGCGCCGCGGCGCGCTCTATCTCGGCCGCGCCGTCGTACTGGCCGGCGCCCTCGTGATGCTGGTGCCGTTCTGGTTCATGTTCGTGTTCGCCACGCACAGCAACAGCGAGATCCTGTCGATGCCGCCGCCGATGTGGTTCGGCGGCTCGCTGGGCGACAACCTGCGCGACCTGCTGGAGCGCCTGCCCACGTTCTGGTGGAACCTCGGATGGAGCTTCTACGTGGCCATCGCCACCACGGCGCTGAACCTGTTCTTCTGCGCGCTGGCCGGCCACGCGTTCGCGCTGCTCGACTTCGCCGGCAAGGAGCGCTTCTACGCCGCCGTGATGACGACGATGCTGCTGCCCGGCTTCATCTTCATGGTGCCCACCGCGCTCACCATGAGCTGGCTGGGCTGGACCAACGAGCATCGTTCGCTGATCGTGCCGGGCGCGTGCGGCGCGCTGGGCATCTTCCTGATGCGCCAGTACATCGAGTCGGCCATCCCGCGCGACCTGGTGGAGGCCGCGCGCCTGGACGGCTGCAGCGAATTCATGATCTGGTGGCGCGTGGTGCTGCCGCTGCTGGGGCCGGCGCTGGGCACCCTCGCGCTGATCACGTTCATCGGCTCGTGGAACAACTTCATCGGCCCGCTGGTGGTGCTGCGCGACATGGATCGCTACACGCTGCCGCTGGCCTTGCGCTCGCTGCAGGGCTCGGGCCAGACGCCCTGGGGCGCCATGTGCGCGGGCGCCGCCATCGCCGTGCTGCCCCTGCTGGTGCTGTTCGCCTTCACCTCGCGCCGGCTCATCTCCGGGCTCACCGCCGGAGCCGTCAAGCACTGAACCCCGCCCTCGCCACGGGCCGCGGAACGACCTCGCGGCCTTTCGAACGCCTCCTCTGATAACGATTTCAAGAATCCCGAGATGTCCAACCTGAACGATCCGATCGCCCTCACCCCCCAGACGCGCGCCACGCTCGGACGCGATTTCGCCTGGGGCGTCGCCACCAGCGCCTACCAGATCGAGGGCGCCGCGGACGTCGACGGTCGCGGCCCGTCGATCTGGGACACCTTCTCGCACACGCCCGGCAAGACCGTGCGCGGCGAGACCGGTGACGTCGCCTGCGACCACTACCACCGCATGCCCGAGGACGTCGCGCTGATGGCCGATCTCGGCGTCGACGCGTACCGCTTCTCGATCTCGTGGTCGCGCGTGCAGCCGCTGGGCCATGGCGCGTGGAACGAGGCCGGCCTCGCGTTCTACGACCGCCTGGTGGACACGCTGCTGGTGCGGGGCATCCGCCCCAGCGCCACGCTGTACCACTGGGATCTGCCGCAGGGCCTGCAGGATCTGGGCGGCTGGGCCTCGCGCGACACCGCGCTGCGCTTCGCCGACTACTCGGCGCACATCGCGCGCCGCCTGGGCGATCGCCTGGCCTCCATCGCCACGCACAACGAGCCCTGGTGCACCGCCATGCTGGGCCACGCGTGGGGCAAGTTCGCGCCCGGCTTCCGCGACGAGGCGTTGGCCGCCGACGTGTCGCACCACCTGCTGCTGTCGCACGGCCTGGCGCTGCAGGCGATGCGCGCGGCCGGCACCCGTACCCCGCTGGGCATCGTGCTGAACCATTCCTCCGCCAGCGCGGCCACCGACAGCGCCGCCGACCAGGCCCGCGCCGCCACCGAATACGCGAGCTTCGTGCGCTGGTACATGGAGCCGATCTTCCAGGGCGCCTACCCGCAGGACTCGGGCATCGCGCACTACCCACGCAACATCCAGGATGGCGACTTCGACATCATCGGCCAGCCGCTGGACTTCCTGGGCATCAACTACTACACACGCATCTGGGCCAGCACCGCGCAGCCGCCGGTGCCCGCGCCGTGCGCGCTGGGCGTCACGGACATGGGCTGGGAGATCTATCCCGAGGGCCTCACCGAGCTGCTCACGGACATCCACCAGCGCTACCCCGGCCTGCCGCCGATCTACCTGATGGAGAACGGCATGGCCAACGCCGACGTGCTGGCCGGCGGCCGCGTGGCCGACGCCCCGCGCATCGACTACATGCGCCGCCACCTGGAGGCCATCGCCCGCGCCCGCGAGGCCGGCGTCGACATCCGCGGCTTCTTCTACTGGAGCCTGCTGGACAACTACGAATGGGATTCGGGCTACGACAAGCGCTTCGGCCTCGTGCACGTGGACTACGCCACGCAGCGACGCACGCTCAAGGACAGTGCGCTGTGGTACCGCGAGACCATCGCCAATCTCCGCGGCGAGGCCGGCCATGGCTGACCTGCAGCTGCGCGGCGTGCGCAAGGATTTCGGCGACACGACCGTCCTTCGCGGCCTCGACCTCGACATCGCCGATGGCGAGTTCATGGTGTTCGTCGGCCCCTCGGGCTGCGGCAAGTCGACGCTGCTGCGGCTGATCGCGGGCCTCGACGACGCCAGCGGCGGCGAGATCCGCATCGGCGGCGAGCGCATGGACGGCGTGGCGCCGGCCGACCGCGGCGTGGCGATGGTGTTCCAGAGCTACGCGCTGTACCCGCACATGACCGTGGCGCAGAACCTGGGCTTCGCGCTGCGCATGGCCGGCCGGCCCAAGGCGGAGATCGCCGCCGCGGTGGGGCGCGCCGCGGAGATCCTGCAGCTGAGCCCGCTGCTGGATCGACTGCCCAAGGCGCTGTCGGGCGGCCAGCGCCAGCGCGTGGCCATCGGCCGCGCCATCGTGCGCGAGCCGCGCGTGTTCCTCTTCGACGAGCCGCTGTCCAACCTCGACGCGGCCCTGCGCGTGCAGATGCGCCTGGAGCTCGCGCGCCTGCACCAGGCCCTGGGCACCACGATGATCTACGTCACGCACGACCAGGTGGAGGCGATGACGCTGGGCGACCGCATCGCCCTGTTCAACGGCGGCCGGCTCGAGCAGGTGGGGCCACCGCTGGAGGTCTACGAGCGTCCGCGTTCGCGCTTCGTCGCCGGATTCCTGGGCCAGCCGCAGATGAACTTCCTGCCCGTGGCGCAGCTGCCCGCCGCCGACCGCGCGGCGTTCCTCGGGCCGTCCGACACGATGGACGGCGAGTGGGTGCTGGGCGTGCGTCCCGACCACCTGCAGCTGCTGGACGACGGCCAGGGCCTGGCCGCGCGGGTCGAGCGCCTGGAGCACGTCGGCGACGCCGCACTCGCCTGGGTGAAGCTGGCCGCCGGCGACGCGACCCTGGCCGTGCGGCTGGCCCCCGGCGGCACGCTGCCGGCCGCCGGAGCGCGCGTGAGCCTGCGGCCGCAGCCCGGCCGCGTGCACGCCTTCGATGCGGACGGGATCGCCCGTCCGCTTTCCGCCGCGACGGCGTTCGCCACGGAGGCCGCCGCGACGCAACCTGCATGACCACCAACCGTGCATCACGAGAGAGACTGGCGGGCTCGTGACTGCCCCATCGGCCTCGACGCCACCCGGCGCGAGGCACTACAACAAACCGCCCACCACTCTGCCACCTTGGTGAGGAGACCATGAAGAACCTTTATTCCATCCTGGCACTGGCGATCCTGAGCCAGTGCCCCCATCTCGCGGCTGCGCAGTCCGCCGCGAACGCGCCCCCGGGCGCGGCGTCGGCGCCCGCCAGGGCCGCCTCGGCCAGCGGGCCCGTGCTCGTCGACCAGGTCACCGTCACGGCCAACCGCCGCATCGAGACGCTGCAGAGCGTGTCCGGCGTGGTGCAGACGATCGACGCCGACCAGCTGCGCAAGGACGGCATCACGGAGATCCGCGATCTGCAGGCCGCCATCCCGGGCCTGAACATCGCGAACCAGGAAGGCAACATCGAGATCTACATCCGCGGCGTGGGCTCGTCGAACAGCACCGAGCTGGGCGACCCGGCCGCGGCGTCGCACATCAACGGCATCTACATCCCGCGTCCGCGCGGCATGGGCACGATGTTCTACGACCTCGAGCGCGTGGAGGTGAACAAGGGCCCGCAAGGCACGCTTTACGGCCGCAACGCAATGGCCGGCACGCTCAACATCATCACGGCCAAGCCGCGCCTGGATCACCTCGGCGGCTACGTGCAGTTCGGCGGCGGCAGCCGCGACCAGGGCGCGGAAGGCGCGATCAACGTGCCGCTGTCCGACACGTTCGCGATCCGCGCGGCGGCGTTCGAGACGGACAAGAACTCCGGCTTCCGGAACGTGTCGCCCGACCCGACGTCGCACGACCTGCGCCCGGCGGGCATCGAGCACAACCAGGGCGGCCGCCTGTCGGCGCTGTGGTCGCCCACCGATCGGCTGACGGTCTCGGCGATGGCCGACGCCGGCCATGAAGCGGGCACCGGCTATCCCGGCGCCAACATCTTCACCGCCGTCAAGGCCACGGGCCTGGAGGCCAAGGACCTGCCGCTGCGCGACGTGGTCTATCACGGCACGCAAGGCGACATGCACAACGACCTGTCCGGCCTGCAGGGCAAGGTCGACTACGACTTCGACAGCTTCGGTGCCGAACTCTCGCTGAGCCAGCGTTCGGTGAACTTCTACCAGCGCAACGCCGAGTCCGAAGGCATCGGCTGGCAGGGCCGCGACTACTCCACCGAGCAGTGGGACAACTTCTCCACGCAGTACTGGGAGACCAAGTCCACCAGCCGCGTCGGCGAGTTCCGCCTGTTCTCGGCCGAGGGCGCGAAGACCTTCCAGTGGAACGTGGGCGCGTTCGCGTTCAACGAGAACCAGAAGGTGGGCTACCTCTCGCTGTCGGACAGCGGCTACTGCTGCTTCTCCGGCACCGAGTTCACGATGCCCAAGGTGATCGGCAAGTCGGCCGCGCTGTACGGCGACGGCACGCTGGCGGTGACGGATCACCTGCGCCTGATCGGCGGCCTGCGCGAGACCGAGGAGGCCAAGTCGCGCTACGGCATCGGCGGCAACATCGCGCTCACGCTGGGCGCCGCGAATTTCGCCTGCTGCATCTCCACGCGCATCGGCACCGAGGGCTTCCAGCCCAACCTGCTGGCGCGGCCGAACTTCGACATGAGCAAGGTGCAGACGCCGCAGCAGATGGCGCAGTTCCTGCTGCAGACCACGATGACGCCGGGCGCGCGCGACACGATCAACTCGCAGGTCGGGCCGATCGCCGACGGCACGAACCCGATGGGTGCCTGCGACGCGCGCGCCGACATCTCCAACGGCCTGTCCTGCCCCACCAACCAGAACGGCGGCTTCAGCTATGCCAACCTGACGGTGCCGTCGCAGCAGATCGGCAGCAGCAAGTTCCACTACACCGACTGGCGCCTGGGCACCGAGTACGACCTGACGAAGGACAACATGGTCTACGCGAAGGTGTCCACGGGCCACAAGGCCGGCGGCTTCAACGACAGCTTCAACGGCTCGTCGGTGCCCGAGCTGTTCCGCCCCGAGGAGCTGCGCGTGATCGAGGCGGGCTCGCGCAATGCGTTCACCCTCGGCGGCCAGCGCGCGGTGTTCAACCTGTCGGGCTTCTACTACGACTACACGAACCAGGTCTTCCAGGATCTCACCTGCATCGCCGTCAACAACTCGGTGACGCCGCCTACCTGCACGGGCTACTCGCTGGTCAACCGCAACATCGGCAAGTCCAAGCTGGGCGGCCTCGAGGCCGAGGCGCGCTTCGGCCTGCCGATGGGCTTCAAGCTGGACTTCAACGGCGCGCTGCTGCGCACACGCATCGAATCGGGCACCGTGGCCGACGTGCGCGCGATCGACTACAGCAAGGGCGGCAAGAGCCCGCTGATCGACCTGACGGGCAACCAGCTGCCGCTGGCCTCCAAGGTCAACCTGTCGACGCGCCTGCAGCAGGTGTTCCCGCTGTTCGGCGGCAAGGCCGACTGGCAGGCGCTGCTGAACTGGCGCTCGTCGTACTACCTGACGCAGTTCAACGAGCGGAACGTGATCGACAACGACGGCGTCACGAAGACCGCCCTGGCCGCCGGCTTCCCGGATCGCCAGATCGGCTTCCTGACGTTCAACCTGGGCGGCGGCTACACCTTCGACGGCGGGCTCCGCCTGGAGGCCTATGCCACCAACGTCACCAACAAGGTGGCGTCGCAGAAGGCCCTCGTGGGCGCCAATCTCGACATCCGCTTCCTGAACGACGCCCGCTCGTTCGGCGCGCGGGCCCGCATGGACTTCTGACCACGGCGGCACCGGGTCCGGTGCCTGCCATCATTGCCCTGTCCACGGGGCCCCGACCCAGGTCGCGGGCCCCTTTTCCTTCCAGAGAGGATCTCCATGAAGACGAAGCGCTCGATCGCCCTGGCGTTGACCGCCGCCGCCCTCGCCCTGCTGGCCGCCTGCGCCGGCGCACCCGACGGGCACGACACGCCGCCCGCCGGCACCGACCCGCTCGCCGCATTCCCGCCGCTGCCCGCCGCCCCGCTTCCCGGCGCGTCGCCGGCCGCGCGCGCCTACGCCGCCAGCCTGGCGCGCGGCGTGAACTTCGGCAACATGCTCGACGCCCCCACGGAAGGCGCGTGGGACCTGCGCGTGGACGACCGCTACATCGCGCTCGCCGGCGTGCCCGGCGGCATCCGCAGCGTGCGCCTGCCGGTGCGCTGGAGCAACCACGCGTCCCCCGACGCCGAGGCCCGCATCGACCCGGCCTTCATGGCGCGCGTCGACGACGTGGTGCGGCGCCTGCTCGCCCGCGGCGTGCCGGTGGTGCTGGACATGCACCACTACCGCCAGTTCGACGGCGACACGCCGGACACCGGCGAAGCCAAGGTGCCCGACGCCGTGGTGGACCAGCGCTTCTTCGCGATGTGGCGACAGATCGCCGACCACTTCCGCGACGCGCCACCCGCACTCGCCTTCGAGCTGTACAACGAGCCGCACGGCCGGCTCACCGACCGCTGGAACGACCTGATGTCGCGCGGCGTGCGCCTGGTGCGCCAGAGCAACCCGCGGCGCATCATCGTCGTCGGCCCCACGCAATGGAACTCGGCGCGCGGCCTGCCCACGTTCGCGATGCCGCCCGACGCGAACCTGGTGCTCACCATCCACCACTACGACCCGTACACCTTCACTCATCAAGGCGCGCCCTGGGCCAAGCCCGAGATGCCCACCGGCGTGGGCTGCTGCTCGGCCCAGCAGCTGGCCGACATCCGGGGGCCGCTGGACCTGGCGCAGCGCTGGAGCGCCAGCAACGGCTATCCGGTCTACGTCGGCGAGTTCGGCGCGTTCGACAAGGTGGCCCGCGACGACCGCAACCGCTACACGCGCACGATGCGCGACGAGATCGAGCGGCGCGGCATGACGTGGACGTACTGGGAGCTGGCGGCCGGGTTCGGCTACTACGACCCGAAGACGGGCGCGGTTCGGCCGGACGGGCTCGAGCAGGCGTTGTTCGGGCCCTGAAGGCGCCCTGCCATGCCGCGCGCGGTCGCGGAATCCACGCCTGATCCAGCGTGGATCCCGCGACTTCGCGCAGGATGACGACGCTCGGCCGCCACATCGGCGTAGGATGGCGCGACATCTGACCGAACCCATCCATGCCGGACGCCGCGATCACATTGGCCGAAACGCCCGCGACACGAATACACCGCCACGCCGCGCTGGTCGTGTGCCTGGCGTTCGCCGCCGTCACCGCCCTGTTCGCGCCGTTCGCGTCCGACGACTGGCCCAACGTGCCGGCCTTCTTCCCGGCCTACCAGACGCTCACCGCGTTCTGCTATGCGCTGACGGCGTGGCTGCTGTTCGGCGACTACCGCCAAGGCGGCAGGCCGTCCACGCTGGTGCTGGCGTCCGGCGCGCTGTGGACGGCGCTGATCCTCGTCGCCCAGCTGCTGTCGGCGCCCGGCATGGTGGGCCCGCAGCGGGTGATCGGCGGCGACCAGACCACCATCCACCTCTGGATGTGGTGGCACCTCGGGCCGCCGCTCTTCGCGCTCGCCTACGCCTTCGTCCAGAGGCGCTTCCCCGGCCGCCCGTCGGACGCCGACGAACGCCGCACGATCTCCACCCTCACGTTCTCCGGCGCGGCGTTCTCGTTCTTCGGCGTGCTGGTGTTCGTCACCCGCTTCCACGACAGCCTGCCCGTGCTCAACCGCGGCGCCGACTTCTCGTTGATCGTGACGACGGGCGTCGCCCCGGCCGTGACGCTGCTGAGCGCGGCCGCCGCCGGCGCCGTGTGGGCCGTCACCCGCGGGCGCACGGTGCTGTCGCTGTGGCTGGTGGTGTCGCTGGTGGCGCTCGTCTTCGACAACCTCGTCACGATGGCCGGCGGGCACCGCAACAGCATCGGCTGGTATGTGGGCCGCTTCGAGGCGCTCGCCTCCGCGGCCACGCTGCTGATGGCCTACCAGCATCACGTCCACGAGATCGCCCGCGCGGCCGCCGACAGCGCCACGGCCCTGTCGGTGGAACTCGCCGCGCGCCACCGCGCCGAACGCGCGATGCTGGAGGGCCAGAAGCTGGAGGGCCTGGGCCAGCTCACCGGCGGCGTCGCGCACGACTTCGGCAACATCCTGCAGCTGCTCACCAACGAGCTCGAGCTGATCCGCCGCCGCGCGCCCGACGACTTCTCGCGCCAGCGCGCCGAGTCGGCGCTGCGGGCGACCTCGCGCGGCACCAAGCTCACGCGCCAGTTGCTCACCTTCGCCAAGCGCCAGCCGCTGCACTTCGACACGGTGGACCTCAACGCGCGCATCACCGAGATCGTGGAGATGACGCGCGGCTCCGTGGGCCTGATGGCGGTGGAGCTGGCCCTGGCCGCCGACCTGTGGCCCGTGGTGACCGACGCCAACGAACTCGACTCGGCCATCCTGAACCTGGTGATGAACGCGCGCGACGCGATGCCCGACGGCGGCATCCTGCGCATCGTCACCGCCAACACGCAGGCCCTGCGCGACGACGGGCGGAGCGGCGACTTCGTGCGGGTCGATTTCGTCGACGACGGCCCCGGCATGGCGCCCGAGGTGCTGGCACGTGCCTGGGAGCCGTTCTTCACCACCAAGCCCGCCGGCAAGGGCACGGGCCTGGGCCTGGCCACCGTCTACGGCTTCGTCAAGCAGTCCGGCGGCAACGCCACGCTGGAGAGCCGGCCCGGCGCGGGCACCACGGTGACGCTGGCGCTGCCCAAGGGCGCGCCCAGCGGCCTGCACGCCGACGCGCCGACGGCGCCGTCGCGCATCCTGTCGCTGATCCGGCGCGAGGCGGCTGACTAGAAACTAGAAGACGCGAAGGCCGTCGCGGCCGCCTTCCTTGGCGCGATACAGCGCGCGGTCGGCGCGCACCATCAGCTCCTGCGCGCCCACCTCGGCCTGGCCGTCCAGCCACGCCAGGCCCATGCTGGCCGTGAAGTGCAGCGGCCGCGCGCCGGCGTCCAGGGGCTGGCGGATCGCGTGCAGCAGCTTGGTGGCCACCGCCGTCGCCTCGTCCATCGCCGCGAGGCCGTCGAGGATCACCACGAACTCGTCGCCCGACAGCCGCGCGGCCACGTCGGTCTCGCGCAGGCTGGCCTGCAGGCGCGCCGCGAACTCCTTGAGCACCGTGTCGCCGACGCCGTGGCCGTGCGTGTCGTTGATCGTCTTGAAGTGGTCGATGTCCAGGAAGATCAGGGCCAGCGGGCGCTTCGAGCGGCGCGAGCGCGCCAGCGCCTGTTCCAGCAGTTCGTCGAACTGGCGCCGGTTGGCCAGGCCGGTCAGCGTGTCGACGCGGGCCAGGCGCTGCAGCTCGCGCTCCACCTCCTTCATCGCCGTCACGTCGGTGGCCAGCGTGAAGATGCCGCGCACGCTGCCGTCGGGGCGCAGGTCGGGGATGTAGGCGGTCTGCAGGTTGCGCGGGCCCATGAGCGTGTGCGACACCATCTCGAACTCCACGCGCTCGCCCGCGAGCGCCGCGCGCAGGTGCTCGCGCCGCGCCGCGTAGTGCTCGGCGCCCACCACGTCGGCCAGCGGGCGGTCGATCGCGTGGGCCAGGTCCACGCCGAGCCAGTCGTGGAACGTGCCGTTCATGAAGCGCAGCTTCTCGTCGGCGTCGACATAGGTGATCAGCACCGGCAGGTTGTCGGTGACGGCCTTCAGCCGCGCCTCGCTGGTGGCCACCTGGGCCTGCGCCAGCTTGCGCGCCGTGATGTCGCGCAGGCTCACATGGGTCTGCCAGCGGCTGTTCGCCTTCTGGTAGCGCGCCACCTGGCAATCCACGAACAGCGGCTCGCCGCCGGCGCGCGGCAGCATCAGCTCCGTCGTCGCGGGCGGCCGGCCTTCCGCGATCAGGTCGGCGATCACGCCGGCGGCGCCCTGCAGCGCAGTGATGGCCGGGCGGCCCATCAGCGCGCGCGCGTCCAGGCCCAGCATGGTGGCGAAGGCCGCGTTGGCGTGCACCAGGATGCCGCGCTCGTTGATCACCAGGATGCCGTCCGGCGTGTGCTGCAGGAAGGCGTCGAACTGGCGCTGGCTCGACTGCAGCGCCATGCCCATGCCGCAGATCAGCAGGCTGGTGCAGCCCTGCGCCGTGATGTAGCACCACAGCGCCAGCGAGCCGGCGCGCGGCTCGTGCGCCGCGAACGGCCCGAAGCCGCGCGCCGTGCCCCACGCCGCCGCCATCGACAGCGCCAGCACGCCGGTGGACGACGCGATGATGCCGCCGCGCATGGCCAGCATCCCGAGCAGGAAGAACGGCAGCGCCAGCAGCGGGAACACGAGCGCGGAGTCCTTGTCCGGCCAGGCCGAGAACACCGCCAGCCCGCAGCCCAGCACCACGACCTGCAGCGCCACGTTGGCCGCGCCCTGGCGGCCGCCGAACGCCTGCGCGGCGCCGCGGCGGGTCCACGCGACCAGCGGCACCCCGGCCAGGAGCGCGCCGACGACGTCTCCCACCAGCCAGCTGAGCCACGCCTGGCCCAGGTGCGCGACGTCGGGCGCGCCGGCCACGCACAGCCAGGCGATGCCGTTCGACGAGGTGACCAGCATGCCCGCGACCACCGCCGCGAAGAACGCCATGACGTCGCGCCGGCGCAGCAGCCGGTCGTCGAAGCCCCAGCGCTGCAGCAGGAAGGCCGCCAGGCCCGTGCCGGCCGTGTTGCCGAAGCCCACGAGGGCGGCGACCCACAACGGGCCGCCGATGGAGGCGTTGGCGGCGACCGCGGCCAGGTAGACGGCCGGCGCCATGCCGGGGCCCCAGCGCCGGAAGGCCGCCACGGCCACGCCGGTGGGCAGCCACACGAGCGAGATGTGGGTGCCCATGTAGGGGATGAGCAGCCCGAGGCGCGCCGTGAGGTAGTAGCCCGCTACCACCGCCGCCAGGCGCAGGACGAGCGCGGACCCGGGCGGAAACGCGCGCGCCGGGTCACCGTGCCGGGCGGGCTCCCGGCGGCCAAGGCGGTCGTCCGTGCTGTCCATGGCTGTCGATGTTGACGCTGCCCGGATCATGCCGCCCGGTGGCGCGCGTCGCTACCCCCTTCGGTCGATGTTAGCCCCAGCCGCGGAGCGCCGTCGTACCGCGATCAAGCGGTTGCGCCGAGGCCACAATGCCCCCATGCCGCGACTACCTGCTCCGTCTCCCGTGTCCCTGCTGCGCGCCCTGGCGGTGCCGGCCGCCGCCGCGCTGCTGGCCACCGGCTGCGCGACCGCACCGGCCCCCGTGCCCGTCCACGCGAGGATCATCGCGTTCAACGACTTCCACGGCACGCTGCAGTCGCCGGGCCTCTTCGGGGCCAGTTCCGAGGGCCCGCGCGTGGCCGCGGGCGGCGCCGACGCGCTGGCGGCCTGGGTGGCGCGGCTGAAGGCGCAGGATCCGAACAACGTGGTCGTGGGCGGCGGCGATTTCGTCGGCGCGTCGCCGCTGGTGTCGGCCCTGTTCTTCGACGAGCCCGCCGTGGAGGCGCTCAACCACATCGGCGTGGACTTCACGTCGGTGGGCAACCACGAGTTCGACAAGGGCGCGGCCGAGCTGCTGCGGCTGCAGCACGGCGGCTGCCGGATCACCGGCGGCCGGCCCGACCCGAACAGCTGCCGCGGCCTCGGCTCGGCGCGGCCCGGCACCTTCGACGGCGCGCATTTCCAGTGGCTGTCGGCCAATGTCCTGGACAAGGCCACCGGCCGCACGCTGCTGCCGCCCTACGGCATCAGGCGCTTCGACGGCGTGCCCGTGGCCTTCATCGGCATGACGCTGCAGGGCACGCCGGGCATCGTGTCGCCCGCCGGCGTCGCGGGCCTCGAATTCCGCGACGAGGCCGCCACCGTCAACGCGCTGGTGCCGCAGCTGCGCGCGCAGGGCGTGGAGGCGATCGTCGTGCTGGTGCACCAGGGCGGCGCGCAACCGGCCACCGGGGCCGTCGACATCAACGGCTGCAACGACGGCCTGCGCAACCCCGACGGCAGCGCGTCGGAGATCGCGCGCATCGTGAGCGGCCTCGACGACGCGGTGGATCTCGTCATCAGCGCCCACACGCACCAGGCCTACAACTGTTCGGCCGCGACCGTGGGCGGCGGCGCCCGGGGACTGCCCAACCGCGCCGGCAGGCTGGTGCCCGTGACCAGCGCCAGCGCGTTCGGCCGCGTGGTCAGCGACATCGCCATCACGCTGGATCCGCGCTCGCACCGCATGCTCTCCGTGACGCCCGTCAACCACGTCGTGGCCCGCACCGACCCAGCCATCGTGCAGGCCATCGCCGCCGCGCCGGCCGTGCGCGACATCGTGGCGGGCTACGCGGCGCTGGCCGGGCCGCTCGCCGATCGCGTGGTGGGCACGCTCGCGGTCCCGTTGCCGGCCGTGCCGGACGAGGCCGGCGAGGAGCCCGCCGGCAGCCTCATCGCCGACTCGCAGCTGCAGGCCACGCAGCCCGCGGCGCTGGGCGGCGCGCAGATCGCGTTCATGAACGAGGGCGGCGTGCGTTCGCCGGGCTACGTGCCGTCCGGCGACGCGAAGCCGCCGTTCACGCTCACCTACGGGGCCGCGTTCACCGTGCAGCCCTTCGGCAACAGCCTGGTCACGATGACGCTCACGGCGGCGCAGCTGAAGACGCTGCTGGAGGAGCAGTTCAGCGGCTGCCGCGGCCAGACCGGCGACCGCTTCCTGCAGCCGTCGAACGGGTTCCGCTCCACGTGGCGCGCCGGCGCGCCCGCGTGCGCGAGGATCGTCGACGTCAGCTTCACGCCCACCGACGTCACCGTGACGCCGCCGGTGGCCACCGGGCCCGTGCAGGTCATCGTCAAGGACGGCGTCGTGCAGGATCCGGCGCGCACGTTCCGCGTCACCGTCAACAACTTCATGGCCACGGGCGGCGACGGCTACGCGACGCTGGTGGCCGGCACGAACCGCATCGGCGGCGCGCAGGACATCGACGCGTTCGTGCAATACCTCAGCCCGTATCTGGCGTCGCGGCCGCCGTTCGATCCACGCGGCGCCGCGATGGGCGAGCCGCGCATCGTGCGCGCGCCTTAAGCCTCGTAGAAGCTGAGGAACAGATCGACCGTCGCCACCGCCAGCTGCTTCTGCGCCCGCGCGGTGAGCACCGGTTGGCCCATCGCCACCTGCGGCCAGAAGGCGGCGCCCTTGACGAGGCACTCGAGCTGCTTGACGGCCTGCGCGGCGTCGCCGGCCTTCAGCGCGCCGGCCTTCTGCGCGGCGCGCATCCAGTCGGCCAGGCCGCCGTCCTTCTCGCCGATGCGCGCCACGATCTCCTGCGCGCGCTCGGGCGAGTTCAGGCCGGCGGCGATCGCCACGCGAGCGAGCGCGAGGAAGCTGTCGTCGGCCAGCATCGCGAGCTTGTCCCGCAGCAGTTCCAGCAGCTGGTCGCGCACCGGCCGGCCCGGCTCGTAGGCGCGCGCCAGCTGGCTGGCGCTGCTCTCCCACAGGATGTGCAGGATCGCGGCGAACAGCTCGTCCTTGCTCGGGAAATGGTTGTAGAGCGTGCGCTTGGACACCTCCGCCCGCGCCGCCACCTTGTCGACGCTGGTGGCCTCGAAGCCGTTGGCGCGGAACTCGACGATGGCCGCCTGGATGATGGCGTCGCGCTTGCGATCGGTGAGGCGCACGGGAGAGGTCATATACGCAACTTTACACCAGGGAGTTTACTTTTTGGCGTTCCGGCCCTACACTGGAAACTACACGGTGCAGTTTACTTTGACGAGAACGCCGTGGAAACCCCGCCGAAAGTGAGTCCGCCATGCCCTGCCTGTCCGCGCGCGCCGCCGCGCCCTCCCCCGACGCCACGCCGTCGCCTCAACGCCGCGGCGGCAAGTTCCACAACGTCGCGCCGCGCCAGGCGCCGGGCTTGAAGAAGACGCTGGGCATCGCGTGGCGCGTGCTCACGCAGAAGCCCGACACCACCGTGCCCCGCGCGCCGATTCCCGTGCAGGCGCTGGACGCCGCCACGCTGGCGGCCGCGCCCGACGCGAGCCTGTTCCGCCTGGGCCATTCCACGCTGCTGCTCAAGCTCGGCGGCGACTGGTGGCTCACCGACCCGGTCTTCTCGGAGCGCGCCTCGCCGGTGCAATGGGCCGGCCCGAAGCGCTTCCACGCGCCGCCCATCTCGATCGCCGACCTGCCGCCGATCAAGGGCGTGATCCTGTCGCACGACCACTACGACCACCTCGACCACGCCGCCGTGCTCGAGCTCGCGCCCAAGGTGGAGATGTTCATCACGCCGCTGGGCGTGGGCGACCGGCTCGTGGCCTGGGGCATCCCGGCCGCCAAGGTGCGCCAGCTCGACTGGTGGCAGCAGACCGCGCTGGCCGGCGTGCGCCTGGTGGCCACGCCCGCGCAGCACTTCTCGGGCCGCGGCTTCGGCGACGGCGATCTCACGCTCTGGGCTTCGTGGGTCATACTGGCCGGCGACCTGCGCGTCTTCTTCAGCGGCGACACCGGCTACCACGCCGACTTCAAGACGATCGGCGAGCGCTTCGGCCCATTCGACGTGACGTTCATGGAGACCGGCGCCTATGATGCGCAATGGCCCGACGTGCACATGCAACCCGAGCAGACGCTGCAGGCGCACCTCGACCTGCGCGGCCGCTGGCTGATGCCGCTGCACAACGGCACCTTCGACCTCGCGATGCACGCGTGGCACGAGCCGTTCGACCGCATCCTCGCGCTGGCGCAGGAACGCGGCGTGCAGCTGGCCACGCCGGGCATGGGCGAGCGCCTGTCGCTGGCGCAGCCGCAGGCCGGGCAGCGCTGGTGGCAGCACGTCGAGGCCGCGGCGCAGGCCGGCGCCGCCACGCAGGCCGCCTGAGCACGCCATGACCCTCTCCGTCATCATCACGGGCGCCACCGGCATGGTGGGCGAAGGCGTGCTGCTCGAGTGCCTGGCCGACCCACGCGTGGGGCGCGTGCTGGTCATCAACCGCAAGCCCGGCGGCGTGTCGCATCCCAAGCTCGTCGAGGTGATCCATGCCGACTTCCTCGACCTGTCGGCGATCCAGTCGCGGCTGGCCGGCTTCGATGCCTGCTTCTTCTGCCTGGGCGTGTCGTCACTCGGAATGAGCGAGGCGGACTACCGGCGCACCACCTGCGACCTCACCGTCAACGTGGGCCGCACGCTGGCACGACTGAACCCCGACATGGCGTTCTGCTACGTCACCGGCGCCGGCACCGACTCCACGGAGCACGGCAAGTCGATGTGGGCGCGCGTGAAGGGCGCCACCGAGAACGAGCTGCTGCGGCTGTTCAGGCGCGGCGTCATGTTCCGCCCCGGCTTCATGCGGGCGACCCCGGGCCAGAAGAACCTCAAGGGCTGGTACAAGGTCATCGCCTGGATCTACCCGATCGGCCGCCGCCTGGCGCCCGGCTCGTTCTGCACGCTGCGCGAGGTGGCCCAGGCCATGATCAACGCCGCGGCCTCCGGCTCGAGCAAGCGCGTGCTGGAGGTGCGCGACATCGTGGCGCTGGCGGCCAACCCTCAGGGCTGACCCCGGCGCGCAGGACGCGCGTTCTGGACGTATGCTGTCCGTCGCCCGCAAGGGGCCGACGAACAACACGCACACCGTCCATGACCGCTCCCGCTCCCATCGCCCTGCCCGTCGTCCTCGTCCTGATGGGCGTCTCGGGCTGCGGCAAGACCACCGTCGCCCAGATCCTCGCCGAGCGCCTGCACTGGGCCTTCGAGGAAGGCGACGCGCTGCATCCGCCGGCCAACGTGGCGAAGATGGCCGCCGGCCATCCGCTGGACGACGCCGACCGCGCGCCCTGGCTGGCCAAGGTGGCCGACTGGGTCGACGCGCGCCTCGACGCGGGCGAGTGCGGCGTCATCACCTGCTCGGCGCTCAAGCGCGCGTACCGCGAGCTGATCGACCGCCGCGGCGCGCGCGTCGAGTTCGTCTACCTGCACGGCTCGCGCGAGCTGATCGCGTCGCGCCTGGCCAGCCGCCACGGCCACTTCATGCCGTCCACGCTGCTGGACAGCCAGTTCGCCACGCTGGAGGAACCGGGGCCCGGCGAGCCGGCGATCCGGGTCGAGATCGGCGAGCCGCCCGAGGCCATCGCCGACGACATCATGGCGGCGCTCGGCTTGCACGCCTGAACAACAAGCAAGAGGAGACACGATGCCCGCCACCCCCGATCTCGCCGCCAGCGCCGCCCGCCTGGCACCTTCCGTGCTCGACGCGCACGACGTCCAGGTGCTGGCCGTCGCCGCCATCGGCATCGCCATCATCGTGGTGCTGATCGTGTGGCTCAAGCTGCACGCCTTCCTCGCGCTGACCGTGGGCGCGCTGGTGGTGGGCGTGGGCTCGGGCATCCCGCTCGGCAAGGTCACCGCGTCGTACGAGACGGGCGTGGGCGGCGTGCTGGGCTACGTGGGCGTGCTGATCGCGCTCGGCGCGATGGTGGGCAAGCTGCTGGCCGATTCCGGCGGCGCCGACAAGGTGGTCGACACGCTGCTGCGCGGCCGGCCCGGCGCGCTGCCCTGGAAGATGGCGCTGATCGCCGCGATCATCGGCATCCCGATGTTCTTCGAGATCGGCCTGGTGCTGCTGATCCCCGTGGTGATGCTGGCGGTGCACCGCTCGCAGGGTCCGGCGATGCGGCTGGGCATCCCCGCGCTCGCCGGTCTGTCGGTGCTGCACGGCTTCATCCCGCCGCATCCCGGCCCGCTCGCGGCCATCGGCATCCTGCACGCCAACGTGGGCATCACGCTGGCGCTGGGCCTGCTGGTGGCGCTCCCCGTGGTGGCCATCGCGGGCCCGCTGTACGGCATGGTGGCGTCGTGGCTGGTGCCCATCGGCGCGGCCGGCGCGGGACTCGCCGTGACGCAGGGCGGCTCGGCCAAGTCCACCGACGCCGACGCGCAGCCCACGCACTCGCCCGCCTTCGGCACGGTGATGGCCACGCTGCTGTTCCCGCTGGTGCTGATGCTGGCCAAGGCCGGCGCCGACATCGGCATGGACAAGAATTCGCCGCTGCGCCCGCTGCTCGATTTCGTGGGCGACCCGGTGTTCGCGCTGCTGATGGCCGTGCTGCTGGCGATGGTCACGTTCGGCACCGCGGTGGGCTTCTCGCCGGCCGTGCTGGGCAAGAAGATCGGCGCGAGCCTGATGCCGGTGGTGGGCGTGATGCTCATCGTGGGCGCGGGCGGCGGCTTCAAGCAGTCGCTGGTGGACGGCGGCACCGGCGCCGCCATCGCCAAGATCGCGCTGGCGGCCGGGCTGTCCACGCTGCTGCTCGGCTGGATCGTGGCCGTGCTCATCCGCCTGGCCACGGGCTCGGCCACGGTGGCCACGGTGACGGCCGCGGGCATCGTCGCGCCGCTGGCCGCGGGCCTGCCGCCGGCGCAGCTGTCGCTGGTGGTGCTGTCCATCGGCGCCGGCTCGGTGTTCTTCTCGCACGTCAACGACGCCGGCTTCTGGCTCGTCAAGGAGTACTTCGGGCTCACGGTGGGACAGACGATCAAGACCTGGTCGATCATGGAGACGGTGATCTCCGTGGTCGGACTCGCGCTCACCTTCGGGTTATCGCTGATGCTCTGATGCCAACAAAGCCCGGAATCGCCCCGCCGCTGCGAGCCGTCCATCGCGACGCCATGTGACACTCGACGGGCACGCGACACCGGGCGGAATGGCAGCCGGATTCGCTGCGCCAGCGACGCCCGGATCCCTCCGCCCGGGCAAACAATATCGACGCCTCGACGTCGAAGAGGTTCGTTTGGTGACCGTTTCCCGCGACCAGCCCGGCACGCCGGGCCAGAGCGCATCGCGCGCGTTGCGCGACCGCCGACTCGTCCAGGCCACCTGGGCCACCTGCGCCGCCCTGTGCGCGTCGGCCGTTCCCGACATCCTCTCCGCGCAATGGGGGAACCTGCCGCCGCTGGGCGTCGGCCTGGTCGCGATGGGCGCGGTGATGTGGATGGTGCGCGCGGGCCGGCGCAACGGCGCGGTCGCACTGATGCTGTGTTCGCTGTTCGGCACGGTCTGCCTGCTGATGTGGCAGAACGGCGGCCTGCGCGATACCTCGCTGCTCGCGTTTCCCTGCATGTTGGTCTTCGCCGCGATGCTGGGCACGCGCCGCCTCTACTTCGGGCTGCTCGCCGCGATGCTGGCGATGATCGCCGGGCTGCTGGTGGCCGAGACCCATGGCTGGCACGCCAGCCGCGTGCCGCCGCTGACGTACAACACCTTCGTCGACCTGGCCTCCGTCCTCTTCGTCACCAGCATCGTCTCCTGGCTGATGGCCAGCGACATGCACGCGGCGCTCGACGCCATGCACACGCAGAACGAGCAGATGACCGCCGCGCAGCAGCGCATGGAGATCATGGCCACGCACGATGCGCTCACGGGACTGCCCAACCGCAGCCTCGCGCGCGACCGCTTCGAGCAGGCCGCGGCGGCAGCGCGGCGCGGCGAGCACAGCGTGGCGATGCTGTACCTCGACCTGGACAACTTCAAGAACGTCAACGACACGCTGGGCCACAGTTCGGGCGACACGCTGCTCAAGCTGGTCAGCGAGCGCCTCGCGGGCCTGCTGCGCAACGCCGACACCGTCGCGCGCCTGGGCGGCGACGAGTTCCTTCTGCTGGTGCCCGAAGTGCACGACGGCGCGGCGGTGGCCGAGATCGCCAACAAGGTCGTCACCGGCCTGATGGCGCCGTTCGACGTCGCCGGCATGGAGATCTTCGCCGGCTGCTCGCTGGGCATCACGATGTTCCCGGCCGACGACGCCGACTTCGACAACCTGCTGAAGAAGGCCGACATCGCGATGTACCGCGCCAAGGAGTCGGGCCGCAACGCGTTCCGCTTCTGGGACGGCGAGATGAACGCCAGCGTCGTCGAGCACGTGGAGCTGCTGGCGGCGATGCGCACGGCCATCGCCCACCACGACTTCACGCTGTCGTACCAGCCGCAGTTCGACCTGCGCAGCGGCCGCCTCATCGGGGCCGAGGCGCTGCTGCGCTGGCGCCACGCGGAGATGGGCAACATCTCGCCGGTGCGCTTCATCCCGCTGGCCGAGCGTTCGGGCCTGATCATCCCCATCGGCGACTGGGTGCTGCAGGAGGCCTGCGCGCAGGCCCAGCGCTGGCGCGCGGCCGGGTGGACGGACCTCACCATCTCCGTCAACGTGTCGCCGGTGCAGTTCAAGCGCGGCAGCGTCGAGACCTCGGTGGCGCAGGCGCTTGCCGCCTCGGGCCTGCCCAGCGCCAACCTGGAGCTGGAGCTGACCGAGTCGCTGCTGATCCAGGATTCGCTGTCGCTGGCCGAGAGCCTCGCCAGCCTGCGCCGCATGGGCGTGCGCTTCGCGATCGACGACTTCGGCACCGGCTATTCGAACCTCGCGTACCTGAAGCGCTTCGAGGTGGAACGCCTGAAGATCGACCAGACCTTCGTGCGCCGGCTCACCGACGACATCCAGGACCAGGCCATCGTGCGCGCCATCGTGCAGATGGCGGCCAGCCTCAACCTCTACACGGTGGCCGAGGGCGTCGAGGACAGCGCGACGCTGGCCCTGCTGGGCGACCTCGGGTGCCAGCAGGGGCAGGGCTTCCACTGGTCGCCCGCGGTGCCGGCGGCGGAGTTCGAGGCGTTCCTGAAGGCTTGAGCCGGGTTGCGGAACGACGATGCGCTAAGCCGGCGCTAATTGTCCCGGCCGAGACTGCCGGCGCTGGCCGGATGGCATTCGTCCGTCCGCGTCCACCCTCCTCCTGACCCGCCTGCGCCGGCGGCCTCCTGCCATCGAATGTCACGGGGCCGTCATGCGGGTGTCGCCGCGCGTCGCGCCGTTTCCGCGGCCGAACAACTACCGTGATCAAACATCCAGTTCGCATCCTTGCCGCCTTGACCGTGGCGTTGGCCTCCGTCACCACCTCCTGCCGCGCAGCTTCCTACGAACTGACGGTCTACGACGATGAACTACCCGATCCGGGCGAGGGCGAACTGGAGACGATCCTCAGCTATGCGAAGCCCCGGCCGGACGACGACATGCGCACGAACCACGTGGCCCAGGCACAGGTCGAGTTGGGATACGGCCTGAGCAGGCAATTGGCAGTGGGCCTGGAGATTCCGGCTGCATTCGCGGGACGGACCCACAAGGTGAAAGGCGCGAGCATCGAGTTGCAGTACGTGACGCCCCACGATCCCCTTCAAGGCGGCTACGTCGGCCTTCGCGCGGGGGTCGGTCGCGAGGCGTCCGTCTACGAGGCCGAAGTCGAAAGCGCCGTGGAGTTGAATCCGATCCTTGGATATCGATGGGGGCGTCTCCACACGACCGTCAATCCGACGCTGGAAATACCGATGCACGCCGAGGAATCGCGCGCGCAATTCCGCCCTTCGGCGAAGGCCGCCTGGCAGTTGGTGGAGCGCAGTGACGTCGGCGTCGAGTACTACGGCGACTGGGGGCCGGTGAACTCCCTGCTCCCCCGGGCCCGGCGCAATGAGGCGGTCTATGCGGTCTGGGAAGACAGGATCTCGCATTGCCGCATCAACGCCGGCGTCGGGAGGGGCCTGCATCCGGCGATCGGCAGCGAGGATCGCTGGGTCGCGAAAGTCGCGTTGGAGTTCGAACTCGACTGAGGTTCGGCAGGCGGGCCCCGATCGGGTGAGGCCGAAGGAACGGGCCCGTCGTCGAGGGACGAGCCCGTTCGTCACCCGCGAATCGTCAGAACGCGAAGTTCGTCGTGACGGTCGCACCGCTGGTGATCGCGATCGGTCCGGCAGCCTGCGTGGCGCTGCCCGAAGCCGCGAGCAGGTGATAGTTCGCGCCCGCCGTGGCGTCGGCGGCGAAGCTGAACGCTCCGGTGGAGACATAGCCGGCCACCATCGGCGCAATGGCGGGCAGCGTCAGTGCATAGGCTCCGGAGGTCGCATCCGCCGAGGTTCCGCCCACGTCGACGACGTCGCCGTTGCCGAGCGTCTGCGTGGCATCGACGGTGGCGAGGATGGTCGTTGCGCCGGCGACCGTCACCACGCCTGCCGCGGTGCCGTCCGCGGCGACCGCGGGTGTCAGCAGCGCCGCCTGCGTACCCAGGGACGTGACCGTTCCGGTCGCGACCGGGACGCCGGTGATCACCGTGCTGGCACGTCCGGGTGCCGTGACCACGAAGTCGTAGGTGCCCGGGGCCACGGGCTGCAGCAGGAACTTGCCCGTGCTGTCCGGCGCGGTCGCCTTGATCACGGCTCCGGCCTGCTGCACGGAGATCACCGTGCCCGGCGCGGCCAGCGTCGGATCGACGTACCCGGCCACGCCGGAGATGAAGTTGGGCGTGACGGCGACGACCGGCTTGAGCAGGTACTTGCCGGAATTCCCGGCGCTGACGATCGATCGGCAGGCGTTGAAATCGAGCACGAAGTCCGCAATCTGGTTCGCGGCGATGGTGATGTCGACGTTCATCTTCACGCCGGACTGCTGGGCGCTGGGCGTCGTCAAGGCGACTTCCGACCCACCCGTGGGAACGACGGAGTTGGCGAGCGGCGTGCTCGACGTGTTGTCGGCGAGGACCAGCCGCATCTGGGTGTAGTGGCCCGCGGGCAACGGCGTCTGGCCAAGGGTGGCGAGCACGCCATTGGTCAGGGTCTGCAGGTCGACGCGCATCGGCGGGTTCAGCACGATCTCGGACCAGCCGGAGTCGGTATCCGCCGCGGTGGAGCTCTGGTTCACACGGACCTTGTCGATCGTGACATTGACGTGGTCATAGCCACACGACGGCGCGTCCGTCAGGCTCAGGTTGAGTGTTCCCTGCGTGGTCGCCGTTGGCGTGGTGGAGCCGCCCCCGCAGGCGGCCAAGGCGAGCACGGAGGCGGCGATCCCGATGCTGGCCAACAGGCGGTTCAGATTGCTGTTCATGGTTGCTCCATTCATTTTCGAAATATGTGCAATTTGCACATGCACAGACTCGAGATTGGCAAATGAAGTGCCTGGAGACAACGCCAAGGCTTGTCGTTTGTGAGCAATCGTGTCGCATGCCTCAGCTGCACCGGATTCCCTTGTTACCAAAGACAGCAAGGGCGAAAGCATCACGACAACGGGTCGCCCGCAGAGGCAGGCGGACGGTTGCTCAGGACGACGGGCGTTCGGCGGCCACGGCCCGGAAGGCGTGCGGCGCTTCGTCCGCCGATGCGGGCCCGGGCGAGTGCCGGCCGGGAAACCAGCGCGCCCGCCATCGCATGAACGGCGTCTCGACCGTCCGGAACAGGACCCAGCCGGCGGCGATACCTGCGGCGACCACCGCGAGCATCACGGGCCACGACGTCGCATCCACATGCCGGCGGGCCAGCTCGGGCGCGATGGCCATGAACAACGGCTTGTGGACGAGGTAGATCGCGTAGGACCACAGCGCGAGCGACGCGGCGCCGGGAACCCTGAGGCGATGCAGCAGCGACGCGGGACTCAGCGCCGCGAGCACCAGCAGCGAGAACGCGAGCGCCAGCAGGCTGAAGCCGAAGGTGGTCGCGACGAACGGGCTCGGCAGGTCGTTGGCCAGGCCGTACAGCACGGCGGCCGAACACGCGACGCCCGCCAGCAGCATCGCGTGGCCGTGGCGCCGAACCTTCGCGAACAGGCCGGGATGGAAGCTCTCCAGCATCGCGACGGCGACGCCTGGCAGGAATTCGTCGAAGCGGCAAAGCGTCGAGTAGTAGACCGGGGCGTCGAACGCGCCGAAGCCGTGGCTCGTGAACGCGATGCCGCGCGCCAGGACTCCGAGCGCGATGCTGCCGATGACCGCGGCCCACGCCACCCGCGTGGACCGGCCCCAGCGCGCGTACGCCAGCGCCACCAGCGGCAGCAGCACGTAGAACTGTTCCTCGATGCACAGCGACCAGGAGTGCGTGAACGTCTCGCCGTAGGCCAGCCCGATGTTCTGCGTGAACGTGAGGAAGCGCCACAGCGGCGCCGTGCTCGAGCCAGCGAGCGGCGGCCCCGGGAACTGGACGTACACCAGCAGGACGACGAGATAGTTCGGCAAGGTGCGCAGCAGCCGCCGCGCGACGAATCGGCTGGCCGACCATGCCTCCCCGCGCGCGAGGGGCAGCGCCACCTGGCGCCCGATCAGGTAGCCGCTCAGGACGAAGAACAGGTCGACGCCCGCCCACCCGACGCTGCCCATCGCGCCGAACACTTGCTGGCGACTGACGAAGCCGCTGTAGTGGGTCATCAGCACCCAGGCGATGGCAAGGGCGCGCAGGGTGTCGAGACCCGGAAGCCGTTCGGTGCTGGTGGTTGCGTCGTTCATGGCGGCGGCCATTATGTCCAGCCGGCACGAAGGATCACGGCGTCGCCGGCTTCGCGCCGGTGCCGCGCGTCGCGACATCGAATGCCGTTTTCAGGTGGCCTTCAGCAGCAGCTCCTGCAGCGCGCTGCCCACCTTGGGTCCGGCGACGCCGCGCGAATAGGCCGTCGCCGCCACGGACCAGCTGCACTCGATCGCCATCTGGACGCTCAAGCGCGACAAGACGGGCGCGACGCGCCTCGCATCGAGCGACACGCGCCCGATCGCTTCGGCGCCCATCGTCTTGAGATGCGCGCGCTTCGGCACGCAACGTGCGGCGCCATGGGTCTGCATGTGTGTGATCAACTGCGCCTGAATGGCGTCTTCGAGCGTGGGACGCCGCCCCGGATCGACGGTGAGCGACGCGACGGCGCACCAGGGCAGCCAGTCGAACGCGCGTCCGCGATCCAGCACGACCATCGCGCCCCAGCCGTCCGGAACGAAGGGCCCCTTTTGCGGCAGCCGATAGGGCGAACAGGCAAAACCACGCTCGGTTGGAAATGCCAGGACGTCGCCGACGTCCATGCAGAAATCCGGCGCCTTGCTGGTTGCCTTGCGGGCGCGCGTCGCCCGCGGATTTCGAAGCCGCCGTGCCAGTTCATCCAGTTCCAGCCGACGCCGCGCCAGGAATTCATCGCTCGCATCGGACGCTGCGAGCCGGGCAATGTCGGTGCCCTTCGCGATCAACGACAGCGCGGCGGACGTGGCTCGCGCACATGCGATGCCCAGCCGCTCGAACTGGTCGGCGACCACCAGCCAGAACACGATGGCGTCCTCGTTCGACGGGTCGGTGTCGCCGCGCATCTCGACGAGGATGTCGAGCAGGCGATCGCCTTCCGCGGGCACCTTGACGAGGAGGCCGATCGTGTTCTTCAGGTCGGCCGCCTGATCCTCCTCGTAGAGTTTGGCGCCCCAACTACCCATGTCGACTCCGCATCGGTTCAAAGTTCGCGCAAGGCCGCCGTCACCGGCATCGTCGCGGCCCGCACCGCGGGGAACAGCCCGCCGATCAGGCCGATGGCCAGCGCCCACTTGAGGCCTTGCCACAGCACGCCGGCGGTCACGTGCAGCTCGAAGCTGAGCTTGCCGACCGAGCCGGCGGCCATCGTCGAGGCGCCGTAGCCATTGAACAGCAGCCACGCCAGCGCGCCGCCGAGAACGCCGCCGGCCAGCGCGAGCAGCATGGTCTCGATCAGGATGGCCACGACCACCGGCAGGCCGGCGAAGCCGATCGCGCGCAGGGTGGCGATCTCGCGCGCGCGCGCCGCGACGGCCGCGAACATCGTGTTGAGCGCGCCGAACATCGCGCCGATGGCCATGATGCTGCCCACGACGATGCCGATCACGCGGATCACCGTGGCGGTGCCCTCGGACTGCTTGCTGAAGTAGTCCAGCGTGGTCGAGGCGTCGATCTTGAGCTGCGGGTTGGCGTCGAGCGCCGCCTTGAACGGCGCGAAGCCCTTGGCGTCGGCGAGCCGCACCGTGACCGAGTTGCGGCTGCTGCCGCGCTCGAAGGTCTGGGCCACGACTTCGCCGTCGGCCCAGAGCTCCGACTCGAGCGCGTCGCCGCTGGCGAACACGCCGGCCACCGTCCAGGTCTGGCTGCCGAGGCGGATCTCGTGGCCCGGCACGAGGCCGGCGAACTGCTTCGCGGCGCCGCGGCCCACGAGCAATTCTCGCAGGCCGGGCTTGAAGCGGCGGCCGTCGACGACGCGCACCTGCGGCCGCACCGCCCACACCTCGTCGCCCACGCCGCGCAGCTGCACGCTGCCCTCGTCGTCGGCGGTCGTGCCGTCCTTGAGCGGCAGGTTGGCCGCGACGACCAGTTCGGGCGAGGCCAGCGGCTCGCCCCTGGCATCGCGCGCGATGCCGGCGGTCTGCGCGATCTGCACGATGCTGTCGTGGTCGAGTCCCGACGTCACTTCGGCGGCCGACGCCCCGCGCAACACCAGCGCGGTGTCGAGGCTGCCCGTCTTGCGCAGCGTCTCGGCGTAGCCCTCGGCCATCGCCAGCATCGCCACCAGCACGCCCACCACGCCGGCGATGCCCACGACGATGACCGCCGACGACCCGAGCCGCTGCCCCAGCGTGCTGATGCCCACGCTGGCCACCGACAGGGCGCGGTGCCCGGCTCGCGTCAACCCCAGCCACGCAGCGAACAGCGCCGCCAGCACCAGCGCGCCCTGCCACGGCAGCATCACCCACACCGCGAGCGCGACGGCCAGCAGCAGGATCAACAGCAGGCTCACCCAGACTTTCATGACGGACCCTTCAGCGGCGCGCGAGCGCGTCGACGATGTTCAGGCGCATGGCGCTCCACGCCGGCAACGCCCCCACCAGCACGCCGATGGCCAGCATCAGCGAGACGCCCAGCGCCCAGCTGCTCGCGCCCACCGGTGGCAGCGACAGCATGCCGTTGCTGCCGTGGCTGATGAGGGGAATCAGCGGCTCGGCCAGGCCGATGCCGATGACGCCGCCCAGCACCAGCAGCAGCACCGACTCGGCCAGCACCATCGCCAGCACGCTGGTGCTGGAGAAGCCGATGGTCTTGAGCACCGCCAGCTCGCCGGTGCGCTCGCGCACGGCCTGCATCATCGTGTTGCCGGACAGCAGCATCAGCGTGAAGAAGACGGCGCCCATGATCGACGTCACGATGAGCCCGATGTCGGCCACCTGCTTCATCCAGTTGGCGGTGGCGGCCTGCTCGGTGAGCGTGCGCGTCTCGTGGTCGGAATTGGCCGACAGCGCGTCGATGGCCTTGGCCACGCGATCGGCCTGGTTGACGTCGGCCACGCGGGTGACGTACCAGCCCGCCTGGCCGCGGTTGTAGGGCGTGGTGTCGTCGAAGTAGGCCCAGTGCAGCAGCATCAGCTGGTCGAAGAAGCCGGCCGCCTTCTTGTCGGTGGAATGGATGATGCCGCTGACGTCGAACACCCAGTTCTTGCTGCCCGAGCGGTCGGGGAAGATGGTGGACTGCATCGGGATGCGGTCGCCCACCTTCCAGTGGAAACGCCGAGCGAGCCCTTCGCCCACCAGCACGCCGGTGCGGGTGTCGGCGAATGTCTTGCGGTCGACGTCGCTGACCGACATCTCCGGGTACACGTCCAGGTAGTTCGGCGCCACCGCGAAGCTGAAGACCTGGTTGTGCGGATCCTGGTACGCGCCGCCGAACCAGTTCGCATAGGTCACCGTCTTGACGCCCGGCACCTGCTGCATGCGCGCCCCGAGCGATTGCGGCAGCGTCTGGATGAACGACAGCTTCGAGCCGGTCTGCAGGCGCTGCGCCCCGTTGGCGCTCTGGCCCGCCTGCGCGAACGACACGCGCACGGCGTCGAGCAGTCCGAACAGCAGGAACGCCGCGACGATGGACACGAGCGTGAGGATCGTGCGGGTCTTGCGGCGGAACAGCGAAGCCCAGATCAGGTGCAGGTATTTCATCTCAGGCCGCCGCTTGCTCGACCAGCGTGCCCTTGTCGAGGTGCAAGGTCTGGTTGGCGTACTCCGCGGCCTTCGGGTCGTGCGTGACCATGAGGATGGTCTTGCCGTGGTCGCGGTTGAGCGCGCGAAGCAGGGTCAGCACGTCCTCGGCCGACTGGCGGTCGAGGTCGCCGGTGGGTTCGTCGCACACCAGCAGCGCCGGGTCGGACACGATGGCGCGCGCGATCGACACCCGCTGCTGCTGGCCGCCCGACAGCTCGGCCGGCTTGTGGCTCGCGCGATCGGCCAGGCCCACCAGCTCCAGCGCGATGGCCGCGCGCTTGCGGCGCTCGCCGGCCGACAGCTTCGTGAGCAGCAGCGGCAGCTCCACGTTGCGCTGTGCCGAGAGCATGGGCATCAGGTTGTAGAACTGGAACACGAAGCCCACCCGCGACGCGCGCCATTTCGCGAGCGCGCCGGCGCCGAGGTTGTCGATGCGCTGGCCGCCCACCGAGATGCTGCCGCCCGAGGGCGAGTCGAGCCCGCCGATCAGGTTGAGCAGCGTCGTCTTGCCGGAGCCCGACGGCCCCATCAGGGCGAGGAACTGGCCCTGGGCCACGTCGAGGTCGATGTGGTGCAGAACCTCGACCTTCTGCTTGCCGCGTTCGTAGATCTTCGAGACGTCGCGGATTTCGATCAAAGGGGTCATCTCGCTGTCGCTCCTGCAGGTTCGCGGCGGGGCCGCGTCGAAAATCAGTGGGCTGCTTCCTCGACCTTCACGGACGCGCCGTCTTCCAGCGTCGCCGGCGGCGAAAGCACCACGCGGTCGCCGACGGCCACGCCGGCGGGAATCAGCTTCATCGCGCCGGCGTCGGGCGCCGCCGGCGCGACGGCGCGCAGCCGGGCCTTGCCGTCCTCGACCACGAAGACCACCGCGTGGCCGTCGCGCTGCGCCAGCGCCTGCGCGGGCACGAGCGCGCCGCGCGCGGCCTGCACCTGCGCGGGGGCCGCGTCGGCCTTCTTCGCGAGGAAGGACACGCGCACGCCGATGTCGGGCACGAGGCGCGCATCCTTCTGCTCCAGCGCGACGCGCACCTTGACCGTGCCCTTGCCGCGGTCGGCGGCCGGCACGATGGCGATCACGTGCGCCGGGATCTTCCAGTCAGGATAGGCGTCGAGCACCGCCTCGGCCGGCATGCCCGCCTGCACCTGGCCGATGTAGGCCTCGCTGACGTCCACCTCCACCTCCAGCGAGTCCATGTCGACGATGGTGCCCACGCCGGTGCGCGTGAAGCCGCCGCCGGCCGACAGCGGCGACACGATCTCGCCCACCTGCGCGGCCTTCTCGGTGACGACGCCCGCGAACGGCGCGCGCACCACGGTGTAGTCGAAGTTGACCTGCGCCTGCGTCAGCGCCGCGTTGGCCGCGTCGGCCTCGCGGCGGCGGCCATCGAGCTGCGCGACGCCGGTGGCCACGGCGGTGCGCGCCTGCTCGGCCGCCTGCTTCGTGACCATGCCGCTGGCCACCAGCTCGTCCTGGCGGCGCGCGTCGGCCTGGGCCTGCGTCAGCTGCGCCTGCGCGGTGACCACCTGCGCCTGCGCGCTGGCCAGGTTGGCGCGGGCGGCGCCGAGGCCGGCGCGCAGCGCGCTGTCTTCGAGCCGCGCCAGGACCTGGCCCTTCTCGACGCGGTCGCCCTCTTCGATCAGCACCTGCGTCAGCGTGCCGGTGATCTGCGTCGACACGGTGGCCCGACGCCGCGGCGTCACGTAGCCGGTGGCCTGCAGCACGGTGCCGGCCGGGCCCGCGCCGCCGGCGGGCGCGGTGGCCGTCGCGGCCTGCACGACGACGGGCCGCGTGGCCCACAGCCACCCTCCCGCCGCGGCCAGCAGCAGCACGACGACGACCGCCGCGACCACGGGCCACAGCCAGCGCGGCGGGCCGCCGCCGTCGTCGCGCTCCGTGTGCTGGATGCGCAGCTCGTTCAAGAGGTTCGCGTCGATCTTGCTCATCTCCGGGGAAGGGTTCGAGAGCCGGCGATCAGCCGCGGGCGACGCCCTCGGCAACGCGGACTCTATCAGTCACCACTCCCGGATCTCATCCCCCGGATCGCGCGGAGCGTGCGGGTTTGTCCGGGGCCCGGGGGACGGCTCACCAGGCGCCGCCGCCGGCGATCCCGCTACGAATGGCGATCGGCAGGGTCGCAGGCCAGGTGTTCGCCCCGGATCACGCAATGCCGCAGGCGCTGGCCGACGGGCGACCATTCGGTCATCTCCCACGCGTCGCCCGCGCGGTCCAGCGTGGCGAAGCCGAAGTCCGGCTGCGTCTCGAAGTGCGACAGCACGGCGCCCGGCGCCACCACGGTGCGCGCCGCCGACGCGGGATCGACGTGGCCCTCCATGGCCGAGCCGCCGTTGCCGGTCAGGATCTCGGCCGGATGGCCGCTGGAGAAATCGAGCGCCTCGAACTGGTGGACGTGGCCGTTGACGACCAGGTCGACGCCCGCGGGATACAGGCGCGCCGGATTGTGCGCGGCCAGCACCGAGATCAGGCCCGCCGTGCCCGGCTTGGCCGTGCCGTCGTGGCTGACGCCGAACGCGAGGGCCGGATGATGGTTGACGAAGATGCTGTGCGGCTTCGCGCGCGCCAGCGCGTCGACCTCGTCCATCAGCTTCGAATAGCGCTGGAAGGCCGGCGAGTCGCTGCGATACGCCTTGCCCGACACTGCGGCCGAATCGAAGATGATCAGCTGCGTCTGCGCGTCCAGCGGCACGGCGTACGGATGCGTGAAGTCCGCCTCGGCGTCGTCGGCCGGCGAGACGCAGGACAGCTGCGGCGAGTAGTCGGTGGCCGCGAGGAATCGGAACCAGCCGAGGCCGGCGCGGTTGCAGGCCTCGTGGTTGCCGCGCGCGACCACCCACGGCGCGCTGGCCCGCAACGACGCGGTCGGCGCGAAGAAGTCGGCCATCCAGACATCCTCGCCATACCCCCACGGGCTTCCCGCGCAGCCGGCGCGATCGGCGGGACACGGGCTCTCGCGGTAGTGCAGGTCGCCCACGTGGACGACGAGGTCCGGATGCATGGACGCGGCCGTCGCGTTCACGGTCGCGAAGGGCCATGCCTTCGGATCCAGGCAGTCCTGGAAGGCGTCCTCGGCGGCCTTCATCCGGCAACCCGAGTCGCCCATGAGCACCAGGTGATGCAGTTCCGCGTGCGGCACCGGGAGGTCGAATCGCGCGACGCGCAGGCGGCTCGCGTTCGCGGGCAGCGGGATCTCGCAGGACGTCGCCTGGAACACGGCGGGCTTGGCCGCGTCGTCATGCGCCTTGTCGCGCGGGGCGACGGTGGCGGGCGACGCGCGCTCGGCCAGCGGCAGGTCGCCGCCGTCCCACTGCAGCGAAGGGCAGGCGTGCGCCGTCGTCACCGCGCGCACCTCCCAGCCATGGGCGCTGCTGTACTGGACCCACGCGGCCTGCACCGATGCATCGGCGGACGGGGAAGACAGCCCGGATGGCCCGGCGCAGCCAGCGGCGCCAACGACGAGGGACAAGGCCATCAACCAACGGAATGCACGCTTCAAGACTGTTCCGGACAAGTGCCCGTCTCCAAGACAAAAGCGCTCGACTGTAGGTTCGGATTGTGATGGTTCCGTGACATGACAGCGGTGACACGCGCAAGAAAGCTGCTCGACAGTTCACGTCGCGCGCGCCTCACGGCCTAACTCTTTCTTAATTGACGGAATCAAGCATGCGCCCCGCGCACATCAGCTCGTGGACACGATCCACGCGGCCAATGAAAGCAATCAGCACGCGCTCGTCTTCACGACGATTCCGAGTCAATCACTTCCTCCCGACACGACACCTCGATGCCTCGCGGCATCTGCCAGCTCACGCCACGACCATGCAAAACGCTCCTCGCTTCAAACTCAACAAATGGATTTCGCTGCTGCCCCTCGCCACCGTCGGCCTCGCCGGCGCGGGCGCGAGCTTCGCTGACACGGTCGATCTCGGCACCGTGGGCGGCAACGGCGGCGCCGCCACCACGCCGTCGGTGGGCGCTGAACGCGGCACCGCGGCGTCCGTGGCCCCGGCGCAGGCCAGCCTCGCGGCGACCGAGCCGCAGTCCATCATCTCGCGCGCCTTCATCGAGGCGTCGACGCCCCCCACGGGCAACTTCAACACGATCCTGAACATCGCGCCCAGCATCGCCTCGATGCCGTCCACCAACGGCCCGGGCCTGTCCGACCAGAAGATGAGCCTGCGCGGATTCCAGGACGGCGAGTACAACGTCACCTTCGACGGCATCCCGTTCGGCGACACGAACGGCCCGACGCACCACTCCACCTCGTACTTCCCGGCCGCGGTGATCGGCGGCATGGTGATCGAGCGCGGCCCGGGCAACGCCAGCAACATCGGCTATTCCACCTACGGCGGCAGCGTCAACCTGTACTCCAAGGTCGCCTCGACCACCCAGAAGACCAGCCTCTACGGCTCCGTGGGCAACTGGGCCACCAACCTCGAGGGGTTCTCGTGGGACAGCGGCCACATGGCCGGCAGCGACGCGACGCTGCAGCTCAACCTGCAGCACATGGCCAGCAACGGGTACTCGACCTACTCGAAGATCAAGGACGACAACTTCACGGCCAAGTACCAGCGCCCGCTGGGCGAGGCCACGCTGATGACGGTGCTCGCGAGCCTGGGCCACGTCCGCACCAACGTGACCGACAACGCCAGCGGGCCGACGACGGCCCAGGTGGCCGCCCTGGGCCAGAACTACGTCATGAACGGCGACATCCACAGCCAGGGCTACTACGGCTACAACACGGCCAACAAGAAGACCGACATGGAGTACCTGCGCATGCAGACCGCGTGGTCTCCCACCGTCGAGACCGACAACAACGTCTACACCTACGCGTACGACAACATGACGGTCGCCGGCCAGGATCCGTCGCTGTTCGACGGCACGGCTGACAGCTCGCTGTCGTTCACCAACCTCAACAAGGTCAAGGTGACCCTGCCCAACGGCGACGTGCCGGGCTACCTCAAGCTCAACAAGTACCGCGTCTGGGGCGACGTCCTCAAGGTGACGAAGAAGTTCGACAGCGGCCTGCTGCGCGCGGGCGCCTGGTTCGAGGGCTCCCAGACCCGCCGCCACAACCTGGAGGCCGACCTGACCACCGACACCGTGCTGCCCGGCGCCAAGGCCGGCTTCCCGGACGGCGTCGTGACCACGTCGAACTTCGACACGCAGTATTCCAGCTGGCACCAGCTCCAGCCGTTCGCCGAATACGAGTGGACGCCGCTGCAGGGCCTGACGGTCACGCCGGGCTTCAAGATGATGTCCTACGACATCGGCCTGCACTCGGCCCTCAACCAGAAGGCGTTGACGCCGCAGGCCTTCAACTACCACTACAGCGCGTCGCTGCCCTTCCTGACAGTCAACCAGAGGCTCGGTGCCGAGAACTCGCTGTACGCGCAGTACGCGCAGGGCATGGAGGTGCCGTTCGCGAACGTGGGCCTGCAGACCTCGACGAAGCCGGCCCCGCAGACAACGACGAACTACCAGTTCGGCGGCGTCCACAAGTCCGACCGGCTGACGGTCGATGGCGATGTGTACTACATCACCATGAACAACATGCAGCTCAACACCGGGACGAACGCGAATCCGGAGTACACGAACGTGGGCGGCGCGCTGTACCGCGGCTTCGAGGGCGAGGCCACCTACGCCCTGGTCTCCGGATGGGCGCTGTACGCCAACGTCGGCCGCAACAGCGCAAGCTACAACAGCGGCAACGCGTCCTCCGGCCAGCCGGTCGGCGAGGTTCCCAACGCGCCGCGCATCACCACGGGCGCCGGCATCCTCTTCAACGATGCCGCATGGAACGCATCGGTGCTGTACAAGCACATCGGCGAGCAGCTCAACACCAAGCTGGGCGGACAGCTTGCGGCCATCAACAACGTCGACCTGAACGTGGCCTACACCTTCACGGCCCTGTCGTCGTGGGGCGTGAAGGCGCTGCGCGTGCAGGGCAGCGTGTTCAACATGACCAACTCCCGCAAGATCACGGCGGTCACCGGCCCGCTGTCCAGCGCGGCGACGCAGTACCAGTGGCAGGCGCCGCGCAGCTTCATGTTGTCGGTCAAGGCTGACCTGTAAGGGGCTCGGCAAGGCGGGGCCGGCGTTGCGTCGGCCCCGTTGCCATTGAACTGTCACATGAATCTTCCAAACTCTTCCGTTCCGGCGTTGCCGTTCCTTGAACCCGTTTCCTTGAAGTCGCCATGACAGCGTTTGCAACCTATCCGCCGCAAGGCATGTCGGCGCGCACCCGCTGGCAGGCATTCGGGATGGCCGCCGTGATCGAGGCCGCGATCGTCGCGGCGGTGCTCGCCGGGGTGGCGCGGCACGTCCAGCATGACGATGCCGTCGTCATGACGATGGCTCTCACGCCGCCGACGCCGCCTGTCGCGGCTCCGTCACCGCCGAAGCCGGATATCCCGCCCCCTCGAGCCAAGGCCGTGACGGTGCCGCAGGTCGAGCTGCCGGTGCTGCAGGAGCCGGTGCAGCCGACGCCGGTCGCACCGCAGCCGGTGGTGGCGCGCGAGGTCGAGAAGGAGGCGCCCGCGATCGCGGCCCACGTGCCGCCGCCACCGCCCCCGGCCGCCTCGGCGCCACTGTCGGCCGACTACATCGCGAAGATGCAGGCCGCGGTCCGGGCCGCCTTCGAATACCCGATGGCTGCGAAGGCGCAGGACTTCAAGGGGCGCGCGCGCGTCGCCTTCAGCCTCGTCGACACCCATCCGAGCGAAGCCCGGATCATCGTCAGCAGCGGCATGAACATCGTCGACAGGGCCGCGCTGAAGGCCGTCCAGGCCGCCACCTACCCGCCGGCGCCCGATGGGCTGAGCCATGCCGACCGGGTCTTCGACGTCTGGGTCGGCTACGTCGACTGAAGCGATGCGGCACGCGCCGCATCGCCCGTCAGGGCTCGCGGCCGCGAGGCTGAAGGCGTCCTGACGGCAGTTCGAGGCCGCGCAGCGGCTAACATGTCCGTGCACCTTCCACCCGCACACATGCGAGCCGGCGGGGGCCGGACCGGCCTCCGCGACCGGCCGCGCGACACCCTTGCCGCACACCCTCAACCTGTTCATCCACATCGCCTGCGGCGCACTCGCCACGCTGGTGGGCATCGTGAGCCTGGCCGGCACCAAGGGCGGACGCTGGCATCGACGGGTGGGCCGCATCTTCGTGCCGCTGGCGGTGCTGGCGGCCACGACGGCCGTCGTGGGCATGCTGCTGAGCCTGTCGCGCACCGCGCTCGTGGCCGTCACACTGTCGGCCGGCTACCAGTTGGCGAGCAGCCTGCGCTCGCTGGCCTTGCGAGACCGCAAGCCGGGCGCGCCGGACGCCATGCTCGCCGTGCTCGCGCTGGCCGCCGCGGCGCTCATCGCGATGTTCATGGGCAAGGACAACGCGTCGTTCACGCCCGCGATCGGCTACTCCGCACTGTCCTTCGTCAGCCTCGTGGCGCTCTACGACCTCGGTCGCTTGCGCCTGTCGCCGGAGCGCTGGCGCCAGGTCCGGCCGCTCGACCACGGCCTGAAGATGACGGGTTTCTACTTCGCGATGGTGTCGGCCGGCGCGGGCAACCTGCTGCGCGGCGCGCAGCCCTGGAGCGGTGTCGTGCCGAGCGCGCTGGGGGCCTTGCTCATGGTTTGGTTCGCACTGCGCCACTACCCGACACGCCGTTCGCGATAGAGCTCCACGGAGCAGCCGTCGCGGGTCTGCACGCCCGGGCCGGCTCCTGAAAATGCATGCCGCATCGGCGCGTCTCCCGAAGTCACGCGACACGGTAGTCGATCGTGCCGCCCGCTGGCAAGACGCCCGATCCGCGCGCCTACAGGTTGGGCGTGAGCCGTACCAGCGTCTGCGGCTGCTGCGTGTTGACCAGGTACAGAACGCGCGTGGCCGGATCGTTGGTGGAGGCCGCGTTGCTGCCTTCGATGAAGCCCGTGTGGCCGGCGTCGCGGAACGTGCCGGAGAGCCACATGGCGTTGCTGGTGGACAGCGTGCCGATGGTCGCGCCCGGCTGGTTGGTGGCCACGGGAATGGCCACGATCGTGCCGCCGCTGACGCCGTCCACCGTCCACGCGTAGCCGGTGACGGGATTGGTGGCCGACACGCGCGTGAGGCCCTGCACCTGCAGCACGGTCTCGAGCGGCGTGGCCGTGGTCGTGGTGTCGTCGGGCCAGGGCTGGTACTCGCCGCCGCCGGCGAAGGTGGAGTTGGCGAGCGGCGCCTGGATCACGCTGCCGTCCAGGCCCGCGATGCCGGACGACGTGCTCGAGCGCGTGACCGTCTTGGCGGTGGAGTCCGTCACGCTGGCCCAGGTCGTGTAGTAGACCGCGGTGGCGGTCGCCGTGAACGTGCCGCCGTTGACGCTGCTGGTGGCCACGGTGAACGGGCTGCCGCCGGTCTGCGCGATCGCGCGCACCGTGTACGTGGTCGCGGTCTCGCCCCATACGAGGTCGGTGCCGCCCACCGGGAACGCGATGCCGTCGATGTGCGCGGCCTCGGTGGCCACGACCGACGCCGCCGCCGAGCCGTCGGCGGGAATCGTCGAGATGGTGCCCGACGCGGGCGTGCCGCCGCTGGCCGGCGTGTTCACCGCCACGTACAGCGCGCCGGGCGAGGCCGCGAAGCTGGCGCCGTTGGCGGTGGGCGTCCAGCCGGGAATCGTGAACAGCGGCGCCGACGTGGACGGGCTCGCATAGTTCACGCTGACGATGTTGCCGTCCACCAGGAACAGCTGCGAGGTGGGATAGCCCTGCGTGGTGCCCACCGGCAGCGCGATGGCGACGCCTATCGTGCTCGCGAACGTGCCCAGCGTCACCGGGTTGGCGAAGTTGTTGTCCACCAGCACCAGCTGCGCGCCGCTCTTGATCACGAAGCCGGTGATGCCGCCGCTGGCCGAGCGCACCGTGGCCACGGGCATGGCCGACACGGTGATCGGCGCGTCGGTGGGCGACATGCCGGTGCGCACCAGGTGCACGACGTCGTCGGCGGTGTTGCACGCGCCGTCGGCGCCGGGCAGGCGGTAGAAGTAGGCCGAGTTGACCGGGTTCTGCAGGTCGGCGGCGAAGTACACGCCGGCGTAGTCGGTGTTGGCGCCCGTCACCTGGGTGCCGCTGAGCGAGCACGTGGCGTCGACGGTGGCCGCGGTCTCGCTGGAGATCTGCTGGCTCTGCGGCGCGCCGAAGGACGTGAGGTCGAGCGCGCGGATGTGGCCGTCGCTGCTCTTCCAGATCTCCACGCCCGCCGGCTGCATCAGGTCCTGCCCGGTCATGAAGTCGACGGTGCCGTGCAGCGACTGGCGCTTGCCGGCATACGTTCCGGTGTTGGCCACGGCGTAGTCGCCGGTGTCGGAATCGGCCCACGCGGCGAACACGCCGGTGGTGCCGACGAAGCTGATCAGCTCGTCGCCGCCGCCGTCCCCATACCCCCCGTTGTAGTCACCCCCGCAGCCAGCCAGGAAGGTGGTGGCCGCGCCCAGCGCGATCCAGGACGTGATTCGCCGCATGATGAACGTCTCCGTGTTGGGTTGGGACAGCAAGTCGCGGGCCCACGGTCGAGCCGATACGCGCACGCATGCTCGAGCAGGTGAGGAACCGCGCTTTGCTTGGGTGAGAACGTGTGAACGAACCCGGCATGTCCGAGCGGGTCGCCCAAAGGCGTCCGGGCTAGGCGCAAATGCGAGTCGTAGCGGTGCTACGGCGAGCATTTGCAACGACGCTCGGGCGTCTTTGGGCGGCACGAGCGGGCATGTCGGGTTCGTTCACACGTTCTGAAGGTTCAACGGCTGCCGAGCGCGGGGCGATGACGGCGCACGACTGAGCGCGACCTGAAAATTGTTGTGGGCGTGTAAACCCGCGGCGAGCTCGACGGCGCCTCGCGCACGCGTCAGCGCGCGAGCGTCCCGCGCAGGCGCTCGAGCGCGTCCGCGAAACGCGCGATCTCGAAGTGCTGCGGATCGTCGTGCGCGCCGGCGATGCCCTCGTCGATCGCCGCGTGGAACGCGGGCACCAGCCAGTCGCCGCGCCGCGCGCTGGCCGCCGCGTAGAGCAGCGCCATCTGCGCGTACTGCGCTTCGGTGAAGCCCGGCACGGGCGCGACGAGGTCGTTGCGCGCGGGGCCGGCCGGATCGCGCCGGCGCGGCTGCGCCAGCTCCACGTGCAGGAACAGGCCGCGCGACGCCACGCCGACGAGGCGGTTCTCCAGTTGCGTCGCGCGCCAGGGCACGCGGAAGTCGTGGCCCAGCAGCGTCTCGCCGCGGCGATTCACGAACACGTGGGCCACGGCGTCGGGGCCGGCGAAGCGCTGGAGGTCGTTCAGCGCCGGATCGTCGTCGGCGGGAAACGCCGCGGCGTCGCCCAGCCACGGCACGCTGGTGTCGTGCAGCACGAAGTAGCGCGCCGGCGGCGCCCCGGGGTCGTCGTCGCGCGCGTGCGAGAGCGGCGAGTCCAGCGATCCGCCCACGGCCGCATCGCCGATGTGGTGCTGCGCGAGGTAGCGCCGCAGCAGCGGCTTCAGGTCGCCCACGGGCTGGCCGATCAAGGCCTCCAACGATGCTGGCAGGGTCGTCGGCGAAGGCGCCAGGACGCCGCCGGCGGCCACCGGCCGCAACAGGCAGCGCGCCTGCGCCAGGGCATCGCCGGAGAAGCCGAGCGCGGCCGCGTCGAAGCCGCAGGGACCCAGCAGCTGCGTCACCTCGACGACCGGGCCGGGCGCCGCGCAGGCCGCCAGCACCAGGGCAGCCAGCGTGGCGAATCGGCAGGCCGGGATCGTCGAAGACATGGGCCGATTGTCGGCCCCCTGCCGATCAGCGCGCGGCGACCCTGGCCGCGGGCTTCCAGCCGTCGGTGAGCGTGCCCAGGAAGGCGACGATGTCGTCGATCTCGCGGTCGTTCAGGCGCGGCTTGCCGCCGGGCAGCGGCGCGAACGGCACCTCGTGCGACACGTTACCCCAGTACTTCTCGGGCAGGTCGTCGTAGCCGGGCTTGCCGCCGGAGCGCGGGTACCAGCGCGCCGGCGCCGTGTCGCGCGTGGCGTAGAAGGCCACGGCGTCGCGCAGCGTGTGGATGGCGCCGTTGTGGAAGAAGCGCTTGCGCAGCGCCACGTTGCGCAGCGACGGCGTGCGGAACAGGCCGCAGTACTCGGGATGGCTCGCGAGGTCGGTGCGCAGCGGGCCGCACAGGCCGAGGTCGAAGAACTTCGGGTCGCGGTTGGCCGGCAGCTCCGCGTTGCGCGGCACGCCCAGCGCCACGAAGCCGAAGTCGGTGAAGATCGGCGGGCGGTTGGTGGAGGCCTTGCGCGTGCTCGGATGGCAGCTCGCGCAGTTGCCCTTCTTCATGTCGTTGAACAGCGCCATGCCGCGCGCCTCGGCCGGCGAGAGCGTGGCCCGGTCGGCTAGCCACGCGTCGAACTTGCTGTCGAACGGATGGAAGTCGGGCGCGGTCTGCTCGTAGGTCTCCAGCGCCACGGTCACCCACACGAGCGTCGAGTCGGGATCGTCGAACACGTTCTCGCCCGGCGCGCTGAGCACCCGGCGGAACTCGTCGGCGTACGACGTGGTGCGCAGCCGCTTGACCACGGCCGCGCCGTCGGCGTTGGCCATCTCGTTGGCGTCCATCAGCGGCATCAGCGCCTGGTCGTGCGCGGTGTCCACGCGGCCGTCCCAGGTGCGGCCGCCGGTGGGGCCCTGGTCGTCCTGGCCCAGCGTGACCTCGGACTCCATGAAGTGCTGCGTGAACGCGACCGGCGCATGGGCGTAGCGCAGCGACGGCGTGTTGCGGAAGCCCAGGCGATCCATGTTCGGGCCGCCGGGCTGCACGGCGCGCGCGTTGGGCGGCCCGAAAGCCTTGGCCGGGTCGTGGCAGCTCGCGCACGACTGCTTGCCGGACGCCGAGTACGCTGGATCCATGAAGATGCGCCGGCCCAGGTCGCTCAGCTGCGCCACGGTGGGCCGGTCGCCGTACATCAGCGGGAAGTGCGTCTCCGTGCCGGTGGGCTCGGGCGCGTTGCCCGAGCACGCCTGCGCGAGGCGCGCGACCGCGAACACGCTCGCGAGCGCGCCCAGCGCGACGACGAGCGCGCGCAACGTGCGCGCGAACCCTGCGCTCATCGCGTCAGTTCGCGCGACGCGCCAGGCCCAGCGCCGACAGCAGCAAGAGGCCGGCCAGCATCAGCGAGGCCGACGACGGCCAGGGCACGGTGGACACGCGCAGGCCGAACGACAGCGGGGTCTCCTGGTAGCTGAAGCCCGCCGTGTCGGTGAACGCCGTCGTGGCCAGCGGGTTCGGCGCGCCGAGGTCGAACAGCGCGCCCGTGACGCTGCTCGATCCGAGCGAGTCGGCGCCCTGGATCTCGAACTCGACCCAGTAGCTGCCGGCCGCCACGGTCCGGCCGGACAGGCCCGAGACACCGTTCCAGCCATCCGTGCCGAAGGTGGCCGTCGTGGTGTACAGCAGCGAGCCGGGACCGGTGCCGCCGTCGTTGGAGAACAGCGAGATGTCGAAGGTCTCGCCCTGCGCGCCGCCCAGGATGTGGCCCTGGATGGTGGCGATCGTGGCGGCCTTCGGAAAGCTCACCTGGCCCGCGACCCAGTCGACGCCGTCGAAGGCCAGCGAGCCGGCGGCCTGCCCGCCGGGCGTGCCGGTGTCGACGATGGTGGCGGCGTGCGCGGGAAGCGCCAGCAGCGCGGCGGCGGCGACGAACGCCGCGAAGAGGTTCTTGATCATGGCGCGGCTCACGGGGCGATGCTGTACTGGCCCAGCAGCTGGGTCGGGCCGAAGGTGGAGCTGAAGCCGTAGCCCAGGATGTCGACGCCGCCGTCGGCGTGCACCTTCACGGTGGCCCAGGCGTAGTCGCGGTCGGTGGCCGGGTGGGCCAGCACGCCGGCCGCGGCCTGCGCGGCGCTCGGGTCGAACGGCGAGCCGCCGGCCCCCACGATCACCTGGTACGCGCCGCCCAAGGGCTGCGAGATGTTGTAGGTGTGCATGTGGCCGGTGAAGTACGTGGCCTTGTACTGCTCGATCACGTTCCAGAACGCGTCGCGCCTGGCCGTGGTGGTTGGCGTCGCGTCCAGGCCCGAGCCCGAGACGCCCGGCGCGTAGGCATAGGTGTAGGCCGGCTTGTGGCCGAACACGAAGAAGCGCCTGGCGCCGCGAGCCTGCGCGGCGGCGAGATCCTGCGCCAGCCACGCGGCGGGCGCCGAGGTCTCCTGGCCCACCGGGTCGGTGTTGATCACCGCGAAGTGGAAGTTCATGTAGTCGAAGCTGTACGACAGCTTCGATTGATCGGTCTGCAACGCGTCGGGGCCGACGCCGGCGGCGGGACCGTAGTTCACGTTGGCCGGCGCGGCGCCGAGCACGCTGGTGAAGCGCGCGGTGTCCAGGATCAGGTCGCCCATGTTGGCGGCGTAGGCCTGCTCGTTCTCGACCTTGGAGACCTTCTGGCCGTCGCTGTTCTTCGGGCAGGCCTTGCACTCGGTCTCGTGGTTGCCCGGCACCGGGAACACGTAGGTGCCCGTCTCGGGCAGCGTGGACACCAGGCCGCGCCAGAACGCGTACTGGCGATAGTGCTTCATCAGGTCGGAGCCGACGATGTCGGCCGTGGTGGCCGGCGCCACCGGACCGGCGATCGCGCTCTGCGTGGCGTTGGACGTGTAGCCGTAGTTGGCCCAGCCGTAGCCGTTGATCATGTCGCCGTTGAAGAACAGCATCGTCGACTTCTGCGACTGGATCGTGCGCAGGATGCGCGAGAACGCCTTGGTGTTCTGCAGCCAGATCGCGTCCTGGCCGCTGAGGGCGGCGCCCACGCTGGCCTGGTCGTAGGTGTTGGGATCCTGGCGCGAGTCGCCGACCGTGGAGAACGTGAGCACGACCGGCGTCGTGTCCTGGGCCCGGGCGACTGGGGCGGCCACGGCGGCGGCGGCGATCGCCAGCAGCGCGGCATTCCTGGCTGAGAAGTGCGTCATGTCATCCTGCTCGGTTGTTGTGTGCCTCGGGGAACCCACGAGGTCGCAGCAATGTAGGGAGACGGAATGACGGCTTAGTGACTCAGAACCTGATGCTGCCCGAGGCCCCCGCGAACAGCGTGCGGCCCGGCGACGGCTCGAAGTAGCGGCCGTTGCCCTCGTTGACGATGACCGAGCCGACGTAGCGCCGGTTGGCGACGTTGTCCACGCGCGCGAAGCCGTTCCACTGCCACGCGCCCACGGTGCGCACGTAGCCGCCGCTGAGGCTGGCCACGACGAAGCCCGACGCCGCGTCGGAGTTGGTGTCGTTGACCCACGACCGGCTCAGCGCGCGCGCCTCCATCGCCGCGTGCCAGCCCTGCGGCGGCGCCCAGGCGAGCGACGCGAAGGCGGCGTTGCGGGCGATGCCCGGAATGCGGTTGCCCGCGGCGATGGCCGTGGACGGCGTCGTGCAGGGCGTGGTGGTGCACGACTCGAACGCGCCGGCGTAGCGCGCGTCGAGCAGCGTGTACGCGAGCTGCAGCGCGAAGTCGTGGGGCAGCTCGCGGTTCCAGCGCAGCTCCAGGCCGCGGCGGCGCGTGGCGGCCACGTTCTGGTAGGTGGAGCGGCCGCCCACGTTGGAAAGCGTGACGATCTCGTCGGTGGTGCGCGTGGAGAACACCGCGGCGGTGAAGTCGCCCAACGCGTCCGAGCGCAGCTTCACGCCCGTCTCCACGCTGGTGCTGCGCGCCGGGCGCAGGTCGAAGTTCAGGCCCGTCAGGCCACTGGGGCGATAGGCCAGCTCGTTGAGCGTGGGCGTCTCGAAGCCCCGGCCGTCGGTCGCGTACAGGTGCACGTCGGGACGCACGGCCCACAGCACGCCGGCCACCGGCAGCGTGGCGGCGTAGCGCGCGTCGCCGCTGTCGTCGGGGTTGGGGCCCACCACGTAGCGGTCGTGGGACGAGAAGCGCACGCTGCTGCGGCGGACGCCGACGTCCAGCGTCAAGTCGCGCGCCGGGTGCCAGTCGGCCTGCACGTACGGGTCGACGTCGGTCACGCGGTTGATCTCGTCGCGGCGCAGCGCGCCTTCCACGCCCAGCTGCTGCCCGGCGCCGGTGCCGGCGAAGTTCTGGTAGCCCTGGCGGTGTTCGCGCAGGGCGTCCAGCGCCAGGCCGCCCACCACCGACCAGGCTCGCGCGCCGGACGCGTCGCCGGTGGTCCAGCGCAGGTCGGCGCCGTCGTAGTCGCGCACCAGCTCGATCACGCCGCCGGGATTCAGCGGGTTGGCCTGCGACGCCACCGGGATGGACTGGTACTGCGTGGTCTCGCGATGGCCGCCGTACACCAGCACGCGCAGCGCATTGCCCGCGTCCACGCGACGGTCGTAGACGAGGCCGGCCTGCGACTGGCTCAGCGACTTGCGGGTATTGAACTGCAGCGCCGACGGATCGACCCCGCGCGGATCTGCCTGCAGCTCCGCCCGGCTCAGCCCCATCGGGTCCTGCGCCTCGGGCACCTGCACGCCGTTGCCGACGAGCGTGAGCCTGCTCGCGTCGTCCAGCTGCCAGCCGAGCTTGAAGTTCTCGATGTCGCGCCTGGCGGCGCTGTGGTCGCGGTAGCCGTCGGTCTGGAAGTGCGAGCCGCTCAGCACGTAGCTCAGCGACCCTTCCGCGCCGGTGAGCTTGCTCTCGACGCGGCGCTGGCCGTCGCTGCCGGCGCCCACGCCGACCTGCAGCCGCGGCCGCCCCGCGCCGTCCTCGGTGAACACCTGCAGCACGCCGCCCGAGGAGTTGCCGTACAACGCCGAGAAGGGCCCGCGCAGCACCTCCACGCTGGCCGCCGAGCCCAGGTCGACGTTGGTGATCTGGCCCTGGCCGTCGGGCATCGTGGCGGGGATGCCATCCACGTAGAGGCGGACGCCGCGGATGCCGAAGGTGGAGCGGGCGCCGAACCCGCGCACCGACAGCTGCACGTCCTGCGCGTAGTTCTGGCGGTCGCGCGCCAGCAGCCCCGGGACGCCGCCCAGGGTCTCCGAGAGGTTGATGCCGGGCCGCGCGTCGGTGTCCGGCGCGAGCGCCACGCGGTCGATGGACGCCGGCACGTCGAAGGCGGCGGCCTCCGTGCGGGTGGCGGTGACCGTGACGGCCTGGGCCGGCAAGGGCGCGGGGCCCGCGTCCTGGGCGGCGGCCTCGGCGCAGGCGGCGGCCAGGGCCAGGAGGGCGAGACGTTGCGACGGGATCGGCATGAGGGGTTCGATGGCGGAAGTTGCAAGCGGGATGGGGAGCACGATTCGCGCCACCCCCTGGACCGGCCTCCGCGGCCGCTTCGAGAATCAGACCGCGGCGGCAGGCGCCGGCGGCGCGATGCAGTTGGCCCGGTGCTCGGCCCAGTACGCGATGTTGCCGACGACCACGATGGAGCCGGAGACGATGGCGCTGGCCGCGCCGACGCCCAGGACGAGCGCCGCGCAGGCACCGTCGCCGCAACGCCCGATGGCGTTCAACTGCACCGGCTGCAGCTCCATGTGATGGGTGACGACGCGGCAATCGGGATCGAAGCCCTCCACGGTCACCGGCACCACCACGCAGCCGGACACCGACAGCGCGGCCAGGGCGAGCAAGGGGCGAAGTGTCTCCATTCGCGACAGTATGCGTCGCTCATGGGACGACCCTCCGCCTGACGGCTGCGGTGCGAGCCCCTTCGGGCGGCCGGGCGGTGCTCATTGACGCGCCAAAGCCTCGGCACGCCAGGCCGACGGCGCCGCGCCCGTCTCGCGCTCGAAGAAGCGCGTGAAGTAGCCGGCGTCGGTGAAGCCGAGCTTGTAGGCGATGTGCTTGACGCTCAGCGTGGTGTAGGCGAGCTCGCGCTGCGCCTCCAGGCACAGCCGCGCGTGCAGCACCGCCAGCGCGGGGTGGCCCAGCACGGCGCGGCACACGCGGTTCAGCTGCGTGGTGGTGATGCCGATCTCGGCGGCGAACTCGCCCAGCGTGGGCTGCTCGCGGAAGCGCTCGTCCACCAGCGCGCGGAAACGCTGGACGTGCGCCACGGAGCGGTCGCCGACGCCCGGCGCCGCGGTGGGGGGCGGCAGGCCGCGGCCCAGCGCCACGAACAGCGCCGTCATCGCGGCGTCGATCGCGCTGGCGCGCCAGGGCGCGTGCTGCGTCTGCTCCTCGTGCAGGGCCTCCACGGCCGCCTTCACCGGCTTGCGGTACGGCGCCGCGAACTGCACGCAGCGCGAGACCAGCACCCGCTCGCGCAGGCTCTCGTCGCGCGCCAGCAGCGCCCGCACGTGCGACTCGCGCATGGTGAAGACGATGCCGCGCACGTCGCTGGTCCAACGGAACCCGTGCACGGCCAGCGGCATCACCGTGATGATGCCGGGCCCGCGCAGCGAGTGGGCCTGGCCGTCGATGAGGATCTCCACCTCGCCCTTCTCGAACCAGAACACCTGCAGCAGCGACTCGTGGCGGTGCGGCTTGATCTCCCACGAATGCAGGCTGCTGCGCTCGGCGATGGACTCCGAGTGCATGACGTCGGCCGGCGGCAGGCCGGCGTCCTCGCCATAGAGCAGGTAGGTGGGCAGGTGGAGAGGCATGGATCGCGGCTGCGCCTGGGTGGAATGTTCCGATTGTCCAATCGATCGCCCCTTCTGTCCATTGAAGGCGCACCGCCCCGGCCTTACGCTGAGCGCCATAAATTCAACACCGGAGACAACGATGGCCGCATCGACGCCCTGCATCATTTCCGTCGCGATCACCGGCTCCCTGCCGCGCAAGAAGGACAACCCCGCCGTGCCGGTGACGGTGTCCGAACAGGTCGAATCCACGCACGCCGCCTACGAGGCCGGGGCCACGCTCGTCCACCTGCACGTGCGCAACGACGACGAGACACCCACCTCCGCCCCCGAGCGCTTCGCCCAGGTGCTGGACGGCATCCGCAAGCACTGCCCGCTGATCATCACGCAGGTCTCCACCGGCGGCCGCTCCGGCGCCGGCCGCGAGCGCGGCGGCATGCTGCACCTGCGCCCCGACATGGCCTCGCTGGCCTCGGGCTCGGTCAACTTCCCCACCCGCGTGTACGACAACGCGCCCGACCTGGTCGACTGGCTCGCCGGCGAGATGAAGGCCCACGGCGTCAAGCCCGAGATCGAGGCGTTCGACCTGTCGATGATCTTCAGCGCTGTGAACCTGCAGAAGGCCGGCCGCATCGACGGCCCGCTGCACGTGCAGTTCGTGATGGGCGTCAAGAACGCGATGCCCGTCGACCGCGACGTGTTCGAGTTCTACGTGAAGACGCTCGCCCGCCTGGCGCCCGACGCCACCTGGACGGGCGCCGGCATCGGCAAGGACCAGCTGACGCTCGCCAAGTGGTCGCTGGAGCTGGGCGGCCACTGCCGCACCGGCCTCGAGGACAACGTGCGCCTCGACCGCGACACGCTGGCGCCGTCCAACGCCGCGCTGGTGCGGCAGCTGGCCGGACTGTGCGAGAAATACGGCCGCCGCGTGGCCACGCCGCAGGAAGCCCGCGCCCTGCTGCACCTGGCCGCGCAACCCGAGCGCCGCACCGCCACGCAGCTGCAGGCCGAACGCGCCCACGCCTGACCGACGTCCCGAGACCGCAGGAGACCCCATGAGCGATCCCACCTTGTCTGGCGTGCCCGCCGCGCGCCCGGACGACGAGTACCTGATGCGCGACTCCACGTCGCATCCGCCGGCCTACGCGCCCGGCTACAAGACCAGCGCGCTGCGCAGCCCGCGCAACTCGCTGATCTCGCTGTCGCAGACGCTGTCGGAGGTGACCGCGCCGGCGTTCTCGGCCGACGAGCTGGGCCCGCTGGACGGCGACCTGATCCGCAACTACGCCAAGACCGGCCTGCCCATCGGCGAACGCACCATCGTCCACGGCTACGTGCGCGACCAGCTCGGCCGCCCCGTGAAGAACGCGCTGGTGGAGGTGTGGCAGGCCAACGCCAGCGGCCGCTACCGCCACAAGAAGGACCAGTACCTGGGCGCGCTCGACCCGAACTTCGGCGGCTGCGGCCGCGTGCTCACCGACGAGATGGGCCACTACGTGTTCCGCACGATCAAGCCGGGCCCCTACCCGTGGCGCAACCGCCTCAACGACTGGCGGCCGGCGCACATCCACTTCGGCATCTCCGGCACCGGCTGGGCCCAGCGCCTGATCACGCAGATGTACTTCGAGGGTGACCCGCTGATCGCCACCTGCCCGATCATCCGCACCATTCCCGATGAAGAACAGATCCGCGGCCTGATCGCGCAGCTGGATCTCGCCGCCACGGTGCCGCTGGACAGCCGCGCCTTCCGCTTCGACATCGTGCTGCGCGGCCAGCGCGCCACGTGGTTCGAGAACGTGCTGCAAGGAGACAAGCAATGACCCCGCTGCTGCGCGAGACCGCCTCGCAGACCGCCGGCCCCTACGTGCACATCGGCCTCGCGCCGAAGGCCGCCGGCTTCGACATCTTCGAGAACAACTTCGGCAACGTGCTGACCACGCCCGAGACCCAGGGCGAACGCATCACGATCGAGGGCAAGGTCTTCGACGGCTCCGGCACGCCGGTGCGCGACGTGCTGCTGGAGATCTGGCAGGCCAACGCCCAGGGCCGCTACGCCCATCCCGGCGATCGCCAGGCGGGCAAGCCGCTGGACGCCGCCTTCCGCGGCTGGGGCCGTGCCTGCAGCGACTTCGACACCGGAACCTGGTCGTTCGACACGATCAAGCCCGGCGCCGTCACCGGCCGCCACGGCGTGGCGATGGCCCCGCACGTGAACCTTTGGATCGTGGCGCGCGGCATCAACATCGGCCTGCACACGCGCATCTACTTCGACGACGAGGCCACCGCCAACGCCGCCGACCCGGTGCTGAATCTGGTCGAGTGGGAGGTGCGCCGCAAGACGCTGATCGCCAGGCGCGGGCAGCGCGGCGGCAAGACGGTCTACACCTTCGACGTGCGCCTGCAGGGGCCCGACGAGACGGTTTTCTTCGACGTCTGACGATGGTTGCCTGCACAATCTGCCGATGATCTTCGACCGCTTCCTCGCCTCGCCCGAGGTGATGCAGGTGCTGGACGAGCGCGCCTACGTCCAGGCGATGCTCGACTTCGAGGCCGCCCTCGCGCGCGCGCAGGCGGCCGCGGGCGCGATCCCGGCCCGGGCCGGCGAGGTCATCGCGGCGGCCTGCGACGCGCGCCAGTTCGACCCCGAGGCCCTGGCCATCGAGGGCGGGCGCGTGGGCACCGTGGCCATCCCGCTGGTCAAGGCGCTCACGGCCGCGGTGGCCAAGGTCGACCCCGAGGCCGCGCTGGTGGTGCACTGGGGCGGCACCACGCAGGACGTGCTCGACACCGCGCAGGTGCTGGTCACGCGCCGCGCGCTGGCGCTGATCGACCGCGACCTCTCGTTGCTGATCCCCGCGCTGCTGAAGCTGGCGGGCGAGCATGGCGACGCGCCCCTGCTGGGCCGCACGCTGATGCAGCCCGCGCAGGTGATCAGCCTCGGCTTCAAGCTGGCCGGCTGGGCCGCGCCGCTGGTGCGCGCGCAGGTCCGCCTGCGCCAGGCCGGCGCCGCGGCGCTGCAGCTGCAACTGGGCGGCGCCGTCGGCACCCGCGCGGCGCTGGGCGAGCACGCCGACGCCGTGCTGGCCGGCATGGCGCAGCTGCTCGAGCTGCGCGCGCCGCCCGCGGCCTGGCACACGCAGCGCGACGAGCTGGCGGCGCTCGGCTGCGAGCTGGGCGTGCTGGCCGGCTCGCTGGGCAAGATCGCCAGGGACATCTCGCTGATGGCCCAGGGCGAGGTCGGCGAACTGGCCGAGCCCTCGGGCGGCGGCCGCGGCGGCTCGTCGGCGATGCCGCACAAGCGCAATCCGGTGGCCGCGATGACCGCGCTGGCCGCGGCGCTGCGCACGCCGCAGCGCGTGGCCGCCCTGCTGGCCGCGATGCCGCAGGAGCACGAGCGCGGGCTGGGCAACTGGCAGGCGGAGCTCGCCGAGTTCGGCGGCCTGCTGGCAAGCGTGCACGGCGCACTCGCCGCGCTGACGCTGGCCGCCGGCGGCCTGCAGGTGTTCCCCGAACGCATGCGGCGCAACATCGACGCGCTGCAGGGCCTGGTGTTCGCCGAGGCGCTCGCCATGCGCGTGGCGCGCGAGATCGGCAAGTCCGAGGCGCACCACTGGGTCGAGGGCCTGGCCAGGGACACGGTCGCGCGCGGCGCGCACCTGCGCGACGTGGCCGTGGAGGCGCTGGCGAACGAGCCGCGCCTGCGCGATCGCATCACCCCGGAAGAACTCGCCGCGCTGTTCGACGCCGACGCGCCCGCGCGTCACGCGAGCGTGCTCGCGGCCGCCCAACTCGCCGCGCTCGCGACGCACGCCGACGAGCTGCGCCGCGATCCGCCCTGGCAACGCCATCTCTGAAAGGCCTCGAACACATGGATCGGGAAGACGACTTCGACCGCGGCGTGAAGAACCGCCGCGCCGTGCTGGGCGACGCCTGGGTGGACAAGTCGCTGGGCAACGCGAACGCCTTCAACGCCGACTTCCAGGCCTTGATCACGCGCTACGCCTGGAACGACATCTGGGGCCGCCCCGGGCTCGACCACACCACGCGCCGCCTGCTGGTGCTGGGCATGACCATGGGCCTCGCGCGCTGGGAGGAGTTCGAGCTGCACTGCGGCGCGGCGATCCGCTCGGGCGTGCCGCTGGAGAAGATCCAGGAGACGCTGATGCAGGGCGCCATCTACTGCGGCGTGCCGGCGGCCAACACCGCGTTCAAGATCACCACCGACCTGCTGCGCGAACACGGCCTGCTGCCCGGCCCGCGCCCGCTCACCGACGGCGTGCGCGTGGTCACGCACCACACCTTCAGCACGCCGCAGCTGAAGGTGGCGCTGCAGGGTGCCGGCACGCCCGTGGTACTGGGCCACGCGCTGGGCCTGGACATGGCCATGTGGGACGGCCTGGCCGAACGCCTCGCCGCCGGCGCGCTCGGCGCGCCGCGCGAGGTGCTGCGCTACGACCAGCGCGGCCACGGCGGCTCGGCCGCGCCGGCCGGCCCGTACTCGATGGACGACCTCGTCGACGACGCGGCCCGCCTCATCCGCGAATGGGGCCGCGGCCCCGTCACCTGGATCGGGCTGTCGATGGGCGCCATGGTGGGCCAGGGGCTGGCGATCCGCCATCCGGAACTGGTCGCCAGGCTGGTGCTGGCGAACACGACCTCGATCTATCCCGAGGCCGCGAGGGCCGGATGGGCCCAGCGCATCGCCACGGTGGAATCGCAAGGCATGGCGGCGGTGGCCGAGATGGTGGTCGAGCGCTACCTGCACGCCGATTTCCGCGCCGCCGAGCCGGCCGCCACGCAGGCGATCCGCTCGCGCATCCTGCGCGACGATCCGGCCGGCTACGCGGCCAGCTGCGCGGCCGTGGCCGGCGTCGCCTGGCAGGATCGCCTGGGCGAGATCCGCTGCCCGACGCTCGTGATCTCTGGCGCCCGCGACGCCGGCGCGCCGCCGGCGATGGGCGAGGCGATTGCGTCGCGGATCCCGGGGGCACGCATGGAGACCATCGAAAACGCGTCGCACCTGAGCGTGCTGGAGACGCCGGCGCAGTTCGACGCGCTGGTGAAGGACTTCCTGGCGAGCTGAGGACGCTCAGTGCGCCCGCGCCGTCAGGCGCATGCGCCGCTGCGGCCAGCTCAACCGGAAATGGCTGTCGAAAAGCTGGTCGAACTCGGTGGCCGGGATGTGGTCGATGCGTTCGTCGGAGGCGGCCGGCAGGCTCACGATGGCGACCTGCGACCAGATCGGGATGCCGGCCAGGCGCAGCGACAGCACGCGGAACTCGCGCGGCTGCGGAAATTCCAGCGAGTCGGCGCCCAGGCGGGTGATCTCGGCATGCCGGCGCAGCTCGACCGTGAACGGGCCCGAAGTGAAGCGCCAGAGCGGCGCCCATCCGGCGAAACGCATGCGCAGTTGCACCGTGCGCGCGGCCAGCGCCAGCAGCGTCAGCAGGGAAAGCGTCAGGGCGTTCATGGGCGGCTCCTTCCAGACTGGATCCACGTTGCCAATGTGCGCTTGATCGGCCCGGAGCGCATCCCACCAAAGGGTGTTGTGACGCCTTGACACCACGCTTTCCGTGCGAAACCGCACGATACGGCGCGGCGTATCTTCCCGATACGTCAGACGGCCGTCTGCAGGCGCATGAGTCCCGGCAGCGGCACCGAGCGCCGCAGGATGCCCTCGCCCAGCCAGTCGGCGGCCTTGCGCGCGCGGCGCGCGACGTCGGGCAGCGGGATCTGCTGGTAGTCGTCGTTGAAGACCTCGAAGCTGTAATCCCCGCGGTAGCCCTGGGCGTGCAGGCGCGACACGATGGCGGCCACCTGGTCGCTGTGCGCGCCCTCGCCGGGGAACACGCGGAAGTGGCGCGCGGTGGCGATGCGCTCCTCCACCGAGCGGATCTCCTGCCACATGAAGTCGGCCAGCTGCACCAGGAAGATGCGCTCGGGATCCAGCCACTGCAGTTCGTCGAGCGAGGTCTTGGTGGCGAACATGTGGAACGAGTCCAGGCCCAGGCCGAGGTTGGGCATGTCGGCGCGCATCACCACGTCCCAGGCGGCCGGGAATTCCTCGATCGTGCGGCCCCAGGACAGCGCCTCGTAGGCGATGCGGATGCCGTGCGGGATGGCCAGCATCGCCAGCTTGCGCAGGTCGCGGGCCACCAGGTCGCGGTCGCCGCTGGCGTGCGCCGACGTGGACGAACAGACGAGCAGCACCTTGGCGCCGACGGCCGAGGCCAGCTCCAGCATGGACTTGGCGATGTCCACCTTGTAGTCGTGCAGCTGGCCCGACAGGCCCTCGAAGTCGCGCAGCACCTGGAAGCCGGTCACGCGCAGCCCGCTCTCGCGCACCGCGGCGATGGCCGCCTCGACGCCCTCGGCGTGGCCCACCAGGTCGCGCGCCGACAGCATCACCTGCGAGAAGCCGGCCTCGCGGATCGCGCGCAGCTTCGCGGGCAGCGGGCCCGCCAGCGAGATGGTGTCCATGCCGAAGTCGTCGATGCGGCCGGTCTGCTGGGTCATGATCAGGTTCCTAGATCTCGGCGCGCGAGTCGCGTACCAGTTCGAAGACGACGCTGCCGAGCTGCGTGCGCGTGACCGCGCCGCGTTCGTCGGAATGCACGTGGGGGGTCTCGGCGAACGCCATGCCGCGTTCGCGCAGCAGCGCCACGCAGGCGCGCGGGTCGGGCGTGCCGAGGCCGAGGCGGGCGATCCACTCGTTGCCCTTGGCGTCGAGGATGCCCGGCTCCGGCTCGATCAGCTGCACGTAGAAGCGGCTGCGCGCGCTGCCCGGCCCCACGAGCACGCGGCCCTTGGGCATCACGCCGAAGCGCTGGTCGTCGGGCAGCACGGCGAAACCGAACAGCATCGAATAGAACGCCGTCCAATCCTGCATGCGGTCGTTGCCGATGTACTGGACGATGCCGAACCAGTGCATGTCGGCCAGCGCCGGCGGCTTCTGGTCGACGGTGGGGATGGCCGTGAAGTCGACGTCGTAGATGGAGAACTCGCGGTGGCGGTCCACGAAGTAGATGCGCGAGCCGCCCACGCCGTGGATGGCCGGGATGTTGAGTTCCATCACCTCCACGTGCGTGGGCACCGCCCAGGCGCCGAGGTCAAGCACGTGGCGATAGGCCGCCGCGGCGTCGCGCACGCGCAGCGCGACCGCGGCGATGCGGGGCGCCTCGTCGGTCTCGCCGCCGCTGTCCACCGGCGCCGGCTCGCTGGCGTTGACGACGATGTTCATCTCGCCCTGGCGGTACAGCGTCACCTCGCGCGAGCGGTGGCGCGCGATCGGCCGGAAGCCCATCATCTCGAGCACTTGGCCGAGGGCCTGCGGCCGCGGCGTGGAGTATTCGATGAACTCGATGCCGTCGAGGCCGATCGGGTCCGAGGCGTCGGAGCTGAGTTCGCGGTCGAGTGCGGGGGACGTCATCGAGGGCTCCTGGCTTCGCGGTGGCGACGATGGTAGGGCAGTTTTGGTCATGCCATGGACGGGCCCCGCGGCGGGGGCCCGCGATCGATCTCAGAACCGGAGCAGGCCGCCCACCTGCACGCCCGTGATCCGCTGGCCGACCAGGTTGGCGCCCGAGAAGTTCTTGGTCAGGCCGGCCGAGCCGGCCAGGCCGAACGCGCCGGTCGAGTTGTTGTCCATCTGGTCGATCAGGCTGTAGAGCGTCACGTTGGAGAACGCCTGCCAGAACGCGCCCACCGACCAGCCCGAGGCGCTGCCGCTCGAGTTGACGGTGTCCTTGATCTTGCCGTACAGGCCGCCCAGGCGCAGCAGGGGCGTCAGGCGGTAGTCGGCCGAGACCTGGTAGATGTCGTAGGCCGTGTTGACCGTGGCGTTGGTGCCGCTGACCACCGTGGGGATGTTGCCGATCTCGTTGCCGCCGGTGTTGTTGAGCGCGCCGCCGCCGTTGTTGGAGTGGATGTAGGCGGCGTAGATCGTGCCCTGGCCCCAGTCGTAGTTCGCGTACGCGCTGTGATAGAAGACCTGGTTGCCGTGGACGGCCCCGTTGGGGGCCTTGGCCACCAGGCCCGAGTACGCGACGCGGATCGGGCCGGTGACGTAGTCGACGCGCAGCTGGTAGACGCCCTGGTTGAACGTGCTGGTGTTCTGCTGGCCGCCGCCGCCGATGGCGTAGTGGGCCACCACCTGGGCGCCGGCGATGCGCGGCGACAGGTAGGCGATGTCACCGTCGTAGCGCGAGGGCACGCCGAACGAGTTCACCACCGAGCCGAGGTTGCGCTCGGTGTAGTCGATGTAGTTGCCCTGGGACTGGATGTCGGTGTTCTGGCGGCCCACGCGCAGCTCGCCGTAGTTCGTGCTGGTCAGGCCGGCCCAGGCCTGGCGGTCGAACAGGCGCCCGCTGGTGGTCAGGCCCGTGGTGTTGGCGTTGGGCTGGTCGGCCTGCGCACCGTTGGTCGAGTTGAAGCCGGTCTCCAGCGTGAAGGCGGCGCCGTAGCCGGAGCCGAAGTCCTTGGTGCCGGTGAAGCCGAGCCGGCTGCGCAGGATCGCGCCGTCCTGCAGCGCGTTGATCTTGGCGCCGCTGCTGCTGCGCATGTGGTTGCCGTATTCGTCGATGTCGCCATAGACCATGAACATGCCGCCTTGGGTCTTGAGCTGCAGCAGGCGCGGCACGGGCACCAGCTGCGAGGCGGTGCCGATGTCGGTGGCGGCCGGGATGGCCGGCGGCGGATTGACGACCACCGC
>Ga0209455_1000209_pt1 | contig 83106 bp, 60 predicted proteins | sample AraplaCol_mCL_r2_FD_184275 | JGI IMG/M metagenome (GOLD analysis project Ga0209455, IMG submission 184275) | Arabidopsis root microbial communities from North Carolina, USA - plate scrape CL_Col_mCL_r2 (SPAdes) (version 2) | ecosystem: Host-associated > Plants > Roots > Endosphere | place: USA...
GCGCGCCATCAACGCCTGCCGCGCCACCGGCAAGTACGTGGGCATCTGCGGCCAGGGCCCCAGCGACCACCCGGACTTCGCGGCCTGGCTGGCCGACGAGGGCATCGTGTCGATCTCGCTGAATCCCGATTCGGTCGTCGACACCTGGACAGCGCTCGCCTCCAGGAAATAAGGCGCAGGCCTGCCCACGGCGGGCCGCCTCGCGCCATTTCAGTCGTCCGACGGCCCCAATCGGGGCCGTTGTGCTATGATCGCAGGCTTTCCTTGCCGCACCCGTGTGGTTTTCTCGTTCTCAAGACGCGAAGGCCGTAGTTGACGCTTTCGGGGCGGCTTCCTTCCAGCTTGCTGGGAATCCACAAGGAGTATCCATGCGTCACTATGAAATCGTTCTGCTGATCCATCCGGATCAAAGCGAACAGGTTCCGGCCATGCTGGAACGCTACAAGGCCCTGGTCACCAATTCCGGTGGCAAGGTGATCCGACTGGAAGACTGGGGCCGCCGCCAGCTGGCCTACACGATCCAGAAGCTTGCCAAGGCTCATTACATCTGCATCAACATCGAATGCGGAAATGAAGCCCTGAAGGAGCTGGAAACCGGCTTCCGCTTCAACGACGCCGTCCTGCGCCACCTCACGGTGCTGCGCGACAAGGCCGACACCGCCCCGTCCGTCATGATGAAGGCCGTGGAGAAGGAAGAAGCCCGCAAGTCGGCATCGTCGCAGGAGGCGACGGCCTGAAGGCAACAGCCGCCTTCTGCCGCTGAAGCGCAGCGATGAATCGATTGATTCTCTCTGCCGAGCTGGTGGAACGCGGTGCGACCCGGTACACCCCGGCCGGACTTCCAGCGCTCGACCTGAGCCTGAAGCACGAATCCGAGGTGGTCGAAGACAAGCAGCCCCGCAAGGTCGTCATGACGATCCGGGCGGTGGCGATCGGTGGAATCACGCGAAAGATCGCGACCCTGGCCCTCGGGCAGGTCGCCAGCTACGCCGGTTTCATCGCTCCCTCCCGCAATGCGAAGGGGCTCGTCTTCCACGTGACCGAGGTCGATGCCTGACAGCACGTCTCCCAATCAGTCGGAACCCATTTTCAAGAGGTCATCACCATGCCCCCGCCGAAGTCTCGTTTTTCCAAGGACAAGCGTCCCAAGCGCAACCAGCAATCCCTGCTGTTCCGCCGCAAGCGCTTCTGCCGTTTCACGGTCGCCAAGGTCGATCACATCGACTACAAGGACGTCGACGTCCTCCGCGATTTCGTGGGTGAGAACGGCAAGATCACGCCGGCTCGCCTGACCGGCACCCGCGCGTTCTACCAGCGTCAGCTGACCACCGCCATCAAGCGCGCGCGCTTCCTGGCGCTGCTGCCGTACAGCGATCAACACAAGGTCTGAGGAGAAACGACCCATGCAAATCATCCTGCTGGAAAAGGTCGCCAACCTCGGTAACCTGGGCGACGTCGTCAAGGTCAAGGACGGCTACGCACGCAACTTCCTGATCCCGACCCGCGTGGCCCGCCGTGCCACCGCCGCCGCGATCAAGGAATTCGAAGTCAAGCGCGCCGAGCTCGAGAAGGCCGCCGCCGAGAAGCTGGCCACCGCGCAAGCGTTCGGCGAGAAGCTGGCCGGCAAGACCGTCCGCATCTCGCAGAAGGCCGGCGTCGACGGTCGCCTGTTCGGTTCGGTCACCAACGCCGACATCGCCGAAGCCCTCACCAAGAACGGCTTCGAAGTGGCCAAGTCGCAAGTGCGCCTGCCCAACGGTCCGCTGAAGACCGTCGGCGAGCACGCCGTGGCCATCGCCGCGCACACGGACGTCGTCGTCGACGTCACGGTGCAAGTGGTCGCCGAGCAAGACTAAGGTTTCCCGGCGGGCCGCGTGCCCGCTCGCAGCCTCGAAAGGGCCGACTCGCGTCGGCCCTTTTGCATTTCTTTTTGGCTTTTCCCGCCTTGTCCTCAGTGCATCCCCAGGTTGTTCACAAGGGGTGCTCGCGAGGGCGATACAGGACATGCCCACAGGCTTTTCCACAGCTTTGGGCGTCCCAGGGTGCCCCGTTGCGGCGCTGTCCGATCTCCACTAGGCTGGAAAGCCAGCCCCAATTCGCACATGACGAGCATCTTCGAATCTGCACTGCCCAGCCGCGGCGAGACCCGCGACGACGAAGTCGCCAAGCTGCGCGTCCCGCCCCAGTCCATCGAGGCCGAGCAGAGCGTGCTGGGTGGCCTGCTGCTGGACAACGGCGCGTGGGATCGCGCGGCCGACGTCGTCACCGAGGCCGACTTCTACCGCTTCGAGCACAAGATCATCTTCGGCGCGATCGGTGCGCTGATCGGCGCCAGCAAGCCGGCCGACGTCATCACCGTCTACGAGCACCTGCAGATGGCCGGCAAGGCCGAGGACTCGGGCGGCCTGCAGTACCTCAACGCGCTCGCGCAGAGCGTGCCGAGCGCGGCCAATATGCGCCGCTACGCCGAGATCGTGCGCGAGCGCGCGATCCTGCGCAAGCTGATCGCCGCGTCCGACGAGATCGCCACCAACGCGTTCAACCCCCAGGGCCGCGCGGTCACGCAGATCCTCGACGAGGCCGAGGGCAAGATCTTCAAGATCGGCGAGGAGGGCAACCGCAACAAGCAGGGCTTCCAGAGCATGGACGTGCTCGCGGTGCAGCTGATCGACCGCGTCACCGAACTGGCCGAGAACGGCGCCGAGGACGTCACCGGCGTGCGCACCGGCTTCTACGACATGGACCGCAACACGGCGGGCCTGCAGCCGGGCGACCTGATCATCCTGGCGGCACGTCCGTCGATGGGCAAGACCGCCTTCGCCTTGAACATCGCCGAGAACGTCTCCGTCAACGAGGGGCTGCCGGTCGTCGTGTTCTCGATGGAAATGGGCGCGTCGCAGCTCGCGCTGCGGATGGTCGGCTCGCAGGGCCGCATCGACCAGCAGCACCTGCGCACGGGCCGCCTCGACAACGACGAATGGGGCCGCCTCACCGAGGCCGTGGAGCGGCTGTCGAAGTCGTCCGTGTTCATCGACGAGACCCCCGCGCTCACGGGCCCGGAACTGCGCGCCCGCGCGCGCCGGCAGGCGCGCCAGTGCGGCCAGCTGGGCCTGATCGTGATCGACTACCTGCAGCTGATGAGCGGCTCCGGCGGCGACAACGAGAACCGCGCCACCGAGATCGGCGAGATCTCGCGAGGCCTGAAGGCGCTGGCCAAGGAACTCAACTGCCCGGTGATCGCGCTGTCCCAGCTGAACCGCAGCGTGGAGACGCGCCCCGACAAGCGCCCGATGATGTCCGACCTGCGCGAATCCGGCGCCATCGAGCAGGACGCGGACATCATCATGTTCATCTACCGCGACGAGTACTACAACAAGGAATCCAAGGAGCCGGGCGTCGCGGAGATCATCATCGCCAAGCAACGGAATGGTCCCGTGGGCACCACGAAGCTCGCGTTCCTGCGGCAGTGGACGAAGTTCGAGAACCTGGCGCCCGACTACCAGGGACCCGGCGAGTACTGATCCGCGCCGGCGTCGCGCGGCGCTACGCTTCTTCGTGAACGATTTCATGGATTCGCGACTGCATGGCGCGTTGTCACGGCGCCGTCTTGCGCGCTGCCGAGACTGGCGTGCATGAAGAAGACCCTTCTCGCCGCGCTGCAGATCGTGCGCACCGATCGCAACGTGCAGGACGCCGCGTTCTGCACCGCCTGCTGGCTCGGATTCGCGAGCGTCGTGATCGCGTCGGTGGCGTTGCCCGCCTGAGCGCCCACGCCACGCGCCGGCGCGCGATCCGTCGGCCGGCTTTCCCGCACCTGAACGGCGATTCGCCGATTGCTATCGCGCATCCCGCCCGTTAGCCGCAATCGCTTCGATCTGCGGGATGAGCGCGCGCAGCTAGCACTGAAACAAGGGGGATCGCGGGGATACCCCCCACTGCATGGGATGGGTACCGGGGCCTGCCGGCGCGCACGATGCGTCGGCACTTCAACGGCCCTCGCGAGCCCGCCGTCTTCACGGCGCCGCAGCGCGGGAGGCCCTCCTCAGGAGACCCTCCGATGTCCGCTCAATCCATCCCCGCCCACTACCAACGCATCGAAGGCAGCGAACGCCTTCCGTCAGCCTCCGCCACGCGCCAGGGGCCGGCCGACCCGCGCGAGGCCTTGCAGGTCACGATCTCGCTGCGCCGCCGCACCGACGGTGCACAGGCGCCCGACTTCAACGCCGTCGCCTCGGTGGCGCTCAACGCGCGCAAGCCGCTGTCGGCCGACGAGTTCGCCGGCAAGTACGGCGCGCATCCGCAGGACATCGCCAAGGTGGTGGACTTCGTGCAGACCGCCGGCATGAAGGTGCTCGAGACCAACGCCGCCCGCCGTACCGTGGTCGCGTCGGGCACGGTGGCGCAGATGAACCAGGCCTTCGCCGTCGACCTGGGCCGCTACACGGCCAACGCGCCGGCGCGCAGGCGCAACGTGGCGCCCGTGTCCGAGACCTATCGCGGCCGCGACGGCTTCGTGCACGTGCCGCAGTCGCTGGGCGACATCGTGCTGGGCGTCTTCGGCCTCGACAACCGCACCGTGCTCAAGCGCAACGGCGCCGATCCGACCAACACGCACACGCTGACGATCCCGACGCTCAAGCAGCTCTACAACTTCCCCACCAACTCGGCGGCCGGCCAGACGATCGGCATCGTGTCGCTGTCGGGCTATGCGATCCACGACGTGCAGTTGCTGTTCAACGGCCTGGGCGCCGGCTACACGATGCCCGCCGTGCACGACGTGCTGGTGTTCGGAACCAACCCCGGCAGCGACCCCTACGGCGAGACCACGCAGGACATCGGCATCGCGGCCGCCGCGGCCAACGGCTCGGCCATCGCGGTCTACATCACGCAGGGAACGCAGCTCGGCTGGGTCGACCTGGTGCACCGCGTCGCGCACCCGAACCCGGGCGATCCGCAGTGCTCGGTGCTGTCGAGCAGCTGGTACATCGCCAACGGCGACGACGCGGCCACGCTGGCGGCCGAGGGCATCACCACGGCCTTCGTCAACGCGGTGACGGCCGCGTTCCAGGACGCCGCGATCCAGGGCATCACCGTGTGCATCGCGTGCGGCGACACCGGCTCGAACTCCAAGGTCAACGACGGCAAGGCCCACGTGCAGTACCCGGGCAGCGACCCGTGGGTGCTGGCCGTGGGCGGCACGACGGTGGGCGACGTCTCGGGCTCCAGCTTCGAGGAATACGTCTGGAACGACCCGAGCCCCACCGATCCGTCGCACTGGGGCACCACCGGCGGGGGCATCAGCGACTTCTTCGCGCTGCCGTCCTACCAGGCCGCCGCGGGCGTGCCGGCCTCCGTGAACGCCGGCCACCGCGTGGGCCGCGGCGTTCCCGACGTGGCGGCCAACGCGAGCTACAACGCCGGCTATGCGGGCCTGTACCTGAACGGCAGCCCGATGATCGGCAACGGCACCAGCGCGTCGGCGCCGCTGTGGGCGGGCTTCGTCGCCAAGCTCAACGCCGCGATGGGCACGCGGCTGGGCTTCATCAACCCGATTCTCTACTCGAAGGGCTCCGACGCGTTCCGCGACATCGTGCCCGGCGGCGGCCCCGCCAACAACGCCAACGGCGGCACGCCGGGCTATCCCGCGGGGCCGGGCTGGGACGCCTGCACCGGCTGGGGCAGCATCGACGGCCTGAAGATGCTCAACATGCTGCGCGGCGCCGGCCTGCCGCCGGGACTGGCCGACTTCAACGGCAAGCTCTACATGGCGTGGAAGGGCATCGAGCACGACCAGCGCATCTGGTTCTCCAGCTTCAACGGCGCGGCCTGGGCGCCGCAGCAGTTCGTGGGCGGCGTCGCCACGAGCTGCGGCGTGTCGCTGGCGGCGTTCAACGGCAGGCTCTACATGGCCTGGAAGGGCATGGACGCCGACGAGGGCATCTATTTCTCCAGCTTCGACGGCACGTCGTGGGCGCCGCAGCAGAACGTGGCCGGCATCGCCACCAGCACGGGGCCGTCGCTGGCGGTGTTCAACGGCAAGCTGTTCATGGCGTGGAAGGGCATGGTCAGCGACCAGCGCCTCTGGTACTCGAACTTCGACGGCAGCCACTGGGCGCCGCAGCAGTTCATCTCCGGCGTCGCCAGCAGCGTCGGTCCGATGCTGGCGGTGTTCCAGGGCAGCCTCTACGCGATCTGGAAGGGCATGGACGAGGACCAGGCCCTCTGGTACTCGAACTTCAACGGCACGGCCTGGGCCGCTCAGAAGCAGGTGCCCGGCGTGGCCTCGAGCGAGGGCGCGTCGATCGCCGTGTACAACAACCGGCTGTACGCGGCGTGGAAGGGCATGAGCGACGACCAGCGCATCTGGACGTCCAGCTTCGACGGCACGTCGTGGGTGGCGCAGGCCGTGATCGCGGGCGTGGGCACGAGCGTCGGGCCGTCGCTGGCGGTCTTCGCGAACCGGCTCTACATGGCCTGGAAGGGCATCACCGGCGACGACCGCGTGTTCTACACCAACTTCAACGGCGCGACCTGGGCGCCGCAGCAGCAGATCGTGGGCATCGGCACCAACCCGTTCGACATGCGCGAGCCAGTCAACGACCGCTGAGCGCGCCTCGCGAGCGCCCCTTGCGCCGGCCCTTGGCCCGGCGCTGGAGGGCCGCCATCGCCAGCGCACGCGTCTGGTACGGGTGCTGGCAGCGGAAGATGCAGCGGCCGCGGGTGTTGTGCGCGAGCTTGGCGCACAGCACCTGCGACCTGCCCGTGAAGAGCCGGTAGGCCTCCACCGCCAGCTGCATGCCCAGCAGCGGCGGCAGGAGGTTGAGCCAGCCGAGGAGCGCGGTGTCGCCGGACAGGTCGACGGCCAGCAGGCGCGCCGGGTTCATGCCGAACCAGGACAGCGGCGCGGCGCAGCCGACGACCAGCATCACGAGCAGTCCGTAGAGAACGCCCGTCCAGCGGAACCAGCTCGCATGGTTGCTGGTGAACAGGATCAGCAGCATCGCGCTGGCCGACAGCACCAGCTCGGCAACGAGCGCGGCCCACGCGCCGGTCGGCACCATGGAGGCCGACAACGACGCCGCCGTCGCGTCGGGCAGCAGCACGCCGCTTCGCAGCAGCGTCACGGCGGCGAGCGCCGCTCCCAGTTGCGCCAGCAGGTAGAACAGGGCGTCCCAGCGGCCGATCTTGCCGAGCCGCAGGTAGGCGAGCGTGATGGCCGGGTTCAGGTGGCTGCCCGAGCGCCGGCCCCACGGCGAATAGACCATGGCCATCAGCACCAGCCCCATCGCGACACCGGCCAGCGCGCGGCGCGCCGACGGGTCGAGCGAGTTCGGCACGACGCCGGCTGCGGTTCCCCGCGCCCACGCGGACAGCGCGCCCGCGAGCAGCAGGAACACGGCCAGGAACAACGCCTCCACGCCGTATTCGGGCCAGTGGCGGCGCAGGGTCTCGGCGATCGGCAGGTCGGCCTCCGCCATGTGCGTGGTGCCCGGCTCCGGGCGCGGCGCCGCGCGGCGATCCCGCAGGACGCGCCCGGGCGACGAAAGGCCGGCGGTGGGGTGGGGAGGCATGGACGTGCTCAAGTGACGGGCTCGCAGCAATCGATGTTCCAAGCCGCGGGAGCTTGCGCGATTTTCGGGGATTCCATTGCGCCGAAAATAGATACTGTATATATTCACAGTATGACGACGCGTCGCACCATTCCCATCATGCCCTTGCCCCTGGCGCCCGCCAACGGCGGCTTTCGCGTGGTCGATCCCGCGGATGCGACGACCGGCGCGGAGGCCGGTCCGGCGCCGATCCTGAAGGGGCGCGGCACCGCCTGGGCCATCGCGCATCGCTTCGAGAAGGACGCCCGGGAGGCCGTCGACGACGGCTGGGGCGCGCTCGACCAGGTGGCCGAGGAACAGCACCTCGCGCCCGGCACCACGATCATCGAGGAACACTGCAAGCGCATCCTCAGCACCAACGACTCACCCGACATCGACTTCGACGTCGCGATCAACCCGTACCGGGGCTGCGAGCACGGCTGCATCTACTGCTTCGCGCGGCCCACGCACAGCTACCTGAACCTGTCGCCGGGTCTCGATTTCGAGACCCACATCATCGCCAAGGTCAACGCGGCGGAACGCCTGCGCGAGGCCTTGTCCAGGCCCGGCTACGTACCGCTGCACATCAACCTGGGCTCCGCCACCGACGCCTACCAGCCGGTCGAGCGCAAGCTGGGGCTCACGCGCGGCCTCCTCGAGGTGCTCACCGAGTGCCGGCACGCGTTCGCCATCGTCACCAAGTCGTCGGGCGTGGAGCGCGACCTCGATCTCGTCGGCGAGATGGGCCGGGCCGGCATGGCCGTCGTCTACATGTCCATCACCACGCTCGACAGCGGGCTGTCGCGCATCATGGAGCCGCGCGCCGCGGCGCCGCACCGGCGCCTGCGCACGATCGAGACGCTCGCGCGCGCGGGGGTGCCCGTGGGCGTGAGCGCGTCGCCCATGATCCCGTTCATCAACGAGCCCGAGCTGGAGCACATCCTTGCCGCGGCGCGCGACGCCGGCGCCCGCAGCGCGTTCAGCACGGTGGTGCGCCTGCCGTGGGAGGTGAACCCGCTGTTCCAGCAATGGCTGGAGGCCCATTTCCCCGACCGCGCGGCCCGCGTGATGGGCCGCGTGCGCGACATGCGCGGCGGCAAGGACTACGACGCCGAATTCGGCACGCGCATGCGCGGCACCGGGCCGTGGGCGCAGATGCTGCGCGACCGCTTCAACGTGGCGGTCAACCGGCTCGGCTTCAGCCGCGAGCGCCAGCCGCTGGATCTTTCGCAATTCGTGCCACCGGCGGCCGCGGCGCGTCCCACGGCGGCGTCAAGAGCGGCCGAGGCGGCCGGACAGGGGAGTCTGTTTTGAATCGATCCGATGAATCGCGGCGCACGCCCGTCGCGCGGCGGCCGTGGCCGTTCTACGCGGCGTCGACCGGGGAGGCGGGGCTGTCCGCGCCGCCGGCGACGGCTGCCGTCGCAGTTATCTTCTCGCGCGCCCGCAACACCGCGCCGCCCGAGAGCGAGACCTCCGCCCAGGAAAAAGCCGCCCGGAGGCGGCTGTTCGACCTTACTTGAACAGATCCTTCACCCGATCCGTCCAGCTCTTGGAATTCGGCGAGTGCCTGTCGCCGCCCTTGCGCAGCGATTCATCGAGTTCCTTGAGCAGCTTGCGCTGGTGCTCGGTGAGCTTGATGGGCGTCTCGAGCGTGATGTGGCAGTACAGGTCGCCCGGATAGCTGGAGCGGATGCCCTTGATGCCCTTGCCGCGCAGGCGGAAGGTCTTGCCGTGCTGCGTGCCCTCGGGCAGCTCGATCTCCACCTTGCCGCTCAGGGTGGGCACCTCGATGGAGCCGCCGAGAGCGGCCTGCGTCATCGGCACCGGCACCGTGCAGTGCAGGTCGTCGCCGTCGCGCTCGAAGATGTCGTGCTGCTTGATCCGGATCTCGATGTAGAGGTCGCCGGACGGGCCGCCGTTGGGGCCCGGCTCGCCGTTGCCCGACGAGCGGATGCGCATGCCTTCGTTGATGCCCGCCGGGATCTTGACTTCCAGCGTCTTCGTCTTCTTGATGCGGCCCTGGCCCGAGCAGGCGGGGCAGGGCTCGGGGATGATCTTGCCGGTGCCGTGGCAGTTGGGGCAGGTCTGCTGGATCGAGAAGAAGCCCTGGCGCATGTGCACGGTGCCGGCGCCCGAGCAGGTGGGGCAGGTCTTGGGCGAGGTTCCGGGCTTGGCGCCCGAGCCCTTGCAGGTGTCGCAGTTCTCCCAGCTGGGCACGCGGATCTGCGTGTCCTTGCCGGCCGCGGCTTCCTCCAGCGTGATCTCCATCGCGTAGCTGAGGTCGTTGCCGCGATACACCTGCTTGCCGCCGGCGCCGCCACGTCTCTGGCCTCCACCCGCGCCGCCAAAGATGTCGCCGAAGATGTCGCCGAACGCCTCGGCGAAACCGCCGAAGCCTTCGCCGCCCGCACCGTGGCCCATGTTCGGGTCGACGCCGGCGTGGCCGTACTGGTCGTAGGCCGCCTTCTTCTGCGGGTCGGAGAGCATCTCGTAGGCCTCCTTGGCCTCCTTGAACTTCTCCTCGGACACCTTCGCGCCGTCACCCTGGTTGCGGTCCGGGTGGTGCTTCATCGCGAGCTTGCGATAGGCCTTCTTGATGTCGTCGTCGGACGCACCCTTCGTCAGGCCAAGGACTTCGTAGTAATCGCGTTTGCTCATGGGGCAATTATCTTTTCAGGGCGCGGCATAACCGGGCAGGTCGAGCGCCGGAAGCGTGCAGGAACGCATCCGGAGCCTGTCTATCTAGCGAGAAAGGCCGGCGGCCTGCCCGTGCATTCGCACAAGCAAGTCACCGGCCATTTGCCGAAGCGAAGCTTCAGCCCTTCTTGACTTCCTTGAAGTCGGCGTCGACCACGTTGTCGTCGGCGGCGTGGGCGGCCTGGGGTTCGGCTTGCGCATGCTCGCCGCCACCCGTGCCCGCCGCGGCGCCGGCGGCCTGGGCCGCCTGCTGGTCGGCGTACACCTTCTCGCCCAGCTTCTGGCTGGCGGTCATCAGGGCTTCCGTCCTGGCCTCGATCGCGGCCTTGTCGTCACCCTTGATGGCCTCTTCCACATCCTTCAGCGCGGACTCGATGGCTTCCTTCTCGGCCGCTTCCAGCTTGTCGCCGTGCTCGCCCAGGCTCTTGCGGACCGAGTGCACCATGGCGTCGCCCTGGTTGCGCGCCTGCACGAGTTCGACCTTCTTCGCGTCCTCGCTGGCGTTGGCTTCCGCGTCGCGCACCATCTTCTGGATCTCGTCCTCGGTCAGGCCCGAGTTCGCCTTGATGGTGATCTTGTTTTCCTTGCCGGTGGCCTTGTCCTTCGCGCCCACGTGCAGGATGCCGTTGGCGTCGATGTCGAAGGTCACTTCGATCTGCGGCGTGCCGCGCGCGGCCGGCGGGATGCCTTCGAGGTTGAACTCGCCCAGGCTCTTGTTGCCCGTGGCCAGTTCGCGCTCGCCCTGGAACACCTTGATCGTGACGGCCGGCTGGTTGTCGTCGGCCGTGGAGAACACCTGGCTGAACTTGGTCGGGATCGTGGTGTTCTTCTTGATCATCTTGGTCATCACGCCGCCGAGCGTCTCGATGCCGAGCGACAGCGGGGTGACGTCCAGCAGCAGCACGTCCTTGCGGTCGCCGGAGAGCACCTGGCCCTGGATGGCGGCGCCGACGGCCACGGCCTCGTCGGGGTTGACGTCCTTGCGCGGTTCCTTGCCGAAGACTTCCTTGACCTTGTCCTGCACCTTGGGCATGCGGGTCATGCCGCCCACCAGGATCACGTCGTTGATGTCGGAGATCTTGACGCCGGCGTCCTTGATGGCCGTCTGGCACGGGGCGATCGTGCGCTCGATCAGCTCCTCCACCAGCGACTCGAGCTTGGCGCGCGTCAGCTTGATGTTCAGGTGCTTCGGGCCCGAGGCGTCGGCCGTGATGTAGGGCAGGTTGACGTCGGTCTGGGTCTGGCTCGACAGCTCGATCTTGGCCTTTTCCGCTGCTTCCTTCAGGCGTTGCAGCGCCAGGACGTCCTTGGTCAGGTCGACGCCTTGTTCCTTCTTGAACTCGGCCACGATGAAGTCGATGATGCGCTGGTCGAAGTCCTCGCCGCCCAGGAACGTGTCGCCGTTGGTGGACAGTACCTCGAACTGCATCTCGCCGTCGACGTCGGCGATCTCGATGATCGAGATGTCGAACGTGCCGCCGCCCAGGTCATAGACGGCGATCTTGCGGTCGCCCTTGCCGTGCTTGTCGAGGCCGAACGCGAGCGCCGCGGCGGTCGGTTCGTTGATGATGCGCTTGACGTCCAGGCCCGCGATGCGGCCGGCGTCCTTGGTGGCCTGGCGCTGGCTGTCGTTGAAGTAGGCCGGCACCGTGATGACGGCCTCGGTCACTTCCTCGCCGAGGTAGTCCTCGGCCGTCTTCTTCATCTTGCGCAGCACCTCGGCGCTGACCTGCTGGGGCGCCAGCTTCTTGCCGCGCACGCCCACCCAGGCGTCGCCGTTGTCGGCGGCCAGGATCTCGTAGGGCATCAGGTTGATGTCCTTCTGCACTTCCTTCTCGGTGAACTTGCGACCGATCAGGCGCTTGACGGCGTACAGGGTGTTCTTCGGGTTGGTGACCGACTGGCGCTTGGCGGACGCACCGACCAGCACCTCGCCGTCTTCCTGGTAGGCGATGATCGACGGCGTGGTGCGGGCACCTTCCGAGTTCTCGATCACCTTGGTGGTGTTGCCTTCCATGACCGACACGCACGAGTTCGTGGTGCCCAGGTCAATACCGATGATTCGTCCCATTTGGTTTCTCCTGCGAAGCTGTTGAAGCTGGATTTGCTGTTGTTTTCGAGATGCGGCTGGCGGAGTCTTATTCAAGGGCGAAAGGCGCGCCTGGCGGCACTTTCACGCTGGAATCGGCGCCCGCGGGCCCGTTTTTCGTCATTTCGGCGCGGACACCGTGACCAGGGCCGGACGCAGCACGCGGTCGGCGATCAGGTAGCCCTTCTGCAGCACGGTGACGATCGTGTTGGCCTCCTGGTCGGCCGGCACCATCGAGATGGCCTGGTGCTGGTGCGGGTCGAACTTGGTGCCCGCGGGCGGCGCGATCTGGTTGACCTTGTTGCGTTCGAGCGCGGCGACCAGCTGGCGCAGCGTGGCGTGCACGCCTTCGAGCACCTGTTCCACCGCGGCGCCCGGGGTGCCGATGGCGGCCTCCAGGCTGTCCTTGACCGGTAGCAGGCTGTCGGCGAAGGCCTCGACGGCGTACTTGCGGGCCTTGGCCACTTCCTCGTCGGCGCGGCGGCGGGCGTTCTGCGCGTCGGCCTGCGCGCGCAGGCTCGCGTCGGTCAGCTCGGCCACCTTGGCCTCCAGCTCCGCGATGCGGGCGGCGTCGCCGCCGAGTCCGATGTCGAGCGGGGCGGCGCCGTCGTCGACAGGCGATTGCAGCGGGGCTTGCGGGGTCTGGTCTTCCGGATTCATGGTCTTGAACAGGGTTTTTCTGTCGCGTTGCGCGGTGACATGGAGACGGCTCCTCGGCTTTCAAGAGGCCGCACGAAACTTTTTTTGCCGAAGTGGCTCTTCGGCGTGGAGCGCCTGCTCGTCGCTATTCGTCGTCGACGGAGGCGCTCCACCGCTGCCAGTCCACCAGGTCGCGGCGGTCGCGCTTGGTCGGGCGGCCGAGTTCCTGCGCATTGGCGGGCTCGACGCCGAACTTGCGCGCCTCCGCGGCCTGCTGCTGGGCCCGGATGCTGGCCTCGGTCTCCTGGTACAGCGTGCGGGCCACCGTCGCCGGCCCCCGCATCGCGCCCAGGCCCAGGACCAGCAACTCGCGGACCGAGCCGGGCTGGCGGATCTCGATGGTGTCGTTGACGCGCACCGAGCGCGCCGGCTTGGCGGCCTGGCCGTTCACGTGCACGCGGCCCTTGTCGACCTCCTCGGCCGCGAGGCCGCGGGTCTTGAAGAAGCGCGCCACCCACAGCCACTTGTCGAGCCGCATGTCGGCGGCGGCGGCGGGAGCGGCGGAGGGCTGGGCGGTCGCGTGGCGGGACATCGTCATTCGCGTCATTCGGAGGAGCCGTGCGCGATCGCGCGGGCCTGGCGTTGCTTGAGGGCTTCCCTGGACATGGGGGTGGTGTCCCAACCCTGCAAGTGGCGCAGGGCCACGCCGGCCATCGCCTTCATCCCCTCGGGGCTGTTGTTGAGGCAGGGGATGTAGTGGAAGGTCTTGCCGCCGGCCGCGAGGAACGCGGCGCGCGCCTCGATGGCGATCTCCTCCAGCGTCTCGAGGCAGTCGGCCGCGAAGCCCGGGCAGATCACGTCCACGCCCTCGTCGCCGGCCTTGGCCAGCGCCCTGAGCGTGGGCTCGGTGTAGGGCTGCAGCCACTCGGCGCGGCCGAAGCGGCTCTGGAAGGTGACGCGCCAGTCGTCGGGCTCCAGCCGCAGCTTCTCGGCCAGCAGGCGGCTGGTCTTGAGGCACTCGCAGTGGTACGGGTCGCCCAGGCGCAGCGTGCGCGCGGGCATGCCGTGGAAGCTCATCACCAGCTTGCGGCCGCGGCCTTCGCGCTGCCAGTGCTTGCGCACCTGGGCCGCGAGCGCCTCGATGTAGCCCGGGTCGTCGTGGTAATGGTTGACGAAGCGCAGCTCGGGCAGGCGCCGCGTGCGCTTCATCCACGTGCCGACGTCGTCGAGCACGCTGGCCGTGGTGGCGGCCGAATACTGCGGATACGCGGGCAGCACCAGGATGCGGGTGGCGCCGTCGGCGCACAGCGCGTCGAGCTCGGCTGCGATGGCCGGCTGGCCGTAGCGCATGGCCCAGCGCACCTCCACCAGCGGGCCGCGCTCGCCCACGTAGCTCTTGAGCATGTTGGCCTGGCGCGCGGTCCACAGCGCCAGCGGCGAGCCGTCGCGCGCCCAGATCTTCCTGTACTTGCGAGCCGACGCGGCGGGGCGCAGGCGCAGGATGAAGCCGTGCAGGATCAGCCACCACAGCGCGCGCGGGATCTCCACCACGCGCGGGTCGCTCAGGAATTGCGCGAGGTAGCGGCGCAGCGCGGGCGTGGTGGGCGCCTCGGGCGTGCCGAGGTTGACGAGCAGGACGCCGACCTTGTCGAACGCGTCGTGCCGGTGTTCGAGCGGGCGCCCGGTCATCGGAAAGCCTCCGCGCTGCGCACTGCGGTGCGAGCCCCTTCGGGCGGCCGAGCGGGACTCATCGCCGCGACGGGGTCGGGCTCAGCAGGTCGAACTCGTCGTCGCGCCGGATCGGTGCGTGCAGCACTTCGAACTGCATCGCGGCGACGCCCGGGTCCTCCGGCGATCCGCTCAGGCCCACCTCGCCGCTGCCGTGCAGCGTGCAACTGCCGCGGCGCAGGCTCACCACCTCGTCCTCGCTGGAGAAGCGCACGAAGGTGCCGTTGATGCTGAGGTCGGACAGCTGCAGCGTGGCGCCGATCAGGTCGATGCGGCAATGCGAGCGCGACACGCGGGCGTCGTCCACCTGCATGTCGGACGCCGCCGCGCGGCCGATGACCACGGGCATGTTCATTGCCGTGAAGCGACGCACCTTGTTGCCCCAGGTGAGGATGACGGCCTCGGGGCCGACCAGGCCCATGGCCGGGCCGCCGCCCACCAGCGTGGGCGCCGTGTCCATGCCGCGGCGCGACAGCAGGTGCACCTCCACCGGCTCCACGCGCCCGCGCAGGCGCACGAGGTCGAGGCTGCGGAACATGTCGCGCGAATCCATGGGCAGGGCGCGCAGCACCTCCACCGTGACCAGCGTCTCGTTGTCGCCGGCGTGGTCGAGCAGGCGGGCGGCCACGTTCACCGCGTCGCCGAAGTAGTCGCCGCTGACCTCCACCGTCTCGCCCAGCGCGATGCACACCTGCAGCTGCAGGCGCGCCTCCGTGAAGCCGGTCAGCGCGTCGCGCCGCCGCATCACGATGTCGATCTCCTCGTGCATCTGGTCGGCCGCCTCGACCGCCTGCGCGGCCGTGGGGAAGACCGCCATCAGCCCGTCGCCCAGCGTCTTGACGACGACGCCGCCGGTGGCCGGCACGCGGCGGGAGATCGCGTCCACCGTCTCCGTGACGATCTGGGACGCGTCGGTGTTGCCGAGCAGCTCGTACAGCGCGGTGCTGCCACGAAGATCGGCGAAGACGACGGCACGGCGCTGGATGGCGGACATGCTGGCGTCTCCTTCAGGCCGGGAAACGAAGAGAGCGCGATGCTGTCATCGTGGCGAGGTTCAGAGGTTGTCGAGATAGGTGCGCAGCTTGTCCGAGCGGCTCGGGTGCTTGAGTTTGCGGATCGCCTTCGCCTCGATCTGGCGGATGCGCTCGCGCGTGACGTCGAACTGCTTGCCCACTTCTTCCAGCGTGTGGTCGGTGGACATCTCGATGCCGAAGCGCATGCGCAGCACCTTGGCTTCGCGCGGCGTGAGGCTGTCGAGGATGTCCTTGACCACGTCGCGCAGGCCGGCGTGCATCGCGGCCTCCACCGGCGCGAGGTTGTTGGTGTCCTCGATGAAGTCGCCCAGGTGGGAGTCGTCGTCGTCCCCGATCGGCGTTTCCATGGAGATCGGCTCCTTGGCGATCTTCATGATCTTGCGGATCTTGTCCTCGGGCATCTCCATCTTCTCGGCGAGCGTCGGCGCGTCCGGCTCGAAGCCGAACTCCTGCAGATGCTGGCGCGAGATGCGGTTCATCTTGTTGATCGTCTCGATCATGTGCACCGGGATGCGGATCGTGCGGGCCTGGTCGGCGATGGAGCGCGTGATGGCCTGGCGGATCCACCACGTGGCGTAGGTGGAGAACTTGTAGCCGCGGCGATATTCGAACTTGTCCACCGCCTTCATCAGGCCGATGTTGCCTTCCTGGATCAGGTCGAGGAACTGCAGGCCGCGGTTGGTGTACTTCTTGGCGATGGAGATCACGAGGCGCAGGTTGGCCTCGATCATTTCCTTCTTCGCGTCGCGCGAGGCCTTCTCGCCCTCGTTCATCTTGCGGTTGATTTCCTTCAGGTGCTCGATGGGCACCACGGCGCGCGCCTGCAGGTCGATCAGCTTCTGCTGGAGTTCCTGGATCGCGGGCAGGTTGCGGCCCATGACGACGCTGTAGGAACGGTTGCCCGCGATCTCCTTCTCGGCCCAGTGCAGGTTGAGCGAGTTGGTGGGGAAGGTCTTGATGAAGTGATCCTGCGGCATGCCGCACTTGTCGACCACGATCTTGCGGATCTCGCGCTCGTAGCGGCGCACGTCGTCCACCTGGCCGCGCAGGATCTGGCACAGGCGCTCGATGGTCTTGACCGTGAAGCGGATCTTCATCAGGTCGTCGGTGAGCGCGTGCTGGGCCTTGTCGTAGGCGGGCGAGCGGTAGCCGTCCTTCTCGAAGGCCTTGCGCATCTTGCCGAAGTGCGCATCGAGCTCGGCGAACTTCGTCAGCGCCTGCGCCTTCAGTTCCTCGAGCTTCTTGGTGAGGGCCTTGGAGCCGCCGGCGCCGTCGTCGTCGTCTTCCTCGTCGAACTCGTCGAAGTCTTCTTCCGCGACGTAGTCATCCGCCTCGTTGGTGGACACGAAGCCGTCGACGGCCTCGGAGATCTGCATCTCGCCCTTGGCGATGCGGTCGGCCACGGCCAGGATCTCGGCGATGGTGGTGGGCGATGCCGAGATGGCCTGCATCATCGACTGCAGGCCGCCTTCGATGCGCTTGGCGATCTCGATTTCGCCTTCGCGGGTGAGCAGCTCCACCGAGCCCATCTCGCGCATGTACATGCGCACGGGGTCGGTGGTGCGGCCGAACTCGGAGTCGACGGTGGACAGCGCGGCCTCGGCCGCTTCCTCGGCTTCCTCTTCCGTGGCGCCGGACTGGGTCTGGCCGGAGATCAGCAGCGTGGCGGCGTCGGGCGCCTGCTCGTACACGGCGATGCCCATGTCGTTGAGCATCGACACGATGGCTTCGAGGATCTCGTTGTCGACCAGCTTCTCGGGCAAGTGGTCGTTGATTTCCTGGTGGGTCAGGAAGCCGCGCGTCTTGCCCATCTTGATGAGCGTCTTCAGCTCATGGCGGCGCTTGGCGACTTCCTCTTCCGTCAGCTGCGTCTCGTCCAGGCCGAACTCGCGCATCAGCGCGCGTTCCTTGGCCCGCGACACCTTCATGCGCAGCGGCTTGACCTTGGCCTTGACCTCGCCGACTTCCTCGACGACCTCCTCGACCTCGACCTCGCCCTCGAGGTCGGCCTCGACGTCCGCGTCTTCCTCGAACGCCGGCGCCTTCGCGACCTCTTCCTTCTTGCCCTTCTTGCCCTTGGGCTCCGGCGCGGCGGTCTTGGCGGCGGCCTTGGTGGTCTTGGCGGCGGCGGTCTTCGCGGCCGGGGCGGCCTTGGCAAGAGCAGGCGCCTTCGCGGCGGCCTTGGTCGCAGCAGCGGACACCGCCTTCTTCTCGACGACGGGCTTCTCGGCGGCCGTCTTGGCGGCGGCGGTCGTCGTCTTGGCAGTATCAGCGCTCTTCTTGGCAGTCATGCGTTTCCTTGAATGAATGTCGACCCAGGTCGCCCGGCAATTCCGCCCGCGTCAATTTCGGCTGGCTCGCGCAATATGTGCGGGCAAGCATCGGAAAAAGAAGTCGAACAATGAATTTCCCTTCGCGTGCGACGCGACGGGACACCGGCAGGCAGGTTGGCGTGAACGTGGTTTGAATGAGCAACTCTTGCGGGATGAAGGTGGCCGATGGTGATGCCCTTGTCGAGGGTGGCCGGGGCCCGGAGTCAGTTGCTCTCACTGCACGTCACAAGCTGCCGCTGAGTGGGATATCGGATTATACCTCAATCTCCAATGGGAATCACCTTTCGGCGCGCGGCCCGGCGCGGGCCCCGATCACTCTTCGGCACGTTGGGCCGACAGTCGAGCCTTGACTTCTTCCCAGTGCTTGTAGACCTCGCGGTAGCGGACCAGGGCGGCCGGATCCGATGCGGCCTGGGCGATCAGCTGCTGGGTGCGGGCCTTCAGCTCGCGGTCCAGGATCGTGTCCACCGCGCGGCGGAAGTCGAAGTAGGTGGCCTCGGGGTCGGCGTCGCCGTCGGCGATGGCCAGCGACTCCTCGCCGAGCGCGGGATCCTCGCGCAGCGCGTGGCTGAGGATGGCCCAGGGCCGCGGGCCGTGCTCGGAATGGTCGCGCTCCAGCCAGGCCACCAGCGGCCCGTACGGCGCGGGCAGGCCGTGCAGCAACTCGTGCTCGTCGGTGGACAGCTGGTCCCAGTACTCCGGATGGCCGAACAGCATCTGCACGGCCCGGCTGTCGGGCGTCTTGGGCGCCGAGCGCGGCTGGCGCCGCTGGGCCTCCAGCTCGGCCTCCGCGCGCTCGCGTGCCGCCCATTTCGGATTGCTGGGGCGGCGGGGGAAGCCGCCGGGCTTGCCGCCCTGGAACTTGCCGCGCGGGCGACCGTCGGCCGGCGGATGGAAGGCGTCCGCGCCGCCGACCGTTGCGTTGGCCTCGTCGAGGTCGGGCGGAGCGTCGTGCCAGGGGGCGCCGCCGTCGGTGTCGGGACGGCGTGGCCGGCCCCCCGTGCGCCATAGTCCCTGGAGGTCGGCCAGCGGGAGGTTGCCCTTGGCCGCCAGTTCGCTCAGCAACTGCTTCTGCAGCGCGCCCTCGGGCAGCGCGCTCCACAGCGGCCTGGCCTGGGCGAGCATGCGGGCGCGGCCCTCGGCGGTGTTCATGTCGCAGTCGTGCTGCGCGACCTCGATCAGCTGCTGCGACAGCGGGAGCGCGTCCTGGACGTATTGTTCGAAGGCCTTTGCTCCATGTTCGCGCACGTAGCTGTCCGGATCGTGTTCCTTGGGCAGGAAAAGAAAGCGGAAGCTGCGGGTGTCGGAAGCGTGGGGGAGGGCGGCCTCCAGCGCCCGGCCGGCGGCGCGGCGCCCGGCCGCATCGCCGTCGAACGAAAAGACCACTTTCTCGGTGAAGCGCAGCAGCTTGTGCACGTGCTCGGCCGTGCAGGCGGTGCCCAACGTGGCGACGGCGTTGGGAAACCCCAGCTGCGCGAGCGCCACGACGTCCATGTAGCCCTCGGTGACCAGCACGTAGCCCTTGTCTCGCAGTCCCTGGCGCGCCTCGAACAGGCCGTACAGCTCGCGACCCTTGCTGAAGACGGGCGTCTCGGGCGAGTTGAGGTACTTGGGCTCGCCTTTGTCGAGCACGCGGCCGCCGAACGCGATCACCTCGCCCTTGACGTTGCGGATGGGGAACATGACGCGCTCGCGGAAGCGGTCGTAGCGCTTCTGCGTGGCGGGGTCGTCGCCCGAGACGATCACCATGCCCGACTCGGCCAGCAGCGGGTCGTCGTAGCGCGGGAAGCAACTGGCCAGCGTGCGCCAGCCCTCAGGGGACCACCCCAGTGCGAAGCGGGCTGCAATCTCGCCGCTGAGGCCGCGGCCCTTCAGGTACTCGATGGCGCGCGGCGACGCCTTGAGCTGCTGCTTGTAGTGCTCGGCGGCCTTGGCAAGGATGTCGGTCAGCGTGACGCTCTGGGCCTTCTTGCGCGCGGCTTCCGCGCGTTCCTCGGGCGTGGCGTCGTCCTCGGGCACCGGCATGCCCACCTGCTGGGCCAGGTCGGTGACGGCATCGACGAAGCCCATGCCGTGGTGCTCGCACAGGAAGCGGATGGCGTCGCCGTGCACGCCGCAGCCGAAGCAGTGGTACGTCTGCCGCGTGGGGCTGACGATGAAGCTGGGCGACTTCTCGCCGTGGAACGGACACAGCCCCTTGTAGTTGATGCCCGCCTTCTTCAGGGTGACGGCGCGGCCCACGAGCTCGACGATGTCGACGCGGGCGAGCAGGTCTTGGACGAATTGGCCGGGAATCACGGTGCGAGTGTAGGGCGGCGCCGCAAACGAAACGAGCGCCGTGGAGGCGCTCGCGTCGAGTCGGGGTGGTTGACCCCGCGGGGGAAGGGGTGCCTCAGACGGCGAAGTCGGTGAGCTGCTTGCCCGATTCGAGCGCGGCCGAGAGCCACTTCGGCTTCAGGCCGCGGCCGGTCCAGGTCTGGCCGCTGGCCGGGTCGCGGTACTTGGCGGCGACCTTGCGGCCGCTGGTGCTGGCGCGCGGGCCGGTGGTCTTGGCCACGAGGTCGGAGGCGGTCAAACCATGCTCGGCCATCAGCGCGCGAACCTTGGCGATGGCCTCGTTGCGTTCATGGCGGCGAGCGTCAGAAATCTGGCGATCGATTTCGGCCTTTTGCGCCAGAAGGTCCTGCAGGGAAGACATGTCTCAAATCCTCGTGTCAATTCGACAATTGAAACATCTTATCGCGGAACACGCGAAAAGAAACTCAATGCGAAGTCACGCGTGACACTTTGCACGTGTTCGGTGACTTGATCGCGAATATACACCGAAGTGGCCTTGAATATTACGCAACCCTGAGGACGAACTCGCGCGAGCGATGAGAAAAGTCTCGTTCAGGGCGCCGGCGGTACGTAGCCGGCGGGTTGTTCGGCGCCGCCGCCAAAGAAGAAGCTCTCCATTTGGCGTGCCAGATATTGGCGGGCGCGCGCATCGGCGAGGTTCAGGCGATTCTCGTTGACCAGCATCGTCTGGTGCTTCTTCCAGGCCTCGAAGGCTTCTTTGCTGACGTTCTCGTAGATGCGCTTGCCGAGCTCGCCCGGATAGACGGAAAAGTCGAGGCCTTCTGCCTCGCGCTTGAGATAGACGCATTGGACTGTGCGTGCCATGGAAGACTCCTGTTGTGCGTTGAAAAGCCGAGCGACGCGTCTGCTCGACCGTGATGGATTCGGGATGATTTCCGCGCTGGCCGGTCAGGGCAGTTTCTTGACCAGTACCTGCGAGCGGCGATCCCAGTTGTATTTCTTCTTGCGGGCTTCCGGCAACCATTCCGGATCGACTTGTTCGAAGCCGCGTTTGATGAACCAGTGCATCGTGCGCGTGGTGAGCACGAATATCGACTTCACGCCGAGCGCCTTCGCGCGATGTTCGATTCGCTTGAGAATCCTGTCGCCATCGCCCTGGCCCTGAACCTGTGGCGATACCGTGAGCGCGGCCAATTCCGCGGTACCGGCCTCCGGATACGGATACAGAGCGGCGCATCCGAAAATGATTCCGTCGTGCTCGATGACGGTATACGTGGCGACGTCGCGTTCGATTTCCGTGCGGCTGCGCTTGACCAGCGTGCCGTCGCGTTCGAACGGCTCGATCAATTGCAGGATGCCGCCCACGTCGTCGGACGTGGCCTCGCGCAGGCTCTCGAGCTTCTCGTCGACCACCATGGTGCCGATGCCGTCGTGGGTGAAGACCTCCATCAGCAGCGCGCCGTCCACCGCGAAGGGCAGGATGTGCGAGCGCTCCACGCCGCCCTGGCAGGCCTTGACGCAGTGCTGCAGGTAGAACGCGGTGTCGAACGGGTTCTGCGGCGCGGGCAGGCTGGCGACGAGCCGCTCGGCGTCGGCCAGCGCCAGTTCGGTGTCGATGGGTGTCTCGGGGTCGCTCGGCACCTCGTGGATGCCCGGCACCTCGGTGAGGAACAGCAGCTTGTCGGCCTGCAGCGCGACGGCGGTGGACGTGGCCACCTCTTCCATGGTGAGGTTGAACGCCTCGCCGGTGGGCGAGAAGCCGAAGGGCGACAGCAGCACGACCGCGCCGATGTCGATGGCGCTGCGGATGGCCGCCGAGTCCACCTTGCGCACGACGCCGCTGTGCATGAAGTCGACGCCGTCGACGATGCCCACGGGGCGCGCGGTAAGGAAGTTGCCCGACACGACGCGCACGGTCGCGTTGGCCATCGGGGTGTTGGGCAGGCCTTGCGAGAACGCGGCCTCGATCTCGAAGCGCAGCTGGCCGGCGGCCTCCTGCGCGCAGTCGAGCGCCACCTCGTCGGTGACGCGCACGCCGTGGCTGTAGCGCGCCGGATGGTTCTTGGCCTTGAGCTGGTCGTTGACCTGCGGGCGGAAGCCGTGCACCAGCACCAGCTTCATGCCCATCGCGTGCAGGATGGCCAGGTCCTGTACCAGCGCGTTGAGCTTGCCCGCGGCGATCATCTCGCCGGCGATGGCCACGACGAAGGTCTTGCCGTGATAGGCGTGGATGTGCGGCGCCACGGCGCGGAACCAGGGCACGAACGTGTGGGGAAAGACCAGGTCGAGGCTCATCTTGGGGGCTCTTTTCGTCAGCGGGACATTGTGCCGTACGCTTGAATTCCACCGTTGGCTGACGGTTGCGGTTGTGGTTGCCTCCGGTTGCGGTTGCGGTTGCGGTTGCGGTTGCGGGTGCTGGTGCGGGTGCTGGTGCTGGTGCGGGTGCGGGTGCGGGTGCGGGGGCGGGGGCGGGGGCGGGGGGCGCTGGGTCAGGCACGACTCACCGGGGGAGCTTGTTTTGTTCGTGTCCCCCGGCCTGCGGCCTCCTCCTTTACCTCACAAAAAAGACTCCCCCGGCTCGCCGTGCCGCGCATGGCGTGCCGGCGGACAACATTCACGGGGGGAAGAGTCCGGGGATTGTTTGAGGGGTTTGGCATCGTCGGCCCATCGAGGGCGCGACGATGCCCGCGGCCGGCCGGGCCACGCGCTGTCGTGCCTGACGCGGACAACCGGTCACGTACCCAGGTTCCTTTTCGTGACCGACAAGGGTGGCATGCGGATGTTGTCTCGTCGATCAAGACAAGGAGCGCCGGCATCGCGATTCGATGTTCGCGTCAAGCCCGACGGCGCGTGAGGCAGCCAGCCGCGGGCATCGACGCGGCCTCGATGGCCCGTCGATGCCTAAACCCTCTACAAAAATGACGCGAACTTCCCCTGCGAATGTTGTCTGCCGGCACTCCTGGCCGGGCACGGCGAGCCGGGGGAGTCTTTTTTGTGAGGTAAAGGAGGAGGCCGCAGGCCGGGGGACACGAACAAAAAAGACTCCCCCGGTGAGTCGTGCCTGACCCAGCGCGCCCCGCCCGCCCATACGCCACACCGCAACGCGCCCCGCCCGCCCATACGCCACACCCCAACGCGCCCCCACACGCCGAGAGATAATCGAGGGCTCGTGAATTCGCCCACCCGTCCTCCTGCATCGCGCCCGCCCGCCGCGCCCCGACCGCCTCGTGCAGATCGCCCGCCGCGCGCCGCGCCGGCAGCCGCCAACCCGCTGCCCAAGATCACCTTCCCCGAATCGCTGCCGGTCTCCAGCCGGCGCGAGGACATCGCACGCGCGCTGCGCGAGCACCAGGTGGTGATCGTCTGCGGCGAGACGGGCTCCGGCAAGACCACGCAGTTGCCCAAGATCGTGCTGGAGCTGGGCCGCGGCCGGGCCAATGGCGGCGGGCTGATCGGCCATACCCAGCCGCGCCGGATCGCCGCGTCCAGCGTGGCCAAGCGCATCGCCTTCGAGCTGAATTCGCCGCTGGGCGAGGTGGTGGGCTACCGCGTCCGCTTCCAGGACCGGTTCCAGCCGGGCGCCTCCGTCAAGCTGATGACCGACGGCATCCTGCTGGCCGAGACGCAGAGCGACCCGCTGCTCAAGGCCTACGACACGCTGATCATCGACGAGGCGCACGAGCGCAGCCTCAACATCGACTTCCTGCTGGGCTACCTGCGCCAGATCCTGCCGCGCCGGCCCGACCTGAAGGTGATCGTCACGTCGGCCACCATCGACGCCGACCGCTTCGCCAAGCACTTCGAGTCGGCCAGGGGGCCGGCGCCGGTGATCATGGTCAGCGGCCGCCTGTTCCCGGTGGAGCAGCGCTGGCGCCCGTTCGAGGAGTCGCGCGAGTATGGGCTGAACGAGGCCATCGTCGACGCCGTCGACGAGCTGTGGCGCGGTGGCCCCGGCGACGTGCTCGTGTTCCTGCCCGGCGAGCGCGAGATCCGCGAGGCGGCCGAGAAGCTGCGCGGCCACCACCCGCCGGGCGTCGAGATCCTGCCGCTGTTCGCGCGGCTGTCGCAGGCCGAGCAGGATCGCGTGTTCGAGACCGGCGCCGCGCCGCGCATCGTGCTCACTACCAACGTGGCCGAGACCTCGCTGACCGTGCCGGGCATCCGCTACGTCATCGACTCGGGCCTGGCGCGCGTCAAGCGCTACAGCTACCGCAACAAGGTCGAGCAGCTGCAGATCGAGGCCATCAGCCAGGCCGCGTGCAACCAGCGCGCGGGCCGTTGCGGCCGCGTGGCCAACGGCACCTGCATCCGCCTTTTCGACGAGAAGGACTTCGCCGGCCGTCCGAAATTCACCGACCCCGAGATCCTGCGCTCGTCGCTGGCCGGCGTCATCCTGCGCATGAAGAGCCTGCGCTTCGGCGCGGTGGAGGATTTCCCGTTCCTCGAGGAGCCGCCGCGCAAGGCCATCGCCGACGGCTACGCGCTGCTGGGCGAGCTCAACGCGGTGGACGACGCGAACGATCTCACGCCCATCGGCACCGAGCTCGCGAAGCTGCCGCTGGATCCGCGGGTGGGTCGCATGATCCTCGAGGCGCGCGAGCGCGACTGCCTCACCGAGGTGCTGGTGATCGCCTCGGCGCTGTCCGGCCAGGACGTGCGCGACCGGCCGCTGGAGCAGCAGCAGGCGGCCGACGAGAAGCACAAGAAGTTCGACGACGAGCGCTCCGAGTTCATGGGCTACGTCAAGCTCTGGAAGTGGCTCGACGTGTCGCGCGGCGGCCAGGCCGACGTCGATCTCGACGCCGTGCAGATCGCCCCCCGCCCGCCGCGTGGCGCGTCCGCGCACGCGCGTCACGGGGGCGCGCAGGCGGCCACGCCCGCGCCGGCGCCCAGCCACAAGCTCAGCCACCGCCGCTACGAGCAGCTGCTGCGCGAGAACTTCGTCAGCGTGCGCCGCGTGCGCGAGTGGCGCGACATCCATTCGCAGCTGCTCACCGTCGTCGCCGACCACGGCTGGCACCTGAACACCGTGCCGGCCGGCTACGACCAGGTGCACCTGGCGATGCTGGCCGGCCTGCTGGGCAACCTCGGCCTGAAGAGCGACGACGACGAGTGGTACCTCGGCGCGCGCGGCATCCGCTTCTGGCGCCATCCGGGCGCGCACCTGTCGAAGAAGCCGGGCCGCTGGATCGTCACCGCCGAACTGGTCGAGACCACGCGCCTGTACGGCCGCGGCATCGCGGCCATCGACCCGCAGTGGATCCCCGGGATCGCCGGCCACCTGCTCAAGACGCAGCTGCTCGAGCCGCACTGGGAGAAGAAGGCCGCCGAGGTGATCGCGCTGGAGCGCGCCACGCTGTACGGCATCGTCATCTACCAGAACCGGCGCGTGAACTTCGGCCTGGTCGACCCGGTGGTCGCCCGCGAGATCTTCCTGCGCGAGGGCCTGGTGCAGGGCGAGTGGGAGACGCGGCTGCCGTTCCTCGCGCACAACCAGAAGATGATCGCCCAGGTGCAGGAGCTGGAGCACAAGTCGCGCCGCCAGGACGTGCTGGTGGACGACGAGCTGATCTACGCGTTCTACGACCAGCAGGTGCCCGCGCACGTGGTCAGCGGCGCCACCTTCGAGAAGTGGTATCGCGAGGAGCAGCGCAAGCAGCCGAAGCTGCTGATGCTGACGCGTGACGAGCTGATGCGCCACGAGGCCGCGGGCATCACCACGGCGTCGTTTCCCAAGACGATCCGCCTGGGGGGCGTCGACTGCGGCGTGGTCTACCTGCACGAGCCGGGCGACGCCAAGGACGGCCTCACGGTGACCGTGCCCATCTACGCGCTCAACCAGGTCAACGCCGAGCGCGTCGACTGGCTGGTGCCGGGCATGCTGGAGGCCAAGGTGCTGGCGCTCGTCAAGAGCCTGCACCAGCGTCCGCGCTCGCGCCTGGTGCCGCTGCCGGAGTTCGTGGCCGAGTTCGTCGCCACGCACGAGTTCGCGCAGGGCGAGCTGCTGGAGGTGCTGCTCAAGGCCGTCAAGGAACGCACGCAGATCGCCGTGCAGCGCAACGACTTCAAGCTCGAGACGCTGTCGCCGCACCACTTCATGAACTTCCGCGTGGTCGACGAGCACGGCCGCCAGCTGGGCATCGGGCGCAACCTGGCCACGCTGAAGTCGGAGCTGGGCGGCCAGGCGCGCTCGGCGTTCCAGGCGCTGGCGGCGCTGAAGCTGCCGGCGTCGGCGCCCGCGCCCGCGCCTGTCGCGTTGCCGCCGGGCAGCAAGGGCGTCGTCGCGCGCATCGAGCCGCCGTCCGCGCCGGTGGCGCCGGCCGCCGCCGCGAGGTACACCGCGTGGACCTTCGGCCAGCTGCCCGAGCTCATGGAGATCGCCAAGGGCGGCCAGACGCTGATCGGCTTCCCGGCGCTCATCGACAAGGGCACGCACGTCGAGATCGAGGTGTTCGACGAGCCCGACGTAGCCGCCGCGAAGCATCGCGCGGGCCTGCGCCGGCTGCTGGCGCTGCAGCTCAAGGAGCCGCTGAAGTTCCTCGAGCGCAACATCCCCGACCTGACGAAGATGTCGGTCTACTTCATGCCGCTGGGCACCGCCGAGGAGCTGCGCGAGCAGATCGTCGATGTGGCCATCGACCGCGCCTTCCTCGAGGATCCGCTTCCCACCGACGACGCGGAGTTCAAGCGCCGTCTGGAGCAGGGCCGCAGCCGCCTGAACCTCATCGCGCAGGAGGTGGCGCGCCAGGCCCACGCGGTGCTGGTGGAGTTCGCGGCCGCCACGCGCAAGCTGAAGGATGCGCGGCCGCCCAAGGAGGTCGTCGACGACGTGCAGGCGCAGCTGCAGCGCCTGATCGGCAAGCGCTTCGTCTCGACGACGCCGTGGGCGCAGCTGCAGCACCTGCCGCGCTACCTCAAGGGCATCACGCTGCGGCTCGACAAGTTGCGCGCCGACCCCGCGCGCGACGCGCAGCGGCAGAGCGAGCTGCGTCCGGTCGAACAGCGCTGGCTGCGCACGCTGGCCGATCGCAAGGGCGCCGTCGATGCGCGCCTGAACGAGTACCGCTGGCTGCTGGAGGAACTGCGCGTCAGCTTCTTCGCCCAGGAGCTGCGCACGCCGCAGCCGGTGAGCGTCAAGCGGCTGGACAAGGCATGGGAGCAACTGAGCCGTTGAAGCGCGGCGGCGCGGCCGTTGCGTGACGCGCGCGACACGGGCGCCGGCCGTCCTGTTTCAAGCTGTATCCGACGGGGGTATTCCGGTTTCTTTTCGCATCAAACCCCCGCGGGCGCTGCACTACATTCCCGGCATGACATCGGAGCTGACGACACCGGATGGCCGTTACCACGTGATCCAGGGACGCCTGTGGCGCGCGCCGAATCCCACCTTGCCGGCCGAGGCCAAGGTGCGTCACATGCGCGACCTGCTGAACGCCCGGCGCGCCCTGAAGGCCGCCAAGGCCTCGGGCGACGAGACCGCGATCACCGCCGCGCGCCGGCAGGTGGCCGCCGCCCAGGCGGCCCTGGGCGAACGCGGCCGGGTGTGGTGGAAGGACGGCGCGCCCGACTTCAATCGCACGCTCGTGAAGAACTCGCCCTACGCCGACTGGTTCGCCCTCGTCGAGGCGCCACGCCAGACGGCCAACGCGGCCTGACGAAGCCCGCTCAGCGCAGGACGGCCAGCGCGTCGTCCATCCCGCCCTCGTCGATCGCCAGCATCGCCTTCTCGCGCACCGCCGGCTTCGCGTGGTACGCGATCGACAGCCCGGCCACGCCCATCATCGGCAGGTCGTTCGAGCCGTCGCCCACCGCGATGGCCTGCGCGGGCGAGATGCCCAGCGCCGCGCAGGTCTGCAGCAGCATGCGCTGCTTCTCGAGCCCGTCGCAGATGTCGCCCCAGGCCTGCGTGACCAGGCCGCCGGTGAGCCGGCCGTCGGCGATCTCCAGCACGTTGGCCCGCGTGTAGTCGATGGCCAGGCGCTGCGCCACGCGGTCGCTGAAGAAGGTGAAGCCGCCCGAGACCAGCAGCGTCTTCAGGCCGGCCGACTGCAGCGCGCCCAGGAAGGCCTCGACGCCGGGGTTGAGCCGCAGGGTGTTGGTCCAGATCTCGTGCAGCGCCTGCTCGGGCACGCCCTTGAGCAGCGCGACGCGGCGGCGCAGGCTCTCCTTGAAGTCGGCGATCTCGCCGCGCATCGTGGCCTCGGTGATGGCGGCGACCTCGGCCTTCAGGCCCACGGCGGCGGCGATCTCGTCGATGCACTCGATGTTGATCAGCGTCGAGTCCATGTCGAACGCCGCGAGGCGGAAGTCGGCGAGGCGCAGCGGGGGGGTGAAGCCACGGACGACGAGGCCGCTCGGGAGGTCGGGTTGCATGGAATGTGAGGCGTTCGGAACCCGTGATTCTAGGTCGCGGCCCGGCACCCAGGCTTCGGTTGCGGGCGAGCAGTCATCGCAAATGCATGCGTCCGGGCGCATTTGTGCCCCGGGGCGTGAATTACGCGGGACAATTCGGCCACCTTGCGCTGAAAGTGCCTCGCTTGTTGTCCAGGAAATCCCGCCGCGACCTGATCCTGATGCTGGGCGTCACGCTGCTGTTCTGGCTGGCGGCGCAGCTGGGGCTCGTCTTCAACGACAACGGCTACCTCACGCCGGTGTGGCCGCCGGCCGCCGTGGCCTGCGTCGCGGGCATCCTCTATGGCTGGCCCAGCCTGATCGGCGCGGCCGTCTACATCGCCTGGGACTTCATCGACGGCAGCGCCCACGACTTCGCGCACGACCGCTGGGCCTTCATCGAGCCGCTGTCCATGCTGGCCGCGGCGGCGGTGGTGCGCTGGGCCTCGGGGCGCGTCGGCTTCAGCGGGCGCCTCGACACCGTGCGCGCCGTGATGATGATGATGGCCCTCGGGGTGCTGTTCGCCTTCGTCAACGGCGCCGGCGCCACGCTGGGCTACTGCGGCCTGGCCGGCACCCGGCGCTGCATCGCCTACGGTTGGTCCGGCTACTGGATCCAGTCGATGATCGGCGACGTCTTCGGCTGCCTCATCTGCATGCCGGCGCTGCTGTCGTGGGCGCGCTGGATCGACGCGCGCATCAACCCGCACGACCGGGGCGTGCCGATACCGGAGTTTCCCGAACGCCGCCGCGCGCCGCGCGCGCCGCGCCCGGCCGTCGAGCGGGCGCCGTCGCCCCCCGATTCGCGCCTGCCGCGCGTGATGCAGCTGTCGCGCGAGCAGCTGCTGTTCATCCTCGCGAGCTTCGCCGCCAGCGGCGTGGGCTGGGCCATCACGCGCAGCTGGAACGTGCCGGTGCACGTGGTGGGCTTCCTGTCGCTGCCGCTGCTCGTGTGGGCCGCGATCAAGTTCCCGCCGCTGTTCGTGCATTCGGCCGTGATGGCCTGCGGGCTCATCACGATCACGCTGCAGCTCACTGCCCCGGGCAGCGCCACCGCCGATCCGGCCACGCACACGGCGTCGCTGTTCATGTTCCTGCTGAGCGTGTCGTCGCTGACGCTGATCGTCAACGTCGTCGTGCAGCAGCAGCGCCGCCTGGCCGGCGAGCTGGCCTTCCGGGCGCAGCAGGAACGCGTGGAGCTGATGCTGCAGGCAGCCACCGACGCGGTGATCAGCTTCGACGAGGGCGGCGCGCTGTCGTACTGGAATCCGGCGGCCGAGCGGCTGTTCGGGCGCGCCACCGCGCAGGCGCTGGGCCGGCCCGTGCAGGAGGTCCTGCCGCTGCCCAAGCTGGTGGCCGCCATCGACGGCATCGCCGCGCTGTGCGACGCCAACGACGACCTGTTCTCGGGGGCGGTGATCGAGTTCGACGCGATCGACGCCACGGGCCGCCGGCTGCCGGTGGAACTCTCGCTCACCGCCTACCGCAACGACCGCGGCTGGGCCGCCACCGCGTTCATGCGCGACGCGCGTGCGCACAAGCGCCAGGAAGAGGCCCTTCGGCTGGCGCGCGACAAGGCCGAGGAGGCCACGCGCGCCAAGTCGCTGTTCCTCGCCACGATGAGCCACGAACTGCGCACGCCGCTGTCGGGCATCATCGGCATGCTGCAGCTGGGCCTGCGCGAGCCGATGCCGGCGCCGTCGCGCTCGCGCGTGTCGCTGGCGCTGGGCAACGCCGAGGCGCTGCTGGCCATCATCAACGACATCCTCGACTTCTCCAAGATCGAGGCCGGCAAGATGGGCTTCGAGTCGGTCGACTTCGACCTGCGCGAGATGGTGCAGTCGCTGGTCGAGCTGCTCGACCTGCGCGCCCAGGAGGAGGGCCTCTCGCTGCTCAGCGACATCGACCCCAACGTGCCGCGATGGCTGCGCGGCGACCCGATGCGGCTGCGCCAGATCCTGCTCAACCTGATCGGCAACGCGCTCAAGTTCACCGAGGCCGGCACGGTGCACGTGCGCGTGGGCTGCGGCTCCACCGAGACGGGCCGGCTGCTGCTGGAGATCGAGGTCGAGGACACCGGCATCGGCATCTCGGCGGAGGCCCAGCAGCGCCTGTTCAGCAGCTTCGAGCAGGCCGATCTCACCACCACGCGCAAGTACGGCGGCACGGGCCTGGGCCTCACCATCACGCGCGCGCTGGTGCAGGGCATGGCCGGCGAGATCACGTTGCGCAGCGCGCCGGGCGAGGGCAGTACCTTCCGCGTGGCGCTGCCGGTGGCCATCGGCTCGCCGGTCGACAGCGTGCCGGAGGAGCCGGTGCCGCCGTTCGACTGCCGCCTGAGCGTGCTGTGCGCCGAGGACGGCCACACCAACCGCGTGATCGTGCAGGCCTTCGTGCAGGGCCTGGGCCACGACATCGCCTTCGTGGAGAACGGCCTGCAGGCCGTGCATCGCTGCGCCGAGGAGAACTTCGACCTGATCCTGATGGACGGCCGCATGCCGGTCATGGACGGCCTCGCCGCCGCGCGCGCGATCCGCGCCGGCGGAATCGATGACACCTGGGTGCTCGATCCGCGGATCCACATGATCGCGCTCACGGCCAACGCCACCGGCAACGACCGCGAGCTGAGCCTGACCGCGGGCATGGACGACTTCCTGTCCAAGCCGGTGGACGAACGGCTGCTCGCGCAGGCGCTCCACCGGGCGGTCGACGCGCTGCGCGCGCGTGGCCGCGACCTGCGCCCGGTGCTCGACACGATGGCCATGGCCGGCGGCTCGACGGCGGCGCTCGATGCGCTGTTCCTCGATACCGAGCCCGACGCCGCCTCCATGGACGAGGCGCAGGCGGCGCTGGCCGACGCCGCGCACAAGCCGCCGCCGCCGGTGGCCTCGCCCGCGATTCGCTCGCTGTCGGACCGGCTGGCCGACGCCTTCCGCAGCGAGACGCCGCGCCTGCTCGCCGACCTGGCCGACGCCATCGCCCAGCGCGACCTGGCACGCGCCGCGCGCATCGCGCACAACATCAAGGGCAGCGCGTACTACATCCACAGCGACCCGATGGCCGACGACGCGGGCGCCCTCGAGGAAGCCTGCGACGCCGGCGACGACGCAGGCGTCGAGCGCCACTGGGCCGCCCTCCAGGAAAGCATCGACGACTGGATGACGGCTCACTGATACCCTGTCGGCAGACAACAAGGGAGTTTCGAGATGCGCATCCTGGTCGCCGACGACGACCTCGTCTCGCGCCTGGCCATGGAGGACGTGCTGCGCCAGTGCGGCACGCCCGAGATCGTGTCGGCCGCGGACGGCGCGTCGGCCTGGGACGCGATGAGCGGCCCGGCCTGCTTCGACCTGCTGTGCCTGGACGTGCGCATGCCGCCGCCCGACGGCCTCGAGCTGGTCGCGCGCCTGCGCGCCGCGCCCGCGCTCAAGCGCGTGCCGGCGATGCTCATCACCTCCACCGCCGATCGCGACACGGTGCTCGGCGCCACCCGCTCCGACCTGCAGGGCTTCCTCGTCAAGCCCGTCGGACCGGATACCGTCACCCGTATCCTGCGCACGCTGGCGCAGCTCGACGCGGGCATCCTCGAGCCGGCCGACGCGGCCATCGCGCGGCTGCGCATCGACGCCTCGCGCCACGCGCGCTACGTGGGCGCCTTCATCGCGCAGGTGCAGGCGCTGGCGGCCCTGGCGCAGGAACTCGCATCGCCGGCCGCCGGCTCGCAGATCAAGGCCGCGTTCGTGCAGAAGGCCGATGCCTGCCGCACGGCGGCGCTGACGCTGGGCTCGCCGCGCGTCGAGCAGTTGATCTCGGATGCGCTGGCGCTGCTGGCGGAGGGCCGGCCAGGTGCCGAACGGGCCATGGGGCAGGCGGTGTACTGGCTCGCGCGCGTCTCGCGGCAGCCGGCGCGCCCCGCCTGAGGCGGCGCCCTCAGCCGGCCGCGGGTTCGGGGTCCGGCGCGTCGAACAGCGGCAGCGACACCGGCGTGGACTCCGCCGCCGCGTCCTCGGCGGCGCCCGACGCGTCCACCAGCGCGCCCGGCAGCGTCTTCGCGCTCTTGACGCCCAGGTCCTTGAGCATCTGCGCCTGGCGGATGACGTTGCCCTTGCCGGTGGCCAGGCGCTTCTCGGCGTCGTCGTAGGCCGATTGCGCGTCCTTCAGCTTCGCGCCCACCTTCTGCAGGTCGGCGACGAAGGTCGACAGCTTGTCGAACAGCTCGGCCCCGCGCCTGGCGATGTCCTGCGCATTGCGGCTCTGCGCCTCCTGGCGCCACAGGTGGGCGATGGTGCGCACGACGAAGAGCAGGGTGGACGGGCTCACCAGCAGCACGTTGCGCTGCCAGGCGTCCATGAACAGCGCGTCGTCGTGGGTCACCGCCAGCATGAACGCGGGCTCGATCGGCACGAACATCACCACCAGGTCCAGCGACTTCAGCCCGTACAGGTCCTGGTAGCGCTTGGCCGACAGCCCGCGGATGTGCTGGCGCACGGAATCGAGGTGCGCGCGGGCGCTGGCCGCGCGTTCGTCCTCGTCGGCGGCCGCCATGAATCGGTCGTAGGCCACCAGGGACACCTTGGCGTCGACCACCAGGCGGCGTTCCTCCGGCAGGTGGATCACGACGTCGGGCTGCAGGCGCCGGCCTTCCTCGTCGAGCTGGCTGTCCTGCACCTGGTACTCGTGGCCCTTGCGAAGGCCCGAGGCCTCCAGCACGCGCTCGAGGATCAGCTCGCCCCAGTTGCCCTGCGTCTTGGCCGAGCCCTTGAGCGCCTGGGTGAGGTTGTTGGCGTCGTTGCTGAGCGTCTTGTTCAGCTCCATCAGCTGGCGCACCTGCTCGGTGAGGGCGAAGCGCTCCTGGCCTTCCTTGACGTAGACCTCCTCGACCTTGCCCTTGAACTCGCTCAGCTGCGTGCGCAGCGGGTCGAGCAGGGTGCCCAGGTTCTGCTGGTTCTGCTCGGCGAAGCGCTTCGCCTTCTCCTCGAGGATCTCGCTGGCCAGGGTCTTGAACTGGTCGGACAGCGCCGTCCGGGCCTCGGTGAGCAGCTGCAGCTTCTCCTGCGCACCCGCACGGTCCGCGTCGGCGCGCGTGCGCACCTGTGCGAGTTCGGCACCGGCGGCCTGCAGGGCGCGGGCCTGCTGCGCGGCCTGGTCGGCGGCCGCCGCGGCCTCGCGTTCGAGCGCGGCCACCCGGTCGCCCAGCGAGGCCACCAGCTGGCCCTTCTGCGCCTCGCTGGCGCTGGCGCGCAGCACCTCGCCGCGCGTGGTCTCGAGCTCGGCGCGCACGCCCTGAGTCTCGGCCCGGGCGCGGTCGAGATCGGCCTGCGCGGCCGCCGTCGCCCGCTCGTGCGAGCGCAGGCGCTCCTGGGCCTGCGCCAGTTCCAGCTGTCCCGCGTGGCCCGCCTGCGCCAGCGCGGCGTCGACCGCGGCTCGCGAGCGCGAACGGGCGAGCACGAGGCCCAGACCCAGGCCGGCCGCGAAGGCGATGAGGAGGACGACGAGCGAGGACACGGAGACTGGATTCATGGGCCCGATTGTGCCCGCGGCACCGGCTCACCCGATGCGCCAGCGGCGCCTCCGAGGCGAGGGTTTCCGATGGCGGCAGCGGCGGCCGGGCCATCGGGCGGTGGCGACATAATCCGGGCACATCCCATGCGGGAAAGCCGTCGCGCCGCACCCGCAGGAGCTTCATCGACCAACAGGGAGGAAACCCATGTCGAAACAGATCCGGCGCGCGTCCGCGTGCGCCCTTGCCGCGGCCTTGGTCTTCGCGGCGTCGCTGCCGGCGCGGGCGGCAGATTCCGAACAGGACGTCCGCGCCGAGATGCAGAAGCTGCCCTGGCAAGTCGGCCCGGCCAGCGGCGACGTCGGCACCCGTTCGAAGATCCAGATCCCCGACGGCGCGCGCCTGCTGCCCGAATCCAGCGGCAGCCGCTTCCTCGAGCTGACCGGCAACCTGCCGGAGCCCGGCGACACCGTCCTGATCCGCAACGGCTGGTGGGTCACGCTGTCGTTCGCCGACTCGGGCTACGTCAAGGACGACGAGAAGCTCGATCCCGACGCGCTGCTCGCGGCCATGCGCAAGAGCGAGGAGGGCGCCAACGAGCAGCGCGCCAAGCGCGGCATTCCCGCCCTGACCATCGACGGCTGGATCGTGCCTCCGCATTACGATCCCGCCACCAAGTACCTCGAATACGGCCTGAAGCTGCACTCGGCCGACAGCCCGCAGCCGGTGGTCAACTACACGATGCGCCTGCTCTCGCGCCGCGGCTACGAGACCGTGACCCTGGTGACCCGTCCCGAGACGCTGACGCAGGACGTGCAGGACCTGCACCAGGTGCTGGGCGGCTTCTCGTTCAACGCCGGCGAGACCTATGGCGAGTTCCGCGCCGGCGACCACGTGGCCGAGTTCGGCCTGGGCGCGCTGGTGCTGGGCGGCGCCGCGGCCGCGGCCGTCAAGGCGGGCTGGTTCAAGGGCCTGATCGCGGCCCTCGCCGCGGGCTGGAAGCTCGTGGCCGCCGCCGCGGTTGCCGCGGTGGCGGGTCTCAAGCGCCTGTTCTCGCGCGCCACGGGGCGCTAGCAATACGTGCAAATCGACGCCCAGTTCCTGATCGGCCCGGCGGTCGTGGCCCTGTACCTGAAGGACTGCTTCCTGCTCCTGGGCCGCGACGAGGCCGTGCTGGTGCGCGGCTGGCGCGGCCGCTGGCGGGCGGGCTTCGGCATGCTCGACTGGCGCCTGCGCCGGCGCGAGCCCTGGCTGTGCAACCCGTTCAAGCCCTGGGAGCCGGTGCTGCGCCTGCGCTGGGACGCCGCCGCGACGCCCGCGCCGTCGCCTGCCGCCCCGGCGTCGGTGCCGGGCGAGCTGCGCCTCGGCCCTTGGGTGTCCGTCATGTGGCTGCTGCTGTTCGTGGCCCTGCCGCTGGCGTACTACGGGCACCTGGGCCTGCAGGCGATGCTGCTGGTGCTGGCCGAGCTCTACGCGGTCATCGGGGTCGCGCTGGTGCTCGTGTGGCGGCGGCGGGCCGCGCTGGGCCTGAGCGGCGCGCAGTTCGGCGTCCTCGCGTTCGAGGTGCTGGCCTGCGCGCCGTATGCGCCCAACCTCGTGCGCCGGCTCTCGCTGCACCGACGCGTGGACGAGGACCTGCTCGCCGCCGCCCGCCGGCTGCTCGATCCGCCGGCGCTGGCCCGCGTGAACGCACAGTGCCTGGCGCGCATCGACGACGAACTGGACTGGACGGCGGAGGAGTCACCGCGCGCGCTGGCCCTGCGCGCGGCGCGCCCGGCGTTCACCTCCTCACAGGAAGAGGCGCATGGACAGCAATGACATCCTGATCATCGCGGGCTGCGGGCTCGTCGGCTTCGGCGCGGTGCACATGTTCCTGCGCAGGCCGCAGGCACCGGTGGCGCCGCCGCCCGTGTCGCCCGTGCCGCCGCCCGCAGAGCCACACTGGACCCGCGTGCTGGAGCTGCCGGCGGACGCCGGCGTCGAGGAGATCCGCGACGCCTATCGCCGCCTGATCAGCCAGTACCACCCGGACAAGGTGGCCTCGCTGGGGCGCGAGCTGCAGGAGCTGGCCGAGGCCAAGTCCAAGGACATCGCGATCGCCTACCAGGCCGCGTTGATGGAGCGCGGCAAGGCGCCCTGATCAGGATTGCGGTTTCGGCGCACCGAGTGAACGCAGCAGATCGCGCACGAACTGCGCGCGGTCGTGCGGCTCGGCGATCTCGCGGTCGATGCGCAGGCGGTCGTTGCCGGCCAGCTTCACGCTCTTGTTCTTCTGCACCAGCTCGATGATGCGCATCGGGTCGATCGGCGGGTTGGGGCGGAACGTCACGTTCATCACCTTCGGGTTCGCGTCCACCTTCAGCACGCCGTACGACTTCGCCAGCACGCGCAGGCGGTGCGTGTCGAACAGCGTCTGACCCTGCGGCGGCAGCTTGCCGAAGCGGTCGGTGATCTCCTCGAGCAGGTTGTCCAGCGTCTCGGGGCGGTCGGCGGTGGCCAGGCGCTTGTACAGCGACAGGCGCGTCTGCACGTCGCCGCAGTAGGCGTCGGGCAGCAGGGCGGGGGCGTGCAGCTTGATGTCGATGCCGCCGCCGAATGCGCCGGTGGGCGACAGCAGGTCGGGCTCCTTGCCGGACTTCAGCGCGCGCACGGCCTCGGCCAGCATGTCGTTGTACAGCTGGAAGCCCACCTCCATCATGTTTCCGCTCTGGTTCTCGCCCAGCACCTCGCCGGCGCCGCGGATCTCCAGGTCGTGCATGGCCAGGTAGAAGCCGGAGCCCAGCTCCTCCATCGCCTGGATGGCGTCGAGGCGCTGCGCGGCCTGCTTCGTGAGGCCCTCGACGTCGGGCACCATCAGGTAGGCGTAGGCCTGGTGGTGCGAGCGGCCGACGCGCCCGCGCAGCTGGTGCAGCTGGGCCAGGCCGAACTTGTCGGCGCGGCTGATGACGATGGTGTTGGCGGTGGGCACGTCGATGCCCGTCTCGATGATGGTGGAGCACAGCAGCACGTTGATGCGCTGGGCCACGAAGTCGCGCATCACCGACTCGAGCTCGCGCTCCGGCATCTGGCCGTGCGCGATCGCGATGCGCGCCTCGGGGATCAGCTGCTGCAGCTTCTCGAGCCGATTCTGGATCGTCTCCACCTCGTTGTGCAGGAAGTAGCACTGGCCGCCGCGCTTGAGCTCGCGCAGCACGGCCTCGCGGATCGTGCCCTGGGTCTCGGTGCGCACGAAGGTCTTGATGGCCAGGCGGCGCTGCGGCGCGGTGGCGATCACCGACAGGTCGCGCAGGCCCTCCAGCGCCATGCCCAGCGTGCGCGGGATGGGCGTGGCGGTGAGCGTGAGCACGTCCACCTCGGCGCGCAAGGCCTTCATCGCCTCCTTGTGGCGCACGCCGAAGCGGTGTTCCTCGTCGACGATCAGCAGGCCCAGCCGCTTGAACTTCACGTCGCCGGACAGCAGCTTGTGCGTGCCGACGATGATGTCGATGGTGCCGTCGGCCAGGCCCTCCATCGCGGTCTTGATCTCCTTGGCCGTGCGGAAGCGCGACATCTCCGCCACCTTCACCGGCCACTGGCCGAAGCGGCTGCTGATGGTCTGGAAGTGCTGCTCGGCCAGCAGCGTGGTGGGCGCCAGCAGCGCCACCTGCTTGCCGCCGTGCACGGCCACGAACGCGGCGCGCAGCGCCACCTCGGTCTTGCCGAAGCCCACGTCGCCGCATACCAGGCGGTCCATCGGCTTGGGGCTGACGAGATCCTGGATCACCGCGTGGATGGCGGCGCGCTGGTCGGGCGTCTCCTCGAAGCCGAAGCTGGTGGCGAAGGCCTCGTAGTCGTGCGGTGAGAAGCGGTGCGAGTAGCCGTCGCGCGCGGCGCGGCGGGCATAGAGGTTCAGCAACTCGGCGGCCGCGTCGCGCACCTGCTCGGCGGCCTTGCGGCGCGCCTTGTCCCACTGGCCGGACCCCAGCTTGTGCAGCGGCGCCTCCTCGGCCGAGACGCCGGTGTAGCGGCTGATCAGTGCGAGCTGCGCCACCGGCACGTACAGCGTGGCCTTGTCGGCGTATTCGAGGTGCAGGAACTCGCTGGGGCCCTCGCCGAGATCGATGTTGATCAGACCCATGTAGCGGCCGATGCCGTGGCTCGCGTGCACCACCGGATCGCCCAGCTTGAGCTCGGACAGGTCCTTGATCAGCGCGTCGACGCTGCTGACCTGCTCCTGGCCGCGGCGGCGCTTGCGCGGCGTGGCGCCGGTGGCGAACAGCTCGTTCTCGGTGATGAACTGGATCGTGCGCGGCGAGGCGGCCTCGGGCTCGAACCAGAAGAAGCCCTCGCTGATCGGCGCCGCGGTGATCGCCACCTTCTCGTCGCTGGCCTCGAACTCGGCCAGCGTGCCCACGCTCACGGGCTCGATCCTGTGGTCGCGCAGCATGTCCAGCAGCGTCTCGCGCCGGCCCTCGCTGTCGGCCACCAGCAGCACGCGGTACGGCGTGGCATCGATGTGCTTCTGCAGGCGCGCCATCGGCGCGGTGGCGCCGCGTTCGACGCTCACGTCAGGCAGGGGCCGTGCCCAGGCCACCGCGTCATCGGCGCCGGCGGCGGGCCGCAGCGACAGCGTGCCGAACCCGCGCGTGGAATCGAAGAACTGCTCGCTCTTGAGGAAGATGTCCTCGGGCGGCAGGATCGGCCGATCCGGGTCGGCCTTCAGGAAGCGGTGGCGTTCGCGCGTGTCGATCCAGAAGCGCTGCAGCGCGTCGTCCACCGCGCCGTGAAGCACCAGCGTCGCGGACTGCGGCAGGTAGTCGAAGATCGTCGCGGTCTCGTCGAAGAACAGCGGCAGGTAGTACTCGATGCCGCCGCCGGCGATGCCGTTGCCCATGTCCTTGTACAGGCGCGCCTTGGTCGGGTCGCCCTCGATGCGCTCGCGCCAGCGCACGCGGAACGCCTTGCGCGAGGCCTCGTCCAGCGCGAACTCGCGCCCGGGCAGCAGGCGCACCTGCGGCACCGGGTAGAGGCTGCGCTGGGTGTCGGGGTCGAAGGTGCGGATGGAGTCGACCTCGTTGTCGAACAGGTCGACGCGGTAGGGCACGTTGGAGCCCATCGGGAACAGGTCGATCAGGCCGCCGCGCACCGCGTACTCGCCGGGCGACACCACCGAGCTGACATGCGAGTAGCCGGCCAGGGTGAGCTGCGCGCGCAGGGCCGCTTCGTCGAGCCGGGACTTCTGCTTGAAGTTGAAGGTGGTGGCCGCGAGGAACGACGGCGGCGCGAGGCGCGTGAGCGCGGTGCTGGCCGGCAGGATCACGACGTCGACGCCCTCGTCGTCCGCCTTGTTCGCGTCGACGCTCTTGGTCGGATCGGGCGCGGCCTTGCCCTTGGCGCTGGCCACGGCCACGCCGGTGTTGGCGCTGCCGAGGCCCTGGCTCTTGCGGTACAGGCGCCACAGCGTGGCCAGCCGCTCGGAGACGAGGTCCTGGTGCGGCGAGAACTGGTCGTAGGGCAGCGTCTCCCAGTCGGGGAACACGGCGATGCGCAGGTGCGGCGCGAAGAAGGGCAGTTCGTCGGCGAGCCGCTGCGCGTCGGCCGGTTCGGCGCACACCACCAGCGTCAACTGGCCCTGCGCGGCGCGCGCGGACGCCAGGTGGGCGACGAGCAGCGCGTCGGCCGCGCCGGGCGGGCGGGGCAGGTTGTAGCGTTGTCCGGGGACGAGCGAAGGCAGTTGCATGGCAGGGGCAGAAATGACGACACGCCTTGGACGCTTCGGCGGCCCCTGGCTGGGCAACCGGCGCGCCGGCAAGGCGTGATGTCGAGCAGTGTCGCGCCGGATTCTAAAATGGGGACCATGACCAGCCCCCAACGAGGTGATTCGTTCACCCATCCCGCCGGCCGCCAGCGCCTGTTCGCGCTGGTGCCGTGCGCCGGCAACGGCTCGCGCGCCGGCGCCGCGGGCCCCAAGCAATACGAGGAACTCGCCGGCCGCGCGCTGGTGCTGTGGACGCTGGAGGCCCTGGCGCAGGTGGACGAGCTCGACGGCACGCTGGTGGTGCTGTCGCCCGGCGACACCCAGTTCGCGGCCCTGGCCGGCGAGGGCGACGCCGAGGCCGCGGCTGCCTGCTGGCGCGCCAACGTGGGCGGGGCCACGCGCGCCGAGACGGTGTTCGCAGGCCTGCACGACCTGCTCGCGCGTGGCGCGCTGGAGAGCGACTGGGTGCTGGTGCACGACGCCGCGCGCTGCCTGATCCGGCCCGACGCGATCCGCCGCCTCATCGCCGACTGCCGCGACGACGCCGTCGGCGGGCTGCTGGCCATGCCGCTGTCCGACACCCTCAAGCGCTCGGACCCGCACGAGCGCGTGGACGCCACCGTGCCGCGCGAGCGCGTGTGGGCGGCGCAGACGCCGCAGATGTTCCGCATCGGCGTGCTGCGCGACGCGCTGCGCGCCGGCTTCGCGCGCGCCGACCTGGCCATCACCGACGAGGCGAGTGCCATCGAGGCCGCGGGGCAGTCGCCACGGCTCGTGCGCGGCGACTTCGAGAACATCAAGGTGACCTGGCCCGAGGACTTCGCCCTCGCGGAGCGCCTGCTCCGCAGCCGATCGCATTCCCATCCGAAGGCCAGGCCATGACCATTCCGTTGCGCATCGGCGAGGGCTGGGACACCCACCAGCTCGTCGAGGGCCGCCCGCTGATCCTGGGCGGCGTCACGATCCCCCACACGCACGGCCTGCTGGGCCACTCCGACGCCGACGCGCTGTGCCACGCGATCACCGACGCCTTGTTCGGCGCCGCCGGCCTGGGCGACATCGGCCGCCACTTCCCCGACACCGACGCCACGTTCAAGGGCGCCGACTCGATCGCGCTGCTCGCCGAATGCGTGCGCCGCGTGCGCGCGGCGGGCTGGGAGCCCGTCAACATCGACTCGACGATCGTTGCGCAGAAGCCGAAGCTCGCGCCGCACATCGACGCGATGCGCGACCGGCTCGCGCAGGCGCTGGGCCTGTCGCGCGACGTCGTCAACGTGAAGGCCAAGACGGCCGAGAAGATGGGGCCGGTGGGCGAGCTGAAGGCGATCGAGACGCGCGCCGTGTGCCTGCTGGCGCGCGCAGGCGGTTAGCGCGAGACGGCCGGCGAGAACGCGAAGCGCGCCAGGCGCCGCGCCGGCGACTTGCCGTCGGCGGCGATGGCCCACACGTCCTGTTCCGTGGACGACTGCTGGCTGTCCAGGGGCATCGCGTAGAGCAGCTCGTCGTTGCCGTTCCACTCCACCTGGTCGTCCACGCTGCGCGTCTCGCCGGGCAGCACGCGCACCTGGTGGCTCGCGAGATCGAGCACCGCCACGTGCCACAGGAAGCGGCCGCCGGGGGCGCTGGTGTCGCGGCGCTTGAAGCCGATGCGCCGGCCGTCGGGCGACAGCGACGGGCACTCGACGTCGTCGGCGACGACGCGCATCTGGCGGCTGGCGAAGTCGCCCTGCACCAGGTAGGTCCTGCCGCCGGTGCCCAACGTGGCGTAGAAGCGCTTGCCGTCGCGGGTGAAGGTCACGCCCCAGAAGTTGAAGTCGATCGCCTTGAACGCCGCGCCGTCGCGCGCCACGGGCCACGCCTCGAGGTCGTCGACGATGCTGTCGCCGCTGATCGCGTCGACGATGCTCGTGCGCGTCGTGAAGGTCGCCGCGTAGCCCTGTCCGCTGATGAACACCGTGAACGCCGCCTTGCGGCCGTCGGGCGACACGCGGGCGCGGCTTGGCGGCCCGGCGAGATCGATCGACTTGCGCAAGGCGAACCGAGCGTCGAACAACTGGGCCCGGTAGGTCGTCAGCGCGCCGCGATCGGCCGTCAGGCAGATGCCCGAGCCCGCGGCGAAGTACACGCGGTCGCACGTGAGCGGCGTGACCTCGCGGGCGCCGTCGGGGTCGGCCAGCCACGCGCGCGTGACGCGCCCGTAGCTCTCGCCGAGGGCGGTGCTGCGGAACAGCAGCGACGCGCGCGCGGCGCTGGCCGCCGGTGCCGGTGCCGGGGCCGGGGCCGGGGCCGATGCCACGACGGCGGCCGGCGCGATGGAGGCGGCCGAGGCGGCGGGCGATGCCGCCGCGGGCGTCGACGGCGGCGGCGCGGCCGAGGCCGGAGCGGAGGCGGCCACGGTGATGGCGAACGGAGGCGGCGTCTGCGACTGGCGGATCACGTGGCGCGCATAGCCGGCGATGCCGGCGGCGCAGGCCAGGATCACCAGCACGAAGACGGCGAGGCGCGGGCGCAGCGAGGGGGCGGACGTCATGGGCGCGGCGATTCCTTCAGGGACTTGAGCAGCGGCAGGCAGGCGAGCAGGGCGCAGCCCAGTCCCGCGGCGAAGACGGCGAGCGCGAACGCCATGCCGCGCGCCTGCCACAGCGCGCCGAACAGCAGTGACGCGAACAGGCGCGCGACACCGTTGGCCGTCGCCACGATGCCGAGTCCCGAGCCGCGCAGCGACGCCGGCACGAAGGCGCTGGCGAGCGCCATCAGCACGCCGTCGGTGCAGGCGTAGTACGCGCCCAGCAGCGCCAGCGCCAGCAGCGCGCCGGGCATGCCGGCGGGCATCGCCAGCAGGTCGATGCCGGCCAGCAGCAGCAGGACGTGGCCGGCCAGGAACATGCGCGTGCGGCCGAAGCGGTCGCCCAGCGCGCCCGCCGGGACGGCCAGCGCGAGGTAGGCCACGGCCGTCAGCGCGTAGAACAGAGGGAACCAGGCCGGCTGGGTCGACAGCTTCTGCTGCAAGGCCAGGTACACGAACGCGTCGGCCATCGTGAAGACGCCCAGCAGGAAGCCGGCCGCGGAGACGCCGCGCAGCCGGGCGTCGCGCAACAGGCCCAGCGCCTTGACGATCGAGGAGCGGCCCGACGGCGCGTCCGACTCCCGCGGGATGGCGACATCGCGCACGAAGCAGGCGATGGCCGCCACGCCGGCGACGGCGATGAAGAAGCTGGTGACGAAGACGAGGTCGAACGCGTGCGGCAGGGCGGCGAGCAGGGCGAACGCCACCAGCGGGCCCAGCAGGGCGCCGGCCGTGTCCAGCGCGCGGTGGATGCCGAAGGCCAGCCCGAGCCGTTCGGGCGCCGCGCTCAGCGAGATCAGCGAGTCGCGCGGCGAGGTGCGGATGCCCTTGCCGATGCGGTCGACCGCGATGGCGGCGGACGCCAGGCCCCACGCCCCGCCGGCCGCCAGCAGGCCGATCTTGCAGACGGCCGACATCCCGTAGCCCAGGATGGCGACGTCGCGATGGCGGCGCCAGCGATCGCCCACCAGGCCGCTGGCCAGGCGCGCGGCCGCGGCGACGCCTTGCGACAGGCCGTCGATGAAGCCGAACTGCAGCGGCGTCATCCCCATGGCGAAGACGAACCAGATCGGCAGGATCGCCGTCACCATCTCGGAGGAGATGTCCGTCAGCAGGCTGGTCAGGCCGAGGAACCAGACATTGGCCGCGATGCCCGACAGGCGTGCGAATCGCACGTCCTGCAGGCGTTTCGGGTCGAGTTGGTACATGCGGCGATGAGCGTCGGGGGGCCGGTTGCGAGTGGCTCCGATTGTGCACGGGCGGTCCGCCGCGACTGTCGTCCGCCGGCAAGTCACGGCTCCCCCAGAACGGGGAGGGGCGGCGTCCCTGGAGGTGTTTGGGATTGCTTTTCGTTACCTCCCTGGCCATGATCGCGAGGAGACCGCCCATGTCCCATGCGGCTGACGGAGGGAGAGACCATGTCGAATCGAATCGGTGAACAACAGGCCACGGCAACCCGCAGCGGCGCTTCGCGCGCGAGCGGCAGGTACGGATCGCCCGTCGCGGCCTGGCTGATGGCCGGCGCCATGGCGCTGGCGCTGTGCGCCTGTGCCGGAGGACGCTCCTTCCCGCCGGCGCCCACCGCCGCGGAGCCCGCCGGCGAGGCCGAGGCCTACAAGATCGGCCCGCTGGACACGCTCAACATCGTGGTCTGGCGCAACCCCGAGCTGTCGCCCACCGTCACGGTGCGTCCGGACGGCAAGATCTCCACGCCGCTGGCGGGCGAGGTGCAGGCCGCCGGCCTGAGTCCGGCCGACCTGGCCAAGGTCCTCGAGGACAAGCTGGGCAAGCTCGTCCGCGACGCCAAGGTCAGCGTGATCGTGTCCGGCTTCCAGGGGGTCTACGCGCAGCAGATCCGCATCGTGGGCGAGGCCACCAAGTCCCAATCGGTTCCGTATCGCCAGGACATGACGGTGCTCGACGTGATGATCCAGGCGGGCGGCATCACCGATTTCGCCGACGGCAACGGCGCCGTGCTGGTGCGCAAGGAAGGCAAGCAGTACAGCCTGCGCCTGGCCGACCTGCTCAAGCGCGGCGACATCTCGGCCAACGCCAGGGTGCAGCCCGGCGACATCATCATCATCCCGCAAAGCTGGTTCTGAGCGTCGTGATCCACGCCTTGCGCCGACGGCCGGGCGGCGGGCGCCATCTCGGCGCCGCCGTGCGCTCGTGCATCCTGGGCCTGTGCCTGGGGGCGGGCGTGGCCTGGGCGCAGGTCGACGCGACGCCCCCGGAGCCGGCGGCGTCCGCCGCGCCCATCCCCGAGCCCGCGGCCTCGCAGCCCGTCAATCCCCCGCCGCGCCTGTCGCTGGAGGCGCGCGCGGCGGCGACGAACAACGGCGGGGTCGACGACAACGGCATGCGCCGGGGCGACTTCATCACGTCGCTGCGTCCCGTGCTGGACACCACGCACAAGGGCGCCGGCTTCAACGGGGACATGCATGCCGCGGCGACGCTGATCGACTATGCGAAGAACACCCAGCCCGATGGCGTGCTGCCCGACCTGCACGGCCAGTTCGACGCGAACTTCCTCGATCGCTGGCTCAGGCTGGACGGGGCCGCCTACCTGCGGGCCGCGGAATCGGATCCGTTCGGCGTGCGCACGGACGACCTCACCGCGGCCAACCGGCACAACGATTGGGGCGCCGTGGCGGGAGCGGCGTTGCAGCACGACCTGGGCCGTGAAGTCAGCATCCTCGCGCGCGAGTCGTTCGGCGTCACGCGCAGCAGCGGCGTCACCGGTGGCGTCGTCGGGGCCGGAGCCGACGCCTTCGCCGAGACCCGCCTGAACACGAACGCCACCGTCGTTCGCCTGGAGCGCAAGCCGACGCCGCTGGGCGCGTCCGTCGAGGTCAACCGCCTCGACAACCGCGTCGGCAGCGACCTGGGCGACAGCCGCTACACGCTGACGACGGGGCGGCTCAAAGGCACGCTGCTGGTGGGCGGCGGCGCCAACGTCAGCGTCCTGGCCGGCCAGGACCGCAGCGACTACCAGCTGGCCAGCCACGTCGACCCGCTGTACGGCGCGGCCCTCGACTGGACGCCGGGCCCGCGCACCCACATCGAGCTCGACGTCGAGCGCCGGTATTTCGGCGAGTCCGGGCTCTTCCGGCTGGAGCATCGCACGCCGTTCCTGGTCGTCTCGATCGGCGTCCGGCGCGAACCGGTCGATGCGACCTCGTCGCTCGGCTCGATCGGCCAGGGCAGCGACGTGCGCAGCGCGCTGGACGCGATCCTCACGACGCGCTACCCCGATCCGGCCACGCGCCTGGGCGTGGTGGACAGCATCGTGGCGAGCCGCGGGCTCGACACCGCCACCAGCAACGGCGCGATCAACCTGCTGGGCGACTACCCGCAGCTGCAGACCGCCGCCGAGGGCGCGATCACGCTGCTCGGCGTGCGCGACACGCTGAGCCTCTCGGCTTACGCGCTGACCACCCGTGTGCTGACGCACGACGGCGATCCGCTTGCCGGCCTGGCCACCGCCACGGCGGACAGCCGCCAGCGCGGCGCCGCGCTGCAACTGGAGCATCGCCTGGGCGCCCAGCTGTCGGCGCTGCTGTCGGGCAACTGGTCCCGCATCGAGGCGCTGGGCGGCAGCGGGCAGCGCAGCGACGAGCAGACGTGGCGCCTGACGCTGCTGAATCACCTGTCCCGGCGCAGCGACCTCACGGTGGGATTGCAGTGGAACCGATTCGAGACCACGGCCGTGGGCCAGCGCTCGTTTGATGCGACACTCGGTCTCGTCGGCCTGATCCACAGATTCTGAGGCGTTGATGTTCGAGTCGCATTTCGGCTTGAGTGCGTCCCCGTTCGCGCTCAATCCCGATCCCGCATTCTTCTTTGCCAGCAAAGGACACGCACGCGCGCTCGCCTACCTGAAGTACGGGGTGTTCCAGCGCGAGGGCTTCATCGTCGTCACCGGCGAGATCGGTTCGGGCAAGACCACGCTCGTGCGGGCGTTGCTGGAAGGGCTGAACCCCGACGAGGTGGTCGCCGCCCAGGTGCGCAATACCCAGCTCGACAGCACCGAACTGCTGCACTCCATCTGCATCGCCTTCGGGGTCGCCACCGGCGGGCCCACGAAGGCCCACATGCTGGCGGCGCTGGAGGCCTGTTTCACCGCGCTGGCGGGGCAGGGCAAGCGCGCGCTGCTCATCGTGGACGAGGCGCAGAACCTGGGGCTGCGGGAGATCGAGGAGTTGCGCATGCTCTCCAATTTCCAGTTCGGCTCGCACGCCCTGGTGCAGAGCTTCCTCATCGGGCAGCCGGAGCTGCGCCAGCTGCTGCGCTCCCCCGCGCTGGAGCAGCTCAATCAGCGCATCATCGCGGCCTGCCACCTGGGGCCGCTCGACGCGCAGGAGACGCGCTCCTATATAGAGCACCGGCTCGAGCATGTGGGGTGGGCCGGCCGCCCTGCGATCGACGCCGAGGCTTTCGATCGCATCCATGCGCATACCGGCGGCATCCCGCGCCGGATCAACCTTCTTTGCTCGCGGCTGCTCCTGGCCGCCTGGCTGGGCGATGCCTCGATGATCGACGGCGCCGCGGTCCAACTGGCGGCCGACGACATGCATTCCGAGGCCTTCGGAACGGCTCCGGAGCCGTCCTCGACAGCGGAATCTTCGTCGAATACTTCTCCTGTCGCGCAGAAGAAGGCGCCATAGTTGTCACAAGACGCGTGCATACGCAAGCCCCCAATTCAGGTTACTGTGTAACCATACAGTAGGGGGATCGGCCCGATTTGTATCTTCGGGCCCCTTCCACACCGCCTGCGCGGGATGCGCAGGCCACGTTCCGGCGCCGGTCGGCTGCGCGTCCGTGACTTAATTCCGGTTATTTGCTGCTCTGCAACATTCGTTGCATCCGAGCGCGGCCGTGAGCGCATGCGCCGTTGCGGCAAGGCCTACATGTCGTAACGGAGCGAGCCTTATCGGCGGGCCCAATGCGTCGAACTTGAGAACACGTTCACGTTCTTTTGCCCTGCTTAAAAAGATCCCGTGCAGTTCGGGACGAAGCAGTTCGACTGAGGGAAGTCACCCATTTGGTCGTCGCGCCGCCCCGTTGGCGTCGGCCTCCCGTCTAGACCCCCGGAGCGGGAGTCGAAGAAACCTTTTCTGAGCAAATCAATGAAGTCTGACCTGATCCATCACAAGGCCCTGCTGGCCTCCCTGTTCACCGCCACCTTCCTCGCCGCTTGCGGCGGCGGCAACTCCGGCGACGGAAGCACCCAGTCCACCGCCGACAGCGCGACCGGCACCGCCGCGAGCAAGTCCGTCCTCGCCAACGACGGCACCGACGTTTCGGCGCTGGGCCTGTCGAGCTCGTCGAGCAGCGCGGCCAGCACCCTGCTGCTCGGCTCCACCACCGTGCAGAACGGCGTCGACAGCAACCCCAACGGCATGGCCGAAGCCTTCAGCTTCACGGCCGTTTCCTCGGGCTCTTCCAGCACCCTGAATGTGTACCTGGACAGGAGCAACACGGCCAAGGTCGTCACGGTGGGCGTCTACGCCGACGCAAGTGGCAAGCCGGGTGCCCTGTTGAGCACGGGCTCGACCAGCACCGCCACCGCCGCGGCCTGGAATGCGATCAGCGTCTCGAGCGTCAAGGTCGTCTCGGGCACCAAGTACTGGATCGCCGTCCTCACGCCGGCCGGCGCGAGCGGCACGGTCCAGGTGCGCGACCTCGTCTCCGGCGGCTCCGCCACGATCACGTCGGCGCAGACGAACCTCGGCGCGATGCCTGCCACCTGGTCGGCGGGCCAACGCTACGGCAACTCTCCGCTGTCCGCCTACCTGTCTCTGCAGGCGAACTCGGCTCCGACGCCCGCACCCACGCCGGCCCCGACGCCCGCACCCACGCCGGCTCCGACGCCCGCGCCGACCCCGGCTCCGACGCCCGCACCCACGCCGGCCCCGACGCCCGCGCCCACCCCGGCCCCGACGCCTGCCCCCACCCCGGCTCCGACGCCCGCGCCGACGCCTGCACCCACGCCGGCTCCGACCCCCGCGCCGACCCCGGCTCCGGCGCCGACGCCCGTTTCCAACACGATCCTGCCCTCGGATCGCGCCATCGACTGGACCCAGTCGGGCATCCCCGGCGGCATTCCGAACCGCACCGCGATCTGCTCCACGATCGCGGCCGGCGCGTCGACCTCGACGATCCAGAGCGCGCTGAACTCCTGCGGCGCCAACCAGGTCGTGCAACTCTCGGCCGGCACCTACAACATCAGCGGCGGCCTGACCATTCCGAGCAACGTCGTCCTGCGCGGCGCGGGCCCGCAGAGCACGATCCTGAACGCCAGCGGCTCCGGCTCCGGCTTCATCCGCTTCGGCTCGGGCACCACGCCGGTGATCAGCGCCTCGACGGCCATCACCGCCGGCGCCACGGCGAAGTCGACCAGCCTCACCCTGGCGAGCGCTTCCGGCCTGGCCGTCGGCTCGCACATCATGGTGACCCAGCTCAACGACCCGGCCTACGTGACGATCACCACCAACAACGGCAGCTGCACGTGGTGCGACGGCGGCATCGGCTGGAACGGCACGCGCGTGCAGGGCCAGATCGTGGAAGTGACGGGTGTCAGCGGCAACACGGTGAGCATCACGCCGGCCCTGTACCTGGCCTACGCCCGCACGCCGCTGGCCACGCCGGTGAACATGGGTGCCACCAACGCCGGTGTCGAGAGCCTGCAGGTGTACATGAACAACACCGGCTTCACGTCCAACTTCCAGATGCAGGGGTCCTCGTACTCGTGGATCAAGAACGTGGAGAGCAACTACACGGACGGCAACCACGCCGACCTGCATTGGGGCTTCCGCAACGAGATCCGCGACAGCTACTTCCACGACGCCTACACGCACAGTGCCGGCTCGACGGACGCGGACATCTTCATCGCCGACAAGACCAGCGGCACGCTCGTGGAGAACAACGCGCTGCGCCGCCTGCACCAGTCCATCATGCTCAACTGGGGCGCGGCCGGCAACGTGATCGCCTACAACTACGTCGACGGCAACTTCGACTCGGGCGGCTACAACACGCTGTTCGGCGGCCTGAACGTGCACGGCGCGCACCCGATGTTCAATCTGTGGGAAGGCAACATGGCGCCGAAGCTCGACGCCGACTACTTCTGGGGGTCGTCCAGCCACAACACGGCGTTCCGCAACTGGTTCAAGGGCACGACGATGATCTACCCGCCGCTGACCGGACGCGGCGCGGAGCAGACCGCCAGCGGCTACCTGGCTTCGCAGGCCCTCGCGGGTGTCGATCTTTCGCAGACCACGCGCTACTACAGCCTCGTCGGCAACGTGATCGGCTCGGACACGCAGAAGTCGCTCGGCACGTGGAACCAGCTGGTCATCGCCAGGACGGGCCGTTCGTACTACACGACGAACAACCCGTACGGCTACACCTTCGGCTACGCCAACCTGACCGACGACGGCAGCGATTCGAACGATACCTCCGCCGCGTACTCGACGGCCATCGTCCACGGCGACTACGACTACGTGAAGGGCACCTTCACCTGGAGCTCGAGCATCGCCAGCCAGAACCTGCCCAACTCGTTCTACAAGTCGGCCAAGCCCACGTGGTTCGGTAGCCTGGCCTGGCCGGCGTTCGGCCCGTCGCCCACCGCGCCCACCACGGCCCTCATCGGCAACATCCCGGCCAAGGCCTGCTACGACCAGGGCAAGATGCCTACCTGCCTCGGCAGTTGAGCTGGCGCCGCGGTCGGCCGTTACCGCGGCGACCGCCCCGGCCATGGAAGCCCGCCTCGCCGCGGGCTTCGTCGTTCTGGGGATGGCGACGCGCCGTCGATCCCGCATGCGACGGGTTGCCCGAATCGACGCCAGGCTCTACCCTGCGCGCTACGTCGGGTGCTGGAGGAACGCCGAACATGCCCGGATGACCGCCTTGGTCGGACTCAGCCCGGAGATGGCTCTTCATGCCCAGACTCGCACCCTTCCCGTACGCCCATGTGCTCGCCTGGGCCGCGACGGCGTGCGGCGCGCACGCCGCGACGGCGCCGGCCGCCAGCGCCATCCTTCCCGCGGCGCGGGTGATCGACTGGAGCCAGTCGGGCGTCCCCGGCGGCATCCCGAACCGCACGACGGTATGCGCGTCGATCGCGGCGGGGGCGACGGGGCCGGCGATCCAGGCCGCGCTGGACTCGTGCAAGCCGAACCAGGTCGTGCTGCTCGCGGCGGGCACGTACGAGATCGACGGCGGGCTGACGATCCCGAGCAACGTCGTCCTGCGCGGCGCCGGGCCCCGGCGCACGATCCTGAGCGCGCGCGGCGCCGGCGAGGGCTTCATCCGCTTCGGATCGGGCGAGACGCCGTCGGTGGAGGACTCGATCGCCATCACGGCCGGCGCCACCGCGCAGTCGACGCGGATCACGCTGGCGGATGCCTCGGACATCGAGGTGGGATCGCACGTGATGGTGACGCAGCTCAACGACCCGGACTACGTGACCATCACCACCACCAACGGCACCTGCACGTGGTGCGACGGCGGCATCGGCTGGAACGGCACGCGCGCGCAGGGCCAGATCGTGCAGGTGACCGCGCTCGACGGCAAGGTCGCGACCATTTCGCCGCCCCTGTACCTCACCTACGCGCGCAAGCCGCTGGCGACGGAGATCGACATGGGCGCCACCAACGCCGGCGTGGAGGACCTGCAGGTCTTCATGAACGACACCGGCTTCACGGCGAATTTCCAGATGGAAGGGACGTCGAACTCGTGGATCCGCGACGTGGAGAGCAACTACACCGACGGCGACCACGTGCAGGTGCACTGGGGCTACCGCAACGAGATCCGCGACAGCTGGTTCCACGACGCCTTCACGCACAGCCCGGGACAGACGGACGCCGACATCTTCATCGCCGACAAGAGCAGCGGCACGCTGGTCGAGAACAACGTGCTGCGCCGCCTGCACCAGTCCATCATGCTGAACTGGGGCGCGGCGGGCAACGTGATCGCCTACAACTACATCGACAACAACTTCGACTCGGTCGGCCGCACCACCCTGTTCGGCGGCCTGGACGTGCACGGCGCGCACCCCATGTTCAACCTGTGGGAGGGCAACATCGCGCCGAAGCTCGATGCCGACTACTTCTGGGGCTCGTCCAGCCACAACACCGCGTTCCGCAACTGGTTCAAGGGCGCGGCCATGGTCTACGGGCCGTTCACCGGACGCGCCCCGGAGCAGGCCGCCGGCGGCTTCTGGGCCTCGCACTCCCTGGCCGCGGTCGACCTGTCGCAGACGGCGCGCTTCTACAGCCTCGTGGGCAACGTCATCGGGTCGGATCGGCAGAAAGCGCTGGGAAAGTGGACGCCGATGATCGTGGCCAGGCAGCCGCGTTCCAACTACACCGCCAACAATTCCTACGGTTATGTCTTCGGCTATGCCAACCCCAGCGACGGCGGTGGTGATCCGGGCGATGGCGACAAGGCGTACACGACGGCGATCGTGCATGGCGACTACGACGCCGTGACGGGCGCCTTCCGCTGGAGCCCGGGCATCGCCAGCCATGACCTGCCAAGCTCGTTCTACCGTGCGACGAAGCCCGCGTGGTTCGGAAGCCTCGCGTGGCCCGCCTTCGGCCCGTCGCCCACCGCGCCGGCCACCGCGCTCGTGGGCGACATCCCGGCGAAGGCGTGCTTCGATCAGGGCAAGATGCCGAATTGCCTGTGAGTCGTGACCGGCGATGCATCGTTCGCCGCCGCGAGACTCGACTCCGTCCCGACCGGCACCCGGCGGTCGCGGTACTGCGTCATCACCATGAGGAACGCGAACCACAGCGGGCTGGTCTTGTCGAACGACGCCTCGGTGAAGTTGTAGACCACGTTGATGAGGATCAGCGCGAATCCCAGCTTGGCCATGCTGCTGCCCTCGGCCAACTGCACGTTGGCTCTCCTGATCGCCGAGATCAGCAGCAGCACGAGCAGGCCCAGGCCCAGCACGCCGCCGTTGAGATAGGTCTCGAGGTAGCCGTTGTGCGCCTGGATGATCCCGAGCTGGCCGTAGATGTCGGCCAGGCGTTCGCCGGTCCAGAAGCTGTTGAAGCCGGAACCGATCAGCGCGTTGTCCGCCTTGCTCAGGAGCATGGGCCAGACGTCCGTGCGGGACGTCAGGGTCAGGTCGCGGCCGAGGATGTCGACGATGAAGAACTGGAGCACGTTCTCCGCGATGCCCGTCGGCCAGAGCAGGAGCGTCCCGGTGACCGCGAGGAACTCGATGGTCGCGACGCGGTCGCGCAGCGCCTTCCAGCTCAGGAGGAACATCAGCGAGAGGCCGACGACCGCGCAGCCGGTGGCGGTGGCGCTGCCGGCCTTCATCAGGAGCCATCCGCCCATCAGGATCAGCGACAGGTCGCTGAGCCGGGACAGCCGCGAGGGCGCCGGCGCCGGCGGGGGCGCCCGGCTCGTGAAGTCCCACACCAGGAACATCAGGCTCACCAGCACCAGCACGCCCAGGCTGTTCTTGTGGGTCGTGACGCCCGTGTACATCATCTCGCCCGTCCAGATGTGGTACGTGCGTCCGAGCTCGGGATAGAAGCGGATGAACAGCAGGGACATCGGCAGCAGCAGCGACGCGCTTCTCACGAACACGGCCTTCATAGCCTCCAGCGGCTTGCCGTCGGTCAGCACCACCAGCACCATCACGACGTTGCCGAGATCCTTGATCCAGCGCTTGAACGCGACGAACGACGCGTCGGCCCAGAGGATGCTGAGCCCCCAGAAGAGGAAGAAGGTGAAGAGCCAGGCGTTGGACGCGATCACCTCGCGAAGCCGCACGCCGCGCCGCGCCAGCACGACGAGCCCGTGGAAGATCAGGACGAAGTACACCGATCGCTCGAAGGGATTGCCTTCGTCGTAGGACTCCGCGCTGCCCTCGCCGCCGCCGACGGAGAACCACGTGGACACCGGCCGCGAGCCGAGCAGCGTGATCCAGGCGACCACGCTCCAGACCGCCGGCGAAATGCCCTGCCGGCGCCTCGCATCGTTGAGGAAGAGCCACAGGATGTAGCAACCGAAGAGGGCGCCGACCGCTAGCGACATGGTTGGTGGGGTGCGCGCTTCAGGCGAACACCAGTCGGTACGTGCCCTCGACCAGCCGGAACCGGCGGCGGAGCCGGTCGATGGCCATGCAGGCGGCGAGCAGGAAGGCACAGGTGGCGAAGAAGGCCAGCGCCAGTTCGAGCAGCGGCGCGAATTCGTGGCCGCGCAAGGCCCGGTGCAGCACGAACAGGAAGCCGATCTGGGCGATGTAGCTGACGAGCGAATACCGGCCGAGCAGCACCAGCCATTGGTAGACCCGCCCTTCGGGGGCCAGGAGCGCCGCGCCGTCGTAGACCAGTTTGAGCAGCAGCCCCACGCCCACGCCGTACGCGAGCACGTTGCCGCTGAGCAGGTTCATCACGCTTGCAAGCGCGACGAATCCGGGCAGGATCAGCAGCCAGCTCCGGACGCGGCGGCCGAGCAGGTCGCGCTTCAGCAGCAGGAGGCCGAACGACAGGCCGACCAGCCCGGTGAGCACGAAGAAGACGTTGGCCACCAGGGGAGCGAAGAAGTTCCACAGCAGGGCGGCGGCGAGCGTGAGCGCGACGAGGATCGCCTGTGACCGGCTCGACACGAGGTAGAGGCCCGACAGCATCAGGACGTACGAGATGGGCACCAGGATCCTGAAGGCGATCTGGTGCGCCTGGCCGCTGCCGTAGATGTCGGCGGCGCTGTCGAGGTAGTCGGAGAGCCCGAACGTCACGGCCCGGTAGTTGGTCATGCCCAGCGCGCTGACGGCGAGGTTCAGCACGGTGAAGATGCACAGCAGCTTGAGTCCCCGCGAGGCCAGCCGCCGGAACGCCGCGAACCGGTCGCCTCGGGACGGGTCGGTGTAGAACGCGGCCACGACGTAGCCCGAGATGAAGACGAACGAGCCGTTGACGAAGCGCAGGTAGCCGTAGGCCTCGGCCGGCACGTTCGAGAAGTAGTTCATGCCGTGGTAGAGCGCCATCACGACGACGAGGAAGCCCTTGACGAAGTCGAGGCCGAGGTCCCGATGCTTCGCGCCGGCGGGGCGAGCGGTCTCGGTCATCAGCCTACCCTCCGCCTGGCGGCTGCGGTGCGAGCCCCTTCGGGCGGCCGTGCGGTGCTCATGGCTGCGCGATGTACTTCTTCCCGAGCGGCCGGAAGCCCAGCACGCCGGCCAGCTTGCCGGCGTGGTCGCACAGGCGGATGGCGTAGTGCATGACCCGGTGTTGCCCGGCCAGGAACATGAAGGGCAGCATGAGCAGGTAGACCGGGACGGCGACCAGCGACTTGCCGATCGACGCCAGGTTCGCCAGCCTTCTTTCGTTCTGGCCGCGCAGCAGGGCGCGCTTCAGGAAGTAGCGCCGCTGGCATCGAGCGGGCGGGACGACTTCGTGGACCGGCGCTTCGTTGCACCAGACGAAGGTCGCCCCCGCCGCGATCAGGCGCTTGAAGAAGTCGGTGTCCTCGCCGCCGTTGCCGTACGCCGGCGCGAACGGTTCGGCCATCCCGGCGATGAGACTCCGGCGGAAGAGCACGTTGCCGGTACGGGTCTCGCGCCAGTCGAGGACATGCCCCGTCGGATGTTCCGGCCGTTCGCAGAAACGGCCCTTGACCAGCCACGACGGCGGCTCGTGTTCGAACACCGGCCGCACGGGTGCCAGCACGCCGTCGGCGCCGTGCGCCTGGCAGGCGTGCAGGGCGGTGAGCAGCCAGTCGCGCTCCGGCATCTCGTCGTCGTCGATGAAGGCGATGTAGTCGCCCGTGGCGGCGAGCACCGCCCGATTGCGCGCCTTGGCGATGTTCTGGTCGGGCTCCACGGTATAGAGCACCGGCAGGGCCAGCGCCGCGGCCGCTTCCTGCACGGCGGCCTCGGCCGACCGCGTGCTGTCGTTGTCGGTGACGACGACCGAGATCGTGAATTCTCCCGCCGTCTCCTGTTCGCCGAGCTTGAGCAGCAGCGCCTTGATCATGTGGGGCCGCCTGAACGTGCAGATGCAGACGCAGAGTTTCATTTGGGCGCTCCCCGATGTGTCGCGGCGGCCGTCGCTGGAAGCACTTGGCGGAGAGGGGAAGGATTCGAACCTCCGATGCGGCTCGCGCCACATAGCGGCCGTTGCCGGCTGCTGCCATAGACCACTCGGCCACCTCTCCAGATGCTTCACGGGACGGGAAATGCTCGCTACCACTTCCTCTCGACAAGTTGCCTGTGGATCAGCTCGATCGACAGCGCCTGGTGCAGCGCCGTCGTGTGATTGTGCGTCCCCGCGAGGTGTTCGCCCACCAGCGTCTTGAGCCGGCCTTCGGCGAGATGCGGCCGAGTGGAGGTTCGCGGGTCGAGCAGCACGTCCTGCAGGTAGGCCGCGAGCTTGTCGCGGTACCAGACCCTGAAGTGATAGAACTTGTGGCGGCCCAGGAACAGGCGTTCGGGGCGCAGCGGCTTGAGCGCGTTGTCGATCGGCGCGAGCCACTGCGGCATGCCGTAGTCGTAGGCATATTCCGCCTTGAACATGAACTCCTGGTACAGGTTGCCCAGCGCCGTCAGTCCCGGCGTCGGCCGGTGCAGCAGGCCGCGGTCGGTGGGGATCTCCGCCAGCTTCGCGCTGTTGTCGGCCACGAAGCGCAGCGCGGGCGTCTTGGAGAATTCCTGGCCCGTGGGCGCCTGGTAGGCGAGGCGCACCAGGTCGTTGTCGAGGTAGGGCGACCGCATCGTCAGCTGCGACTGCTCCACCGACAGCCGCGAATGGTGGTGCCACGGCACCTGCTTCATCGTGATCAGCGACAGCCGCCGGACCTCGGCCTCGCGCGCATAGGTGGCGCAGGCGTCGTCCCCGGAGCGCAGGAAATCGGCGCTGAACAGGCCCGCTTCCATGGGCTCGGCCTTGAACGCGACGTTGCTGCGCAGGATCTCCGAGCCGTAGTTGCCGGTCATGCGGACCGGCGCGATCTCGCGCGCGCCGGCGTTCGCGAAGAGTTCGACGGATCCGGTGACGTCCATGGCCCCGTCCGACACGTACACCGCCTTGTCGGCGAGCGTGCTGAACTGGCGCAGGAACGCGTCGTCGACGGTGATCACCTGGTGCGGCTGCCCGCAGGCCTGGGCGACCCGTCGCGCGAGCGAGACGTCGGTGCAGTCGCGGTAGCTGCCGCCGAAGGTATAGCAGGGCAGCGCACCGGCGTCGTGGCCGCTGCAGGCCATGATCATGCGGCCGTCCAGGCCGCCCGTGAGCGACATGCCGATCCGCGCGCTGCCCTTGAAGTACCGGCTGACCACTTGCGGAAAGACCTCGCGCAGGCGTTCGTAGAACTCGGATTCACCGAGCGGCGGAGCGTCCTCGAACGACTTGATGTCGAACCAGGTCTCCTTCCGCGCGAGGCGGCCCCGCGAGAAGATCCAGCGCGACGCGGGCGGCAGCAGCGACACGCCTGCGAACAGCGTCCGGCCCTGCAGCGCGCAGCCGCAGGTGACGAACTCGGCCAGCGCCTTGTCGTCGACCCGGCGCGTGGACGGGACGGCGCGCAGGATGGACTTGGCCTCGCTCGAGAAATGCAGCGCGTCCTGGCCTTCGTGGACGTAGATGCGCCCGAGCCCGAACCGGTCGGTGAAGAGGATGGCCTGGTCCTGCCGCAGGTCGACGAGCAGGCCGCTGAAGGTGCCGTTGAGCTGGTCGACGAACGCCGGCCCGACGGCCTCGTACAGCTCGACGAGGTAGCGGCCGCCTTCCGCGGAGCGCTGGCCCGAGCCGTTCAGCGCCGCGATGCTCGAAGGATCGGAGAACTCCTCGCCGGCCAGGATCAGGCAGACGTCCTTCGCCGCGTTCCAGATCGGGTTCGCGTCGGCGAACAGGCCGCCGTGCACGGCCCAGCCGGCCGCGACGCCGGCGCGCTCGTGATGCACGGTGCCGGTTCGATAGAACGATTCGTGCCGCATGGCGTCGACCATCCCCTCGACGGCGGCGACGCTCGCGAGCGATTCGTGCGGACTGATGATTCCCGTGATTCCTGGCATGTCGAGACTGGTTCCTTGAATGAACAGGGCGGCTTGCGGCGCCTCAGGACTCGGCTTCGCCGACGGCGCCCGGCTTGGCGGTGGCGTGCGTCGGCCGCGCGCCGGTGTCCTTGCGGTACAGCCATCCGTTCAGCTTCGCGCGCGTATCCGCGAGCTTGACGATCCAGGCCTCGGGCATCCGCTCCTTCAGGCCGCGATGCAGGTCGTGCTTCAGCGCCCACTGGCCCTTGGCCGACAGCGGCACGTGGAACCGCGGCACCTCCAGGCACTCGAAGGCCTGGGCCACCTTGAATTCGTTCAGCCCGCGCCGGCCCCACACGCCGTAGTTGAGCAGCGGGATGTTCCTCGCCGCGACGCACTCCACCGACTTGGCGATCAGCGCGTTCATGGGCGACATGTCGCGCGCCGACATCTTGGCCACGATGTTCATGATGATCGAGCTGCGTTCGCCGTGGGTCACCTTGGCGAAGCCGATCAGCTCGTCCTTGAAGTACGCGCCGATGAACTCGCTGCGTTCGAGGAAGGTGGCGTGCTCGCGCTTGACGGTGTCGAAATCCTTGCCGTAGTGCCAGTTGCGCTTGCCCTGGCGCAGCGGCGTCTCGTTGTAGATCTCCATGATCGCCCGCACCAGGTCGTCGGAGAAACCGAGCATGCGGGTCTCGACGCCGGCCTTCCAGGCCTTGCGCAGCCGGTTGCGCGGCTTGAACTTGATCTGCTTGTCGAACCAGTTCGCGTAGGTGGTCAGCGGGAGCACCGCCATCTGGTCCCAGCTGAGCCGATGCTCGAAGCGCGGCTTCGTGTCGTGGAGTTCCTGCACGAAGGTGAAGACGTCGGCGACGCGGCGCTGCTTCAGCTCCGCGATGAGCGCGGTGGGATCGGGCGCGTCCACGTAGTACTCGTCGGTGAGGTGCGCCGTCCTGAGCAGGCGTCCGCCGACCTTGATGTCGAGGCCGCCCGAGCTGGTGATGTCTTTGGATGCCATGCTGCGTGTCGTCGTTTGGTCCGGTGGTCGCCGAGGCGATCACAAGGATGAATAGGTGCCGCGCTCGACGAGGTCGAGCTGTTCGAGGTAGCGCTCGCTCATGAGGTAGTCGCGCTCCTGCGGATTCGCCGGATGCGTCATCACTTCCACGGCGTGCGTCTTCGCGAGCTCGAGCACCCTGGCGAGGCGGTCGCCCTTCAGGCATTGCGACAGCGCGAAGAAATAGTCGGTCAGCCGGTACTTGCGCGAGAGCAGGTGGTCGGTCGCACCGCGGTAGGCCCGGTTGAGCCGGCTCTTCTCCTCGGGCCAGAAGAAGAAGTTGCGGCGGACCTTCTGGCCCGCGGGGATGACGTCGCCCAGCAGGACGTTGGTGCACAGGTGCTTGTGGTGGTGGCCGTCCACGTGCGACGGCGCCTTGCCGTACAGGCGATGGAACTCCTCCAGCTGGGCCTGGTAGGTGTCCGCGAAATCGCGCCTGAGCGCCGGGTTGTAAAGGAGGAAGGCGTACTTGCTCGAGTTGATGAACCGGCACACGCGTTCCTGGCGCTCCGCGAGCATCGGACGCGGCGGTGGCGCGGTGAACGGCTGCGAGAGATTGAGGTGCAGGCCGACATCGAGGCCATGCTCGAGCGCCAGCGCGGCCGCGCGCTCGGAGTCCTCCATGAAGACCATGGCTGTGACGGAGGTGATCCGCCGCGTCGCGTGGCAACGCAGCGCGGCGTCGGTCTCGGCGACCGAACGGCCCCAGTCGTCGGCGTTCACGATGATCATCGTCGCGGCTCTCGAGGAATGCCGTCAGCCCGCGGCATGGCGGGGCTTCAGCCGGAAGAAGGCGCGCAGGCGGGACAGCTGCTCCCGGCGGTGGAAGTCGATGAGGTCGGCACTGGGCGAACGCTCGACGCGCGTGATCCACGCCCAGGTGTAGCCCGCCAGCAGGCAGGCGCCACCCGCCACGACCGGGCTGGACTTCATCTGGTAGACGCTGCGGAACACCTGCCACAGCGGATGGCCGCCCAGCGCGTAGTCCTTGCGGCCCTGGCGCAGGCGTGCCGTGAGTTCCGAGCTCTGGGCGGTGCCGATCGCCCGATGGTGGTGGCAGACCTTCTCGGTGAAGGTGCGGGTGCGCCAGCCGCGCATGCGTGCGCTCGTGACCGCCGTCCAGTCGATGCCGCCGCCCTTGACGGGCTTGTAGCCGCCGATCTCCTCGTAGCACTCGCGCCTGAACATCTGGCAGGCGCCCGACACGTGCTCGATGTTCGTGAACCGGTAGTCGTACTGGTGATCGCCTTCGCGGAACGGCGTGCCGGCGACGCCGAGCCGTGCGTCCTCCGAGAAGCGGCCCAGGAGGAACTCGAAGTAGTGCGGGTCGAAGGTGATGTCGGCATCGAGGTTGCCGATGATGTCGTAGGGCACGTCGACCAGCGTCGCGTAGCCGGCGTTGAACGCGCGGACCTTGCCGGCGAAGTTGCGCTCGGCGTGCTCGGGCGTGCGCACCAGGGTGATCCACGGGTGGCTGGCGGCGTAGCGCTGGACGATCTCGTCCGTTCCGTCGGTGGAGCCGTCGCTCACCACGATGTAGCGCTGCGGCAGGACGGTCTGCGCGACCATCGCCTTGATGGTCTCCTCGATCAGGCCGGCCTCGTTGCGGGCCGGCGTGATCACGACGTAGCGCAGGCCGGCGCAGCCCGGGTCGGGCGTCGCTGCGCGAGATTGTCTGGCCTGGGATTCCACGATGCGCTCTCCTTGATCCGTTGGGTCACTGGCTCGCGCCCGCATGCACTCGCGCGGCCGTGGCCCGGCGCAGCCGCCAGGCGCGGCGCAGCGACTCGGCCAGGCCCACGAGCGCATGGCTGCTCGCCGGGCCGCTGCATTCGTACGTGCCGAGATAGTGGAGGTCGCGCCCGCTGCGCCCGCTGAGGCCGGCCTTGAAGCGATAGGTGCCGGGGTTCGTGACCGGGTTGATGCCGTGCAGGTTGTAGCTCGTGGCGCCGCCTTCCTTGAGCCAGGCGAGCGCGCGCCACTGCAGCAGGTACGAGGCGTTGGTGGGCATGCCGGCGTCGCTGGTGGCGCCGTGCAGGTAGACGCCGTGGTCGCCGATCCGGCTGCAGACGGCGCCGGCGGCGAGCTGGCCGTTCACCGAGGCCAGGAACACGCGCATCTTGTGGCGCTCGGGCAGCTCGCGCTGGATCGCGCGGAACTCGCTGACGTCCGAGCCGGCCACGAACCCCTTGCGCGCGTGCATCTGCGCGTGGATGCCGATGAAGCGCTCGAACAGGTCGTCGCCGTTCCCTTCCTCGACCACGAGGCCGTTCTTCTCAGCCCGGTTCAGGCAGTTGCGCCATTTCTGCTCGAACCGCGCACGCAGTTCCGGCAGCGAGTGCTCGAGCGACATCAGCAGCGTGCGCTGCGGCGTGTCGTTGCCCAGGCGCTGGAAGTCGCCGGCGCCGAGCAGGGGATGGAACGTGTCGCGCTCGTCGGCGAGGAAGTAGGGCAGCAGGCGGACCGTCAGGCCGCGCCGCACCGCGTATTCGTGGCGGATCGCATCGAGGGCGATAGCCAGCACGGCCGTGTCGGCCTCGCGTCCGCGCAGGCGCCACATCGGACCCCACCGCACGTACGCCACGCCCAGCTTCAGGAACGGCACCTTCGCGATCTTCACCTGGGCGGCCGCCACCGTCTCCCCGTCCTTGCGCAGCAGGATGCGGCTGATGTTGCGCCCGCCGCCACGCGCCGATTCGTAGGCCCAGGACTGGTAGATGTTCGCGTCGGCGAAGCGATCGAGCACGTCGTGCCAGCCCGCCTTGTCGACGGTGTCGACATCCACGGCATAGCCGCTGGGCGGCGTGAAGGAACGCGGCGAGCTCATGGCGGACCTTCAGCCTTCGCTGGGCCGGTCGACCGCCGTGGGGGCGGCTTCCGTCCGGCTGCGCGGGCGCGCGCCCAGGCCTTCGGAGTAGGCCCGCAGCAGCTCGGGAATCGAACTCTCCCAGCCGATCTCGCGGGCGCGCACGCGACCGATCTCGCCGCGGCGCGCGACCTCCTCGGGGTGGTCGAGCAGCCAGCAGACCTTGTCGGCGAAGTCGCGTTCGTCGTTGCACCTGGCGAACAGCCCGGCCTCGCCGGCGGAGAACCTGGTCTCGACGAGGTCGTAGGCGACCAGCGGCTTGCCGAGCGCCATGTACTCCATCACCTTGTTCATCGTCGACTTGTCGTTGAGCGGGCTCAGCGGATCGGGCTGCACGCAGACCGCGACGGTGGACAGGTACGTGCGCGCGTCGATGTCGGAGATGCGGCCCGTGAACCACACGTGCTTCTCGATGCCCAGCTCCTTGGCCAGGGCGTGCAGGCTGGGTGCGGCGTCGCCGCTGCCGACGATCACGGTGAGGAAGTCGGTGCGGCCCAGCGTGACGACGATCTCGCGCACCGAGCGCAGCCAGTAGTCCACGCCGTCCTGCGGCCCCATGGTGCCGATGTAGCCGACGAGGTGCTTCGCGCGCTGCTGCAGGGCGGGGTCGGGCGGCAACGGCAGGAACGTCTTGGGCGGGCCGTTGCGCACGACGAACACCTGATCGGGCCTCTTCTTGCCGCGCGTCTGGGCCACCAGCCGGTACGACTCGTTGGTGGCGATGACGATGTCCGCGATGGCGTACGTGCAGCGCTCCATGAACCGCAGCACCTTGTACACGAGGTTCGGCTTCGGCTCCTTGAAGCGCGACAGGTAGGTCTCGGGCGACAGGTCGTGGTGGTCGAAGACGAACTTCTTGCCGAACAGCTTGAAGAACGCACCGATCACGAACAGCGTGTCGGGCGGGTTCGCGGCGTGGACCACGTCGAAGCCCTTGCGCAGGGCGACCCAGATCGACACCAGCAGCATCGCAAAGGTCGCGTAGCCGAACTCGAACGCATAGCTCAGGATGCCCTCGCCGCCGGGCGGCGCAGGAAAGCGGTAGACGTCGATGCCGTCGAGGCGCTCGCTCCAGGGCTGGCCCGGCGCCCGCGGCGCGATGACGGTGACCTGGTAGCGGGCATCGCGCAGCGCCTGCGCCTCGCGCCGCACCCGCACGTCGAACGGATAGGCGTTGTTCTCGACGAGCAGCAGGATCCTATCCAACGAGCGCATGGTAGCGATCTCCGAATGCGTTGCGGTCTTCGCAGACGCGAACCAGGTCGATGAGCGTCTGGTCCGGCCGCAGGTGCTTCACCGCCTCCGCGTACTGCTTCGATTTGGTGGCGGCCACCACGATCTCGGAGTTCGCCAACAGGAGCTCGAGGTTGTCGACCAGCAGCGACGCGATGTGCGGCAGCTCGCGATCGATGTAGGCCTTGTTCTCGCCCATCAGCTGCGTCAGGGTGACGTTGGGGTCGTAGATGCCGACCTTGTAGCCCTTGCCCACGAGCTGCTCCACCAGTTCGACCGTCGGGCTCTCGCGCAGGTCGTCCGTGCCGTCCTTGAAGCTCAGGCCGAGGATGCCGATGGTCTTCTTGCCCTGGGCGGTCACGAGCGCCAGCGCACGCTGCTTGTGGACGGCGTTGCTCGAGAGCGCGGCCTCCAGCACGGGCGCCTGGATGTCCAGCGACCGGGCCAGGTAGGTCAGGGCGCGCAGGTCCTTGGGCAGGCACGAGCCGCCGAACGCGTAGCCCGGCTTCAGGTACGTGGGCGACAGGTTGAGCTTGGTGTCCAGGCAGAAGATGCGCATCAGTTCCTGGCTGTCGACCTCGGTGGAGCGGCAGATGGCGCCGATCTCGTTGCCGAAGGCGACCTTCAACGCGTGGAAGGCGTTGTCCGCGTACTTGACGAGTTCGGCCGTCCGCACGCTGCACTTGACCAGCGGCGCGTCGATCCCGGCGTAGAGCGACGCGACCAGCTCGGCGCTGCGTTCGTCGGTCGCGCCGATGACGGTGCGCGGGGGCTGGCTGTAGTCCTTGATCGCCGTGCCTTCGCGCAGGAACTCGGGGTGGTAGGCGACGCCGAAGTCGACGCCCGCCTTCTTGCCCGAACGCTGCTCGAGCATCGGCATCACCATGTGCTCCATCGTCGTGGGAAGCATGGTGCTGCGGAACACGACGACGTGGAAGTCGCTCTTTGCGCGCAGCGCGGTTCCGATCTCCTCGGCCACGCGCACGACGAACCGCAGGTCCAGGCTGCCGTTGGCGGCGCTGGGCGTCTGGATGCAGACGAAGGACACCTGCGCGCCGTCGATGGCGGACGCGGCGTCGGCGGTGGCGGCCAGGCGCTCGTTGCGGCGGCCGTCGGCGATCAGGTCGCTCAGGCCCGGCTCGACGATCGGACTCAGTCCGTCGTTGATCATGGCCACCTTGGTCGTGTTGGTGTCCACGCCGAGGACATCGTGGCCGTCGCGCGCCAGGCACGCCGCGGAGACGACGCCCACGTAGCCCAATCCGAAAATGCTGATCTTCATTGTTGAACCTCGTCGACGAGCAGGGAAGCCAGGGCGTGCAGCATGGTCGCCTGGCCCCAGTGGAGAGTGGGAGTGCGGTTGACCATGAACGGCATGCGCTGGAAGTAGAAGTAGCCGCTCGGGTCCTGCATGCGCGCCACCGTCCAGTCGGCGACCTTGCGGGCGAGGTCGCGCAGCGACTGGTCGTCGCGGATGCGGCCCAGCATCGTCAGGGTCTCGATGGCCTGCGACGCGCACTGGATGTCGATGGGCCAGGTCTGCTCGGCGTAGTACTTCGGCGTGCCGTCTTCCAGGAAGAAGTTGGCGATGAAGAAATCGGCGCCCTTGTCGAACGCCGCACGGTGGGTGTAGTCGCCGGTGGCCTGGAAATAGCACCAGATCGAATCCAGCACGTAGCCCGTGTGGAAGTTGTCGACCCAGTGCAGGTTGTCGGCCTCGCCGTACCACCAGGCGCCGTTGGGCAGCTGGGCGCCGACGGTATAGGCGATCGCTTCGCGGGCGACGTCGCGCATCGCGGCGTCGCCGGTGTGCCTGGCCACCCGGGCGAGCAACGCGGCGCCCAGGACGTTCGCGTTGTGGACGCTCTTGTACTGCCCGGGGATGTAGCTGATGCACACGCCCTTGCCGTCCGGCCGGCGCTCGAGGCCGGTCATGATGAAGACGCAGGCCTCGCGCGCGACCTCGAGGTAGTCGGCGCGGCCGGTCGCCTCCCAGGCGTCGACGAAGGCCTGGCCGATCAGGGCCACCCAGACGATGGTCGGCGTGCCCTTCGGAAGGTAGAAGACGCGGGACTGGTAGTCGAAGTGATTGCCCCAGCTCATGCCGCCGTATTCGCGCGACGCGTTCGTCTTCAGCCACTCCAGGCAGCTGATGGCCTTGTCCAGGTAGGCCTGGTCGCCGGTGTGCCGGTGCAGCTTGAGATAGCCGCGCGCCAGGTAGCCGTAGCCCTTGGAGCTCGGCGCGGGCCGGATGCCCAGCAGCGGCCGCAGGTTCAGGGGGAATCGCCGCACGCCTTGCTGCAGGAACTGCTTTCCGAGCCTGCCGAGCGCGAGCGGCCGCACCCAGGAGTTCAACCCGTCGAACGGGTCATAGGCCTTGTATTCCTTGCGCGCCAGCCAGGAATCCAGTCGTTGTATCGGCTCCAACATGCCTTTTCCTCCCTCAGTTTGCGCGGGCATCGGAGCGTCCCGCGTCGTCCATCCATCGCCGTACCCGCAACTTCACGTCGTTGAGCGCCGCCCTGAATTGCTTGGCCCTGCGCCAACCGAAGATGCCTCGAAACAGGCGGAAATGGAATCGCTCGTCCGGGGGTGTGAGGTCGCCGCCCAGTTCGCGCGCCAGGCGACGGCATGCGTCGACCAGGTCGGCCTTGTCCGGATAGAAATGCGGCAGGTTGTCCTGCAGCAGCCGCACGCAGGCGTGGCGCGTCCTCTCGCTGTCCTCCAGCGACCGCAGGCGCTCGATGCACAGGCGCATCGACAGGAAGCCGGAGCGCACGGCGCGATCGGAGCGCTGCGAACTGAGCGAGCCGGAATTGCCGATGCGGTAGTAGCACTCGGCGTCCGCCACGAAGCGCACGCGTTCGCTGGCGGCGACGAGGCGGCACATGTACTCCCCGTCGTCGTCCAGCGAGAGGCTTTCGTTCCACGGGCCCGCGTCGTCGGCGAGACGCCTGCTGACCAGCCACGATGCCGGGAACATGAAGCGGTTGTCGGTGAACTTGGTCACGATCCAGTCCACGGGCGACAGGTCCTGCCAGAGTTCGTCCGGCGCGAACCGCGCCTGCCCGGGCCGCGCGAAGAACCGGCCCCAGCGGCAGGTGAGCAGGACGCGGCTCCGCGATCCGTCCTCGGCGCCGCGCATCTGGGCCTCGATCTTGCGCGGATGCAGCAGGTCGTCGGCATCGAGGAACTGGATGTACGAACCGCGAGCGGCACGCAATGCGGTGTTGCGGGCGGCCGCCGCGCCCCGGTTGGCCTGGCTCAGCACCTGCACGCCGCGATCGCCGAAGCCGCGCGCGATCGCCAGCGTGGCGTCGGTCGAGCCGTCGTCGACGACGATGATCTCCTTGGCGTCCCAGGTCTGCGCCAGCGCGGACGCTATCGTGCCGGCGATCCAGCGCTCAGCGTTGTACGACGGGATGAGGATGGAGACGAGCTCGCTCATGGCCGCCTGCTCACGCTGCCAGCGCCGGTGCGCCGGTGGCCACGGGGTTGAGCCGATGCCGGGCGATGAAGCGCGCGGCGTCGCGGCGCCCGCGCCGCGCGGCCCATTGGCAACGCAGAGAGAAGCGGCCGTTCTTCAGCCCGTGCAGCAGCAGCCGGGGGCCGTCGCGCAGGTCGCTCTCGCTGGGGGGCGCCTGTCCGGCCAGCATGAAGTTCATGACCCCGTGCGAGAACGCGTGGCCGCGGATCAGGCGAACGAAATAGTCGTGGCGCAGGCGGTTGGCTGGGATCAGGTGCGTGAGGCCCAGCGCAGGGAAGATCCCGAAACCGAGTCCCATTTCGGCTGCGGCCCACGAGAACAGGTCGTCCTCGCCGCTGAGCAGTTGCTGTCCGCGCCGGCCGAGGACGGAGGTCACGCTCAGGCGCCGCAGCAGGCCGGCGAAGGCCGCGGCGACCGGGCGCCGCACGCACAGGCCGGCGCCCCACGGGAAGCACGCCGAGTCGGCGGGCGAGTTGCTCCAGGCGTCCTTGCCGACGCTGCGCAGCGCCAGCAGGGGCAGTTGGGGCCGGACCTCGGGCGACGGCTCGGACTCGAATTCGGGCTCGATGCGGCCCGCGCCGAACGCACCCAGATGCGGGCTGCGCTCGAACAGGTCGGCGGCATGCGACAGGTAGCCGGGTTCGAGCACGTTGTCGTCGTCGACGAACACGAGGAGATCGCCCTTGGCCTCGGCGATGCCGCGCAGGCGCGCCGGCGTCAGGCCGAGTTCATCCTCGCGGATGTGCCTGCCCCGGGGATGCCAGCCGATGTCCCATGCTGGCGCCAATGCGCTGGCCGAGGCGTTGTCGATGAGGATCAGTTCCCAGCCGTCGAGCGGCCGGTCCTGGGCCTGCAGGCTGGCCAGCGTCCGGCGCAGCGCTTCGGGCCGAGGGTTGTGCGTGCACAGGATCACCGAAACGAGCAGGGTCATGACGCGCTCCGGTCAGGTGAACATGCGGCGCAGCGCGCCCATCGTCGGCATCAACGCGCTCGCCACGCGGTGGCCGAGACGGCGCTTGATCGCCAGGGCGAACCAGGGCAGGGTCTTGCGGACACCCGGATCGACCTTGACGGCGAACTCGCCGAGACGCTCGACCAGCTCGAACTTGCGATCGTTGAACGCGCTGCTGGCGCAATGCAGGGCATCGCGTGCCAGCGGCCCCGCCAGGCTGCGCCGCAGGGCCGCGACGTCGTCGAGCACCGGAGCGCAGCTGTCGCAGAACCAGTCGACGGCGGCCAGCCGCTGGCGCAGGTCGGCCAGCCGATGGTCGGCGTAGTAGCTCAGGGACATGTTGTTGCCGTGGCGGCGATAGACCGCCTGGTTGGCGGCGACGACGCCGACCCGGCCGTGCGCGGCCAGGCGCAGCCACATCTCGAGGTCGCCGCTGTGCGGCAGCTCGGGGCGGTAGCCGCCCAGCTTCTTCTGCAGGCTCGTGCGCACCACGGCGGTGGGCGTGGGAACGGTGTTGGTCGTGCCGTTGCTGCGGCAGATCTCCATGAATTCCCGGCCGGCCAGCACCCTGGCCTGCGTCGCCGGCGCGGGCAGCCCCGTGGCCGCCTGCACGAACGAGTCGTCGTCGTGCAGCTCGAGCGCGTCGCCGTAGCAGAAGGCGATGCCGTCGTCGGCGTCCATCATCGCCGCCGCGCGCGCCAGTGCGCCGGGCAGGAGATAGTCGTCCGCCGAGAGCAGCAGGAAGTACCTGGCCGCTAGCCACTCGATGCCTTCGTTGTAGGTGGCGATGTGTCCCTTGTTGGCCGCGTGCCGGCGGAAGGTCACGCGCGCGTCCTCGCGGGCGAGCTGCTCGCCGACCTCCGCGGTGTTGTCCGGCGATTCGTCGTCGATGATCAGCACGCGCAGCTGCACGTCCGACTGCGCGAGCACGCTCTCGACGCAGGCGCGCAGGTAATGGCCGTACCGGTAGCACGGGACGATCACGTCGACGGAGGTCATCGGGCATCCTTTCCGAATTTCAGCAGCCACGACAGCCGCCGCGGGACGCGCCCGGGGGCGACCAGGCTGCGCAACGCATGCACCGACCAGAGCGCGCTCGCCACGGTCACCACCAGCCCCAGGGCCATGGCCGCCGTCGGCTCCAGGAACTCGAAGCCGGCGAACACCGCGCCGATGGCCGCCGCGAAGAGCACGCCGGTGCGCAGGTTGGTGGCCGACCAGCGAAAGCCCGCGAGCCGGCGGGCAAGCGGGTAGACGATCAGCAGGTGCAGCACGTAGGCGCCGAAGAACGCCATGCCCGCGCCCGCCAGGCCGTACAGGTGCACGCCCAGCCAGGTGAGCGCGATGTTGACGACGGCCCAGGCGGTGTCGGCGGCGACGAACAGCGTCTGCGCACCCTTGGCCACCAGGATGTAGCCGAGCGGCCAGGTGATCACGCGCATGGCCATGCCCAGCACTATCCAGCGCAGGACGCCGGTGCCGGCTTCGAAGTCGCCGCTGTAAAGCAGCTTGAAGATCCAGGGCGCGAAGGTGAGGGTGGCCATCACGCCGCAGCCCGCGAGCAACAGGCTCACCTGCGCCTGTTCGTTGACCAGGCGGCAGCATTCGGCGTCGTCCTTGGCGGCCGCGACCAGCCGCGGGTAGAAGTCCGTGCCCATCGCCTGCAGCACGAAGCCGACGTACAGGCCGCCGATGGTCCAGGCGGCCTGGTACAAGCCGGCCGTGGCGAGGCCGTCGTGCCGCACGAGCAGCATGCGCACGACGTACGAGGCTCCCATCATCAGGAACCCGCTGGCCATGAACGCCACGCCCAGTCCGAGCAGCGAGACCACCTCCTTGCGCACCGCGGAGGCCGTCAGTTCCGGCAGGGCCGCCGGCAGCGGGATCGCCCGCACGTACCACCACGACACGAGCGCCGAGCCGCCCGCGATGGCCACGAGCGCCAGCGCGACGCCGTCGCGTCCGAGGGCATAGACGATCGGCACGCTGGCGACCGTGCCCAGCAGCGCGCCGAGCACGCCGATGCGGGCCATGTCGCCGATGCGGCGCATGCCCTGGAGCAGCGCGCCCTGGCCGTCGGACACGAGGCGCAGGAACACGGCGCCGGATAGAAGGGCCAGCGCGCCGGCCTGGGCGCCGTTGCCGAACGTGAGGTGGGAGATCGGCCAGGCCAGCAGGATCAGCAGCGCCGCGCCGAGCGCGCCCAGCACGATGGCGACGCGGCGCAGCACGGCCACCGTGCGCGCGACGCGCGCGGCGTCGCCCGAGCCCACCGACTCGGCGATCTGGCGCACCCCGCTGCTGTTGATGCCCATCTCCGCCAGCGTGCGTGCCAGGTCGGCGATCGACGTGTAGACCCCCATCAGCCCGAAGCCGGCCGGCCCCAGCACCACCGCCATGAGCTTGGTGCGCACCGCGCCGATGAACAGCGTGAGCGCGGTCGAACCGCCGATCAGCACGCTCGACTTCAGGATCGCCAGGTAGCTGCTCCCCGTCTCTTGCACTTTCGGCAAGGCAGCGTCCGTGGCGATCGGGCTGGAGAGTTCCGCAGTCATGCCGGCTGGGCTGCCGCTTCGCGCGCACGCGAGCCGCAGGCGGCCGCCAGCGCGGCGACGACCTCGTCCTGTTCGGCGGCGGTCATCTGCGCGTACAGCGGCAGCAGGATGGAACGATCCTGCGCATGTTCGGAGTGCGGCAGGGGATGCGGCATCGCGGCGTCGGCGTAGGCCTCCTCGCGGTGGCTGCACATGATTCCGCGCCGGGTGCTGACGCCCGTCTCGAGCATCGCCTGCATCACCGCGCGCTGGTCGAGGCCGTCGGGAAGGAGGACGGCGTAGCTCTGCCAGTTGCTGCGTGCGTCGTCCGGCTCATGTGGAAGGCCCAGTCCCTCGATGGGGGCCAGCAGCGTGCGGTAGCGGTCGGCCAGGGCGCGGCGCTGGCGCACGATGCCGTCGAGGCGCTTGAGCTGCTCGCGCCCGACGGCGGCCTGGATGTCCGTCATCCGGTAGTTGTAGCCCACGGTCGGATAGGACTCGAACAGCACCTGGGGCGATCCGTGGCGCACGGTGTCCGGGATGCTCATCGCGTGCTGGCGCAGCAGGCGGAAGCGGGCGTCCCACTCGGCGTGCCGGGTCGTCAGCATGCCGCCGTCGCCGGTGCTCACCACCTTGCGCGGATGGAAGGAGAAGCAGGCGACGTCGGCGTGCGGCTTGCCGATCTTCTCCCACTCGCCGTTCCACTTGACCTCGCTGCCGATCGCGCAGGCCGCGTCCTCGACCACGGGGATGCCGCGCCGGCGTCCGATGGCCACGAGCGCCGCCAGGTCGCACGGCATGCCGATCTGGTGGACGCACAGGATGGCGCGCGTCTTCGGCGTGATCGCGGCCTCGACCAGCGCCGGATCCATGTTGAAGGTTCGCGGATCGACGTCCACGAACACCGGCGTCGCTCCGCAATACCTGACGCTGTTGGCCGTCGCGATATACGAGTGGCTGACCGTGACGACCTCGTCGCCCGCCTTGACGCCGGCCGCCATCAGGGCGAGGTGGAGCGCCGTCGTGCAGTTCGAGACCGCGCAGGCATGGGGCGCGCCCACGTACTCCGCGAACTCGCGTTCGAACGCGGCCACCTCGGGACCCTGGGTGATCCATCCGCTGAGGATGACGCGGCGGGCGGCTTCCGCCTCGGCTTCCCCCATCAGGGGCTTGGCGATCGCGATCATGTGTGTGCCAGCGAGGATTTGCTGAGTTGCCACCAGTCGACGAGCCTGGCGAGCCCGGTCTCCAGGCCGACGCCGGCCTTGAAGCCGAGCAGGGCCTGGGCCTTGCCGACGTCGGCCAGCCGGCGCGGAACCGCGTTGACGCTGCGCTCGGGGCCGTACTCGGGCTGGAGGTCGGAGCCCATCACCTTCAGCAGGGCGGCGGCGAGGTCGTTCAGGCTGGTCTCGGTGCCGCTGGCGACGTTGAAGACCTCGTCCTCGCAGTCGGACGCGAGCGCGAGCACGTTCGCGCGGGCGATGTCGTCGATGTAGACGAAGTCCATCGTCTGCTTGCCGTTGCCCAGGATCAGCGGCGGCTGTCCGCTGGCGATGCGATCCATCCAGCGGATCAGCACCTCGGTGTACTTGCCGTGCAGGTCCATGCGCGGGCCGTAGACGTTGAAGTAGCGCAGGGCGACGTAGGGCAGGCCGTGCATCGCGTGAAAGGAGCGCAGCAATCCTTCGAGCATCACCTTGCTGGCGCCGTACCAGGTGTTGTTGTTGTACGGGTGGTGGTCCTCGCGGGTCGGGAAGCTGTCGGCCATGCCGTAGACGGACGCCGACGACGCGGCGACGATCTTGCGCACGCCGGCCTGCTGGGCGGCCTGCACCACGTTGAAGGTGCCGTCGCACATCGTCTGGAGCGCGGCGCGGGGTTCCGCCGCGCAGGCGGTGATCCGCAGCGCGGCCATGTGGATCACGGCGTCCATGCCGGCGGTGGCGCGCCGGACCGTCTGCGGGTCCTCGATGTCGCCCTGCTGGAAGGTCACGCGCGGATCCTCCAGCGCCCGCTCGATGTTGGCCGTGGTGCCGCGGACCATGTTGTCGAGGATCACGATGCGTTCGGGCGCGTGATTGCGCAGCAGCAGGTCGATCGTCGTGGACCCGATCAGGCCGGCTCCGCCGGTGACCAGGATTCGAGCGCCGTCAATATTCATGGGAAAGGTTTCCGTTCAGGTTCTGGCTGGAGATCGTCGCGGCGCGCCGGACGGGCCGGGTCACCGGGCGCCGGTGCAGCGCAGCACCACGCCCACCGTCTTCAGCATGATCTTCAGGTCGAAGGCCAGCGAGCAGTGGCGGATGTAGCGGAGGTCCATGCGGACCATCTCGCTGAAGGTGACGCGGCTGCGGCCTTCGACCTGCCACAGGCCCGTGATCCCCGGCTTGGCGATCAGGATGCGGCGCAGGTGCCAGGGCTCGTAGTGCGTGGCCTCGTAGGGGATGGGCGGGCGCGGCCCGACCATGCTCATGTCGCCCTTGAGGACGTTGATGAGCTGCGGCAGCTCGTCGATGCTGGTCATCCGGATGATCTTGCCGATCGTGGTGACGCGGGGATCGGCCGTCATCTTGTAGGTGGCGGTGCCCTTGTCGTCGGAGGCCGCTTCGCCCTTGCCCGAGCGGATCAGCCTGGCCACGTACTCGCGGTGGATCCGGTCGTCGCCGTTGACTTCCATCGAGCGGAACTTGTAGAAGGTGAACGGCACGCCGCCCCTGCCCAGCCGCTTCTGCTTGAAGATGACCGGCCCGGGCGAAGTGAGGCGCACCAGCAGGGCGATGACCAGCATCAGCGGCCCGAACACGGCCAGGGCGATCAGCGCCGAGACGACGTCGAGCGCGCGCTTGAGCCGGTAGTTGCCGAGGTTGTCGATCGGCTCGACCGGCCGGCCGAGCATCTGGAACGCATCACCCGGCGCCGTGCCGCCCGACAGGCTCTCGAAGATGTGATCGGGGAACGTGGCCGTCGTGGGCAGGACGGGCATGTCGGACACGAGCGGGGCCACCTTGGCGATCAGGCCGCGCGCGCCGGCGGCGTCCGTATCGGGACACAGGATGGCCAGCGTGCCGGTGCTGATGTGACCCAGCATGTCCGTCTCGCGCATCGAGCTCTGCAGGATCCCGAGCAGGCGCTCGAAGTGCAGCGAGTCGGTGCCGTCGTCGACCGCGTAGCTCACGATGGACAGCGGCGCGCGCGATCGTTCCGAGCGGCGGATCTCGCGTTGGACCGCCTCGGTGAAATCACCCGCGCGCAGGAAGCTGCCGTGCTCGTGCGCGACGTGCGGCGTGGGCGCGGGACGCGCGCCGCCGCGACGCAGCTTGGCCCGGCTGCCGCCTGCCGGATGCCGTGCGTGGTGACGTTCATCATGCGGCTTGTAGACACCGATGAAGCCGCCGGCCGCGCCGGTTTCGGCGACAAACACGGGCGTGGATCCGCCTTCGTTACTCATAGCGTTTTGCCCTCCAGCTGTACGGATTTCCGCGGTCACTCCGGACGCGGCCGCCCATACACGGTTTCGGTTCCTCGCGCCCTGTCCGTGCGCTGTTTTTGTTTGTAACGAAGAGTGCCACGCTTTGGAGGCCCATTGCAATGCCCAAAATCGTGAGTCCCCCTAAGTTCTTTTCCTCCCCCTTTTTCGGGGGTACCGTCAAGCGAAATCGCATGCCAGACTGTTAGAAATTGAAAGCAAGCCGAGGGTTCTTCCTCGGGTGAGGCAGCGGGGGTGTGCGTGAACAACGCGCTGGAAACGTTCGTCATCGGCATCCGCAGGCACCGCGATCTCGTGTGGCGGCGGCGTTGGCTCGTCCTGGCGACGATGGGCGTCGTCGGCCTGGGCTCGGCCATCGGCGTCTCGCTGTTCAAGGACCAGTACCAGGCGACGGCGCGGGTGTATGTGAACACCCAGACCGTGCTCAAGCCGCTGATGCAGAGCCTGACGTTCCAGCCCGACATCGACCAGCAGGTCAGCATGCTGGCGCGGACCCTGATCTCGCGCCCGAACGTCGAGAAGCTGGTGGCCGATCCGTCCCTCGAGCTCGATCACGGCAGCCTTGCCGACCGGGATCGGGTCGTCACCCGCCTGATGAACGACATCAAGATCACGCCGTCCGGTTCCGGCAACCTCTACGACGTTTCCTACCGCGGCGCGAACCCCGAACTGGCACGGCGCCTGGTCGCGGCGACCGTCGGCCTGTTCGTCGATTCGGGCTCGGGCGACAAGAAGCGCGACTCGGAGGAGGCGCGCACCTTCATCGACGAGCAGATCCGCATGTACGAAAGCAAGCTGGTCGAGGCCGAGAATCGGTTGAAGGAGTTCAAGGTGCGCAACTTCGGCGTCACCGGCGTCTCCAACCAGGACTACTTCAGCCGGGTCTCCGCCTTGACGGAAGAGGTGAGCAAGCTGCGCGTCGACCTCAATGCCGCGGAGCAGAGCCGGGACACCTACCGCCGCGAGCTGGGCAGCGAAAACCCGCAACTGCCGCTGGATCTCGCGCCGGGCGCCGCGGCCGCTCCCGGCAGCATGGCCGCACGCATCGACGAGCAGCGCCGGGTCCTGGACGAGCTCCTGCGCCGCTACACCGACGAACATCCCGACGTGGTGAATGCGCGCCGCGTGCTGGCGCAGCTCGAGGCCGAGGCCCAGCGCAAGAAGGCCGAGGAGCAGGCGCTCGGCAAGAGCGGCCTGGCCAACGGCGCGGCGACGAGCCCCGTCTACCAGAAGCTGCGGATCGCGATCGCCGAGAGCGAGGCCCTCGTGGCGTCGCTGCATTCGCAGCTGGCGGCCAAGCAGGTCCTGCTGGACCAGGTGCGCGCCGATGCCGGCCGCCAGCCGCAGGTCGAGGCCGAGCTGGCCCAGCTCAATCGCGACTACGACATCATCCGCAAGAACTACGACACGATGGTGGCGCGCCGCGAGTCGGCCGCGCTGGGCGTCAAGCTGGACGAATCGTCGCAGCTGGCGGAATTCAAGGTCGTCGAGCCGCCGCGCGTGCCGCCGACGCCGGTGTTTCCCGGCAAGGCGCGCCTGGCGATGCTCGCATTGCTGGTGTCGCTCGTGTCGGGAATCGCTGCGGCGATTGCCGCGGACCTGGTCTGGCCCACCTTCGCCGACAAGGAATCGCTGCGCCAGTTCACCGGACGGCCCGTGCTGGGGACGCTGTCGATGCTGACCACGGACGCCGGGCTCGCCCGCCAGCGCGCCGGCAACCTGCGCTTCGGGCTGCTCCTGACCCTGGTCGTGGCCGCGCAGGCCACATGGGCCGTACTGACCGCCCTTCATCCTCATGCCCGCTGACAAGACCATGAGCATCATCGAACAGGCCGCCAGGCGCCTCGAGGAACTGGATCGCGCAGGGGTGGACGTGCCGTGGAAGGTCGTCGACGGATCCGGCACGGGATCGCGCTCCGACCCCGCCGCGGCGCCGCGTCCGACCCGCCTGGCCGATGCGCCCCGTCTGGCGGCCAGGGCGCCGGCGACCGCCGCCGGCGACGAAGCCCGCGTGGACGTCGTGCTCGATATCGAAGGTCTCCAGCGGGCAGGGCAGCTGGTGCCCACCGACACCCGCTCGGTGCAGTCGGAGGAGCTTCGAAGCATCAAGCGGCCCCTGCTGAAGAATGCGCGCAGCAAGAATGCCGCCGCGCAGCGGCTTCCGCTGATCATGATCACGAGCGCGCTGCCGGGCGAAGGAAAGACCTTCTTCTCCATCAACCTGGCCATGAGCATCGCCACGGAGATCGACCTGTCGGTACTCCTGGTGGACGCGGATGTCCTGCGCCAGGAGGCCATGGAGCGGCTCGGCGTGGGCCCCGGGCCGGGCCTGCTCGATCTGCTGGCGGATCCGGCCATGGCGCTCGACGACGTCGTCCTGCGCACCAATGTCCCGAAGCTTTCCATCCTGCGCGCAGGCTACCGGCACAACCTGTCCACGGAGCTGCTGGCGAGCAGCGCGATGGACAAGCTGCTGCATCGGCTCGCCAACGACCATCCGCGCCAGATCGTGGTCTTCGACGCGCCGCCGCTGCTGCTGGCCAACCAGGCGAAGGTGCTGGCCTCGCACCTCGGCCAGGTCGTCGTGATCGTCGAGGCCGCGCGCACGCAGCGCCACACCGTCCAACAGGCCTTCGCGGCGCTGGAACAGTGTCCGATCGTGATGTCGGTTCTGAACAAGTCCAACGAACAGGACGCGGGCGAGGGGTACGGCTACGGGTATGGCTACGGTTCCTAGCTGTCGCATACGCAAGATTCGGCGGAAGCTAGGGATTGGCCCGCAGAATCAATTACTTACAATTTTATGAAAAGCGTTCCGTCCAAGGCAGCACCGGACGGGAAACAAAGAGGGTCTCACGGCGAGGAGATTGCCATGATGTTTTTGGCGCGGCGGGTTCAACGCCTTCGCGGGGGAGCGATCGCACTTGCAGCCTGCGCAGCGGTCGCGGGATGCGGCGGCGGCTCGGACGAGGGGCCACAAGCGGTGGCTGACGGGGGTGTTTCGCAGCAGGTGGCCTCGCGCCACGCGTTGCCGTACAAGCGCGTGGGCATCACGGCGATCGTGGCATCGCCCGATGGCAAGGCAGTCGCCGTGGCCCATTCGGACGGGCGCGTGTCGCTGCTCGATGCGAGCGGCCGCGCCGAGGTCAGGCAACTGACCGCATCCGGCGCGCGCGTCGCCGCGGGCCTGGTCTTCAGCGCCGACAGCCACTACCTGGTCAGCGTCGCCCGCGACAGCAGCGCCCAGGTCTTCGACGTCGAATCGGGCAGCAGCCGCATGACGCTGCACGGCCACGAGAATCCGTTGCGCGCCGTCAGCGCCAGCGCCGACAGCTCGCTCGTCGCCACGGGCGGCGAGGAGACCCGGGTCATGCTGTGGGACGGCGGCACCGGCCAGTTGAAGCGCGTGCTCAGCGGACCGACCGATTTCGTGAACTCGGTCAGCGTGAGCCGCGACGGGCAGTGGGTCGCCAGCGGCGACGCCAGCGCGCGTGTGCTGGTCTGGAACGCGGTCACCGGCAAGCTGGTGAACAGCCTGCGCGGCCACTCCGACGAAGTCAACGCCGTGGCATTCAGTCCCGATAGCCGCGCGCTCGCCAGCGCGGGCGAGGACGGCAAGGTCATCGTCTGGCAGATGACCGGCGGACAGGGTTCGGCCGTGCTCGCGGGCAGCGGGGCGGCGGTACTGAGCCTGGCGTTCAGCGGCGACGGCCAGGTGCTGGCCGCCGGCAGCGCGGACGGCAAGGTCAGGCTGTTCGACGTGGCGTCCCGCAAGGTGCTGTCGGAGTCGGCGGCTTCCGCGGGGGCGGTCAACGCGCTCGCGTTCGGCACCCGTGACCGGAGCGAATTGATGTTCGGCGATGGCCGCAGCGGCGTGCTCAGCGTGGCGGTCTCGCGGCTGACGGCTCAGTAAGGTCGACGAATTCGAGTGAGGGTAGCTTGCCGTGGCCGAGTGTCGGCACGGCAGGACAAAAGACAGAGGAACGAAGATGTTGCACCATTCGATGCGGCAGCCGATGCGGCTGACCAGGTTTCTCGTCGCGGGCCTCGCGTTCCTTTGGGGCCTGGCCATGCCACTGCTGGCAGGCGCCGCAAGCAACCCGAGCGCCGGGCCCGGCGGGCCCATCCTGGTGGTCACCTCGAGCACGTCCACGTTCTCGAACTACTACGCCGAAATCCTGCGCACGGAGGGGCTCAACGAGTTCGCGGTCGCCGACGTCTCCACGGTCACGGCCACGCTTCTCGCAAGCTATGACGTGGTCATCGTTCCCAGGATGACGGTGCCGACCGCGCAGGTCACGGCGCTCACCAACTGGGTCAGCCTGGGCGGCAACCTGATCGTCCTGGCGCCGGACGCGTCGCTGGCAACCGTGCTGGGGATCACGACGACCGCCAACACGCTCACGAACGGCTACCTCCTGATCGACACGACGTCCTCGCCCGGCAACGGCATCGTCGGCACGACGATGCAGTACCACGGCGTGGCCAACCTGTTCACCACCGGCACCGCGGCGCGGCTGGCCACCCTGTACAGCACGTCCACGCAGGCGACGACGAGCCCGGCGGTCACGCTCAACGCGTACGGCCTGGGCAAGGCCGCCGCATTCGCGTTCGACCTGGCCACGTCGGTGGTCTACACCCGCCAGGGCAACCCCGCGTGGGCGGCGCAGGAGCGCGACGGCTTCGCGCCGATCCGTTCGGACGACAAGTTCTTCGGGGCGTCGTCCACCGATCCGCAGCCCGACTGGGTCGATCCGGCCAAGATCTCGATCCCGCAGGCCGACGAGCAGCAGCGCCTGCTCGTCAACCTGATCCAGCGCATGGACGCCAAGCCCTTGCCGCGGTTCTGGTACCTGCCCAACGCCAAGAAGGCCGCCATCGTGATGACCGGCGACGACCACGGCAACGGGGGCACCGGCGGCCGCTTCGACCAGTTCCTGGCCAACAGCGCGACGGGATGCAATGTCGCGAACTGGGAGTGCATCCGCGGCACCTCCTACGTCTATCCGAACACGCCGATCACCGATGCCGCCGCTGCGCAGTACAACGCGCAGGGCTTCGAGATCAGCCTCCACATCAACACCAACTGCCTCGACTTCACGCCGTCGTCGCTGGCGTCGATCTACACGTCGCAGCTGGCCAGCTGGAAGGCCGCATACCCGAGCCTGCCGGCCCCGGTCACGGAGCGCCACCATTGCATCGTGTGGAGCGACTGGTCCACGGGCGCGCAGACCGAATACGCCAACGGCATCCGCCTGGACACCTCTTACTACTACTGGCCGCCGAGCTGGGTCAACAACGTCCCGGGCGTGTTCACCGGTTCGGCGATGCCGATGCGCTTCGCCAACCTGGACGGCACCTATGTCGACGTCTACATGGCCGCGTCGCAAATGACGGACGAATCGGGCCAGGTGTATCCCTACACGGTGGACACCCTGCTCGACCGCGCGACGGGAACGCAGGGCTACTACGGCGTCTACACGATCAACGCGCACACCGACGCGGTCGATTCCGCCGAGGCGACCGCCACGGTCACCTCGGCGCAGAACCACGGCGTGCCGGTCGTCACGTCGCGGCAGATGCTCACGTGGCTGGATGCGCGCAACAACTCGACGTTCAGCGCCCAGTCGTGGTTGGGCAACACGCTGACCTTCACCGTCACGGCCGATCCGTCGGCCACCGGCATCAACGCGATGCTGCCCACGCGCACCGCCACCGGCGTGCTGACCAGCCTGACGCGCGCGGGCAGCGCGGTCAGTTATACCTGGTCGGGTATCAAGGGCGTCGAATACGCGTTCTTCCCGGCCGTCTCCGGCACCTACGTCGCCACCTACGGCACCGACACCACCGCGCCCACCGTGACCACCACCGTGCCGGCCAGCGGCGCGACCGCCGTGGCCACCACGACGGCGGTCACGGTCACGTTCAGCGAGGCGATGAGCGCCGCCTCCATCAGCGGCTCGTCGCTGGAGCTGCGCGATTCGACCAACACGCTGGTGGCCGCCACGGTCGCCTATGACGCCGGCTCGCGCTCCGCGACGCTCACGCCGACGGCCCCGCTCAACGGCACGGCCGTCTACACGGTGACGGTGCACGGCGGCGCCGCAGACCCGCGCGTCAAGGATGCCGCCGGCAACGCGCTCGCGGCCAACTGGACCGGGTCGTTCACCACGGCCGCCGCCACGGCGTGCCCGTGCGACGTCTTCGGTACCGCGGCCATGCCGGCCAATCCGACCATCAACGACCAGAACGCGGTCGAGCTCGGCGTGCGCTTCACCGCGGACGTCAGCGGCGCCATCTCGGCCGTGCGCTTCTACAAGGGCACGACGAACACGGGGACGCACGTCGGCCACCTGTGGGGCAACGACGGCACCCTGCTGGGCAGCGTGACGTTCTCGGGCGAAACCGCGAGCGGCTGGCAGCAGGCGAACTTCGCGACGCCGATCTCGATCACGGCCAACACGCCGTACGTCGTGTCGTACTACGCGCCCAACGGCAACTACGCTGCCAACTCGGGCTACTTCGCCAGCGCCGGCGTCGACAACTCGCCGCTGCACCTGCTCAAGGACGGCGTGTCCGGCGGCAACGGCATCTACGTCTACGGCAGCGACGCCTTCCCGTCGTCCAGCTACAACTCGACCAACTACTGGGTCGAGCCGGTCTTCGTCAAGGCATCGGCGACGAACACCACGCCGCCGACCGTGCTGGCCACGTCGCCGGCCGGCAACTCGACGTCCGAAGGCGTGGTCACGTCCATCAGCGCCACGTTCAGCGAGGCGCTCGATCCGACCACGGTCAACACCAGCACCATGTCCGTGGCGACGTCGACCGGCCTGCCGGTCAGCGGCACCGTGAGCTACAACGCCAGCAGCCACATCGCCACGTTCACGCCGTCCATCAACCTGCCGGCCTCGTCGACGTTCACCGTGAGCCTGGCCGGCGGCGCCACCGATCCGCGCATCAAGGACACCTCGGGCAACGCGATGGCGGGCACCTACACGTGGACCTTCACGACGTCGGCGACGACCGCGGCCTGCACGTCGCCTGCCAACGCCATCGTCGCGGAGAACTGCCTGGCCGGCAATCCGTCCACCGACTGGGACGTCAGCGGCGCGGGCGACACGACCATCCTCGGCTTCTCGACGCAGATCAGCGTCAACAAGGGCAGCGCGATCAGCTTCAAGGTCAACACCAACGCCACCAACTACCGTCTCGACATCTATCGCATGGGCTATTACGGCGGCATGGGCGCGCGCAAGGTGGCCAGCATCACGCCGTCCGCGACGCTGCCGCAGACGCAGCCGGCCTGCCTGAGCGATGCGACGACCGGCCTGCTCGATTGCGGCAACTGGGGCGTCTCGGCCTCGTGGACGGTGCCGTCCACCTCGGTGTCCGGCATCTACTTCGCGAAGGTCATCCGCGCCGACACCGGCGGCGCCAGCCACATCTTCTTCGTGGTGCGCGACGACTCGAGCACGTCCGACCTGCTGTTCCAGACCTCGGACACCACCTGGCAGGCCTACAACACCTACGGCGGCAACAGCCTGTACGTGGGCAACCCGGCGGGCCGGGCCTACAAGGTCAGCTACAACCGTCCGTTCACGACGCGCACGACGGCCAACGGCCAGGACTGGGTGTTCAACGCGGAATACCCGATGGTGCGCTGGCTGGAGTCGAACGGCTACAACGTCAGCTACTTCAGCGGCGTCGATGCCGATCGTTCGGGCGCGCTGATCCTGAACCACAAGACCTTCCTTTCCGTCGGCCACGACGAGTACTGGTCGGCGGCCCAGCGCACCAACGTCGAGAACGCGCGTGCCGCGGGCATCAACCTGGCGTTCTTCAGCGGCAACGAGGTCTTCTGGAAGACGCGCTGGGAAAACGCGATCGACGGCAGCGGCACGCCGTACCGCACGCTCGTCTGCTACAAGGAGACGACGGCCAACGCCAAGATCGATCCGACCTCCGCGTGGACCGGCACGTGGCGGGATCCGCGCTTCTCTCCGCCGGCCGACGGCGGCCGCCCCGAGAACCAGCTGACCGGCACGCTGTTCATGAACAACGACACCGGGGTGGAGTACGCCATCACCGTGCCGGCGGCCGACGGCCAGATGCGCCTGTGGCGCAACACGGCGGTCGGCGCCCAGGCGCCCGGCGGCGTCTACACGATGCCCACGGGGACGCTCGGCTACGAATGGGACACGGATCCCGACAACGGCTTCCGCCCGGCCGGCATCACGCGCAATTCGACGACCACCATCACGTCGACCGGCGTGCTGCAGGACTACGGCACCAACTACGGCCAGGGGACGCTGACGCACTACATCACGTCGTACAAGGCCTCCAGCGGCGCGCGCGTGTTCGGCGCCGGCACCATCCAGTGGGCGTGGGGCCTGGATTCGAACCACGACCGCGGCAATGCGGCGCCGGACGCGAACCTGCAGCAGGCCACGGTGAACCTCCTGGCCGACATGAACGCGCAGCCGACGACGCTGCAGCCGGGCCTGCTGCCCGCCGCCGCGTCGACGGATACGACGCCGCCCGTGTCGACCATCACGTCGCCGACGGCCGGCGCCAAGGTCACCGCCAACACCTCGGTCACGGTCACCGGCACCGCGACGGACAGCGGCGGCGTGGTCGGAGGCGTCGAGGTGTCGGTCGACGGCGGCACGACGTGGCATCCGGCCACGGGACGCTCGTCGTGGAGCTACACGTGGTCGCCCACGACCCCGGCCACGCTGGTGATCATGTCGCGCGCCACCGACGACAGCGGCAACGTCGAGACGCCTTCGGCCGGCGTGTCGATCACCGTCGCGTCGCAGTCTTGCCCCTGCACCATCTGGCCGGCCTCGGCGCTGCCGGGAACCCCGTCCGTCGCCGACTACAGCGGCGTCAACCTCGGCATGAAGTTCACCTCGGACGTGAAGGGCCTGGTGAGTGCCGTGCGCTTCTACAAGGGCACCGGCAACAACGGAACCCACGTCGGTGCGCTCTGGTCGTCGGCCGGGACGCTGCTGGGTTCGGTGACCTTCACCGGCGAGACTGCCTCCGGCTGGCAGCAGATGAATTTCGCGAGCCCGATCCAGATCGCCGCCAATACGGTCTACATCGTTTCCTACCTGGCGCCGCTGGGCTACTACGCCGGCGACAACAACGGGTTCTCGGCCGCGATCAGCTCGCCCCCGCTGCACGCGTTGCAGGACGGCGCGAGCGGCGGCAACGGGGTCTATCTGTACGGGACGACGAACGCCTTCCCGAACCAGACGTGGTCCGCGTCCAACTACTGGGTGGACCTGGTCTTCACGCCGAACTGAGGGGCAGGGCGGCCCGTCGCGCACGAGCGCGCTGGGCGCCCGATCCCCACAAGGCTCCGCGAATCGACGGCTCCGCAAGGGGCCGTCTTCTTTTGGGTTCTTCGCCGAAGTGCGGGGCACGTTGGTTTGCGGTGCGCGCTGGGTCAGGCACGACTCACCGGGGGAGCTTGTTTTGTTCGTGTCCCCCGTCGGCCTGAGGCCTCCTCCTCCTTGACCTCACAAAACAAGCTCCCCCGCCTCGCCGTGCCACGCACGGCGTGCCGGCGGACAACATTCGCGGGGGAGGAGTCCGCGGTTCATTTGAAGGGTTTTGGCATCGTCGGGCCATCGAGGCCGCGACGCTGCCCGCGGCCGGTACCCATGCCGGCCTGCGGGCCTGACGCGAATCTCGGCTCGAACTGCCGGCGCTCCATGCGTGGCACGGCGAAGCGGGGGAGTCTGTTTTGTGAGGTCAAGGAGGAGGAGGCCGCAGGCCGACGGGGGACACGAACAAAACAGACTCCCCCGGTGAGTCGTGCCTGACCTCGCGCGCCCCGCAAAGCGAAGTACGCGCCTTGGCGGATTCCAAGTCCCTGGA